>Ga0302325_10024917_pt1 | contig 12436 bp, 8 predicted proteins | sample Palsa_T0_2_FD_201948 | JGI IMG/M metagenome (GOLD analysis project Ga0302325, IMG submission 201948) | Peat permafrost microbial communities from Stordalen Mire near Abisko, Sweden - Palsa_T0_2 | ecosystem: Environmental > Terrestrial > Soil > Palsa > Peat permafrost | place: Sweden: Abisko...
GCCGCAGGGCAGGACCGACATTTCAGACCGATGAAGGTTAGCGGCCGATCTTCCTCTCTGCTCATCGGCTGGTCTCATGACGTCATTCCGCAGTCCGTGGCTTCTCGTGCGCCTAAGCGCTCTCTTGTGCTTGTCGGTGCTCGGTGCGGGATGCGGCGGCGGGCAGGGTGGCACGGCTCTTCCCGGTCAGCCGACTTCGGCTCCGCACAGCGGCTCGAGCTCGGCGAATGTGACGTTCACCATCACGGTGCCGGCAAAGTCGACGTCGAGCGCCGCGCGCCGTCCGGCGTACGTCTCCCCCTCGACGCAGTCCATAAGCCTGGCGATTTATGCCAGTGGCTCGAGCACGCCGGTGTTCAATCAGACCGCCAACGTGACTTCGGGTTCTCCGGGCTGTACGACGTCGGCGTCAGGCACGGTCTGCAGCGTCGCCATCTACCTCGCCCCCGGGCAGTACACCGCCGACGTTACCGCGTACGACGGAACGAACGGATCGGGGTCCGTCCTGTCACAGGGACAACAGGAGGGCTTCACCGCTCCGTCTCAGGGCACGACCGTCATCGCCTTGACGCTGTACGGTGTGCCTGCGTCACTGAAAGTGACGCCGAGCTCCACCGCAGTCCAGGGATCCGTCGCCGGCGGCTTCATCATAAACGCTGCCGGGCTCGGCGGCTCGCAGCTGTTCACGATCACGGCTCTGGACGCCGACGGCAACACGATCGTCGGGCCAGGTGCGCCAACGTTCTCGATCGCCAACTCGAATCAGCGTTTCTCGCTCACGCAGCCCAGCACGAACACGCCGAATCAATTCATCGTGACTCCTCCGAACGTCATCGGCGGCAACACGAATCTCACTGCCACCGCCGCGTTTGCCGATTCCACGACGTGCCAACAGCCGGGCGCCGTGTGCAGCACGTCGTTCGTCCTGACCTACGCGCCCTTCGACGATGACGATTGGGCGACGTTCGCGCACGACAATCTGCGGACGGGTTTGCAGAAGCAGTCGACGGGGATCTCGTCCGCGAACGTCTCGAAGCTCAAACTTCGTTGGCAGACAACGATTAGCGGCGGCGGAAAGGTCGACGCGTCCGTCCTGGCCTACAAGGGACGCGTCATCATCGTCGGCAGTAACGGGATCATCTATAATTTCAATGCCGCAGACGGCTCGCTGATTTGGAAACAGTCGCTCGGAAGCGGCACATTCATCGGCACGCCCACGATGGATACGCAGCACGGTGTCATCTTCGTGATGAACCGGATCTTCAATGCGACGACGGGCGCGCCGATGCCGTCGTCGCTGTTCGCTTTGAACTGGGTTGACGGCTCGGTCGTTTGGCAGACGACGCTGCCGGGGCCGATGCGCGCCGCGCCGGTCTATGCCAACGGCATCGTGTATGAGGGCTGGGCGGGCGGAGATGCCCCCACCTGCATCAACGGCGGCGTTTCCGCGATCAATGCGACGACGGGTTCAGTCGTCTGGACGTATCTTACGAACAGCGGGTACACCCCGGGGGGCGGCGGCGTCTGGGGAGCGCTGGCGTTCGACGGCCAGCATGTCTTCTTCGGTACCGGGAACACGTGCTATACGGAACCGTTGGGTCATCAGGGTGTGGTTGCCGTGAACACGAATGGTTCGGCATACTGGCTGTATACGGCAGAACAGAATTCGTCCGCCGACCTCGATACGGGCGGCGGCGTCCTGATTCAAAACGGCCAGGCCGCGTTCATGAATAAGGATGGTTCGCTGTATACGCTCAACCAGGCAACTGGAGCAAAGCTTTCGGCCATCCCGTTGGGGGCCACGGAGCCTTACGGCGGTTTCGCGAGCCCGACGAGCGACGGTTCGACCGTCTTCGTCGGCGCCGGTTTCATCCCGACCAGCACGAGCTCGAGCAGTGTCGTGCGCGCGGGCTCCGAAGCGCAGAGCAAAGCCGTCAACCGGGCGAGCGGCAAGGACTGGATGACCAAGAAGCCTTACGAGGTCGCCGCGGGCTACATGTCCTACCTGCGGGCCATCAACTCGAGCGGCACCGTCGTCTGGAGCATTCCGATGACGAACACCATCATAAACTATGTCGGAATAAACAACGGACTCGTCTTTGCCGGCGTGGACGACGACGTCGAGGCAATCAACATCAGTACCGGCGGCGTCTTGTGGTCGTACTCCGGCGCTGCCGCGTTCCAAGCGGGCCCGGCGATTGTCCCAAGTGGGGTCTACGACGTGGATGTCAACGGAGACGTGTACGCGTTCAACGAGCCGTCCCCACCGATCATCGAAATCCAGTCTGCCGTCCGTACGCGGCGATAGCGGGCACGGTGCTTCGCGACTGCGCCGATACACTGTCGGGTCATCGCCTGCGCGATACGCGTTGAATACCTGATCGAGGGTCACTCCCCAAAGAAGGACTGACGAACGGCGCAGAGTATTCGAAACCAATGCGCGAACCCGCACTTTTCGTTTTCTTGCGTAAGATCGGCATCAGCGCACCGTTGCGCGAGGCGGGGATGGCGATGCTGCGGTTCGTTTTCGGAAATTACATGCGCGTGAAGATCGACGGTCATCCGTTTACCGTCGACCTTCGCGATCGCGTCGTCAGCTTCATGATCCTGTTCTATCACACATACGACGTCGAGGAGGCGACCGTGCTGCGGCGCCTCGTCCGTCCGGGCGACCGGATCATCGACATCGGCGCCCACATCGGCTATTATTCGGTACTCTTCGGGTTGAAAACCGGTCGGACCGGGCGCGTCATGTCGATCGAGCCGCATCCCGATAATATCGCGGTGCTCGAGAAGAATCTGAGCGACAACGGTTTGAACGATGTCGTGACCGTCGCCAAAGTCGCAGCCGGTGCGGGTGCCGGGGAGGCAACGCTGTTCGAGGGCGATGGGAACCGCGGTGACAATCGGCTCTATCGTTCGAACGACAAGGCGAGCCGTTCGTTCAGCGTGCCGGTGTGCGCCGTCGACGATCTCATCAGCTGGGATCGGGTCGACCTCGTCAAAATGGACATCCAGGGCTACGAGTTAGCCGCGATCGCAGGGATGCGCCGAACGCTTGCCTCGAACCCCGAGATCATCCTGCTCACCGAGTTTTGGCCGTACGGAATTCGCCAGGCGGCGGGCGATCCTGAATCGATGTTGGCCGTGCTCCAGGGGATGGGCTTCGAGCTCCGGGAGATCACCGAGACGGATCTTGTGCCGGTCGATCCGCCCGATCTGCTGCGCAGGCTCGACGGACAGCGCTGGGCGAATCTGGTCTGCGCGCGACCCGGCGTGCTCGAAGCCCGAGCGTGACTCCGGGGAGCGCATGCGGTCGGAAAGGTACGGCGGTTCAATGAGAGGTCATCCAGCTGTGCCCACCGCCGATGCGCCGGTTCCGAGATCCCGAAACGAGCAGAAAACCGAAAGTGCCGCGAGGCGAATCGTCGGCATGGCCTCCCAGCGGCGCACGTCCCTCGGCCGCGTGCTGGACGTGGGATGTGGGACCGGGCAGCTGTTGGTTGCTGCTAGGAGCAGCGCAGCGTCCCTCGTCGGCATCGACATCGATACGGACGCGCTTGCTGTGGCGCGCAGAGCACTTCCGGACGCCACGCTCCTGGCCGGGAGCGTCGACGAGCTGCCTTTTGAGGCCGGTACGTTCGACACCATATTCTTCTGCGACGTCATCGAGCATCTCAACAATCCGGTGGCTCCGCTGGCGACGCTCCGTCAATTGCTGGCCGGCGGCGGCCTCCTGGTCGTAACGACGCCGAACGCAAACGCGCTGATGCGCGTGCTCCTGCGCGACGGCTGGTTCGGTCTGTCGGACGAGGGCCATATCTTGTTCTTCACGGCTTTCACGCTCGGCCACGTCCTGCGCAAGACCGGTTTTCGTTCCGTCTCCGTCCGCACGATCGGAGGTTTCGGGAAGCCCGTTCTCGACGCTGCGTTCGAGCTCTTCAGCAATGGTGGAACGCTGCTGGCATTCGCCCGTGCCGAGGATGCTCGATGACGCTGTCGCCCGCGCCGCTAAAGGCGCAGAGACCGCAACGTACAACGTGACGGCATGCTCTGGGTAAAGAGATTCGACCGCGACAGGCTCATCGCTGTCTGTCTCATCCTTTTCGCGGCCGTTCTTGCGCTGCATTGGATGCAACCCGGCAAGATCGTGTACGCGGGAGATACATTCTGGCTGAGCGATCCGCTGAACTACCTCAGAAAGCACGTCTTTCTCTGGAACTCGTACCTTTCGATAACGGGTAAGCCGCGATGCGGGCTCCTTCAGTGGCCGCAGCTGCTATTGATCAGCGCGCTGACCAACGTGTTCGGAAACTCGGCCGGACAGATGCTCTCTATCGGACTCATGATAGGGGTCGGCTTCGCGGCAATGTACTTCATCTTGCGGCTGGAGCGTTTCGCAATCGTACCGAGCGTCCTCGGCGCGGCCGCCTACACGTTCAATCCGTGGACGATGGCCACTCTGCCGTTCGCATGGACGATATTGTGGTGCTTTGCGACTGCGCCGGCGATCGTCGCCGCGCTCCTGGTCGCAGCACGATATCCGCGCTACCGCATCCACTCTCGTATCGCGCTGGTCCTCTTGTCCGCCGTTCCGCTGTCGATCGTGGCGCTCAATGCCGGCGTCATGGGCATCGAGATCATGCTCATTCTGATGGGCGCTTGGCTTGCCGCATCGCGCGCCGCTGATCGACGCTCGTATCTCCGCTGGATGGCGTTCACGGCAGGCTACATGGTACTGGTCAGTCTTTGGTGGCTGTTTCCGGTTGCGTCGATGTTTCTCTCGTCGACGGCCTCGGCGACCGTGGTGGGACCAGCCCTGGATTGGACCTGGGTCGTCAGACGCGCGAGCCTGGACAACGTCGCGCGCTTTCTGCCGTTCTGGACGTGGGGCTTCCCGAACTACTTGACCTACTCGCGAGACTACGATGCGAACCCGCTGACCTATGGGTCGAGTTTCGCACTCATTGTGCTGGGCATTGCATCGATCGTCGTGCGCAAGCCGGAGCGCGCCACTCTGAGCAGGCTCGCTTTCGGCATTGCGTTGCTCGCGCTGTTTCTCTCGAAAGGTGTTCACGAGCCGGCGTCCTGGTTCTTTGAGCTCATATACAAACTGCCCGGCGCAGCAATCTGGAAAGAACCCACTACCAAGTTTCCGCTGATAGCCATTGCCGCCCTAGCGATATGCTCGGCCATCGTCTTCGAGCGGCTGCTCGCCACCAGCCGCCGGGCCTTGCTTCGCCGGGCGGTGGTCGGAATATGCGCCGTAACGTTGGCGGTCTCGAGCGAAGCGCTATTCATCGGGCCGGTCTATAGTGAAGAGACGTTGCAGATGCCCTCTTCGTACGTGACCATTCCTCAATACTGGTACGACGCTGCTGCTTGGGTCAATGCTCAGCCCCCGGACGGCGCGATCATGACGCTGCCGGCCGACGCCGGCTATCAGGTCGGCTATACCTGGGGAATGCGAGCCGTCGACATGCTTCCGAGCGACGTGTTTCACCGTCAGACGATCGTGTTGGGAGACGTCGACTACGTAACCCGCGCCTCAGACGAAACATTGGTCAGCCTGGTCAATCAGATGTTCTCACACGGTGACCGTAACATGACTGAACTACTGCATCGTTTGGGCGTTCGCTATGTCGCGTACCGCGGCGACATCGACCAGGAAGGAAGCGTCGTCATGTCGCTGGACGACGTGCGCAGACGTTTGCCGGGCGCGGCCGTGCACGAGTTCGGTGCGCTGGCGGTGCTCGACATCGGCCCGGCAACATCGCCGGCCGAGGCGGACCGATTCTGGGTAGCCGGCGACTACGGCGGCTTGAGCATGGACATGCAGTACGAGTTGACCGGGGATCTCGAGAACGCTCCGCGAGTCGATGTGCGTGATCTGCACAGACACGGGCCGGTAGAAGCCCCGGGTGTCTACGAAGTCGATGCAGCGCAAGTCGGGGCCGCCTTCCCCGGTGACGAGACGGCCAGCAAGCTGGTCGCAGGCTCAAAGATACGATATCTCTGGACGGCGCCGACCCACCGGTTCGATACCGTCGTATCCAACGCCGCCCCGACGGCAGTCGAGCTGCGCGATAACGACGACGTGCGCAGCGTTCCGAAGAGCACGCTCACCTTTCCCGCGGCCTTGCTGCCGTCCCCGGACCCTCCCCAAGGCGCAACATTGCTGAGCCTGGTGGGGCTGGAAGAATCGGACTCGCGGCATACGACGTGGTCCGTTGCGAACCCCAGCTTCCGAGACGTCACGGCGGACGTTCAGGTCGCCGTCTCGGCGCGGCAACCAACCTCGTACGTCCTGGCGCTGGGCGAGCGAACGTACATCGATTCCTTGAGTGGCCAAGGCGGCCGCATCGTCTGGGCGAAATTCAACGATGTGGTCTTCAGCCCCGGCCTCAACCAACTGATCGTCTCGCGGTCAAAGGCGACCGGCGGGCATGCCGCTGAAGCTGCGACGTCGCTTGAAGTCGGCGCGATACGCGCGCACGTCACTTCGGGCAGCCCGGGCACCCCCGCCGCCGCGGTCGCCAAGGCGAGCGGTATCGTACTCGACTCTCACGACCTGCGCCACGTGGATTTCGCTTCCGTCGCGCTGGATGTGCCGCTCAGCGAGACACCCATCATCTCGATCGATGCCCCGCCGATGTTCGCACCGGCCGAGCTTGGCGCAACGATCACCTTCAGCAACGGCGGCCGAACCTATCGCTGCTACGGCCCCTTCGATGGGGCTCACCGACTTGACCTCAAGTCCGCCATCATCGGTTGTGCCGATGTCGCGGGCATCGTGGTAGGCACCGATTTCCTCAACGCGACCACGGTACTGCGGGCCGACCTCGTGGCGATGATTTTTCCAGGAGCCCCGCAAGTAGCCATTAGCCCGGTGCTCAACTCCGCATCGGCAAGCTGGCAGGCGGGATTCGCATCAGAGCTGCTTTCGCCGGTCAAAGTTACGGCACAGGGGCTCACCGTACCGGTCCTGCCCGCGCAGGACGCGGACGCGTATCAGGTGTTCCTGACGCCGCCGACGGTCGCCGCCGAGGCCGCGGCAAGAGAAGATCTCGTCGGTGCCTACGTGCGCGCGCATCTCTATTCCGGCGACGTCGAGGGTTTCGTCGTGAACGATACGGCGGACATTCTTCAGCTCAAGTCGCCCGGCGGGGTTCAGGACATCCGTCGTTCGTCGATCGAGTCGTTGATGGTTTCGGCGGACATTCCTCGTGTAACCGTGTCGTTCGACCCGTCCTCTTTGAGCGCGTCGAGCCTGCTCGGTTTCGGCGTCAGCGGCCTGCCCGTCGACTCGGCCTTCCTCGGTCATTACACGGACGGCGGTCGCTTCGTACAGGATGTGGACGTAACGGCGCTCTTCTCGAGTGACACGCCGGGACCGAAGCTCATAATGCATCAGCCCGAGTTTGCCCAGTTGAGCGATTCGAATGGGCGCCGAATAGCCCTTCGTTTTGCGCTTTATGCGAAGAATGGTCCCGACAGCAACTTCATGCTGAATGCCCGTGTGTCTTCCGCGGAGCATGGTACCGTTCAAGTGGCCGTCGGATCTCAGTCCGCGAACGTTGCCCAAAATTCCGTTCGTCGCTTCGACTCACAAGAACGACTGGTCCACATCGCGGTGGACGATCGTTCCGACGGCGCGACGGTCGGTGCGATCGGCTATCCGCGTGTCGACCGGGTCGGGATGGCGCCGGTGACCTTGCACGGCCATCCGGAGCTGCTCGGTTGGACGCGCGCCGGCGATGAATTCGTCCAATTGCGTCAAGGCTATTCGAAGTCGTGGGCCGGAGTTTGTCTTGGCTCTTGCTGGCCCTTCCCCGCCCACGTCCGTGACGAGTCGGGCTGGAACGACTGGTGGGTGAGCGGTAGCGGAGTGCTCGTGATCACGAACTTCTTCGTCGTCCTGCAATGGCTCACGGCGCTGATCAGCTTGGCGGTCTTGCTGCTGGTCGTCGCGCATGGTCAGAGCGCAACGCGCGTTCGGCGCCGGACCGTCAACCAGGTCCCGATCCCTGATGCGTAACGTCGCCCGGAGTGCCGTCGCGTATTGGCGCACGGCCAGAGAGCGAATGCCGCTCGTGACCGAGCCGGTCGTCGCCTTCAACATGGCCGCAAAGGCGGCGCTCCTCGTGCGCGCCGCGGCGATCGCGGCGTTCGCGATCGCACTGGCCGGTATCATCGCCGCCCACTTTGCGCACAACGATCGCCTCGCAGCTGCCTTTGGGTCCGGCCTGTTCCTCTCGGCCGTCGCCGCGGTCGCCGCCGATGCCGTGGGAGCGTGGGTCCGGGCCTCGGAACAAAAGCACCGAACGCGTCGTTCGGGGACTGGAGGCATCGCATGAAGGTTGGTTACGTCGTGCCGGGCATGCTCGCCGCGCTGCTCGGGGCCTTCCCGGCCGTGGCCGTGGCCGCGACGCCGGCCGAGATCCTGGGGCGGATTCCGGCGCCGGTCTTCGACGCCGCCTGGGTTCAAAACGACCGGACGTACGGCGGACTGGATTGGCCCAACCGAACGCAATGGCACTCGGTGCAATACCAGCGCTTTGCGATGGAGTCGCTGATCGCGGCCGCGGTTCACGGCAGTGACGGCCAAGTGGCGCAATACTTTGCCGTGATCGAAACCGGGTTCGATCATCAGAAGCCGGATGGAAGCTTCGAGGACGAGCAAGCCGCGACCAAGCCGGTCGTCCTCCCGACGGCGGCCGCGTTCTTTTTAGGAGACGTTGCCGAAGCACTCCTCGTGCTGCGCTCCTCATCTCTGGGGCCGCGCTACGCCGCTCGGATCCAGGCAGTGCTCCCGCGATACCGGGCCGGCCTCCGTTATCTCTCGCAGCCTCAGAGTATCGCGGACATGCAAGCAACCGACCGATATGCAACGAACCGCCAGCTGGAGGATGCAAAGGCGCTCCTGCTCGGCGACCAGCTGGTCGGAGGCGACGCTCAGGCGCACGCAGCAGGAGAGGCGATTCTCGATCACGCTTTGGCGGAGCAATCGCCGGCGGGTTATTTCCCGGAGAACGGCGGTTCCGACACCTCGTACAACGGCGTATCCTGCATGCTGGTCGGCGAACTGACGGTCGAACTCTCGAGTCCGAGGCTTCCCGCAGCCCTGGATCGGTGCATCAGCTGGGAGTTAGGCCCGGTTCAGCCGGACGGCGAGGTCGAGGCCACCGGAAACACGCGAACGGGCCCAGGCGGAGAACGCGCGCCGAGCGGCCGGCCCAAGGGCGTGAACTATCGCGAGGTGTGCCGCGCATTCGCAATCGCGGGCGCCCTCGGAAATGCCCGCGCGATGGACGCGGCCACCCGAATCGCGGGCTACATGCGAGCCCACAACCTAATCACCGGCGAGGAACCCGCGAAGTAGCTCGACCTCGCGCGCGACCGCCTGGGCCCAAGTGAACTGTTGCGCCCAAATCCGGCTCGGCTCGGGATCGTACGGTCGGCCCAAGACGTCGGCCACGGCGAGGGCAAATGCATCGACATCTCCGTCGGGGACGAGCCGCGCCGACGGACTGTGCCGTATGGTCGCTGCATACGCGTCGAGATCGTACGCGACGACCGGTATTCCAGCCAGATGAGCTTCGATCGGAACGATTCCCCAGCCCTCCACGTGACTTGGAAAGACGCAGACACGCGATCGGGCGTAGAGGGCCCACTTCTGCTCTTCGGTTACCGGTCCAAGCAGCGTGACGTTGTCCTGAATTCCGAGCTGATTCAGCATACGAGTCAGCGCGTTGCGGACATCTTCCGCGCAGTGTCCTGCCAGGGCTAACTGCAGCGTCGGCTGGCTGGCGACGCACCGCGCCCAAACTCGCACGATGTCGAAGATGCCCTTCGCGGGCGTGTGCCGGCCGACGTAGAGCGCGTCATAGAGCGGCGCTTGGCGCGGAATGCTTTCGTCCTCGACGCCGACCAGGCCGATCTTCACGGGTGCCGTAATCCCGGCATCCCGCAGTTCGGTCATCAGCGCATCGGAAAGCGTGATGATGAGATCCGCTCGTTTGTGCAGAAACCGATTGAACGTCCAGAGCGGCACGCCGCGAACGTTGAGGTTGCAGAAGATCATCGGCACGCGGCGAAATCGTGAGACGAGAAATGCCGCCAGTGCTACGGAGATGATCTCGCCGTAGGGAGCGTAAACGAAGTCGATTCGCTCGCGGTCCGTGATTCCGCACCACGTCATTGCGATGCAGTGTGCCACCCAATTGAATGCGCGCATCAGCTTGTATGTCAGCCCCCTCGGCGCGTATGCCCAGGCAAGCTTGATTCTCGTTACTTTTCCGCGAATTTTCCTCGGGTCGATATAGGTCGTGTCGGTATCGACGATCGCCAGGTCGAACTCGTTCTGTCCTTCGAGGATATACTTCGCTCGAATGAGCCCACCCGCAAAACCACCCTCCGGCAAATGCCATAGCGGGACGAACGCCCTCATCGATTGCCCCTTTCAAAATGCGCCGACCGCTCTATGATGCTTTGGAGCAGTTCGAAATAGACGTCACGTGATCGTCAAAAAACCAACCTTCAACGGTCACACGGCTGAATGTTCTTGCGCACGTAAGTCGACGTTGCCGCGGTGAGCCTGCAGCGTGACCATACAGGCTTCGCCGGACACACCGTCCACGTAGCGCAGAAGCCAACTCCCATCATGGTGCCACAGCGTGATCCGGTAAATCCGGGATGTTGCGTGGTCTTTGAGCGGACTGGGCGTCGTGGAACTGGGCTCGATACGCCGTACCCCACCGTACAGTGCCCGCCGGATGAAACGGGCTATCGGTCCGCCTCGATCGCTCGGATCGCACGCGACCAGATACGTCGGCTTGCTCGAGACTGCCGTAATGATCATCGGGAAGGACGACTCGAGCTCGACGATCACATCGTAAAGCCGGTGACCTTCCAGGACATACCAGAGCAGCATCGCGGGAAGGCCGAAATTCTTTCGCTCCAGATGCGCCCACGAGACGGTCGCGCCGAGCTGCTTGAGCTGCGCCGCCTCATTGAAGATAAACTCGGTCGCGCGATCGGTACGACCTTCGTGAATGTTACCGAGGACGAGCACCGAGAGCGGTCGAGCAACCGGAATGATCGCGTCGCGCGCGATGAAATCGATGAAGGGGATCCATGCCAGGACCGAGTTCAGGATCCGCAGCCGGACGAGACCGAGCAGCATCGAAGGCGCCGCCCGTGCCAAACGCACTTTCGAGCCGTTGGCATCTCTCCAGGCGATCGGCAATTCCTCGACTCGGGCCTGCGCGCCGCGCAAATGGAACAGAAGGTCGACATCGAACGCGAAGTTCGACAGTTGCAAGTGAGGCGTCGCTTTGGCCAGCGCCTCGCGGCGGAACACCTTGGCACCACATTGCGTATCCTGAAATGGAAGGCCGAAGAGGAGCCGCACCAGCACGTTGAATGTGCGGCTTGCGAGGCGCCGCATGAGGGGTTGCCGCGGAAAGACGTCTGCGCCCGGAGCCCAACGCGAGCCAATCACTCCATCGAGGCCTGCATGCTGACAGCGTGCGGCCAGTTTCGCGAATTCTTTGGCGGATGTTGAGCCGTCGGCGTCGACGAATCCGACCAGCGGCTCCCGTCCTTCGCCGAACCCGACCCTGACCGCACCGCCTTTACCGATGCGCAGGGGAACTTCGACAACCGACAGATTCTCGTAATCGGTCGATATGCGCCGTGCGACGGCCGCCGTATCGTCGGTGCAGCCGTTGGCAACCACGACGATCTCCGCCGATCCGCGGAAATGCTCGCAGAACTCACGCAGCGTCGGTTCGATTCGCGCTGCCTCGTTGTGAGCCGGAATTATTATCCGCAACGGCAGGCTCGTGCTGGCGGTGAAGTTCGCGCTCGAGTCCACCTCGCCCTTACGCCAGTCGGGCGCGATCACGTCAGGCGTTACGGACGACATCCGTACACCCATGTTCCGGAGGCGGCTGCAGCACGGGAAACGCGACGCGGAGCCCAATCCGATCGGGATCCTTGCATAGGACAAGCGGGTTTCCCAAGCCGCCACCTATTCCTGCCGACATACATTGGACAACACCGGCCGGACCGCTTTCGACACGAGCGCCGTGCTGAGCGCGGGCCACGAGACGGCGAGTGGCCGCCTGGCGCCCCCTACTCAAGGGCCGGCTCGCTTCCAACGAGAACCGACGGCTCGACGCCGGAGAACGACGAACGACGGCCCCAGCCTACGGAATCGCCGCGACGATTCTGAGACCTGGATGAGAGTCGCTCCAGCCGGTGACGTGAGGACAAGCCTCACGCGTTTCGCGTCACGTTGGATCTCGTCCGCACTCATCGAAATCAACGATAGGAGACTTCCTTTGTACCTCCGCTTCTTAGCCACAATAGGGCTCATCCTCGGCATCTTCGTTCCTGCTGCGGCCCTCGCGCAGGCTCCGCATCCCGCCGA
>Ga0302325_10024918_pt1 | contig 12436 bp, 7 predicted proteins | sample Palsa_T0_2_FD_201948 | JGI IMG/M metagenome (GOLD analysis project Ga0302325, IMG submission 201948) | Peat permafrost microbial communities from Stordalen Mire near Abisko, Sweden - Palsa_T0_2 | ecosystem: Environmental > Terrestrial > Soil > Palsa > Peat permafrost | place: Sweden: Abisko...
CGGCGGCATGGGTGTCGTTTACAAAGCAGAGGACACGCGGCTGCACCGCTTCGTCGCTCTCAAATTCCTGCCCGAAGAAGTTGCCCGCGATCCTCAATCTCTGGTCCGCTTTCAACGGGAAGCCCAAGCCGCGTCCGCTTTGAATCATCCCAATATTTCCACGATCTACGACATCGGCAACGAAGCTGGACGGGCCTTCATTGCCATGGAATTTCTCGATGGCGTCACCCTCAAGCATCGCATCGCAGGCCGGCCGCTCGAGAATGAAACCCTCGTGGCGCTGGCCATCGAGATTGCCGACGCTCTCGATGCCGCTCACGGCAAAGGCATCGTCCATCGCGATATAAAACCGGCGAATCTTTTCATCACCGAACGCGGTCACGCCAAGATTCTGGATTTCGGCCTCGCCAAACTCACCCCCGGCGCCAGTTCTTCGAGCCTGCTCGCGGTCGCCGCAACCCAGGCCGCCAGCATTGACGAGCAGCACCTCACCAGCCCCGGCGCGACGCTCGGCACGGTCGCCTACATGTCGCCGGAACAGGCAATGGGAAAAGAACTGGATGCCCGCACCGACTTGTTTTCCTTCGGCGCTGTGCTCTATGAAATGTCAACCGGAACCATGCCGTTCCGCGGCGACACCTCCGCCGCTGTTTTCAACGCCATTCTGGAGCGTCCTCCCATCGCACCGGTTCGCCTTAACCCTGATGTTTCGTCAAAGCTCGAAGACATCATCAATAAGGCTTTGGAGAAAGATCGCAATCTCCGCTACCAGCACGCCGCCGATATGCGCGCTGACCTCCAGAGGCTGAAACGGGATACCGAGTCGGGAAGAAGCGCGGCCATAGCCGGCCCACTAGCTTCTCCTTCCGGCTCAAACTCCATACCGGACCTATCCGCGCCTGCTCAATCCGTATCAGGCCAGTCTTCGTCTGGCCATGCTTCGGCAAATGTCGCCGCTTCTCATAGCAGTGCTGCGTCTCCAATCCAGGCCCCATCGTCTGAGTCGGCAGCGAAGGTTCGAACCAAACCGATTGGTCTGGCTTTTCTGGCGGTAGCGGCTCTGGTCGCAATCGTAGCGGGCTTTCCGTACCTGCGCAGTCGAAATGCAGGCTCTGCGGTCGGCAAACTGCACAAGTCTGTGGCTGTGCTTTACTTCAATAATCTCTCGCAGGATCAATCGCTCGATTGGCTGAACAACGGCCTCACCGACATGCTTACCACCAACCTAGCCCAGATCAAAGGCCTGGACGTGCTCTCCACCGAGCGCGTGCTGAGCGCCGTACAGCGCGCCAGCAAAGACGGCAAATCCATGGATCCCGCCCAGGCGCAAAGTGCCGCGCGCGATGCCGGCGCCGACGCCTACATCACCGGCGCACTGCTGAAGATCGGGCCCACGCAATTGCGCCTCGACGTGCGTGCGCAAGACACCGGCACTGGACAGATTTTGTTTTCCGACAAGCTCGAAGGGCAGGACCTCCAGAGCATCTTCGGCATGGTCGACCGCCTGACTGCAAACATCGCCAGCAGCTTCCTCCCGGCCTCCGAGCAGCCGCAAAAAGCCCCCGAGATCGAACAGGCTTCCACCTCCAACCTGGGAGCCTATCGCCATTACCAGCTGGGCATCGACTATGGTCGCCGCTTTCTCACCGCTGATTCCGTCCGCGAATTGGAGGAGGCGGTTCGCCTGGACCCGCAGTTCGCGCTCGCCTATATGCGTCTTGCCGACCAGTACTTTCTTTCGGGCGACATGCGACGTGGGGCTGAAGTTTCGGCGAAAGTCGAGCAGTTGCAATCGCGCCTGCCGCGTTATGAGCAAATGTCATTGCAGGTAATCCACGCCCAGCGGTCAAGAGATTTCGAAGCAATATTGGCCGCCCGCCAGGCGTTAGTGTCAGAATTTCCTCGATCTACCATGGACCGGGGCAAACTGGCGAATAATCTGGGCTATTTCGGAAAAGAGCAACAGGCCCTCGATCTGCTGCAGCAGGGACTCGCCTTGGATCCAAAAAACGAAGACCTGCTCAACTTCCAGGTCTACGAGTTTGTCAAGAGCGGCGATATCAATGCTGCGCTGGCGGCGGACGATGCCTACATTTCGGTTCGCCCCGGCGATCCCAATCCATTCGACACCCGCGGCGACGCACTTTTTATTTCCGGACGGGACGACGACGCTATCGCCGCCTATCGTAAAGCCACCGAACTCAGGCCGGATTTTGATGACCATTTGAAGCTGGCCATTGTCTACACCGATCAGAAAAAGCCTGATATGGCCGGCGCGGCCTTTCAGCAATCGGCCCAGCGCGCAACTCCTCTCCAGCGTCTCTATGCCCCGGCCTTTCAGTCGCAGTTCAAGCAGACCGCTGGCGACTTCGAAGGCGCCCTCGCCAGCTATCGCGAAGCCGTGACGCAATTTGCCCACGCCGGCCAGAATGAGGCTGCCGGAAATTACCTCAAGCCCATAATCGTGCTCTCTCTTCTTTTAAATCAGAATTCTTCTGTCGATTCCTTCGTTCGCCAGCAGAAGCTCGGCGGCGAGGAACTGGCCATCGCATTCCTTGAAACCTTGCAGGGAAATCCCTCCGCATCGCAGCAAACTCTGCAGCGCTACTCGTCGAGCCATCCCTGGATCGCGCCTCGCGCCTTGGAACTGAGCCAGATCTACTCCGACGCGGTTGCCGCCGTCCAAAAAGGCGACGGGCAAACCGCGTTGACCCGTTTAGCTGGCGCACCCGATCTCCAGAACCCCCACTGGCTTTTCTTCCGCGCGCGCGCCCATCAGCTCGCCAAAAACAATCCCTCCGCCGAGACCGAATTTCGCGCCGTGCTGCTCACCGAGCGCAGCCTGGAAAACGGCAGAGTAATGGCCGATCGCTTCCCCGCCTTCGGAATCCTCTCTCACTACTGTCTCGGCCAACTCTACGAACATACCGGCAAGCGCGATCAGGCCCTCAACGAATATCAGGAATTTCTCTCGCACTTCACCATTTCACAATCCCGCCTGCCCCAGATCGCCGAAGCCCGCACCGCCCTCAAGCGGCTGATGCAATAGCCGCTGCGATAACCGATCCGAAGGCAGTGTGCGGTTTGATTGTCATTATCAAACTGACCCACTACCACGAGGTGAAATGAGGTGAGGTGAGAACAAACCCCAAGCTAGATTCGCCCCGGGCGTAACCGTCGAATCAAAGGAAGAATGATCGACAACCGCAAGCCTGAAGTCGACGTTACCTTGATTCCTGCCGTCCAGCATCTTTTCCCATCCTGCTAGACTCAAACCTTTGGAGGTAATAGTTTGCAGGCAGTCTACATTCTCTCCGCGGTGCGTACGCCGATTGGGAGGTTTGGCGGATCGCTGGCTTCTCTGACCGCGGCTGACATGGGCGTGGTGGCTGCCAAGGCAGCAATCGAGCGCGCCGGAATCCAACCCGAGCAAGTGGAAGAAACCATCTTCGGCAATGCGCGGCAGGCGGGCGGCGGACCGAATCCGGCGCGGCAGATTTCCATTCGCAGCGGCGTGCCGCAGGAAACGCCCGCGTTCACGGTGAACAAAGCGTGCGCTTCGGGACTGAAGTCGATCGCGCTGGCTTACCAGGCGATTCTGCTGGGCGATGCGAGCTGCATTCTGGCAGGCGGGGCGGAATCCATGTCGCGGGTTCCCTACTATCTCGAAGCGCGCTGGGGATTCCGGCTGGGCAATCAGGAAATGGTCGACGGAATGTATCGCGACGGATTTTTTTGCCCGATGGCGAAGATGGTGATGGGAGAAACTGCCGAAGTGCTGGCCGAGCATTACAAGATTTCGCGCGAGGAGCAGGATGAGTATGCGCTGATGTCGCAAACCCGCGCCGGACGGGCGATTGCCGCTGGAAGGTTTGACGCCGAACTTGTCCCGGTCACGGTTGAAAACAAGAAAGGCGCGACTACCTTCAGCCGTGATGAACATCCGTTTCCGGATGCGAGCATGGAAAAGCTGGGCAAGCTGGCTCCGGTGTTTTCGAAAACCGGAACCGTCACGGCGGGCAATTCTTCGGGAATCACCGATGGCGCTGCTGCCGTGGTGGTGGCGAACGAACATTTCGTGAAGCAGAACAACTTGAAGCCGCTGGCGCGAATCTCGGCCGTGACCTCGGCGGGAGTCGACCCGCGCACGATGGGGATTGGTCCCGTACCGGCTTTGCGCAAGCTGGAAGAGAACCACAACCTCAAGCTGCACGATTTCGGATTGATCGAACTGAATGAAGCCTTCGCCGCCCAAGTGCTCGCCTGCGACCGCGAATTGAATTTCAACCGCGACCGGCTCAATGTAAACGGCGGAGCGATCGCGATCGGGCATCCCATTGGTTGCACGGGCACGCGAATCACGGTGACGTTGTTGCACGAAATGTTGAAGCGCAACACCAGGCGCGGCGTGGCCACACTCTGCGTGAGCGGCGGATTGGGGATGGCGTTGGGGCTGGAGAATGTGGTTTGAGAAGGCTGGGAGCAATCAACCCGACGTCCGACGATGGATGCTCCAGCTCTACGTTGACGCTGTGAAAACGCGGTCGCTATACTTTTGTCTAGACCTTTTGGCTCTGGAGACGGAATGCCTCTTTCTGCGGTAATCGTGGACGATGAGCAACTCGCCCGCGATGAACTTGCGTACCTGCTCAAGAGCGTTGGCGACGTCAACGTGGTAGCGCAGGGGAAAAACGGTCTCGAGGCCGTCAGCCTCATCAAAGAGCACAGCCCTGATCTTGTCTTCCTCGATGTTCAGATGCCCGGACTCGACGGATTCGGCGTCATCAAGAAGCTTCTCGACAAGAAGGTTCCCCTGCCCAAGATCGTCTTCGCCACGGCTTTTGACCAGTATGCGGTCAAGGCGTTCGAGGTCAACGCGGTCGATTATCTCCTGAAGCCGTTCGACAAGAAACGCGTCGCGCTGTCGGTGCAGAAGGCCCGCGCCCAGCAGGGGACTGAGGGTTTGCCGGCGGAGAAGATCGAGACCCTGGTGCGGATGCTGCAGGCGCCAAAACCTCAAACCTCGAAAATCCTGCTCAAGGCCTTGGGGCGAATGTTTCTCGTGGACCAAAGGGAAATCTGCTATGCCTCCATCGAGGACGGCGTGATTACGGTGGTCACGGCTGGCCCCTCGGGCATGGAGGGGCATTCGAACTGCCGCACTTTGGAGGAACTACTCGCGAGCCTCGATCCTGGCTTGTTCTGGCGCGCTCACCGCTCCTACCTGGTGAACATCAATCGCATCCGCGAAGTCGTGCCCTGGTTCAAGAGTTCGTATCAGTTGCGCATGGACGATAAGAAGCAAAGCGAGATTCCAGTCAGCCGGGCGCAAACAAGACGGCTGCGCGAACTGTTCGGCCTGTGAGTTTCCCGCTTTACCTCTGCTCCCGGAGAATTCCGGTGCCGGGCGTATAATCCTTCCTGTGGCACGCGGGTGGGAGAGTAAGTCGGTTGAACTTCAGCAAGACGATGCCGGCTCGTCCACCCAGGAACCCAAACGTCTCCTGACGCCCGAACAAAGAGCAATCGAGTCTCGCAGGGAAGGACTGAAGCTGTCCCGCAGCCGGACTTTGGAGCAGCTCCACTCGGCAGAAAACCCGCGCTATCGAAGGATTCTGGAGCAAGCCCTGGCAGTTCTCGACGAGCAGATCGTCCGACTAGGCTGAGGTCTGGTTACGCTCGCGGACTTGGGTTCCTGCGCCGCGCAATCTCCCTGCCGTATAATGGCTTTATCCCCATGAAAGCCTATGTCTACGTCTCCCTCAAGAACAGCGTCCTCGACCCTCAGGGCAAGACCATCCAGGGTGCGCTCAAGAAGATGGGCTACAAGGGTCTGGAGGACGTCCGCCAGGGAAAGTACTTCGAACTTACGCTGGATGGCGGGTTAAGCCGTGAAGACGCAAAAACCGAAGTGGAGCGCATTGCGCGCGAAGTGCTTACCAACCCGGTGATTGAAGAGTTTCGCTGCTCCCTGGCAGACTGAATTTTCTGGAGTTTCCGCATGTGTGGAATTGTTGGATATGTCGGTAAAAAACAGGTAGTCCCGATCATCATCGAGGGACTGAGGCGGCTTGAGTACCGCGGTTACGACTCGGCTGGAATTGCCGTTGCCGGCAATGGGGACAAGCTGCAGCTACGCCGCGCCGAAGGCAAGCTGCGCAACCTGGAAGAAGTCATCCGCCTCAAGCCGCTCGAGGGCAGCTACGGCATCGGCCATACCCGTTGGGCAACGCATGGACGCCCCACCGAAGAAAACGCTCATCCTCACCGCGACTGCACGGGAAAGATCGTCGTCGTACATAATGGCATTGTCGAGAACTACCTCAGCCTGAAAAAAAAGCTGATCGAAGAAGGCCACAAGTTCTCCACTGAAACCGATACCGAAGTCATTGCTCACCTGATCGAAAAGCATCTTTTCAAAACCGGCAACGGCCACCATCCCAGCCTGGAAGAAGCGGTCCGCCGCACGGTGAAGGAACTCAGCGGTGTCTTCGCCATGGCCGTCATTTCGGTCGACGAGCCCAATAAGATCGTGGCCGCGCGCAACGGACCTCCTCTGGTGGTGGGTCTCGGCAACGACGAATATTTTGTCGCCTCCGACGTCCCCGCGATTCTCTATCACACGCGCGACATTTTCTTTCTAGCCGATGGCGACCTTGCCGTGGTCACGGCGCAGGGCGTGCAACTTACCGATTTCGACGGAAAAGCCATCCAGCGCCAGGTGCAGCACGTGACCTGGGACCCGATTATGGCGGAAAAGGGCGGCTTCAAGCACTTCATGCTCAAGGAGATTTATGAGCAGCCGCGCGCCGTCCGCGATACCACATTAGGACGCATTTCGCTCGACACCGGCCACATCTTCCTCGACGAGATGCAGATCAGCGAGGCCGAATTCCGGGCTGCGAAAAAGATCAACATCGTGGCCTGCGGCACCAGTTGGCATGCCGGACAAGCCGGCAAGTTCATGATCGAAAGTTTCGCCCGCGTCCCGGTCGAGGTCGATTACGCCAGCGAATGGCGCTATCGCGACCCGATCGTCAACCCGGACACCATCACTCTCGTGATTTCGCAATCCGGTGAAACCGCCGACACCATCGCCGCCCAGCGCGAGGCCAAAGCCAAAGGCTCGCACACGCTGGCCATCTGCAACGTAGTCGGCTCCATGATCACTCGCGAAGCCGCCGGAACCATCTACACCCACGCCGGCCCTGAGATCGGCGTGGCATCCACCAAGGCTTTCACCTGCCAACTCACGGCTCTTTATCTGTTCGCTCTTTATCTCGCGCAGGTGCGCGGTGCCATGGCCTCGGAGCAAACCCGCACGGCGGCCGAGGAACTTACGCTCATTCCCGGCAAACTGGAAAACATCCTCACCCACGACGAAAAATGCGAAGACCTGGCCAAGCGATTCCAACGCGCCCAGGATTTTCTCTTCCTCGGCCGCGGCATTCACTATCCCATCGCCCTCGAAGGCGCGCTCAAACTCAAGGAAATCTCCTACATCCACGCCGAGGGATATCCTGCCGGCGAGATGAAGCATGGTCCGAACGCCCTGATCGACGAGAATCTCCCGGTGGTCATCGTCGCCACTCGGGACGCCAGCAACCCTGGCTCGATGGTGCGCTACGAGAAGACGATGTCAAACCTCAAGGAAGTCAAAGCTCGCTCCGGCGTCGTCATCGCGCTCGCCACCGAAGGCGACGAAGAAATCAAAGACGCCGCCGATCACGTCCTCTACGTTCCGGCCGCACCGGAAGAGCTCGCGCCGATTCTCGAAATCGTTCCTCTGCAGTTGCTGGCCTATCACATTGCCGTGCGCCGTGGATGCGATGTGGATCAGCCAAGGAACCTGGCTAAGTCCGTGACCGTGGAGTAGAAGCCTCCTGCCATCGTAAGTTTCGCTTCTTCACTGGGTTGACCTTCATCTACATAGCCGTGGCTGCCTTTCAAACTCACGTTGCACGCCTCGTGCGCTCCATGCTTCTATCGGAACTCACAAAACACCTGGAGTTCGAAATGATCGGCATGAAGAGCTTTGGGTTCGTGTCGGGTCAGTGGCTGTCGTTCCAACAAGTCAAGCCCCAGGGAGAGAAACTCACGCGCGCTTACTCCATCGCCTCACCGCCAGGAGAGGATCCGCGCTTCACGCTCTGCCTCAATCGCGTGCAGGACGGCTTCATGTCCAACTTTCTGTGCGATATAAAAGAAGGCGAGGAGATTCGGTGTCAGGGACCATTCGGCGATTTTATTCCGCGGCCACCGATGCGCGATACGATCTTCGTCGCGACCGGCACGGGCGTCGCTCCCTTCCGTTCGATGCTCCACTGGCTGCTGGCCGATGAGTTACGGCATCAGGGAAAGGAGCTCTCGCTTTTATTTGGCAGCCGCTACGAAAAAGACATCTACTACCATGACGAGTTCCTGCGACTTGCTGCGCAACACCACAACATTCACTACCTGCCGACACTGAGCCGCGGCAGTTCACAGTGGCGAGGCTTGCGCGGATACGTTCAGGGACATGTTGCGAGCATCGCGCCACACCGGACGGATACGCCCGCCTACATCTGCGGACTCGACAAGATGGTGAAAGCGAACCGTGAACTCCTGAAGTGGCTGGGCTGGGATCGTAAGTCGATCCTCTACGAAAAATACGATTGAGGCGGTCTGATCTCGAATTACTGGTGGTTGGGCGCGTATTCTCGCAGAGCACTGCGCAGCTGTCCGAGCACCCAAGCCAGCGCCACAATCGCCGCAATCCATATGGCAAACGCGGTATTCACCACCCAACCCGGCGCGGCTCCTACCCTTCGCAGCAGAAACGGCAGAAAATTCCAGGTCGTGATGTGAACGTAATCCCAGGGATCCCAGTGCATGGCCTCGGTGTTCAATCTCCAGGCATCCATCTTCCCGAGTGCAAACGCCACAATGTTCTTCGCGCGCAGCGCAATGACGAACGTAGGATGGCCCAGCGTCTCCATCTGGTAAATCTCCAGCGGCAGCCAGAAGGCAAGCGAAGCAAGCTGAATGACAAGGCTGGCTGCGACGAGCACAATTCCAGCACGCCAGATCCACGCGCTCACATCGCCGCGATGGCGGAGCAACAAGGGCACGGCGAGCAACGCCGCCAGTTCCACCGACGTCGAAACGTAACGATCACCCCAGGCAAAGTCTCCCGCCCAGAAGGTGTACCGCGCATAAAAGCTGATGTAGCCGAGCAGCAACAGAAGCGTGGTCAAGCCATAGGCTCGGACCTCCGGCGACAAGCGCCGCCACAACACTACCAGCAGCAGAATGGCCAGTACGAGAAGAGGATCGAAAAGAAAGATCGACTTCTCTGGCTTGAACAGCGCACCCAAGAAGCCTTCGTGAAAAGGAGTGCTCCAGGGAAAGTTCGCGGGCAGCGTCGGGTCCGCCAATCGCTGTTCCTTTGCAAAGGTCGATAAGTAGGTTTTCGTAAACGATCCAAAACGGTAGAACTGGTAAAGCCGGTCCACCAGCAGGAATACCGCATAGACGGGAGCGGCGACCTTGCAATAAGGTACAAACCGCCGCCAAAGTTCGCGCCCTCGCCGCTGTTCCAACCAAAGCACGAGCAGAAGAAAAACTCCGCCGGCCACTAGATCCAGGCCGGCGGTGAGCCGCGTCAGCAAGTTCAGCCCAAGCGCGGCGCAACCCACCCACAGCGCGCGCTTGCTTCCCGTCCGCAGCCATTCATATTGAAAAGAAAATCCGGCCAGCGTCAGCAGCATGATGTAATTGTTCTCCATCATGTTCTGCGTGTAGTGCAGGTGCGTGGTCAAGAACATCAGCGCCAGCACGCCCAGCACCGCTTCCCGCACGCTGAATCGCAATTGGCGAAGCAGGCGAAACGCCACCAGCGCGGTGAGCACATTCACCAGGATGCTGGTGCTGTAGCTGACCACGATGCTGCGCACCGCCGGATCATCGCCGTATTCAGAAAAAATGTTCCAGTGCGCGATCCAACTGCCCACCAGATCGGGAGGCAGCATCAGCAGGGACTGTCCAATGCCATACCAGCTATAGAGCCGGCCTCCACGGCCGTGCAGACCGAACTCGGGATACTCGTAGGGAAATACCTGCGGCTCGGAAGTCCACAGCCAGTGCGCAGTTTGAAGCCGGTGCGTCGTATCGGCCGTTCCCAACTCGCCCGATTGCACCACGAAGGTGAGCAGCCCTGTTGCCAGACACAACAGGAAAAGCGGATCTCGCAGCCATCGTCGGAAGGGCGAAGTCATCGTCTGGATGGTAATACAACAGGTCTCTGGTGTTGGGTCTCAGGCTTCGGGCTGAGACCTGACACCGAACAACGAGACCTTAAACGCTACGGAGACAAAGAAGTGCCAGCCGCGCTACAATTCTCCCGTCCCAATCGACAGCCCAACACAAACTTTTCCGATGTGGTCGGGGACCCCTTCGCTGGGCTGCCAAATCTCATTTGGAAAGGTGCTCCATGAAAAAACTACTGCTAGCGCTGGTGCTCGTCGCACCGGCAACGCTGTTTGCCCAAACCCCGTTCGACGGAACCTGGGTGGCAAAACTTGACACCGTCAAACTTCCCACCAAGCCCGAACAATACTCGTTGAGCAATAACATGTATGAGTGTCTGACCTGCGTTCCGAAGGTCTCGGCAAAAGCTGACGGGACCGATCAGAAGGTCGCGGGGCATCCTTACTACGACACCATTGCTGTGAACGTGGTAAATGCCAGCTCGGTTGAGATCATCGAAAAGAAAGACGGGAAGGTCACGTATACCGACAAGGAAAACGTCTCGGCCGACGGAAAAACCATGAACACCAAGTTCACGGATACGACCGGCACGCAGCCGGTGACGGGAGAGGCCACCTACACGCGAGTGAAGCCAGGCGAAGCCGGTTCGCATCCCGTGTCGGGATCGTGGCGCATTCAGAAGTACAACACTATCTCCAACAACGGCCTCACCGTAACCTATCAGGGAACGGCGGACGGACTGAAGATGTCGGACCTGAACGGCAACAGCTATGACGCGAAGTTCGACGGCAAAGAATACCCGATCCAGGGAGACCCGGGCCACACCATGGTTACGTTGAAACGGATCGGACAGGACACCATTGAGGAAACCAGCAAGCGGGACGGGAAACTAGTTGGCGTCGCAAAGATGACAGTTTCTTCCGATGGCAAGTCAATCCACGTTGACTACAACGATAAGCTGCACGGGACCACAATGGCGTATGCGATGGAGAAGCAGTAACTGGCCAGAAGCGGCACCGCCTGCTTCCGCCATCCGAATTACCAAAGGCGCGTCCCCATCCTTTCGCGTTCTTGAGCGAAAAGGTGGGGACTTTGACTTTCTTTCGAACCCAGCTCAGACCACCATGGCGGACGCATTCCGTAGAACATGTTTCGCTCCCAAAGCGGTAGACTGTAGTGAAAAATCATGCCCGCGTGCTCATCCTGCGGTACTGACGTTCCGGCAACCGGACGCTTCTGCTCGGCCTGCGGCGCGCCCGCCGTCCATCCGGACGACGCGGCCACGCTCGACTTCGCCACGGCACCTTCGCCTCTGCCGCCACTGCCCGCATCCGTATCCTCGTCCCGGTCCACCAGCTCCGCCGAATGCTTGAGCGAAGGGCGATTTCTCCCCGGCCGCCTGCTCGACGGCCGTTACCGCATTATTGCTCTGGTCGGCAAAGGCGGCATGGGTGAGGTCTACCGCGCCGATGACCTCACGCTCGGCCAACCGGTGGCTCTCAAGTTTCTGCCCGACGAAGCCGCTCGCAATCAAGGGTTGTTGGAGCGCTTTAAGAATGAGGTGCGGGTGGCGCGGCGCGTCTCGCACCCCAACGTTTGCCGCGTGTACGACGTGGGAGACGTAGAGGGCCACACCTTCTTCACCATGGAGTATGTCGACGGAGAAGATCTAGCTTCGCTGCTGCGGCGCATCGGTCGGCTGCCTGAAGACAAAGCCCTCGACATTGCGCGCCAACTCTGTGCCGGATTGGCGGCAGCTCACGCCAAAGGAGTGCTCCACCGCGACTTGAAACCGGCCAACATCATGCTCGACGGACGGGGCCAGGTGGTGATCACCGATTTCGGTTTGGCGGGAGTCGCCGATCAGATCCAGGGGGCCGAGGTGCGCAGCGGAACTCCTGCCTATATGGCGCCCGAGCAACTGGCAGGCAAGGAAGTCAGTACACGCAGTGACATCTATTCTCTGGGACTTGTGTTGTACGAAGTCTTTACCGGCAAGCACGCCCTCTCCGAAACATCGGCCGAGAACTCGCGCGCGCGCGGCGATAGAACTCTGAGCCGGCCGTCGTCTGTGGTCAAAGATCTCAATCCAGTCATTGAGCGCGTCATCCTCCGCTGTCTCGAGACCGAGCCCTCGGCCCGTCCCGCGACGGTTCTCAGCGTAGCCGCCGCTCTGCCCGGCGGTGAT
>Ga0302325_10024919_pt1 | contig 12436 bp, 14 predicted proteins | sample Palsa_T0_2_FD_201948 | JGI IMG/M metagenome (GOLD analysis project Ga0302325, IMG submission 201948) | Peat permafrost microbial communities from Stordalen Mire near Abisko, Sweden - Palsa_T0_2 | ecosystem: Environmental > Terrestrial > Soil > Palsa > Peat permafrost | place: Sweden: Abisko...
TCTATCTGCTTCAGGTGTGTATGTTTGGTAAGAGGTGCTGTGTGAATATGCTGGCATAGAATGGCGATGAGAATCGTGGGGTGGCGTCTCATATGGGTTTGAAGGTCTTCTGTCTTGGGAGAATCCGTAGCTTCCGTGAGATGTCATAGCAGGAGCTGGGCTGACGTGACTACTGCCATTTCTGCTCCGATGGGCTGGGGGTGGGGGCGGCGGGCCTCCAGGACTAGGAGGAGGGCCGAAGTCTTCCGGTTGGGGTAGTTCGTAAGGGACGTGTGAATCGTATTGATCATGAGGATCAATGCTTTCCTGTTCATCGTAATGGCTCAGGCCGTTACCTTGCATGAAGTCATTTCTGATTGTAGGATCGTACATCTCGTATCTGTCAGAAATTGGCTGGGTATTTTGGATATTTGCCCCGTATCCATTTATGGTCGGGGGGCTGTCGTAGCCTTGCGCGTGTGAAAATTGGGGTGGTGTGGCGTACTCTACACTTTGGAGAGGGGACTGATTCGGTATATAGCTAGGACTTTGATGGCCACGTTGGGGCGTCTGGACATGATCTGGAATGGCAGAGGGCGAGGGTTGGTACCCTCGAGGAGGGGTCTGAACGTAATCTGGGACAGCTGATGGTGAGGGTGGGTAGCCTCGAGGCGGGGTTTGCACATAGTCTGGCAGTGGTGCAGGAGCTCCAGTTACCGGGTCTGAGGGCAAGGGTCTTCTCTTGACTGGAGGTTTGGGTTGTCGTGGCCCTTTAAGAGAATCTCTCCCGCCATCTTCCACCCCATTGATTCCAGTCGGCTTCATCTTCTCAGGCTTCTCTTGTTTGGGGCGCGTATCGTAGTAGGTAATCTCGATCCTGATCTCCCCGGCGTACTTTCCCTTGCAGCTCAAATTGTGCCACAGATCGTTTTGACCGCCACCTGGAACCACGACTTCTTTTAGATCAATCCAAGTTTCCCCAATCAAATCAGTCTTCTTATCGTCGTTAAAAACCGAAACCTTCAATTGGTAGTAGTCCGGGGAATCGTGCACAGTATATCGAAGCTCTTGGTCCCTAAACAAGGAGTTAATATTCCGCTTTTCAAGTCCCAAATTGATCTTACCATCTCGGCGTCTGCCCTCCTCGACGGTCAGTCTCTGTCTTCTTTGCTTCCTTGCCAAGCCTTGCCGCGCAATAGGGATCTTGCTTCCCAATGGTCTTCCGATTTGGCAGATTCTTTGCGCGATCAACAATAACAACAAGTGTTCCAATTTCCGGACCATCAACGGTCATGTCCGAATAAATGCCAGCGGTATGCATGCCGTTCAAGCCATTGACCTTCGATTTGGTCGCCATGATGTTCCACGATCAGGAGCTCGATGCTCTTTGTTGTGATGGTTGGTGGCTTGGCAGACGTGTGACGTCCGACTGTTTACGAGATATTCGAAGCTCTAGATGAGCATTGTTGATGCAGTTCAAATGAAGGCGAGCACTACCGCATCTCCGGCTGCAAGAGATAGCACGTTGGGGCTTGGAGAAGCTATCTTCTGCAGGAAGAAGCACGACAGCAACTCGAAGTTTGAGGGGAGCTTCGCAACTCGGTGGCTGGTTGTCCAGCCAAAGGATTACGCGAGGGGGGCTGGGTCCCGTAGTTTTATGGACGCCCCAGTAACTTCTTATCGAATAGCCTTGCTCTGCACAACTTTGAACTTCATCATGGTCGCAAGAAATCTAGTTGCAAATAAAAGGTCACCTTTGACGATTCTGTTGATCTCTTTTTCCCGGGACATGGCGATGTTTACTTTGGCGTCACGGAGTTCGAATGTGCCGATTGTGGCTGAGGGCTTGACCCATGCTAAAAATACAAGCACTTGGGTGGCGTTTTGCATGGCATCCTTGCAGCTCATCACCCCCCTTGCAACACAAGAAGAAGCATCATCGACAACAAGAATGCCATGTTCAGAGGGGAGCATGCCCCGTCCGGACCACCACCAGTGGCGAAGGATGTCGATCTTGGAACTCATCATTCCAATTAGGTGGCATGGAAGTTCCCTCACCCGGGCATCCTGGCTCTGGGGATTCCCCGACAAGTCTGGGGCTCGTCATGGAACTGATCCCAGGTCTGCATTTGCCAGTCCGCACGAGATCCTGGTGGGCGATCTCAGGGGGTAATAGAGTGGCACGAATATTTGATTGTTCTAGATCAAAGTCAGACTTTAATAGGAGAAGATTTTCCTAAACTACATCTTCTGGGCGTCCGTGGGATGTTTGAAGAACGCAAAATTTCAAGTGTAAAATCCTAGGAGAAAACATTGGAGAGGAAGTATCTCAAGAGCCCCAGCCTTGGCTTGGGAGATTGAGCATACAAGCCTCTGTTTCTGTCAGCCCGCGAGGGTTGTTACTTACAGTAAATCTTTGCCTTTTGGGTACTCGGGGTTTAAAAGTCCTATTACTGACTCGCGCTTGTCCCAGCTTTGATTTATTGAAAAACATCTTGCTACTTTTGAATGAACAAATCAGAACCCGCTTAGGAGCGGTGTTCGTCAGGTCCTGCCTGATAGGAGAAGACAAAACTATCTTTTAGAACGAGTAAAGCATTCTATTTCCTCGAAGCAGCAAAGTGTCTAACTTATAGCTTCGTAAACCCTTCTTTCGGCGGCTGTAGCCAATTCCTCTCATCATACTTCGCTCCTTCCCCTTCAATAACATGGAACGTGTAAATAATCCTTCCCTTCCTGCTAACATTCTTCTCACTCTTATGAAGCAAATTCCCATGAATGAGGACCAAAGTTCCAGCCTTAACTTCGCCCAGCTGATACTCACCCTCCACCTCGCCAATTCCGACATCCCTTCCAACCGGAAACCTCGCACCTTCATTCGTTACGAATTCAGTTCCTCTAAATTCCTTCTTCCTAACGAATCGCTTCTCAATCTCAGCTTTCCTATGACTTCCAGGCAGGAAACTCAAGCATCCGTTCTCAGCTGTGGCATCTTCTAGTGCGTACCAGAAGCCAACAGCACTAGGTGGATCTGTATACAAGAATGTCGAGTCTTGATGCGGCGGAACTGCACCTCCTATTTCAGGCTGCTTGCAGATGACCATACTCTGAAGACAGCGTGGATCTCGGAATGAGAGAGAGCGGGCGATTGCCGAGGGAGAGTGCCGGGAGTTAGGAAGGAGGAGGGAAGCAAATGGCGGAGAAAGTTTGTGGAGATAATGCCCGATCTTGTTTATCGCAAGAGACTTTGGCTTGGTGAGGTTCCCGGAAGCATCGAAGGCATCTAAGTCGAGTTTATTATCTTCTCAGCTACGTTTTCATACCTTGGGGAAGTACCTTCTTCGAAGAAGAATCTTACTTTGTCGCCACTGTCGAGAAAATAATCGTCTCCTACATGGTCATTGCTTTCACCAGTGGAGAATTTGGTCATTGTATGGTCATCAAGGGAGAAGTTTTCCAGTAAGGAATGTGTTTCCTTAAGCAGGGAAGCAACCGTTTGAGGGTCGAGAGCGTCAGGAATAATGAGATAGCCATCACGTTCGAAAGTTTGTAGTTGCTCTTTTGTAAGACCTTGAGATGAGGTGGTTGGCTCAGGAGATGTGCGTGAGGGCGCCATTTGGTAGGTGTATCATAAGGAAGCGATGTTGAGGGTGGGGAGTCAGGAACGAGGGCGAGGATGCCTTGAGAGCTTATCGGTGACCCCTCAAACCGATAAGAGTGGAACGACCTCGCCCACATGCACTTTGATTGTATCATGAAAACCCATTTTTTCCATGCAATATTGAGGACATCTGACAGTAGTCAGTTGAAAATTTGAACTCTAAACTTCGACTTTACGGTTGTGGGCGTTTGCTCCACAGTCCTCTCAAAACACGCAGAGAGGACCCCACTTCCCAGCCCCAAGGGTGGAATTGAAAATAGCACTGAAGGGTTGATTCAAGACAGGGTATAATAAGATTTAGCTTTTCCAGAAGATTAAAGAAGTTAAGGAAAGTAATAAAAGTATATTGAAGATTATCCTAAGAAGCCCTATATGGTTTTACCTGATATGAATTTCCAGCAAACTCCCATGCTAGGCGGTGATCCTTCGCTTCGAGAAGGGACCAAAAAAAATCAAAACTGTCTTCGAGATAGCCACAAAAAAAATAAAAAGTAAAGCAATTGCTGACTGTGAGGTTCGAACTCACGCATCTTTCGATAATGGTGATTTAAGCAAGCTTAAAACCATCGCCTTAGACCCTTTGACAAGTTAGAGATTATTTGAAAGAATTTGTTCAAGGACGCGTACACTCGGCCAAATCAGCTTTGCGGAAAACCGCGGCTTTGGACCAAAAAAATTCCTTATTTACCCCTATACTACTGATACCCTTAATTTGGGGTTTCACGTGATCTGATACTTTGAGAGTGTCAATCTGGAGCTCCCGAGACGGAGCAAAGGAAGTTTAATCTACGGGCCAAGATCCCCTGCTCCATGAATTATAAAGATGTGTCAAATGCTAAAATTTGTTCACAGAACCAACCCTTCAGATGCAAACGCCATCCAGAGTCCCAATGCTCCATATCCATGTTACTCCATAGGCAACTTAATAGACAAAATATTACCACCACCAATATGCATCACTGCGTATATCACCAACCATATCTAATTACCTCCCATGACGCTCACTGGGAATAAGTTCATATCCATCTTCTGGCGGGAAAACAAATGCCGACAGGGAGATAAATGCTGCCGAAAGGATCGCAATACTCCAAGAAACCGTGCATAGAATCCACGATCTATCCAAATTCCATCCCGCGAAAAACCTCTCATCATTGTCGAAAAGGTAGGCCTGCTCCAAATCAGCAACAAAACTGCACTCCTGAAAAAGTATAACCTACCACAATTGCCATACTAGCACATTGCACCACCCCAACTAACACCAGCATACTGGCAAGCACCTTCCACCCTCCTTCCCTCTTCTGCTTCCCACCCAGTATGACCACCACATATGCCACCAGCGTAGCCAGCTCCAACATAGCCGCAAACGACATCATGAACCCAACAGACCTCCACATCGAACAAAAGTACCTGTCAGAGCCCGAACAATCCTCTTGTTGTGGGTAGTGCACACATTTTCCAGTCGTCGAGGAACAGGCCCTGTGAAGACCAATCGTTCTAGTGAAATGTCCCCCGTCATCTGTGTCGACTGCCCAAGTAATCCAATCCGGGATAAATATGGCGGCCAAGGTCATCGCAGTCGCTGGAGGCGTCAGTGAGGAATTACGAGAAGAATTGGAGACGTCGAGCTTACCTCCGAGAAATGCCACAAAGGCTGTGCTGTATACTATTAATCGAGTCATTCTGACCGCTTTGCTCTGTCGATTTCCGCAGGAGATTGGTTTCAAAGCAATATATCTGCGAGGGATGCGAGTTGGAGAGCAAGAGCCTGAGGAGTCTCTTTGGTGTCTGCCTAGAGCGCAACGGACCTCACTCCAGAAAACCACGCACCCGTGCGCAGATTGCGGGAAACAAATAATACTCAATTTATGCTTGCTCGAGCACCACGATAAGGACAGTGCGGTGATATATTGATGGTGTGGGGAATTATTTGCGCGATATTTCTGAAGATGGGATTTGAATACTCGAATATCTGTTCATTGGCTCTGCGAAGGGAACCACTGACGTCGATCCTCACTAAAAAGGAGGGGAAGAGGGGTACAGGTGTTCACGGGACCGTCTTGGCAGCAAAGCTGTAAGATAAGAATTCAATCTTGCATTTCCCGATTCTATTAGTCTTGAGAAGCGTAATGCTCTTGAAATTAGAAGTTATTTCGAAGTTTAGTCTGTTTTCTCGAATGAGTATTGCCAATGTTCTTGTAAGAGCATGATATAAATATCTATGCCCAGCTAAAGAACCGAACTCCTCCAGCAACTCATGGGTATCTGCCAATCGTGTGAAATTATATGCAGGGGCGGTCACTTATGACTGGAGAATCTTCCCAATGTCTATTCATCACCATCCTCACTGTCTTCGCTGCTATCCTCTGAATCATCAGAGCTTTCTTCCTCTTCAGAACTAGAATCAGATGAAGAGCTCGAAGAACTCGAAGAAGTATCGTTACCACCATCATTCTCAGAAACAGAATCATCCGAACTATCATCTTCTGAGTCCTCAGACTCAGATGAGCTGGTATCCTCCATTGTTGCAGTCCGTTGCTTTCTCCGCCGTGCAACCTTCTGGGTTGATCCGTCATTCATCCTCAGTCTCTTTTGGCTGTCATTGTCGCCATTGGCCATGTCATCTTTAGCAATAACTTCACTAGGATTCTGACCCGCCGCAAGCTCCCGTAGGATCTGCTCGACCCGTGTTCTCTTAGCAACTCTTTTTGCCATTCCTTCATCAGATAGACCCAACAAAACTCCTTCCTCGTAGCCCACCCGAGAAGAAGCATCGGTCGCGGCCATATCCTCTGCATACTTCTCGATAGCCGCATCGTACTCTTTCTGTTTCTTCTCGTCCCAAGACATAATGTCAGAGGAGTCAGTAGCGCCTTTCTCTTGATCTTTGATTTTGACGGCAAGAGCTGCGTCTCGTAACCTCGTTCTCACCCCACCTTGGAGTCCTCGAACGTATGGGTAAATGAGATAGGCGTGGTCGGACGGTATGATATCAAGGTCGAAGACGTGCTTCAGGAGATGTGTTTGGTGGTTCTTGTTGAATTTCCAGGTGTCCCTCGATTCGTGATATTGCCGGAGGTATTGAAGGTAAGGCCGCGAGGAGAGGTCGGTAGGTTTGACGATCTTCGATGGTTTCAAGGCCTTTTTCTTGTCCTGCTTTGGTTTCTTGAGCCTTTTCGCCCTCCTTTCCTTTTCGTCCAGGTTGATATCGACTTGTTCCTTAACAACGGAAGGTTCTGGCGTCTCGAATGCCGGCTGTGAAGTTTGCAATTGAAATGATGGGTCCTGAGATTTTTGCTCTGCTACCCAAGAATTGAATAGTTGCTTTATGCTGTCTCCATCATCGGCTTTCGTCTCTGGCGTGAAAGTGACTGACTTCTTTCGGACAATAATAGGAGTGACTGGCGCTGCAGGTGACACTTCTTTCGAGTTCTTTTTCGTTTTCTTAGCTGGTCCTTCAGCGAATGAGTCTTCTCTCTTCCTCTTGGGCGACTCAATTGGATTGAAAGATTCCGGCACTGGTTCTGAAGGTGCTTGCGATTTCAGTTTGAGGCCTAATCTCTTCCAAGCGGGAACGTGAGCAGGAGCACTAGTATTTGTGACAGACGGCATGATGACAACCGGATTGAGTCGTTTACAAAAACCTATAACTTTTAGGAATACTGTTGTCGTAAGCCGCACAACAAGGTGTTCCCTTCAACAGGAACGACGGGAACATTTTTTCCCTTTCTTATCGGTTATCGCACGTAATAAAAGCGGCGCTCAGTCTTCCTAGCCCCCTAACTTCTAAGCTGTACATTTTTTGATGCTGCGTCTAAAGGTGCTCTATTTAATATTTTCAGCCATCAAGCCTAATATCTTTTTTGTTGAAATGTCTTTGAATTTTCTGTACATTCAGATTCCGAGTAAGTATCTAAAAATAGAAGTTGTAGCAGTGACATTGAAATCAGTGCCGCCCTGGTTGTTCAGTATGAAAGGGAAACGCTTTTCCATTTTTAGTTAGCAGGTCATGTGACCGTGAAGCTTGATGCGCGTTGCGTGCAGCCTGGGAGGTGTTGACAAGAAAGAGCTACCATCTTCCCTCAAACACAACCACCAATATCTCCAAGAGCGAACCTGCGAACCCAAGCTTATTACCCTAATTCTTGTGTCAACACCCGCTTCTTACCCTTGTTCCAGTCTCTCAAGATGTCTGGTAAGGTCACCACGTTCTGAAGCTTCAACGGCAATAGATTAACAGCTTAGCTAACTTCAAGAACAGGCAGTGCAGGATACGACAGACATATTACGATCTTCTCAGATCAGGGAAGATTGTATCAAGTCGGTATGCGTTGAATTATACTCCATATCCCTTCAAGACTGCGCAACGCCCTCTTTCAAAGGCCATCCCGAACGAGTTTCAGCGTCACCCTTTTACGACTCCTCCATGTACACTGCTAATGAAGCGTGGGAGGATAGAATATGCCTTCAAGGCCATCACTGCTGCGAACATCATGTCGATTGGTGTGCGAGGAAAGGACTGTGCGGTCGTATTATCGCAGAAGAAGGTTCCTGTATGGAATACAGCCTTCCCGTTCAATTTCAAGTTATGATATTAATTTATTGGGTGACACAGGACAAGCTTATTGACCCCTCTTCTGTATCCCACATCTTCAAATTGTCTCCCTCGGTGGGCTGTGTGATGACAGGATCCATCGCTGATGCGAGAGCCTCTGTACAAAGAGCTATTGGTGAAGCTGCGGAATTCCGGTACAAGTTTGGATACGAGATGCCCTGTGATGCCCTGGCGAAGAGGATTGCCAACATCAGCCAAGTTTATACTCAACGGGTGAGCTGATCTAATCGGACCGCTCAGCACTCTATCGGACCTAACAAATGCTGATCTGGGATAGGCTTACATGCGTCCATATGGCGTTGCTACAACGTTGATTTCCTTGGATTCCGAGTACGGTCCACAGTTGTACAAATGTGACCCAGCAGGTTACTATACCGGCTATAAGGCCACGGCGTCAGGTCCCAAGCAGCAGGAGGCGTTCAATCATCTTGAGAAGAAGCTCAAGAACAAGGATTGTGCAGAGGGCAGCTGGGAGGAGGTGGTGGAGCTTGCCATTACCACGTTAAGCACGGTCCTCAGCGTGGATTTCAAGAAGGGCGAATTAGAGATCGGAATCGTGGGTGGGCCAAGAACGGACGGGAAGGAGGGTACCGACCCGGGATTTAGAGCTCTGACGGAGGAGGAAATCGAGGAGAGATTGCAAGCGATTGCGGAGAAGGACTGAACGTTGAAGTGGGCATGATATCCAAAAGAGCGGTTTAGTGCTCGGGGATCCCGATCATTCTCAACTACAGAAGAGGGCTCTTTTCCTGCCTTGGCTTTGCAACGGTGTATTAGAACATAGAGGGACTGGCGCGAAGCCACGTCTTCCTAATCTTGTGTCATTAGTCTCAATCACATCTGGGGCCAAACCAGATCCCAAGGCTGCTGCATGATTGGTGGTCTTCTGGGGGAGTGACCCACGACTCAGCCTTATTCGTGGCTTGACCTGAACAAAACGATCTGACCAAATGCAGGAGATGCAGCCTTACGCTGGAGATCAGGGCCAAAGCACGGGGCAGGGGAGGGAAGTATTGGCGACACTAATAATAAAGCCGTGCGACAGATCAATCACACTGGACAGTTGTGCCGGCGGGTGCCGCCACAAATGTCAGGGCTGTCCCGAAAGATGCTCGCAATCTATGGCGCAGTCAGCGGCACTTGGCCGTTCACAGAACGTTGCATCTCAGCTGGGGCAAGCGAAGAGTTCGTCTGTTGTCCAAGGTCGGCCTGAGTCGTGTCATTGGCTGTAGCGTCTTGTGACCGCCCAAGCGCGCCCTGAGGCGAAGATGCCAGGAGTGGAGGTTTGTCGTCTTGGAGGCGTATTTCCGATGCAGCAGTGGGCCATGGTGTTGTGGCGTCTCTATTAGATGCTGAAGCGAGACGGCCACCATCGCCCAGGCATGATGCATCCCACCCTAAGGCCTAAGCTCTCTTTGCGCCCCTTGCTGGCTGCACGCGAAAAAGAGGCTCGCCTACCTACCCTCATTACCTTTACCACGGTTTGCGGTTTGCGGTTTGCGTTTGCGCCATAGGCACTATGACGATAGCTTTTCGTCTGGACCACAGCTGGTCTAGGTTCATGGGTGGAGTAGAGCTTTGAGCTCGCATGTAAGGCCCAGTATCAAAATAGCTTCTCCCTTTGTGTGGGGCTCACTGGGCTCTCCTGAATGAACTCTTCTCATGACAGCGGCTCCAATGGTCCGAATGGAATCTCTCTCATGGCTGAGATTGTGTGATAGCCAGCCACAAGAATTCCTATTCGGCCCAGATGTCAATCAAGGTGCACGGCATCTAGTTCTTGAAGTGTTCATAAACCTCCCGCCTGGGCTTCTCCTTCCCGAGACATTCTCAACGGTCACTGTCTTTCACGTCTTCTTTCACTCTTTTTTCTACAGCTCTAGCTCTAGCTCTAGCACCTTTCTCTCTTTCTCTACAGGCCAGTATCACTCCTTTACAATGGCAGACGGATGTGAGTCAGGATACTTTTTTCCTCACCTATATTTCCCTCTCCCAATTGTCCTGGTTAGTATATCCAAGTTGGTTCCGTCGCTGACGATTACACAGTAAATGAATATAGAGCTTTTCGAGTGGCAGATTTGATCTCAGATTTCCATACCTTACAGAGGTGGATCGCTGATGTTCCCGTCGACCCCGAGAATCAGGATGATTACCACACGGAAGGTTGGGCTGCTCTGCGTCAATGCTCTATCGATGGACAGCACATCCTGAATTGTGCTGCGGAGACACGAGTCCCCAGAGTAAGGGGCGGTCCAGAAGAGCAAGAGAAGGCACAATTACAACAGTAAGTTCAGCGAGTCAAGCTTTCCAATTTAAGTTACTGATGACGTTCAGGGTCATGCTCGATGCCTTCGCACGTCGGCACGAAGGTCAAAAGATCTACCTCCGCCAGCAAGCTGCGCAACGCTGGATCAGTTGGAGAGACCAAGTCCTCCAAGGACAGAGACCTCACTCAGGTCACACTTCACAGCTGGCGGCCTGTGATGCACAACTACGGGTTGTGAGTAATCTCTCAAGTTCTACCTTCTGGCAAAGTAGATACTGATTTTCAATAGGAACTTGCAGCGATCACAGATGATTACATCTACTCTGATATGCGATCCTCTGACTATCAAATGGGGCGCTGGACGGATGAGGATCCCAGCCTACGACACGTTCAGAGATGGCTTCGAGCCAGGCGTTAAAGCCATTCAAACAAAGGGATAATCGAGAATCGGGAATTTTGACGAGAAATCATATTGACTGCCTTTGCAGCGAGCAGCAGGATAGCATAGCGTTTAATTTACAGCAGCGAGCATTGGGAAGGCGTTCTATTCATTCAAGCCGAGACGCTGGCGGCTAGGCACTTAAACAACCAGCACAAAGCATTGCCTGGTGCTTTGTTTTTTAATATTTAAATTATATTCTTGCTTTCCTAACGCAAATGTAGTTGATACCCCAATTCCAATAGTCCAATGCAAAAGTATTGGCTTGTCCAAGATCAACTGTTCTTGCTTTGGACGCAAAGCGCTATTCCAGATAATGAAAGAGCCATCCCAATCCAAGTGTCTACGGAGTAATTGGTGGTTAATTTTCGGCCTCTAACTGGAGCTGAATAGCTTACCCCTGCTAATTACCTTCCTCTCAACCCACCAATCCCCAAATACCGTGAAGAGGAAAGCCAGCGAGTTAGTTATTGGCACGGTCAAAGAGAGCTCTATTTTCGCCACATCAGCACCTAGTTCCAGCTCACCCCACGCTCCCCACTTTCCACACCCCTCTCCCGAAACCCGAAAGTAGAAAGGGGGAACTCACCAGCCTTGCCAATCAACAGAAAGAACCACACGCTCCCGGTAAGATTAATCACTAACGGAATCGCGTATCTCGGATTCCGCAACAGGTCCACGACGCCGAAGAAGGCTGCTAGGAATCTCGACTTGATCCAGCTGGATTTGACAGAAGGAGAGTCAAGCATTGGGTGTGGTGGTGGCAAGTGAGTGCGTGCTGCGGCGCGTATGAATGGAGTCGTGAAGCCCCAAGCAACGCCGATGAGCAGGAAGCCGATGACGTAGCGGAAGACTGATGGGGCTGGTGCCGGAGAAGGTGTGGTGTCCATGATGAGCGGATTGGGGAATAATTAAGCCGCGTAAGGCTGAAATGATATAATGATGTTGGGGCTGGATCAGAGCTGAAGTGAGGTTAGAGTCTAGACGCGAGTGAACCATGAGAACATGGATGTCTTGCCGAGTCACGTGGGAAGAGATATCCTAAAAATCAATTTGGTTCTTCAGACCCAAAACTTGCTAAAGCTTGTCAAAAAGTCACGGAACTTGCAGGCTTTGATTCTATTATTCATACTGATTCTTGTGTGGACAAATCGCGCTGAGAAAGTAGCAGAATTGCCACCGATACCCGGCCCATTATTCCCGTGCCCATCAGCTATGCTGTGCATTATATTGTCACAGATATAGGAAATTTCCGCGGCCTCCATCCACGGTGTACTTTTGATATTCCCAAACCAACCACAAGTGTCCCAAAGTAATGCAGCAGGCTGAAGAGAAATGCATCACGCTGAATCTTAACCGCGAGCATACGGGTGGAAGCCCCTATTACCGCCCCGACCTCCTCCACGATAGTTCGCACCAGGCTTTCCGGCGTTCTTTGGTCCAGTCGGCGCATTGGCAGGCGGAGCACTTACAGGACCA
>Ga0302325_10024924_pt1 | contig 12435 bp, 11 predicted proteins | sample Palsa_T0_2_FD_201948 | JGI IMG/M metagenome (GOLD analysis project Ga0302325, IMG submission 201948) | Peat permafrost microbial communities from Stordalen Mire near Abisko, Sweden - Palsa_T0_2 | ecosystem: Environmental > Terrestrial > Soil > Palsa > Peat permafrost | place: Sweden: Abisko...
GCTACGAGCGTAACCTCGATGCCGGCCAGTTCCAGCCCATGATCGACAGCTGGGACCTCCACCTTAGGGCCGAGAAGAAATCGGCTAAGACGATCCGCACTTACCTTGAGGCAGCGCAGTGGTTCGCTGCTGAGTACCTGATCCCGGCTGGGTTCACGGGCTGGGACGAGGTCCGGGCGAAGCAGGTCCAGGAGTGGACGGTCACCCTTCTGGGACGCTATTCGGACTCCTACGCCAACAACCAGTTCCGCGCCCTCCAGCAGTTCTTCAAGTGGCACGCCACCGAGGATCCCGACGAGCAGCGCCCGAACCCGATGGCCAGCCTCAAGCCGCCGAAGATCGGCGACAAGCTCGTTCCCGTCTTCACCGACAACGAACTGGCCGCGCTGCTGAGCACCTGCAAGGGCGGTGGCTTCCAGAACCGTCGCGACTACGCCATCATCTCGGTGTTCAAGGACACCGGTGCCCGGCTGTCCGAGCTGGCCGGGCTCACGACGGACGACATCTCCCCACGCGACCGCGAGGCCGTCGTCACAGGCAAGGGCGACAAGCAGCGCACGATCAGGTTCACCTACGACACGGCCCGCGCGCTCGACCGCTACCAGCGTGAGCGTGCCAAGCACAAGACGGCCCGGGTGGGCGCGATGTGGCTGGGCGTGCGCGGCGGCCCGATGACGGCCAGCGGCGTCTACCAGATGATCGAGCGGCGTGGCCGGGACGCTGGCGTTGAGGTCAACCCGCACAAGTTCCGGCACACCTTCAGTCATGTCTTCCTCGACCGGGGCGGCGCCGAAGGTGACCTCATGGAGCTGAACGGGTGGTCCAGCCCGCAGATGCTCGCCCGGTACGGCCGCAGCGCCCGCAGCGCGCGAGCACGCCGTCATTACGACGACGTCATGGGGGCCTGACGCGATGATCAGCACCGACACGGCGGCCAGGGGGTCAGCCGCCGCTGGTCCACCGCGCGCCGTGGTCGGCGTTGCCGCAGTCGCGGTGGTCGCATCCTACGAACGCGACCATCGCTGTCGTGCAAACGCATTGCAAAAGCGGGGTGGACAGGGCGGCCCATGATACGGAGGTGTTCGCGAGTGAGGTTTCGGCCGGTCAGGCGCCCTCGGTGCGCGATCCGCGCCCGGCTGCACATCGGGCCAGCCGCGCGCTCGGCGAATGCGTACATACATGGCAGCGCTCACCCAGCGCCTAGCGAAGAGGCGTCTCCAAACAGTCGGCTGCCATGGGTCCTGCCAATATGTGCCAGCATCTCGCTCATCGGCCCGGCTCGGGATCCGCGCTCGGTGCGATATCGCGGACTTCGCCCAGTACGTGTCCAGAATCGGCCTGCAGTGTCGCGATGGCGCAGGCAATGTTGCCAAAATCGTCGTTCGCCGTGGCGAGTGAAGGGCTCGCCGTGGTGGAATGGTTCCATGTCGCTTTCGAACCTTCAAGTGGGCCCTGCGTGGCCAACCGAGCCCGCATCAGGACGCGGGCGCAGTCACGGCACCAGCAGCCGACAGCCATTTGACCGATGGTTCAGGTACCCTGCCGGCTTCGCAAGCGACTACGTCCAACTCTTGCTTGACCGTCTCGAACTTACCGAAGGCATGGTCATCGACTGTTTCGCAGGCTCGGGTGTCACAGGAACAGCTGCCCGGGCTCGTGGTCTAAGCTTCGCTGGCATCGAAGCGCATCCGTTCGTGGCAGAACTGGCACGTCTCAAGTTGACCCCTACAGCGACTGCCGCTCAGGTACGCACTTTGGCTCGTGAAGTGGCTACGTCGGCTCGTAAAGCAGTGTTGGCGGAACTAACCACGGTCGATTCGGAGCCGGATCTCATCCGACGGAGCTTCGCGGACCACACCTTGAAGGCCCTGCTGGTCCTAAGGCGACTTATCAAGGATCGTCTGGAGGACCCTGCAGCGCTATACCTGAAGTGGGCTCTCCTTGCTACGCTCCGTGATGTAGCCGACGTGAAGGTGGGATGGCCCTACCAGCGCCCAGGTGTTGCTAGAAAGCCGCCGCACGATGACCCGATCGCGCGGTTCGACCTGCGAATACAGGCCGTGGCCGATGATATCGAATCTGTGAGCGGATCTAATGTGTCATACCGGCCTACTTCCCGGGTAACGTCACAGATCACCTCGAAAGTTCTTGTCGGAGACTCACGTGATCCGAACGTGTGGTCGCAACTTCCTACATCAGCTGCAGCATGCATCGCTTCGCCCCCGTACTTGAACAACTTCGACTACGCCGACGCGACCCGCCTCGAGCTGTACTTTTGGGGAGATGTATCGACGTGGAGGGACATGTGTCGCGAGGTTCGCGGCGACATGCTCACCGCCACGACCCAGCAGTCATCGGTTAGAGAGATGGCAGTGGCTATTGCCCGCCTTAAAGAGAGAGCGGATGGATCTTCCGGTCCGGTCGAGGAGATCCTTAGGCTCGTCGAATCAATCACCGAGGCAAAGCTTCGACGGGAACGCCGATCAAAGGAGTACGACCAGGTTGCCCCCGCCTACTTCCTGGCGATGTGGGATGTTCTTCAGAACTTGAAAGATCATCTGGCGCCCGGCGGGACCGCCCTGTGGCTGGTCGGGGACAGTGCGCCGTACGGTGTGTACATCGACACACCACGGCTTATCGGTGACATTGCAGTACAGATCGGGTTCAACCTCGCCGAGGACGTAAGCCTTCGTGTCCGTGGCAACAGGTGGGGACAGCACTCGGATCGGCACAATGTGCCGTTGGCGGAGCGGCTCATCGTCCTCCACAAGCGAGTCGAAGAAACCGTTGGCTAAGTGGGAAGTCGCGCTCCTCGGGTAGAGTCCGCCCTGAGGCAAGTTGAGCGGTAGGTTGGCTACATGAGCAGTGCAGAGCAGACCCTTCGGCTTCTCAGGGAGCTTGAGCGGCTGGAGCAGGAGTCTGAGTCTGGCCAAACTTCGTCTTTTGCCACCGAGGTCAGCCCAGCAACACTTCTTGATGCCCTGGTGAAGAGCGACTTCAACCTGACCGTGGCAATCCTGGACGTAGGCAATGGCGCTTGAAATATGGGTGGAAAGCGCAGCGACTGGTGGGCTAAAAATCATTGACCACATTCCTCCAGAGCGTCCATGTCGCTTGGAGGGGAAGAACGGTATCGGGAAATCCGCACTGGTCCGTCTACTGGTGTTGGTTAGTGGTATGCAGCCCTACCGTGAGCAGCCATCGCTGTGGCAATCATTGCGCAACCTTGTGGGCCAAACAGTCATCTCTATCAATGGACTCTCAGGCGACTACTCGTCAGCGACAGTGCGGCTCACGCCGGAACTCTGGCCCGACGAGCCGTCGGAGTCGATCGGCGACTGGCTTGGCGCCCTGACACTTGACGGCGATGAGGTGCCGGTTCAACGCCTGTTTGAACTGCTAGATGTTGTCCATCTTTCGGGAACAGAACGCCTGGCTGACACTCTCAAGCAACAGAGCGGCCGCCTTGCTAGTGCCCTTTCTGACGTCGCAGATCGACTCTACGGTCTAGATAACCAGCGTGCGGAACTTGGTGAATTGGTCGATCAGTTGCGTACTGTCTCGCCACGGGTGGCTGACTCGGAAAGAGCGCTCTGGGAACAAGTTGCCGAAGAGCGGCGCCAGGTGAAAGCCGATCTGCAGACCGCGCAGCCGGTAGCCGACGATCTCAGTCGAGCGAGAGCGCTGACAGCTCTGGTGGAGACTGGTGACGCGGCTGAGCATCAGCGCCGTCTGCAGGAATTGCGGGGAGAGCTTGAGGTCGCCCGAAGCCGCCTCGGGGCCGCTGAGGCCAACCACGACGCCGCAATTGCCGCTCTTGCCAAGGGCACAGTCGCCCAGCGAGAGGTCGCCAAGCGCGAGCGTCGGCTCGGCGCCAACGCAAAAACGATGGGCAAGCTGTTGGCACGCCAGGAGGAACTGGGGGCACGCCTTGAAGACCTTGAAATTCCGGCAGACGTCGAACTGCTCGACGCTGCACAAAAGGCAGTGCTCGACAAAGCGTCCGAGTCGGCACGCGGGCGTCAGCGACGCCTGCAGGTTCTGGCCGCTCGTACCCGTCGGACCGATGCCGAAAATCGATTGCTCGATGATGTGCGCATCATCCTCGATGATGCCGCCAAGGCTGGTCTGGGATCAACAGTCTTGGCTCGGATCAACAACCAGGAAATTACTGTTTCCGAATTCCGCGGTGGGCTCGGCTTTCTGAGCGAGGTTGATGACAACGACCTAGAGGAACTCGCTACAGTAACGAGGGATCTCGCCGAGTTGACGGAGCTCAAGGAGCTTTTCGAGCGGAGAGCAACCCTGGAGAACGAGGACACGCAACTGCGCCTTGAAATACAGCGCCTCGAACCCGAGGCTGCTGGGCACGATGAACTCAGAAGTAAGGCCGCTGAGACGCGCGCCGTATTGGACGCCACGGGCGCCGAAGTGCGCTCTTTTATGGCCCAGATCGGAGCGCTGAGCAGATCCGTACTCGGTGGAACCGACATCGGCGACGTCGAAGCGCATATCCGCGATCTCTTGGCGAAGCATAACGTCCAGGCATCTGAGCTTCCGGCGGCACTTATCGACGCCCAAGCCAAGATCCTAGATCTACAGGCACAGGACGGAAATCTTGAAGCCGAGGTTGATCGGCTGTCGGCAAGCGCATCTCGAAGGCGCGTTCTTCGCGAGACGCTTCGACGCCGCAGCGAGAGTGACGAGGGCTATCGGTGGCTCAGCCAACTAGCTACAGCACTCACTCCCGACGTCGGCCTGAAGGCGGGTCCTACTGATTGGCCAGACGAAACCTGGCAGCGTCTGGCTGACCACGTCACGGCCTTTAGGAGTGCATTGTCCAAGCTTGTCGGCGATGTGGGTGGACTACAGGCCATTGCGTCTCAATCGCCTTCGAAGCCTAGCCCACGAGCGAACGCAATCAAGAATGTGATCGAAGCCGACGCCCTCGCGGAACTGTCGGCGGAGCCTATCGCAGATGCGCTGTTCGATAGCGGCACCGTGCGCCGCGTCAATCTGGACGAGGAATCGATCACTTGGACTACGCCTTCTGGGGAAACACGAACACGGCCACTTGCAGCATTCTCCTCTGGTGAGCAGGCACTAGGATTCATGCGTGCTCGCCTCCAGCAGATCGCGGATCAGCCGACAACGGACCGACTGGTCTTTTTGGATGAGTTCGGCGCTTTCATTTCCGCCGATCGTCGCCGACCACTCGCAGAGCTACTCACCAGCGACGAACTGCGTGCACTCGCAGAGCAAGTAGTTGTAGTCCTGCCCCTACAGTCTGACTATGCAATGGAGCTTGATCAAACTACAGGCGACTTGCACGAGATATACACTCAACGCGCCCGCGCCGTGGCGGAGCACGGGTACTTCGCTGAGGAATTCACCGGATGACTCCGCATAAGCTATTCGGTATTCCGACTCGTCTCGACTCAGCTAAGAGGCATTTCTTGGTTCGTCTTCTCACCAAGAACTGGGAGGTTCTTATGGGCCGTCCACTGCACTCGCTGGAAGCTGATTTGGACGACATGGCGCCACTGTTCGCCAATGGTGCAAGTCTGCAAAATTTGAGGACCCGCGTCTACGCTCTCCCTGAGGCGGATACAGAGACTCGGCAGCTGCCGCGCGAGGTGGCACTTATCATCGACGGCTGTATGTTGATCACCCCTGAGGGGCGAATCCTTCTTGATGTTCTTTTGGATCTTCAACGTACCGATTCAGAGGAAATAAGTGTTGATCGGCAGCTTTCTGCGCTGACCATTGCGACGGCCTTGCGAAGCGAGTGGCATGCGCGGTGGCTTCACAAGCAGTTCGACTCTTCAATTAGCGTGTCAGTGCTTGGCGCAGCATTGTTTTTGCTAATCAACGGGTCGGTTGGGAAGGCTCATGCTCTCCTGGTGCCTGGCGACAGCAAGCGTGATCGCGAGTTGGGCGCGGTCGTCCTGCCATTGATTGCAGACTTCAGCATGTCCCTGGGAGGTAGTGAGCCGGAAACAGATACAGGTATCCGGAACCACTGGGCCTTTACACAGCTAACTCGGCTCCTTGGGCGCGACGTGACCCGCGAAAGGTCCAAAAGTGGGACCGCAATCTTCGTACGCGTCGGCAGAGAAGGGAACTTGCTTGAGGAGTTGGCAAGTCGCCTCGGACGAACCGCAGATGCTAATCGTCGGTACACTGCCATCACAGATTTTACCAATGGCTACCGACGTGCTCGCGGGTCGCTCGCTGCGTTGGGTCAGATGTACGAAGATCCAACCATAACCCGCAGGATAACTGACCGTCTGCTCATATCGGGTGAAGGATAATGATCTGTCCACCCGGCTTGCAGTTGTTGAGCAATTTGATTGATGACCACCGCAAGGATAGAGGCGGCACACCTCTCCTTCTTCCTTGTTTCCATGAAGAGCTAGAGAAGGACATCCACCTGCTTCAAGCGGGAGCCCAACGCTGCGGCGGAACCTTCTTTTTCCTCAGCAGTCCTGACGACGAATGGGAGCCGCCGCGAGGGCCTATCTCAGGAGATCGCAAAGCGTTGGTGGAGGGACTGCTCGAAGCGGCTGGTGATGCCTTGCCCGTCAAGATCATCTTGGAGGAGATTGGTGGCAAGATCCAGGCGCGACTCGACGGATATAGCAAACCTGTGGAACTCTCGCTCTCACCAATCTTGCGCGCCGCTGCCGTGATCGCCAGCAGCGTCTACGATGAGTTCGATCTGGTCTTGATGGCAACTATGGTGGAGCCAACCGATCCGAAACGTCGGGAACTCTTGTGGAACCTGCTCACGATTAACCCGATCGACCTTGCTATCAAAGGCACATCTATAACTCTGGCGCCAATTCTTGGAGCTGGTCTTGATCCCGAGACCGACTATATGCGTACCCCGGCGATCCGATATGTAGTGCGCTGGGATCGAGTCATTAGGCGGTCAAGCGTCAACCAGAAGTATGCCATCAGCAGCATCGCGGAGCTCGGTGATCGTCCGCTAGTGATTTTCCTCGGTGCAGGTGCCTCGGCGTCGTCTGGTATTCCCCTTGGTAATACATATCGTGACCTGGCTCTCCGAGGACTAGTCGGTCGACACAAGAATGGGCTGGCTGCTGCGGAGGCCTTTTTTGACCTTCTGTATGAACGCCAACACTTTCTCCCGGGTGAGACGGAGTCACGGACCGAGTTTGCCTCAGGTTTGACCCTTGAACGTGTCCTCCTTGAGACATTCAGTGACCTTGGATTTCGGCCTCGCACTGATGCTCCGGTTATTCAAGAACTTATAAGGGATTGTGGTGCTGCTCTTGACTACATACGTCCTGGACGCAAAGCCATTCGCGAACTGGCTGCGAAGCTGCCGGGTCGACTTGTTTTTGTGACGGTCAACTTTGATAGACTAATAGAGGAGGACCTAGGTGTGGACTGTGAGGTCTACTATAAGCCGGAGCACTATCGAGACCGCCTTGACAATCTGGTCTCGTATGTAGCGGGTGACGCTACTACGCCAGTGCCCATCCTAAAGCTGCATGGTTCAATAGAAGATCCAGAATCTCTGATCGCCACTATCGACACTACGTCTGCTGGACTGAATGATGCTGTACTGAACGCACTCAATCGGGTTCTTGAAACAACACGAAAGCCTCTTGCATGGTTGTGGATCGGATGCAGTATGAGGGACCGTGACATGAATCTGTGGCTGGGGGGACTCGGTGCAAACGCTTTGGATGAGTGGTGGGTTGATCCACTTCCTGGCAAAGCGTTGGATGATTTCTTTGCGCAACAGCGCGCGCCTAGATGGAGCGCTAAAGGTCAAAAACTAAGTGACCGATTGATCATCGACAGTGCAGATGGATTTCTTCGGGCGCTAGCTGATCAAATAGCGGTGAGGTGACCGGTTCTGATGGCTTAGGTTGGCCTTCGATTCCTTTGGCATGTAACGGGAGAGTTAAATGACGCGGTCGGCGTTGCGCCGGATGGCGAGAAATATTAAGAACCGTGAGTATATCGATGCCTACAGTGTCGCATTTGTTGCTTTTGGGCTGGCAATACTTTCGCTTGTTCCAGATCTTGTCCCTGATCCGCTAAAATGGGCCGCTTTGCTCGGTGGAGTCGGCCTACTTGTCTTGCGTATCACAACGCCAGAGACGCGGGCGGGGGACATGGACGAGTTGCTAGAGGACAGGTTCGCGTTTGACAAGGTGTCCTTTGCGGAAAGGATTGAAGGCGCATCTGAAGTGTGGATATTCGCGCCGTCGGGAGTCAATCTCCTATCGGCTCATAACTGTGAGCTGATTCGGAATAAAGTGCTTGACAAGCCTGACGGGTCACTCCGTGTAGTGATCTTGGATTCATCCAACGACCAGACCGTGGCGCTTGCAGTCCGCCAATTGGACCATTCTTTGGATTTTCCTGTTCAGGATTTCCGAGATTCCCTCGCGGCGACGCAACGGCAGCTAGGTGTCATGTCGGAGTGGGATGTCAGGGGAAATTTTTCTTTCAAGCTCCTCGATTATAACCCTGGATTCAGCCTCGTCATCGTGAATCCTGGCTCCCGTAACGGGAGCGTAATCGTTGAATTTCACGCATTTCATAATACGGCAACTTCGTCGCGTATGCATATTGAAATTTCGCGTCGACAGTCTGAACGTTGGTACACTTACTGGATAGAGCAATTCCAGCGCATCTGGGATTCGTCTTCTATGCTTCCAAGAAGCTAACTGAACCACGTCGGATCTTGTGGAGGCTTCAGGTTTTAGATTGGACACGCTTGCCAGCGCGGGTCAGGCAGCTCGCCGACAACAATCCGCAGCCCTCGGTCCCGTTCGCTGCCGTCTGGCGCTGTGCGAGTCACCTTTCCACAGGGGAGTCCGTCACGACGACGATCACGGCTTGCGGGTTCCAGACCCGCGGGAGGGTGACCCTGACTGTTGCCGTGCTGTCTTCGCAGGGTGCTGTATCGCCTTTATGACCAGCTTGGACGTAGTTACGCTACGTCCAGTCGACAGCGTGAGAGTCCCTCTCCCGCGCTACGTCACCCAATGTCGTCAGCGGCGAGTTGCTTAAGCAAGCCTCTCTCGGCTGTCCCTGGTTCGTACCCGGCTGAGCAGATGCCTGCCGCGTACCTGAGCACGGCCATGTGGTCCGTCATCCCCGCGACGCGTCCACCCGCCGCACGGTGGTCAGGGCCGTCGGTGAGGTTATACCGCCAGGTTCCCTGCGCCGGACCCTCCCGGGCGGACAGCGTGAGGTGGACTGGCCCGGCGCTTAGCGTGGCGCGCACGGTAACCATTACCTGGATCGTCGCGCCTTCGACACGTGTACTCATCCGCATGCCGCCGCATGACTGCGCTGCCCTGTGGTGGGGAGAGCGGAGTCGGCACGGTGGTAGTTCCTGGCGGGTGGGGCTCCGCAGGCCAGGCAGGCGAACCCGGCTGGCGGATGGCCGCCGCAGTTTGCGCACCGCATCATGAGCTGCGAAGGGAGTACATCGAAGATCGCGGCTAGCTGCTCGACTTCCTCGGTGGTGAAGCTTCGATGTCGGCCGTCGCGGTGACCTTCGGCGGCGCACACGGTGGAGGCGCTTGGCCAGCCCATCAGCTCGCCGAGCGTCGCCTGGGTCCATCCCTTGCGCTGGCGGAGGGTGCGGATGTTCACGCCGACGATGGCGCTCTGTTCCCCTGGGAACTTGCCTGCCGCGCCGCGCCGTTGCCCCATCACGCGCTCGCCTGCTTCGCGAGCACCGCGTAGACCGCTTTCCCGCCGTCTTGCGGGTTCCACCCCCAGCAGTCGGACAGCTCATCGACAATCCGCAGCCCTCGGCCCCGTTCGCTGCCGTCCGGCGCCGTGCGGGTCACTGGGCCTTGTGTCGAGGAGTCCGTCACGACGACGGTCACGGCTTCCGGGTTCCAGACCCGCAGGAGGGTGACCCTGACGGTTCCCGTGCCGTCGCCGTAGGCGTGCTGTATCGCGTTGGTGACCAGCTCGGTCGTGATAATTGCCGCGTCGTCCGCGTACTCCTCCAACCGGTGGAAGCTGAGCGCGGCGCGGATGTGGAAGCGCGCTATAGGGACTGATTCCGGGATGCTCGGCAGCATGAACGCGATCAGCTGCGGATCGACTTCTACCGCTGTCCTTGACATGGGCTCCGTTCCTTCCGTACCTCCGTGGTCGGAGCCTGCACGGGCGGAGAGATGATCGGTAGACAAGCGGTGTCATATGGCAAATCGCACGCACGTTTGGCAAGCCCATATCCCGGCTGACGTGCGGATACCGTGCTCTGCGGGTCAGCGAAAAGGGTTGCCCCGCGGTGCGGCAAGGTTAGAGGCTGCGGCTCACTCCACGGTGGAGATGAACGCGCGCCAGGCCTCGGCGGTGAACACGAGCGCGGGGCCGCTCCGGGCGGTGGTATCGCGGACCAGGACCGACCCGGAGGCCGAAGCGACTTCTACGCATTCCCCGCCGTTGTCACCTGAGTAGCTGCTCTTTCGCCAGCTGCTTTCCATTCCTCGCACATCCGCTCTATCAAGGTCAGGGACTCTGACCCCCGGAACGCTTCGCTCCTGAGCGTATCGAAACGAGTGAGCAGCCCAGCAATAATGTCGGAGTCCTCGAACACCTGACCGGCTACCGCGGTTTCGACGTACGCGGCGCGGTCGGCGATCGCGAAACCGCCGAGCAGGCCGGCGTGTTCGATGTTCGGTACTACCTGGATGGTGACATTCGGCAGGCGCGCTGCGCCTGCGAGGTGGGCTAGCTGGGCGGCCATGATGTTTGGTGAGCCGACGCGGCGGCGGAGCGCGGTTTCGTCCACCAAGAACCATGCGGCCGGGGGGCCATCCCGGGTCAAGAGTGCCTGACGTGCCAGCCGCGCGGCGAGACGTTCGCTCACCTGGTCATCGGTCACGCCCGGGTTGACGGCCAGGATGGCGCGGGCGTACTCCTCGGTTTGGAGCAGTCCCGATAGGACGCATGGCTGCCAGAGGCGCAGGGTTGCGGCGTGCTGCTCGTGCTCGACCCAGCTGCGGAACCACGGTGGGGTGGCGATCCAGGTACGGGACTCGGCGTAGAACTCGCTGAACCACCCGGCGCGATCGGGGAACGCCCGGTCGCACATCTGGGCGAACAGTTCCGTGGGCGGGCGCTTGCCGTTCTCGATACGGGATATCTGCCCGGGGTCGTAACCGATCCGCTGCCCGAACTCCGCGAGCGTCCATCCCGCCGCGAGCCGTGCCCGGCGGACGTGCTGCCCGAAGTACCGGATGGGGTTGCTTGTGCCATCGCTCATCGGCGGACTCCTGGGCCAGGATGCCCGGCAGGGCCGCGGGAAACGGGCGTCTTGGCGACCGAACGACCCTGCCGGACAGTTACCACGATAGCAGAGCACTTATAGCTCTCATAGCTCACAGAGCTAGTCAGTCTTCTTGTAGCTCAGCGAGCATCCTATGTTGATCTTGTGACCGCGCGTCCTATTGATCCCTTTGGGGCTGAATATTCCTATGTCCAGGTAGCGGAGGACGTCGAGCGGCGGATCACCGAGGGCGAGATCACGCGGAAACTTCCCAGCGAGCGGAGCTTCGCCGAGGAATACGGGGTCGCGTACACCACCGTGCGGCACGCGATGGCGCTGCTGCGCGAGCGCGGAATCATCGTCACCGTCCACGGCCGGGGAACCTTCGTGACACCGCCCGAACCAGGACGTGCGCAACCCTGAGGCAAGCCCAGCCGTGGGCGCGCCGTGGCCCGGCCAGACCTCCCCGTTTCCTGACGAAACTATGACGTTTTCGGCATGTCCCACTTCGTAGTGTGATGAAAGGGCACACTGTGACGGGCCAGGCGAGCGACCAAAGGGAAACGGGCAGCACGCCGATGACATTAACCACCGCAGGCATGCGGGCGACCGGCGACCGCGTACACGCGCGTCCGGACGGACTCGGGCGTCTGCTCCAGGCGCACCCCGAGCGCGATGGCTTCCGCCCTGGGTCTATAAGGGCTGAGCCGGGTTCTCGCGCTGCTCTGATGATTGCCGCGGGCTGCTCGAAGGGCACCTGCTCATGCAGGTGATCGCATCGTGGACGGGCGGCCAGGCGGACGCCCTGCGGCAGGCGCTGCGCATGACCAACGAATCGTTCGCCGATCATCTGGGTGTCGCGGTCCGGACGGTCGCGTACTGGCGGAACCGGCCCGGCATGATTCCGCAGCAGAAATTGCAAGAGGTGCTTGACGCTGCGTTGGACCAGGCCCCTGACCGCGCTAAAGCACAGTTTTCCCTGCTGGTAAGCGAAACAATCGATGGTCCCGGCGATCAGCCGTATACCCGAGGCCCGTTTTCGGTTTCACTGGAAGACATGACGAGCCCGGAATGGACCGGCGACGACGCGCGCCGGCTGTCGCTGAGCTTCGACTCCGCACTTGAGCGGTCTGCGGTCGAGGACATCGAACGGC
>Ga0302325_10024925_pt1 | contig 12435 bp, 10 predicted proteins | sample Palsa_T0_2_FD_201948 | JGI IMG/M metagenome (GOLD analysis project Ga0302325, IMG submission 201948) | Peat permafrost microbial communities from Stordalen Mire near Abisko, Sweden - Palsa_T0_2 | ecosystem: Environmental > Terrestrial > Soil > Palsa > Peat permafrost | place: Sweden: Abisko...
CGCGCTCGCCGTCCACATCATGAGCAACACGGCGCTCCCCGGGGCCACCTACGACATCGACGGCGGCGAGCAACTCGTCTCGACCTAGCAATTTAGCCCCTAACACCCGTCAGATGACCGGTATTTCATTCGCGTGCCGGCGATAGCATCCGGCGCCGTGAGGATCGAGATCGATGTCGATGAGGTCCACCCGTTGTCGGGCCGGGTCGCGGGTGAAGGGGATGAGCCGATCGTGTTCACCGGCTGGTTGGGGTTGTTACGGGTTCTGGAGCGGCTGACCGGTTTAGATGAGGTCGCGACGGACGGCTTGGGCCGTGAGCTGTCCGCGAGAGGTCACTCCGAGCTTGCCGAAGATGTTTGAGAGGTGCCAGCCGACGGTGCGAGGGCTCAGGTAAAGCGCTTGCGCGATCTGCGGGTTCGTACGCCCTTGGGAGGCGAGCGCAACGATCTTCAGCTCGGCCTCGGTGAGGCTGTCCCACCCGTCTCGGGAGCGAGCGTGCTTGGAGCGGGCTGAGAGCGTGAGCCCGGCGGCGCGTAGCACGCTGCGAGTACTTTGTTCCTCGCCAGCGGCCCCGAGGTCGCGCAGAAGCTCGAGCGCTTCGGTCGCGAGCGCTCGCGCACGCTTCGGCTGCCCGTTGCGGCTGAGCGCCGCTGCGGTGTCGCGCAGGGTGAGCGCGAGGTCCACCGGTCGGCGTGCGTCGCGGGCGGCAGCGAGCGCCTGCTCGAACATCGCGGGGTCGTTGGTAAGTAGTCCGCGGGCTCGGAGCGCGCCCGCGCGGCGGCTCGCGACGGGCAGCACACCGGCGGCGCGCTCGGCGGCCGCGGCGGCGAGCTCGGCCTGTTCTGGGCGGCCGGCGCTAATGCACACGCGCACGAGATCGGGGGCGTGCCACGCCAGATAGGACGCGAACCCGGAACGCAGATACGACGCGAGCGCCGCGCCGGCAGCATCGGCGGCCTGTTCTGTCTCTCCGCTCGCTTCGTGGAGCAGCGTGCGGGTCCAACGCGCGATCGTGTCCCCCCCGAACTCCGCCGGCGTTCGAACCTCCTCGGCCCGTAGGGTTAGCCGCTCGGCGTCCTCGAGGCGTCCCTGCCGTAGCGCGATCGTGGCCGCGAGCGCGGGCGCTGACGCTGGGATGAAGCTCTGTGCGGCCTCGGCCGCCGCGACCGCCGCGTTGCACTCTGCGATCGCGTCGTGGAACCGGCCCGCGTGATACCGGCACGCAGCCAGGAATGCGTGTGGAAGCGCAGGGACCGAGAGCTTGCCGGCAAGCTCGTGCTCGAGCACCGCGACCGCGTCCTCGATCCGGTCCAGATCGAGAAGGGCGACGGCCTCCCACATCCGTACCCGGATTCCGCTGCTCTGCCAGATCCGGCTCTCGAGCTGCGCCGGCGCTCGCATCGCATCGACCTGCTCATAAGCCGCGAGCGCCCGATCGGCGCGGCCGGTGAACAGCTCCCACTGCGCGACGACCTCCTGCGCGATCCCGCGCGGGATCGACGTCGGCGCGGTGGCAGCGATCACGCGCGCCTCCTCCAGCGCCTCAGAGTCACCCTGATACGCGCCCGACAGCGCCCGCGCCGAGGCCAGATGAAGCCGATCAGACTCCGTCAGACTGGCGCACGCGAGCGCCCGGTCGCCTGTCTCGCGCGCCTCCTGGAAGCGGCCCTGGAGAATCCGTGAGTTCACCAGCCCCATCCAGAACAAGGGCTCCTCATCCGCGGGCGCACCGGACTCGAGCGCTTCCGAGCACACCTGCTCGGTTCTCGCGGCCTGCCCCGTCCACAGCAGCGGGCGCACGAGATCGACCAGCACGCCCATCCGCGGCACGCCCGTCCCCGCCGACAGCTCAAGCGCGCGCCACAGAATGTCGGCCGCGATCGCGGGACTGCTCGCCCTGACCTTGCCCGCGGCGCGGCGCAGCCAGCCGATCGCCTCCCCGTCCGCCGCCTCGGCGCCCAACATCAGCTGCGCCGCCACCCGCTCCAAACCAGCCCCGGACGCCTCCAAGCCAGATGCCAGATGACGATGCAAGCCACGGCGCACCGCATGTGCGAGATCCTCGTAAACCGCTTCGCGGATCAGGTCGTGACGAAACGCCAGCAGCTCACCGTCTTCGACAACGATCCCCGCCCGCTGCGCCGGCCCGAGTGCCTCCACCACGTCAACAACCGAACTCGGGGAGATCAACGCCACCTCCCGCACCGAGAACGCCCGCCCGACCACCGTAGCCGCCCGCAACACCTCCAAAGTCGCACCAGGCAAGAACCGCAGATCCTCGAGGATCGTCAGCCGCAACGACGGCGGTAGCCCCGCGCCATTCGGCTCCAACATTCCGTCCGGAGAGACCTCGGCGGCATCCTCCCTGACCACACATCGCAACAGCTCAGACACGTAGAACGGGTTGCCGCCTGCGTCCGCCAGCAGCCGCGCCAGACCCTCCCCGGGCGGCGCGCCCGCGAGCCTGGCCGCGAGCTCGGACACCTCACCGGCGTCAAGCCCCCCAAGGTCCACCCGCTCCGCTCCCCGGTACTCAAGCGAAGCCAGCAACGCCCGAAGCGGGAGACCCGCCGGATACCCACGCAGCACACAAACCAACAACAACGGACACGACCCCGCCAACCGCGCGAGCCCTCGCACCGCCAACAACGAAGACTCATCCGCCCACTGCAAATCATCCAACACCACCACCACCGGCCCCGACCCACTCGCCTCCGCGACCACCCCGACCAATAAATCCGCGATCCGCGACTCCACCCCAAACCCACCACCACCAGCACCAGCGCTCAGCAGCCCGCGAATCTCGCGGCGAGCCTCATCGCCACCCACGCCCACCCTCAGCGTGTCCACCACCACCCCGAACGGCCGGCGCTGCTCCACCTCGTCAGCCGCACCCAAGAACACCCCAAAACCGCTCGCCCGGCACCTCTCGAGCACCTCGGCCGCCAACCGCGACTTCCCGATCCCCGCCTCACCCGACACGACCACAACCCGCCCTTCGCCCCCCGCTACCGCCTCCACCAGCCCGCCAAAACGGGCCAACTCGCGCGCGCGCCCGACCACGGGCGCAGACGCTGCCACACCAAGCGCAGCGGCGCTGCCCCGCACCCTCGGCGAACGAGCGGACCCCACAGCCAAATCCTACTGGCGCTTCAGGCGCTGGCCCGGGTTCGTGACCCTTACGCCTGCGTTCCGATCAGAGGACGACTCTAACGTTCTCTCGCTAGGTCGTTAGAGACGCTAACCTCGCGCTGTGGATCTTGAGCGGTATCCGAGGACGGCGTTTGGCGAGGCTCGGCGCACGCTCGGACGGCACGGGTACGTTGCCTACTTCCCGGCACCGATCCCTCGCAGGATCGAATTGCCCGCAGCGACGGTACGGCTTCTCGCCGATGCCGAGGCCTCGCTCGGTCGGCTCGCGGGCGTGGGAGCACTCCTGCCGAATGCCGATCTGCTGATCCGTCCCTACCTGCTCCGCGAGGCGCTGTCGTCGACTCGGATAGAGGGCACGCAGGCGACGATGGCTGACGTGTTCGAGGTCGACGCCTCCGGCGAGCGCCCGAATGCCGACGTGGAGGAGGTCCTGGGCTACATCGACGCGATGCGGTGGGGGCTGTCGCAGATCGACACGATGCCGCTCAGCGCGCGCCTCATGCGCGATCTGCATCGCCGGCTGATGGCTGGCGTGCGTGGCCGCGAGCGAGCGCCGGGCGAGTCGCGAACGACGCAGAACTGGATCGGCTCAGCGCGCTCGACAATCGAGACGGCGGCGTTCGTCCCGCCGCCCCCGACAGAGCTTGCCGGGCTGCTGACGGACTGGGAGCGCTTTGCGAACGAGGAGGCCGAGATGCCGCTCTTGATCCAGAACGCACTCCTGCACGCGCAGTTCGAGACGATCCACCCGTTCCTCGACGGGAACGGCCGGCTCGGACGGCTCCTGCTCGTGTTCTTCCTCATCGTCCGTGGGCGATTGGACGCGCCGTTGCTGTACCTCAGCGCATACCTCGAGCGTGAGCGACAAGCCTACTATCGTGCGTTGCAGTCGATCCAGGAGGCGGGCGATCCCATTCCGTGGCTCGAGCTGTTCCTCGCTGCGGTCGATACCGAGGCGCAGGACGCGGTCCGGCGTGGCGCGCGAATCGTGGAGCTACAGCAGCGCTATCGGCAAGCCGCAGCGGACATGGGGACAGCGAACGGAATCGCCCTGGTAGATCTGATCTGCGAGAACCCGCTCGTGACAACCCGGCTTGTCGAGGAGCGCCTCGGTGTCAGCAGGCCCACGGCACTGCGGCTGTTGCGCGGACTGGAACAGCGGGGAGTTCTGACCGCGTCCCCGATCGGCATTCGAGGACAGCGGCGCTACGAGGCGCCCGACATGATCAGCGTGCTGTCCGGTGTCGGGACCGTATGACCGCGAGAAGTGAGCTCGCCTCGCGGCCAGCATTCCGAACCAGGGCTACTAGTAGCCTGGCCCGCGTGCCGGAGTCGAGTCCCCCAGCGCCCGTGTTCCTCCTGGCGTCGCCGGGAGACACACCCGACCTCCTGATGCAGGCGCTGAGCGCCGCCGAGCCCCCCGCGGCAGCGGTGCCACTCGTCGCCCTGGCCGGCAGCGACGCCGGGAGCGGATCGGTGGCGATGCTGGCCGGCGCGTTCCCCGACGCCCGCTTCGTGTTCCTGGCGGGTGGTGAGGAGGAAGGCGCCCCGGCCGAGCTGGCAGAGCTTGCCCCGGAGCGATGGTGCCGAATCGATCGTCCGCGCTTGCTCGCCGATCCCCGTTCCGAGCTGGAGCGGGTGTGCGCGTTCGCGGGCCGTCCCTACGACCAGGCGCTGCTGACCCCGGTGGAGGCGGCGGCGCGGGCTTCCCGCATGGAAGCCCAGGGCGACTCGCCGTACGCCAGCGTGTCCACGGCGAGCTTCGCCGAGCTCGTGCAGGAGAGCGGCGGGTCGGTGCTGGTCTCGACCTACCAGACGAACCGTGTCGTCTCCGTGCGCGTGCGCGACGGGGCGCTCAACACCCATTTTCGCGAGTTCGAGAAGCCGATGGGCATTGCCGTGGCCGAGGGCCGCATCGCCCTGGGGACGCGCACCGAGGTGTGGGACCTGCGAGACATGCCCGCGGCGGCGCGGACGCTCGAGCCGGCCGGCGCTCACGACGCTTGCTATCTGCCCCGCAACCGCCACGTCACGGGCGACATCGCCGTCCACGACCTCGGCTTCGCCGGCGGTGAGCTGTGGATCGTGGCCACGGCCTTCTCGTGTCTGGCCACGCTCGATGCCGAGCACAGCTTCCTTCCGCGCTGGACGCCTCCGTTCATCACCGCGCTGGGGCCTGAGGACCGCTGCCACCTCAACGGGATGGCGGTGATCGACGACCGCGTCGCCTACGTGACCGCGTTCGGCACCACCGACGAGGCCCGCGGCTGGCGCCCCGGCAAGGCCACCGATGGCGTGCTCATCGACGTCGCCGCTTCGCAGGTGGCGATTGGCGGGCTCTCGATGCCCCACTCGCCACGCTGGCACAAGGGCCGGCTGTGGCTGCTCGAGTCGGGCAGGGGAACGCTGTGCCTCGCCGACCCGGCGGGCGGACGTGTGGAGACGGTCGCCGAGCTCCCGGGGTTCACGCGCGGCCTCGCCTTCGCCGGGGACACCGCGCTTGTCGGCCTCTCCCAGATCCGGGAGTCGTCGACCTTCGGCGAGCTGCCGGTGACCAGCCGCCTGCGGGAGCGCCAGTCCGGCGTGTGGATGGTCGACCTCCGCTCGGGCGCCGTCACCGGGTTTCTGCGCTTCGACGACCTCGTTCAGGAGATCTTCGACGTGGCCGTGCTCCCCGGGGCGCGCTTTCCCGAGATCGCCGAGGCGACCGGACTGACCACCGCGCGTTCCTACGCGCTGCCCTGATCGGGCGCGGGCGCGGGCACGCCCGGGAAGTAGCGCACGCGGAGGTCCGCGCCTCGGTCGTTCTCGCCGATGAAGGTGAAGCCCACCCAGGGCCACACTTCCGTCGGGAAGGTTTGCTTCAGGACCTTGCTCTCGACCTCGTAGATGATTCCGATGCCGCGGCGATCCTCTCCCTCGACGAAGCGCCTGACGAGGTGATCGCGGCCCTTGACCGCCATCGCCACCACGACGCGCGATCCTCGGTGCGCCGAGGCGACGAAAGCGCGCTGGTACCAGAGATCCGCCCGGAGCCGATCGTTGCGGCGCAGATAGGCCGTGGAGACCCCGACCAGGCGGTCCTCGGCGTCGGTGGCGACGACGATCGCTTCGCCCACGCGCCGCTGTGCCTCCGCCGAGGACAGACCGGCCTCGCGCTCCCACAGCGCGATCACGTCGGCTGCGCTCACGGCATCCTGTTCGGCAAACACGTCGACCCGGTAGCCGGGCCCGAGCTGCCACCCCACGGGCATGGCGACGACAGGGATGACCTTCCCGTCCTTGAAATAGGCGACCCGGACCTGCCGGCCATCCTCCAGGTAGCCGGCGTAAAGCATGCCCGGATCCAGCCACTCGGCCTCCGGGGGGAACCTGCGCCGCTGGGCGGGGGTCAGGGGCGCGCACAGGCCGATGGGCGAGCCGGGCTCGTCGTCGAACTCGCTCTGGAGCGCACGGAAGCTCGCGCCGATCATCGCCGGCATGTGCTCGGCCGCGGCGTCGCTCAGCAGGCTGCGGTACATCCACAAGCGCCGGTCGCCGATGAGCGCGACCTCGGCCGGGTACACCGAGCTGACGCCGGCGAGCGCACCGTCGCAGCGCAGCACGCATACGACTTCGCTCAGGCGCCGGCGGGCCTCCTCCTCGGGTAGCGCGCCCCGCTCGGCCCAGAACGCCAGCAGTTCCTGAGCACATGCGCTCGTGAGCTGCCCGCGCACGACTTCGATCATCGCCGGTGATCCTATCCGGGGACGGGCCCAACCCCCGGGTTTACCGATACGGGGTACGCTGTCTCTCCGTCCGTCGTCCCGCAGGAGGAGGAGCTTCTTGTCCCAACGTGGATTCAGGCGTGCCCACGCTCGCCGCGTGGCCAAGGAGCGCCGCCGTGCGGCCACGCTCAAGCGTCGGGGCGGAGTCCTCGTCAGCGTGCTCGGCGCGACGACGGTGTTCGCCGCCAGTGCCCAGGCCGCCACGTACACGGTGACGACGACGAGCGACGGCCCGGCGGCAGCATGCACGGCTACCTGCACGCTGCGCGATGCGCTCGCGGCAGCGAACCTCGATACCACGGCGGACACGATCAACTTCGCGAGCGGCCTGACGGGACCAATCACGCTCTCCGACGGCGCGCTCCCGATCAGCGGCACGGGCGGACTCACAATCACGGGCCCGGGGTCCGGAGCGCTCACGGTCTCCGGCAGCGCCACCTCGCAGATCTTCGACATCTCCGCGCCGAGCACCGCGTCGGTGTCGATCACCGGCCTGACCCTCACGGACGGCTCGGCGGGGAGCGGATCACCCGGGGGCGCCATCGACGTCAGCGACGAAGCCCCGCTCACGCTGACCGGCGACACGATCAGCGGCTCGACGACCGACGACACCAGCGGCGGCGGTGGGGTATATACCGCAGGCCCGCTCACGCTCTCGAACTCGGTGATCAGCGGCAATATCGCCTCCGCCGGCCGGGGAGGCGGGATCGAGGAAGACAACGGTTCCGCGGCGGTGACCGTGACCAACAGCACAGTGACGGGGAACACTGGAACGAATGGCGGCGGGATCGACGGTGGAAACGAGAGCATCAGCGCGGGCAGCCAGATCACGAACAATCACGCCAACGGCACGGACAGCACCGGAGGGGGCCTCGATCCCTCCGAGTCCCTCGGCCTTCAGGGCTCGATCGTCTCGGGCAACACGAGCACCGGCGAGGGTGGAGGCGTCTTCCTCGACACCAAGTACGGGAGCACGATCAGCGGCTCGACGATCTCCGGCAACACCTCGGGCGCCGGCGGCGGGGCCTACATCGAAGACGACCCGTTTGAGGGCGGCGCTGACCTGGTGCAGAATTCGACGATCTCGGCCAACCACGCCACCGACGGCGCCGGCGTTGATGTCGACGAGGTCAGCGGAGCGGGATTGACGATCACGGCGAGCACTATCTCGGGCAACCAGGGCGTAGGAACCTCCTTCGGAGGCGGGCTACTCCTCTCGGGCTATGTCTACGACAGTTTCGAGCTCGAGGACTCGACCATTTCGGGCAACACAGCGACGTCGGGTGGCGGCGTCAGCCTCGGCGCCGCCAACTCCGACAAGCCCCTGCTCGGCAAGAACGGCAACGGCAACCCTGGCTCGATCGACCTCGACAACTCGACCATCGCTGCCAACACCGCCACCTCCCAAGGTGGCGGCATCTACCTCAGTGAGTACACGGCCGGAACCCCGACCACCGAACAGAGTGGTACTGCCAACATCACGAGCACGATCGTCTCGGGTAACACGGCGGCGGGCGCAGCGCAGGATCTCGCCCGCGCGGCCACCTCCACGAGCGGCGGCTTCTACGGTGCCTTCAGCCTGATCGAGCAGCCGGGCTCCGCCCCGTTCGCCCAGCAATCGGTGATCGTCGGCGCTAGTCCCCAGCTCGGCGCGCTGACCAACAACGGCGGTCCCACCCAGACGATGCTCCCGGCTGGGACGAGCCCGGTGATCGACCAGGGCCACGCACCGGTCTCGCTGACCGAGGACCAGCGCGGTGACCCGCGTACGGTGGTGACGGGGCTTCCCAAGCCGGCCGGCGGCGACGGCACCGACATCGGCTCGGTCGAGCTGCCGGCGAGCAGCGTCGTGATTCCGGCCACGCCCGCCCCCACGGCGGGATTCAGCGTTCAGATCCGCGGGACGCTGCTCGGCGGCTCCGCCACGCCGCTCCTGATCGACGATTCGACGCCCGTCACCTGTAGCGTGAAATCGGGCACGCTCGCATCGTGCGTGATCGAGGTTCGCGCAGGGGGAAAGCTCCTGGCCAGTGGCGAGGCGACGGCCACCTCGCCGACGACCCAGCTCTCTGCCGAGGTGACGGCCACTCCGGCAGGCCGCTCGGTGCTCGCACACAGTCCGCTCGGGATCACCGGCACCGCCACCTCAGTCGGGAGCGCGATCGGGTCACCTTCGCTTTCCGGGAACGTCCATCTCCTCGCGGGCACGTCGATCTCCGTGCCCCTGGGCAAGCGCTCGGCCAAGCTCTCGAAGGGTGCGATCAAGGAGCTCGACCAGATCGCCAAGCTCATCACCGGCGCCACGAGCGTCACCTGCACGGCCTACTCGGACAAGGGCAAGAATGCCAAGTCGGTGACGCGTTCGGAGGCCAAGGTGGCCTGCGCGCGCCTGGTCCAGGACGGCCTGAAGGGCAAGATCCGCACCGTCGGGAAGGGATATACCAACCCGGTGGCGTCGGACAAGACCAAGAAGGGCCGCGCGGCCAACAACCGCGTTGTCGTGAGCTTCAGCTTCTAGTCAGCAGCTCGACGATCTCCTGAGCCACATTCTCGGGAGCCTCACCATAACCGGGGACGCGCAGCGCCGGAGCCTCCGGCGCCTCGTAGGGGGCGTCGACGCCGGTGAGACCACTCAGCTCGCCTGAGCGCGCGCGAGCGTAGAGGCCCTTGGCATCGCGCTCCTCACACACCGCGAGCGGCGTGTCCACCCACACCTCGAGGAACGGCACGCGAAGCTCCTCGTGGATCACGCGCGCCCGCCGGCGGTCCTCGGCGTAGGGGGACACGAGCGCTACCACCGCCACCACACCAGAGCGCGAGATCAGCCCGGCCACGCAGGCCACCCGCCGCGCTTGCTCGGCCCGATCACGGCGCGAGAGCCCGAGGTCGCTGCTCAGGCCGCGCCGCAGCTCGTCGCCGTCGAGTACGCACGTCGGAAGGCTCAGGCGCAGCAACTCCCGCTCGACCGCGAGGGCCAGCGTGGTCTTCCCGGCCCCCGAGAGCCCCGTGAGCCACACCGTCTGCGCCGGGCGGTTGGCCGACATACGGCTGGCGACGGTATCCGATTTGGGCTAGGCCCAGTTGGTCCAACGCGGCGTTCGATTCCGTCCTGGTCGCCTCGGCGACCCTGATAGTCGGGGGTGCCGTCGTGCTGTACCGCCTGATCCGCGTGTGGCGCGGCACTGCGTCTGCCCGAGGAGTCTGGGCACGTCTCGGCCTCTAAGGTGATGGGCGGGGCCTCAACCGGGCGCTTCGGAGGTCCAATGCCGCAGAGACACTCTCATAGGCTCGGGTTTGGCCGCCGACGACCCGCCTAGGATCTTGTGTCGACTGCGTGGCGCATCGATCTGCTCGGACCCCAACCCGAAAGGCCCAGCCTGCAGGTAGCCACACGCTCATTCCTCGCCAGTGACGGCGCCCGCCCCGAGGCATTCGCCCCGGCTGGCGACCCCCATCGCGAGGGTGAGGTCGATTGCCGACATCTTGGGGCAGACTCTGTCAATCGTTCCCGGTCGGGATCACCGTCGCCGGCTCGACCATCAGCAAGACCGTGCGTCCGTGCGCGCGTGGGCGGTGAACGACGCCACGCGGGATCGTCACGCCCTGATTCACACCAAGCAAGAACGGGTCCCGCCCCTCGACCTCGAGCTCGAGCCTTCCCTCGAGCACGAGAAAGAACTCGTCTTCGTGCTCGTGGCTGTGCCAGTCGACGAGCTCGCCCTCGATCACGGCGAGTCGAACGACGCAATCATTCACGCTCGTGAGCGTCTGATTCAGCCACGGTTCGTACCCCGCACCCTCCGCGGCAATGTCGATTTGCGCCAGCTGACCGTACTTGTCGTCGTACCTGATGTCGTAGTTCCGCACAGATACCTCGCAGTTGTTTCTCAGATCGTTAGCGCGCAGATCTGGGCAGGCGACGGGGAACGAGCCGGCCAGCTGCGTGCTATACGGTGCCAGGTTGTGTGCGTCCGCGGGTGGCCGTGCAGCAGCAGCACCGGCTGTCCGTCGCCGCCGGGCCGTACGCGCAGCGTCACCTCGCCGACGTCGACATATTCGAGCGTGAAGCCTTCGAACACGAGCTACTCCGACCCGCACGACGTCCGCGTGAGGGACGAGGCAGGCCGCTCCCTAGCCGATGCCGGATCGATCGCGGCTCGCGGGCCCGAGCGGACGTCGACGCCAGATCGGCATGGCCTGGGGCTGCTTGAGGAATCTCGGTTCGTGTCATGCCGTCGGCCTGGGCGCGCGACGCCCACGTAGTCGAGTCGACGCGGATCGCAGTACGGCGATTGGAGTGGCCGCCACGCGTGGCTCGGGCACGACGCCGCGGGCGAGGCGGATCGTGTGCCTACGGGCGGCATCGCGATGTAGGTCCTCGATGTGAGCGGCGGCGAGCGCTTGAGTGATATCGGGATGCAGCATTTGAGCCTCCTCTTAGCCTGCGGCGACAGTTCACCTAATACTGAAGGGTAGACTACCACCATTCAGGCAGATATGAAACCTGGAGGTGTAGACTGCTGATATGCGACCGTCGAACGATGCCCGGGTTCAACTATTGGCCGAGCTCGCCGACGAGACGCGATACGCCGTGCTAGAGCGCCTTGAGCAGGGCCCGGCCTCAGCCAGCGAACTGGCCGAGCGCCTTGACGTGTCGCCGACGCGACTGGCCAATCACCTACGGCGACTCCGCGATGCCGGCCTCGTAGCGGTCAGCCACCAGGGCCGCCTCGCGCTCTACGAGCTCGCCGAGCCGGGGCTGCGCGAGATCTTCTCGATGCTCAACGGATTACGCGGAGCCCCGCCACGAACGGATCGGCCGGCGCACTTGGCCGCCACCTGCTATGACCACCTCGCTGGGCAGATCGGCGTCGCACTGATGGACCACCTCGTCCAAACGCGAGCGCTTGAAGCCCGAGACGGGGAAGGGGAACTCAAGCTCGGCCCAGACGCCGCCCGCGAATTTGCGAAGCTCGGAGTCGAGCTACCCACCAAGCCCGCCCGCCGCACACTCGCCTTCTCCTGCATGGACCCTCGCATCGGACGACCACACCTCGGCGGGCAACTCGGCGCCCAGCTCGCGGCCTCCCTGCGCCAACAAGGCTGGGTCAAGCCCACCGAGCAGCCACGCCGCCTCGAACTCACGCTAGCGGGCGACAAAGCCCTACACCGCCTCGGCATCCGCCTCCAAGTGGCCGCCGATCATGGCGGGAGTTGAGCCGCTGATCACGTGCTTCGGTCAACCAGTCAATGAGCACTAGCGACGAGGAGACACGCCGAGCGCTACGCGTTTACCAAGTCGACGCGTTCACGGCAACGAAGTTTGCCGGAAACCCAGCCGCAGTTGTCTCAGACGCTGACGCCCTTAGCTCAGATGAGATGCAGGCGATCGCTCGAGAGATGAACTGCTCGGAGACGGCTTTTCTTCTCTCGCCGGTCGCCGACGACCATGACATCTGGGTGCGCTACTTCACTCCGACAAGCGAAGTCCCAATTTGCGGACACGCGACCATC
>Ga0302325_10024926_pt1 | contig 12435 bp, 7 predicted proteins | sample Palsa_T0_2_FD_201948 | JGI IMG/M metagenome (GOLD analysis project Ga0302325, IMG submission 201948) | Peat permafrost microbial communities from Stordalen Mire near Abisko, Sweden - Palsa_T0_2 | ecosystem: Environmental > Terrestrial > Soil > Palsa > Peat permafrost | place: Sweden: Abisko...
ATGAAATTGCCGCGATGCTTTTTTCGGCACAGGAGTACCTCCCCAAAGGTTACTCGGGTTCGTATGCGCGTTCGCACGTTATCCGAACGGAAGACGCTCCTGGACTTGTCATCCCGTGGCTGACTTGCCTGTCGGCAAGTCAAGGATGGAATGAACGACTTGTTCACCCCGATTACATCTAGAGGCGCCGGATTAGGAGGGACCTTTGAGCCGATCGGGTTCACGCAAACTCCGCACCTCGGCGATTGCGGCTTAGGGAGCCTTCGCCGCGAAGGTGGAGGCGGGCAGTGGCGCCCGATTGTAGAGATTGGCGTCGCTGAAGTTCTGCCAGGCATAACGGACCTCGACCGGCTCAGGGACCTCCGGCGAGGAGACCACGACAGCCGCACCCTGGACGGAAGCGGCGGCAGGTACGAAGTGGCCATCCGATCCGGCAACCTCAAAACCCCGCAGGGCGCTGCCATTGCTATGCAGGCCTTCCGCGTGATCGAACCAGACACGCAACGATGTACCCTCTCGCGTGGTCTGGCGGTAGACCGGGCCTTGAAACTCGAGCGCAGTTTCGCCATAAGCAAGCGCGCGGCCCGCAAGGGCGAGGCGGGCGCCAACCGTCTGCTTGTCTGACGGGTGCACGTTGTCGCGTTCCCCAATGTCGAGGGTGACGGCCATAGCCGTATTCGCAACATCCAGGGAGCGTCGTTGGCTATCGCGAATGAGGCCCCAATTCTCCGCCGGCGACTCGAAGCTCGAGATCTGTACGAAGAGGAAGGGTAAGTTGCCTTGCTGCCAGTGCCGTCGCCAATCGGCGATGAGGGTTGGGAGAAGTTTCGCGTAGAGACCCACTCGATCAGGTGCGCTGTCGGTCTCTCCCTGATACCAGAGGAAACCTTTGATGGTGTACGGGGTAAAGGGAGCGACCATGCCGTCGTAAAGCCCTGCCGGGATCCAGGAAGAAGGCTCGGGGTGCCACGGGTGTGAAGGCGCGGGAAGGTGACGGGCCGCTGCCTCGGCGTCCGCGTTCTTCTCCGCGGTTTCAATGAGACCCAGGTGCGTCTGCATATCGGCGAAGTGGGCCCGGGCGGCGAAGGCGGGCATCAGAGACGCATCTGCGGAGAGGGCGTCAAGGCTGATCCATGAGTCGATCGGTGTGCCTCCCCAGGAGGAGTCAATCACACCGATAGGGACGTGTTCGCGCTGGCTGATCTCTCGGGCAAAGAAATAAGCGACGGCGGAGAAATCTTTGGCCGTAGCAGGGGTGCACGGTTGCCAGACCGCATGGATACCCGGAAGAGGTGAATCGGAGGACTTATGCTCCATACGCAGCAGTCGAACCTGAGGCAGGTCAGCGTGAGCGATCTCCTCGGTGGCGTTGTTTACATGCGCAGTTGGAGGAAACCCCGCCAGCGGCATTTCCATGTTGGATTGTCCCGAGGCAAACCATACGTCGCCGACCAGCAAATCGGAACGCGTGAGTTCTGAGCTGCCACGGACGTTAAGCGTGAAGGGACCGCCAGCCGGCTCCGGCATAAGCCACGCCTCCCACAACCCCAGACGGTTCGCGACGGCGGCGAGGGACTGGGAATGGAAAGTAATGGCGAGCTTCTCCCCCGGCGAGGCCTCGCCCCACAGATGAATGGGGGCATCGCGTTGCAGTACCGCGTGGTCGGTAATCACGGGGGACAGTTGAAGCTCGGCCCGCACCGGTGTATTTAGCAGGCAGATCATGGCGAAGGCCAGCAACCCGAACTTCATCGTGCGCAGCTCCTTATACATAACTTCCATCATCCTGCAGGAGTGTTATCCCGGGGCATCGAGAAATAAGTCGTAACCCATTACAACTTGGATTATGCAGAATGCCTCTCAAAGGTCTAGCATAAGGCACCGATCGCATGGGCCTTGTTCTTATCCCGGAATCTCATTCCAGCAACAACATTAAGAGAGGAAACTATGCTTGTTTTCGTTTGGTGGATTATCGTTGGTCTCATCGCAGGTTGGCTCACGGGCAAGCTCATGAGCGGCGGAGGTTATGGCCCGTTCATGGATATTATTATCGGCATCGTGGGAGCATTGGCCGGTGGTTTCATCATGTCGCACCTTGGCTTTGCCGGGTCGGGTGGCATGATATATACCATCATTGTCGCCGTCATTGGGGCGGTGATACTCACGCTCCTGCTCCGTCTCGTCACGCGAGGACGCGTTCGGCAAATTTGAACGTCCTTTTGCGCCGAAGAACATCGAAGCTGAACGAGCCTGCTCCCACTGGAGCGGGCTCGTTCAGCTTGGTAGCCCAAAAAAGCCGCAACGCCAGAGGCTTGACCCAACCGGCGTAAGCCGATCCTGGCCCTGGTCATAATAGGAAAAAGGAAAGAGATTCCCGCATGCAGGCAATTTGGCAACGCAATAAGAGATTTGGATTCTTAGCGGCTGCGATGGTGTTTGCGTTGATTCAACCCGGCGTGGCGCAGGTGCCCAATGGAGCCGTCGCGTATGGCCCTTTCAATGCCATATTTCTGGAGGCGGGAACGGGTCTGGCAAAGCCGCTCACCACGGGCGACGTCATGCTGGATCCAGGAGCGCAGTGGTCGATCTACAGCTGGGTACGCCTGGACAAGCCGATGGCTGGGAGCACGGTGATCGCGGTGGTCGGCAACCCCGATTTCGCCGGCTCGCGATCCCTGGGGACCGTGGATGGGAAGCTGGCACTGTACTCCGGGCGAGATGCCGCGGTGCGGTCGGATGTGTCGCTCACGCCAGGTGCGTGGCACCTCGTCGCGGCAACATTCTCAGATCAGGAGGCGCATCTTTACGCCGACGGTGCAGAGGTGGGTCACGGAGCCACCAGGGATACGGCGCTGGCTCCTTTGCTGACCCTTGCTCCGACTGAATCCTCCATCAGCGAGGCGAAACACTTTGGCGGCGAGTTGGCCGGCTTTACCCTTATGCGCCGTGCACTCGCAGCCAGCGAGTGGGCGCAGCTATATCGAACCCCACCTGACTTCAACCTGGCGCAGTTTCAAAACGGTTCGATCGAGTGGCCAGTTCAGACGCGCGGCCAAAGAGGCCAAACGGCGCCGCAGGATCCGTCTACTCTCCCTCATAGCAACGCTCCTCTGCAGGCGCCGGTGGCCCAGCCGGTCCCGCCCAGCGCGGAAGCGCTCACACCCAGCGAGCCAGGTCAATGGATCCTGAGCGGAGGATGGAGAATGCAGGCCGCGCCTAAAGTGAGCGCGGCAGCCGAGACGATTTCCAGTGGCGCCTACGATGCCGGCGCGTGGATGCAGGCCATCGTGCCGGGGACCGTTCTGACCACCCTGGTAGCCAGAGGAATCTATCCCGATCCGGATTACGGACTCAACAATCTGGCCATACCCGAATCCCTCAACAAGCAGGACTACTGGTATCGAAAGGAGTTTCCCACCCCTGCAGCCAAAGACGGGCAAAATCTTACTTTGACCTTTGAAGGGATTAACTACGCTGCATCCGTTTGGCTGAATAGCAAGCACCTGGGCGATATTCGCGGAGCCTTCATACGGGGCACGTTCGACGTGACCGGACTGATGAACAAGAGTGGGGAGAACGTCCTCGCAGTGCGCATCTCTCCGCCACCGCATCCCGGAATTCCGCAGGAGCAGTCGATCAAGGGCGGCCCGGGAGAGAACGGCGGCATCATGGCACTGGATGGGCCGACGTTTGCGGCCACCGAGGGCTGGGACTGGATACCGGGCGTGCGCGACCGCAACTCAGGCATTTGGCAGAATGTAACGCTCACCGCTTCGGGCAGCGTCCGCGTTGGAGATGTGCAAGTGATTACCACGTTGCCGCAGCACGACGGCACCGAGGCGGACTTGGAAATCGCCGTGCCCCTGACCAGCCGCTCCAAATCCGCCGTCCGCGGTGAGGTGCATGTTTCCTTCGACGACGTAAATGTAACCAAACAAGTTACTGTAAGCGGAGAGGAAACCGAGGTTCGTCTTGCTCCGGCTGACTATGCACAATTGAAGGTCAGGCAACCAAGATTGTGGTGGCCGAACGGCTACGGCGAGCCGGCACTCCACACCATGAAGGTGTGGTTTACAGCGGGAGGCAGAACGCTCTCAGAAAAGCAGGTTCGGTTCGGGATGCGGGAAATCAGCTATGAGCTCTCGCTGCTGGATGCGCAGGGAAATTTGCGCCGGGTCGAGTTCTCTCCATCCGTGACGAGAGGCGAGAAAGTCGTAGCCCAGTCGCACGAGGCCTTGCGGCAGACGTCCCTGGGGTGGGTGGCGTCGCTGTATCCCGGTGCAGAGAACTCTCGTTCGCTGCGTGCGTTAACAGATCTTAAGACCGCTCCCTACCTGGTGATTCGAGTGAACGGGGTGCGTATCGCCTGCAAGGGTGGTAACTGGGGTATGGACGATTATCGTAAACGGGTTTCACGGGAACATCTGGAGCCGTTCTTTCGACTGCATCGGGACGCGCACCTGAATATGATCCGCAATTGGATGGGCCAGGATACAGAAGAGGTCTTTTATGATCTGGCTGATGAGTACGGCCTTCTGATCTGGAACGACTTCTGGGATTCGACGCAGAACTACAATCTTGAGGCGGCAGATCCCGCACTCTTTCTGGCCAACGCGAAGGATACCATTCGTCACTTCCGCAATCACCCTTCGATCGCAGTCTGGTGCGGACGCAATGAAGGCGTTCCACAGCCGATCATCAACGAGGGATTGGAGAAGCTGGTGAGAGAGGAGGATGGCACCCGGTATTACTCGGCCAGCTCCAACCAGGTGAATCTGCAGAACAGCGGACCCTATAGCTACAAGCCACCATCGAAGTTTTTTACTACGCTTGATCGAGGCTTTTCCGTGGAGGTGGGCACGCCATCGATGTCCACCCTGGAGTCGTTCCAACACACCATCGCGCCTGCCGACCAATGGCCGGTCAGCGACGCCTGGGCCTACCACGACTGGCACCAGAGCGGGAATGGAGACGTCGCTCCGTTCATGCAGGAAATCAATCTGGAGTTCGGTGAGCCGACCAGTCTTGCAGATTTCGAGCGTAAGGCGCAGATGTTGAATTATGTCGACCATCGCGCCCTCTTCGAGGGCTTCAACGCGCATCTGTGGGCGCCGAATAGCGGTCGATTGCTGTGGATGACGCAGCCGGCGTGGCCCAGCACGATGTGGCAGATATTCAGTTCCGACTATGACACCCAAGCCTCATTTTACGGAGTCATGAAAGCTGCCGAGCCGGTCCATGTGCAGATGAATCTGCCCGACCTCCGGGCTGCGATCGTGAACAACACCGGGAAAGCAATTGAGGGTGCAACCTTGCAGGTGCATGCCGTGCGCGGCGACGGCACGAGTGTCTTCGACCATCAGGAAACTATTTCGGCTCCGGCCGAAGCAGTCACCACCGTATCTCCAGTTGATATTGGCGTGGAGAGTGCAAAGGACGTCGTCTTTGTGGAGATGGAATTGAAAGACGCAAAGGGTACTGTGCTTTCGCGGAATTTTTATTGGTATGCGGCAGATAACGAGACCTATCGCGGAATGAACAGCCTGCCACAGGTAGCAGTCACCGCCAAAGCTCTCTCCCAAACGAACTCCGGAGGCGAAGCGCATGTCACGGTCGCGTTGGAAAATACCGGAGCAGCAGTAGCCCTGGCCGCCAAGCTGACCCTGCTGCGGGCAAGCGATGGAGAACGGATCTTGCCCGCATACTTCTCCGACAATTACGTATCGCTGTTTCCCGGAGAGAAACGGGTGGTCGAGATCAGCTATCCGGATGCGGTCACCGGTGCCGCGACCGTAGCCATCCGAGGCTGGAACGTGGCGCCGGCCAAAGCAGAAGTCCAAAGCAAATGACCGTCTGTAGCCCACTCAAGCCAAAAAACGGCTTGAATGGGCCACCCAAGGCCCTGGTTGCCGGTGCAGAGTCATTCCATCCTTGACTTGCCGACAGGCAAGTCAGCCATCTTTGAGATTCCATCGGATTACCAGGTCATCCGTCGAGGGACTCAGCAGGAGTAACCGCTGACGTCGCTTTAAGTGAAACCCCTTAGAATGGATGGATGGAGCAGACCATTCCATCCAGCACCGCGCTTAGGGTGGCCTTGCGCCGGGCGGCTCATCAAATCCACGACTTGCCCGTCGTATTCGAAGATCCGATTGCGGTTGCGGTCCTGGGCTCGGATTACTCCGAGGAATTGCGGCGAACGCCAACACGGGTCGACCGGCCGTTCTCCGTAGGGCTGCGCGCGTTTCTCGTAGCCCGCAGCCGCTATGCCGAAGATACCCTGCAGCGGGCGGTCGAGAACGGTGTCGATCAATACGTTTTGCTTGGCGCCGGCCTCGATACGTTTGCCTACAGAAATCCTTATGCACGGCTGCGCGTCTTCGAGGTAGACCACCCGGCTACGCAACAGTGGAAACGTGAACTCCTGCAACGCAATCGCATCTCCGTTCCAGATAACATGCGCTACACGCCGGTCGATTTCGAACGACACTCGCTGGCAGGGCAGCTTCGCGATGCTGGTTTTAACCACCGTGCGCCGGCCTTCTTTGCCTGGCTGGGAGTTGTTCCGTACCTCACACTCGAGGCCTTCCGCGCTACTGTAGACTGCGTCTCCGATCTGCCTTCCGCGACCGGTCTCACTCTGGATTATGTGCAGCCACCCTCCGTTCTTCCCCCGCTCGAACGGCTCGCGCATGACTCGCTGGCCTCGCGTGTTGAAAAGGCAGGTGAACCTTTCCAGCTCTTTTTTACTGCGAACGAGATTGCCCGCGAACTGTCGCGCTTCGATCGTCTGGAAGATATTGGCCGCGAGGAGATCAACGCCCGCTACTTTAGCGGACGCACCGATCAACTGGCGATTCGTGCGAGCGCCGGCCGTTTTCTCAGCGCGTGGATACCATGACATCTCTATTCGTACTTCAATGACTCGACCGGATCCAACTGCGCCGCGCGAGTAGCCGGAAGCGTCCCAAAGACGACCCCCACCAAGGTTGCGGCGGATAAGGCGATGATCGCGGAAAGTCCGGAAATCGGAATACGGTACGAAGTGAAAAGGCGGACCGAGTAGGGAACGGCGAGGCCGAGAATCGTTCCGATGACGCCGCCGCTCAGCGAGATAAAAACCGCCTCAATCAGGAACTGCAGCTTGATCTCCCGGTAGGTCGCGCCCAGGGCCTTGCGAATGCCGATTTCCCGGATCCGCGAGCGCACATTCGCCAGCATGATGTTCATGATGCCGATGCCTCCGACGGCGAGGGTCACCGAGGAAACGAGTAGAAGGACCAGGGTGAGAGCGTTCGCGATCAGCGCCGCCGTATTCAACAACTCGGTCAGCGTTTGTGCTGTATAGACCGAAGTGGGCTGGTGGCGCGACTGAACCACCTTCAGGATCTGTTTGGTCGCGAGTTCCACATCGCCGGTGTCGCGAATAGAGAAAAAAAGTTCCTTGATGGTGTCCGTGCCGGTAAAGTAGCGCGCGACAGAGTAAGGGATCAGGATGGTTTGATCGGCAACTTCAGTTTGCCCCAGAGTGTCCACAGCCTCTTTGAAGGTACCGATTACCGTGAATGGGATGCCCTTGATTTCCAGCGATTGATTCACCGCCGCAGTCGTGCCGAATTTCTGCCGTGCAAAGGGCTCCGTCACTACGGCAACATGGGCGTGACTGGCATCGTCTTCCTCGTCGAAGAAACGCCCGTTGATCAGGATAAGGTTGCGCACCTGCCGGTATTGGGGCGAGACGCCCAGCACCAGAATATCTTTCACGACGCCATTGCCAAAGCTGATGCGAGGTTGCATCTGAAGCATGGGCGAAGAGTAGGCTACGGCCGGCACTTGTTCCAGGACGGCTGTTTCATCGTCGCGCGTCAGGTAATCGTTGCGGAAATCGTGTTGCGCGCTCGATCCCGGCCCGCCGCCGGAATATTCGACTTCTACCATGTTGCTGCCGATGGCCTCGATGAGGTGAAGGATGTACTGCTTGCCCGTCAGCCCCACGGTGACGACAAGGATCAGTGAAGCTGATCCGATGACCATGCCCAGCGAGGTGAGCATGACACGCACTTTGTTGGTGCGGAAGCTGTCAATGGCCAGGCTGATGATCTCGCTCAGCACCATGGTCTGCTTGGCGCTCGCGAGGGTCCGGTCAAAGGACCTGCGGCTGGCGTTGCGGGCTACTGTCATCGGCTAAAGCGACTTTCTCCTGGTGAACCAGGGAGGGCACAAAAACGAACCAGGCTCTTCGTCACCTCGGTGGCGGCCCCACGTCCATGGTAAATGGGCGGTCAGTCCGGCGACGGGAGTGGCGCGAGATGCGGGCACCATAGCTAAAATGGAAAGCTGCAGATAAAAGTCTGCAGCACACAGGAAAGCCATACTTAAGGGGCCAAAGAGCCTACGTGAGAACCCCGCTTGCAAACTCAGTCCCGCAGGGACGGCGAGACTTTATTCCGAACCGACCGGGTTTCGCGCAGACTCGAAAGCCCGACGTATTCTCAAATCATTTACGGCCGGACTAAATTCGTGCTTGATACAAAGCAGTTTTTTCAGCAATGCGCCGAAAAGGATCTGGGCTTTCGGCCCCTGAGGGCAATTTGAATCGAATCAGAACGGTACCTGAGCGGCTGAAGCCGCTTGCGCATGGAACTCCTGTGGCACAGTCGAAATGCCCCTCACGGTTTTCATCTCGTTGGGTGAGCCGCAGGCTCGTGAGGACACGGCTGAAGCCGTGCCCTTCCGTCGAACCTCGATTGTGCCTTTTTTTTCGGAACATCGATCGACGTAACCGTTCCGCTCCTTCCTTTGTGTGTTTAGGCCTTTTGTGCTTTGGCCTTGTACTTACGGCCGCTGCCCAATCGCAAGAAAGCCCATCCACGATTGCCCTGGACGTCGACGCAACGACAATCAGCAGGAAAACCCTTTCCGTTCGTGAATCTTTTTTTATCGATTCTCCGCTCGCGCACACCGTGGATCTCGTGTACCCCAAGTGGATTCCAGGAAATCATGGGCCAACAGGACCTATCGCGGATCTAGTTAACCTACGCTTTACGGCAGACGGCAAGATAATTGCGTGGGCTCGCGATCCGGTGGATATGTACCGCTTTCATATTCCTGTTCCCGCCGGCACGCGTCTGCTGATAGCCGATTTCAGCCTGGTGGGCTCCTACCTGGCAGGGAACGATTTCGCGCCGGGCAACACCTCTACCCCCGTGCAGGGCGATGTGAACTGGGACCAGGTCGTTCTCTATCCCGCGGATACGATCCCCGATCATGTAACTGTCGCTGCCTCCATCAAGTTGCCGGAGGGGTGGTCGTACGCGACCGCGTTGCCGAACCCATCGCCGCAGGGAGGAGCGCTTCACTTCGATCCGGTTTCCCTCACCACGCTGATCGATTCTCCACTGATGTGCGGATCCTTCATGCGCGAGTTTGACATTACCCCTAAGGGTGTTTCTCAGCGTCATTGGATCGACCTCTTTGAGGAGTCCCCGGAAGGGCTCAAGGTGCCGCCGGAACGAATCGCCGCCTTTAAAAATCTCGTGTTGGAAGCCGGAATCATGTTTCGCTCGCATCACTATGCGAGCTACCGCTTTCTGGTGGAAGCGCAGGCCGAGTCCAGCGACGGGCTGGAGCATCACCAGTCCAGCGATGAGCAGATGCCGGAACTCGGCATGGTAACTCCTTCCTTCGCAGCCGAAGCCGGGAACCTGCTGGCGCACGAGATGATCCACTCCTGGAATGGAAAGTTCCGGCGCCCTGCGGGGCTCGCTACGCCGGATTACCAGCAACCGATGATTGGTGATCTGCTGTGGGTGTATGAAGGCCTTACCAGCTACTGGGCAGAGGTTCTGGCCACCCGTGCGGGCCTGGAAACCGGAGCGCAGATGAAAGACCGAATGGCGCTTAACGAGGCGGAAATGGACGATCGCACTGGCCGAAGTTGGCGAAACCTCGAAGATGTTTCGAGATCGGCCCAGATGCTCTACGGCGCGTCCCAGCAGTGGACTGCGCTTCGCCGTTCCACGGATTATTACCGCGAAGGGCCCTTGCTGTGGCTGCAAGTCGACAGCGTTCTAAGACAGAAAAGCAACGGAGCGCGCAGCCTGGACAGCTTTGCCGCCGACTTCTTTGGGCCACCCGATGGAGTGATTGCCGTCAAGCCATACACCTATCAGGACCTGATAGCCGCGTTGAATCGGGAAGCGCCCTTTGATTGGAATGGTTTGCTCCAGGGCAGCTTGCAGGCCACCCGTCCTGCTCCTGTTTCTCCCGGTCTCGAAGCAGCGGGATGGACCGTGATCTATAGCGACGAGCCAAACCAGGCCGACGTGGATGCTGAAAGTACATCGCAGCAGACTGACTTATCGACTTCGATCGGGCTACTCATCGAGCAGGATGGAACCATCGTTGATCTCGTTCCAGACTCGGCCGCAGGCCGCGCCGGACTCGCTCCGGCATCGAAATTGATGGGGGTCAACCATCGCGTGTATTCAGCCGACTTACTCCGGCGAGCGATCGTGGAGGCCGAAACCAACAAGCAACCCATCGATCTTCTTACCCTGACCGGCGGCTACTACGCAAACGTTTCCGTGGATTATCACCAGGGGCTTCGCTGCCCGCACCTTGCCAGAATTCCAGGAAAACCAGATCTGTTGACGAGAATTATGCAACCACGAAGGGTCGAGTAACGTCGTTCTCACGTAAGATGTCCTTTTTTGCGGATGCTAGAATTTCTGAGGCTTAATCCTTCCGCCTGGCTGGATTGGGGAAAAAGGAAGCATGGTTGATTCACCACGCGGTTCAAGGTCGTCGAAACGTAAGACACCCACCATCTATGATGTCGCGCGCGAAGCACGGGTTTCCGTCTTCACCGTGTCGGCGGTCATCAACAACAAGAGTCATGTCGGCGCCCCGCTCAAGAAGCGCGTGGATGCCGCCATTCTCAAGCTGAGTTACCGCCCGAATTCACTGGCTCAAAGCCTGGCCAACGAACGTACCCGTACGCTCGGCGTGATCGTTCCCGATATCTCCAATCCTTTTTTCCCTATGTTGGTGCGCGGGGCCGAAGACACGGCGCAGAAGCGCGGCTACAGTATCCTTCTCTGTAACAGCGACGGACTACTTGAAAAGGAAGAGCATTACCTCGACTTGCTGGTTTCCAAGCGAGTGGACGGTATTCTGCTAACTAAATCACCTGGAGATCTCAGCCCGCAAACCCTCAGCCTGATGACGGGTATGAACGTTCCCACGGTGCTCATGATGCGTACCTACCCGGGCCTGACCGGGGACGCGGTGATTACCGACGATCTTCAAGGGAGTTTTGAGGCGGTCTCGCATTTAGCCCGGATAGGGCATCAAACCATCGCCATGGTGGGCGGCCCACTGAGCGTGAGCAATGGTAGAACACGGCTTCAGGGGTTCAAGAAGGCGCTTAAGGCCAGCGGCCTGCGCTTCAATCCCAAGCTGGTGTATGAGGGCGACTACCGCATCGACTCCGGCCACCGCGCGGGTCTGTCGCTGTTACCGCATCGTCCGGATGCTGTGTTCGTAGCTAATTTCCTGATGACGGTGGGCTTTCTGCAGGCAGCGCAGGAGATGGGCATGCGGTGTCCTGAAGACTTCGGCCTGGTTACCCTTGACGATTACCCCTGGCTTCGCTTGTTTGATCCGCCGCTCACGGCAATGGAACTGCCGAAATATGAAGTGGGGGTCCTGGCAACGGATTTGCTGATCGACCGAATTGAGGGCAAGAGCAGCCCGAGCGTCATTCACAAGATTGCTCCGCATCTTTGTGTACGGGAGTCGTGTGGCTTTGGTTTGCGGAACGGCTCCACTGCGGTGAATGCGGCCCCTGGCTTGCCAGCGCTGGTGAATAAAACACGCCGCAAGTCGCGTTGATCGTTCGGCTAAAGCCCTCACTGGATGCGGCGCAATGCGGCATTGAACTCGGGCTCAAAGCGGAATGGCTTACGTACTGCTGAAAAACCCTGCTTTGTATCAGGGCACGGTGTGATTCATTGAGAGAAAGCATTGGAGGGCTTCGCCCGCCGTATTCAGCCCATGTACGCCGGGGCGAACATGGGGCACCCGTCCTGGGGTAGGGGCTTGTGGTGGCTCTCGGAGTTTTTCCGCAGCCTGTAATGCCCTGAATGGCAATGGCTCTTTATGGCACGGCTAAAGCCGTGCCCTTCCTTGGAATGTGGCTTTTCCACTTGTGACAAGAATTGCGCCCGAGTTCGTGGCTGGGAGAATCCCTAAATTTAGTCACACGCCCTCGAAACACCCAAAACCGATCCCGACGCTCAGCCATGGACCAGCGGCAAGCGGGGATCGGTCTCTTTCCAGGTCGAACGAAGCCACACATGCTCAGGATCTTCTGTCACCGTCATGGTGCGTGCACTGCCGGCCAGGAAGTTGAGGTAGTAGATATCGTAGCCT
>Ga0302325_10024927_pt1 | contig 12434 bp, 11 predicted proteins | sample Palsa_T0_2_FD_201948 | JGI IMG/M metagenome (GOLD analysis project Ga0302325, IMG submission 201948) | Peat permafrost microbial communities from Stordalen Mire near Abisko, Sweden - Palsa_T0_2 | ecosystem: Environmental > Terrestrial > Soil > Palsa > Peat permafrost | place: Sweden: Abisko...
CTCGTCGACCGCGCGCAACTGCTGACACTGACTGCCCCGGAGATGACTGTGCTCGTGGGTGGCCTGCGCGTACTCAACGCCAATGTCGGACAATCCAAGTACGGCGTGTTCACCCACAAGCCTGAAGCACTGACGAACGACTTCTTCAAGAATCTGCTCGACATGGGAACGGAGTGGCAGGCAGTGTCCGATGCCAAGGAGACCTTCGAGGGCCATGATCGAAAGACGAGCGAGCTCAAGTGGACTGCGACGCGCGTCGATCTGGTCTTCGGCTCTAACTCCGTGCTACGGGCACTAGCTGAAGTGTATGGAAGCTCGGATGCGCAGGAGCAGTTCTTGCGCGATTTCGTGGCAGCCTGGACCAAGGTAATGAACCTGGATCGTTTCGACCTTCGGTAATTGTTCGAGAACAAACGCACCAAACATCGACCTGTGTGCGGTTGATTCCGGACCAGGTCGCGAATGGCGGTACATGGACGACTTGTGGAATGAATATTCCACATCTCGTCCGAGCCAGCGCTCGTAAGTCACTGTTCGATCACTTCCCGAGCAGAGTGGGCTGCCACGCTGGTGTGCCGTCCTCCCACTTATTGTCGGTCAGTGCCCGCTGATTGCTGCCGTCCGCATCCATTATGAAAATCTCGGCATAAGGCTGCGGTACTGCATCGTAGAGCGCCGATTCATCCCTGTAACCCAATCGGGCGCTGCTAAACAAAATGTGCTTGCCGTCGGGTGACCACACACCATGCGCATCGTTCCCGGGCGCGGTGGTTAGACGTCTCAGATCCGAGCCATCGGCACGGATAGAGAAAATGTCGTAGGCGTCGTCGATAGCTCGCGTGAACTCAATAGCATCGTCATTTGGCGACCAGCGCGGAAAGGCATCCGGCCCGGTCGTGAGCGTCCTGATCGAACCATCCGCCAACGTCACAATACGCAGACCCTGTTCCTGCCCACCCCGCACGTTGTAGACAAGCTGCTTTCCATCCGGAGAGAAACTCGGGAACGCACTATTGCCGGGCTCGTGGATGATCTCCCGGACCTCAGAGCCATCCGGACGCATCATCATGATTCGCGTCGGTTGGGATTTACCCTGGAAAAACGTCCCGAATGAAAATGCGATCCATTGACCGTCCGGCGACCAGGATGGATACAGCGCCATCCCGTCCTCGTGGTCGAATATGCGATTAGCATCGCTGCCATCGGCATTCATCACAGATATCGACGAATGCGGCGGCCTGAAATCGGTCGTGACCGCTAGCTTTCCAGTAGGAGAAAACGCGGGAAAGGGATTTGACCAGGCAAATTCGAACTCCTGGGCGTTATTGCTGAAGAGCGGCTCGTTTTGCACCCGCGGCCCCGCGAGCACCCTTTGATACACGACCCACTTGCCATCAGGTGACCAGACTGGATTGCGGATTTTCCCCGCTGCCCCGAATCCGCTCTTTGTAAACGCCAGTCCCGCGTGCTCGCCGGTCTTTATAAGGTAGGCGACTTCGTCGCTGACAGATTGCGGCGCAACCTTCACTCCGGGGCCGGTTGTGAGCTCCGTCCGCTCACCGCTGATCACATCCACAGCGACAATCTGCGATACGGTATCCGGCGGCACCGCGACCCAGCGGGCGTCAAACGCCTGATCCGCAGTCATCTCGTAGAACAAAGCCCTCTTGCCATCCGCCGACCAGGTCGGCGAACCGGCAGATTTACCGGTCGGCGTGATTCGGCGCAAGCCCGTGCCGTCAGCCCTCATGATGTAGACGCTCGTTTCCTGGACTTCCTCAAAGTTCATGGCGCTGCGACGTCTTGGCGTTGTGTTGCGGTCGGAAGAAAACGCGAGCCAATGGCCGTCGGGCGACCAACGAGGGCGAAAATTGCCGCCCGCGCCGCGCGTAAGATTGCGCAGGTTGTGGCCCTGCAGATCGAGTATCCAGATATCTGCGGTTCCAGCGCTGCGCGTCGAAACGAAAGCCATTTTCCTGCCGTCTGGGGAGAGCACCGCCTGATCGTCAAAGGCTGGATCGTTCGTCAGACGCTCAAGTCCGGAACCATCCAGGTGTGTCCGATAGATGTTAGCTGGGCCGCTGCGCTCCGAGGTGAAGACAATCCATTTTCCGTCCCCTGAGAATGAAGGGGAGTAGTCGAATTCTGACGTCGAGAGCAGCTTCCGCTCGGCCGTGCCATCGGCATTCGCTATGAACAACGCTGTGGCAAAGCCATCAGAGAACCCCGAACCGCTGAATATGATGCGTTCTCTTGCAACCGCTGGCAGAGCGATGACGCAAGTCATCAGTACCATGATGATGGAGCCGATTCTCAGCGAGTGCCGGCGGGTCTTCATCGGTCACTACCCGGTTCTGGTTGGTTCTTGCGTGGCATTATAGGCCACGATTCGGCTGTCTATCCGTCGCCGGTCACCGGGAAGTATTGGGTGTAAGTCAGCCGGTGCGCTGAAGCCTTGCCACAGGCGAAGCGGCCTTTGGGCGGCCGGTCCGTGAACGACAGCCAACGGGTCCAAGTCCAGAAGTCTACGCGACCAGGGTGAACTCTGAAGCACACTCGCTGAATCATCGAGGGGTCCGAGGCCCAACGTCGCTGCTTGGAGACGTAGGTCGTAGCAGACACATTGGTTTCTTCATCATTTCGTTGTTCACTGGCCTCGCAATGTAAAGGGCAAACCCGCCGCAAGGCGGGGACGCAAAGCCTCCGGTCTCAGATCGATTTCGTTCGATGAGATAGCGGGGTTGCCGGCAGCGCAGCGAGCAACTCGCTTAGCCACCGTCACACCGCGGCTCGCCACACGAATGATCGCCGGAGCGCTTAGGGACTCAACCTGAACGCGAGGCGCATAAATGGAACTCAAAGCGGTCGAGGGGAAGCCGGTACGAATTCTTGCGCTTGTCGTCGTCACGGCGGTTCTTGCCGGGTGTGGGGACGGTGCAAGTGATGCGGGCTCGAGCGGTTCGACGAGTGGCACGAGCGCCGCTGCAGGGAGCGGGGATTCTTCGACCGCCCGGATCGAGGAGCACCGCTGCTGCACGTCGCGCTTTCTTCCCTCGAAATACACGGCCGCAAGTAGTTCTGGCTCTAGCAGCTCAAGGTCCGGCAGCTCAGGTTCCAGTAGTTCTGGGTCGAGCAGTTCTTCGGGTAGCTCGAGCTCATCAGGGACTGCACCGACCACGACTACCGGTACAGTGACGCTCACTTGGACCGTGCCCACCGAAAATACCAATGGCACTGCGCTCACCAATCTTGTCGGCTACGACATCTACTACGGCACGAGCGCAAGCGCCCTCACGCAAGAGATCAGCATCAATACCGTCGGATCATCGTCATATGTGATTAGCAACCTCAGTTCGGGCACCTGGTATTTCCAGATTGTGGCAGTCAACGGTGCAGGCGTTCAGAGCAGCCCCTCGGGCACGGTGAGTGCGAGCATCTGATAGCGCGCTCAGGATTGCGACGGTACGCTTCGTCTCCGCTGCCGGTGCCAGCGGCCCAAGAATAATGCCGTTGTGGTGGCACCCTTCGTGCAGAAGAACACACCGCCCGTAGAACGTTTGATCGGGCACCGAGCATCCTCTTTTGAGAATTTGTGTCCGAATTTTTTTATCTTATTTTCGCACCACAACTCCAGCTTTCATTACAAACGCTACCCGCTCCACCGCCGTGATGTCTTCGAGCGGATTTCCCGGTACGGCGATGACGTCCGCGTAATACCCGGTTTTCAGCTCTCCAATCTGCCCTCGCCAGCGCAGAATCTGCGCGCCATTCAGATAGTCCGCCTGCAGCACCGCCAGGGGCGTCATCCCGTACCTCACCATCAGTTCGAACTCCTTTGCCTGTGTGCCATGCGGAAACGGTCCGACATCTGATCCCACCGCGAAGGAAATTCCCGCCGCCATCTGCCGTTTGAACTCGCGAATCTTGTACTCGAGCATCGCGTGCTCTCGTGTCGCCGCCGGTTCCGAGGACACGTGATACTCGAGGACCGCGAAAGTGGGGACCGCCGGAATATGCTTTTCTTTCATCAGCCGCATTGTCTCGTCGCTAAGCTGCGTGGCGTGGTCGATCGATGCCACGCCAGCCTGCGCCGCATACAGTGTTCCCGGTTCGCCCTCCGCATGCACACCAACGTTCATTCCGAGCCGCGCGGCCTCGTCCACAGCCGTCTTCAGCTGCGCCTGCGTGTACTGATACGGGGTATGGAAGGACCAAAATTCCGGATCGCCCGCCACTGCTGGCTTGTCCTTTTGCTCTGAGCTTGCTATCGAGTCCTCTCCTGTCTCGTACATCTTGACGAAGGTTGAACCTTCCTTGTACTGCTTGCGGATCGTCGCCACGATCTGCTCAGCGTCGTTCGCGTAATCGGCATTCGACAGTACCTGCTGGGCCGGATTGAAGCCGTTGGCGTCTTCGTGGCCGCCGAGAATATCGATAGCATTGCCACTGATGCGCAGCCGCGGGCCGGGAATCAGACCCTGGTCGATCGCTCGCATCACCGCAGTGCCGGCGGAGCCAGCGCCCTCGGTCCCCATGTCACGTTCCGCGGTGAATCCCGCCATCAGATCGGCTCTCGCCGCCAGCGTCGCCAAGATTGTCCGCTGTGGTACCGACTCTTCGACCGTCTGCAGATCCTCGGCTCCAGGGTGAAGAAAAAGGTGCACGTGTACATCGATTAGCCCGGGCATCAGCGTCGTGTCACCCAAGTCAATCGTTTGCGCGCCTGCCGGATGCGGTACCGATGCGCCCGCGGCGGAAATACGTTCTCCCTCGACGAGCACCTCCCCAGGCGCGATGATTCTGCCATTGACTACATCGAGCAGCCGCGCGGCATGCAGCACGATGCCGTGTGGCGTTGGGGCTGGCGTTTCCTGAGCCAGAGCCGCGCATGAGACAGCAGCAGCGATGAGAGCAGATCGAGCATTCATCTGTATCCCCCAAACGACCCTTTCAGACAGAAGAGCAGGAGCGCGTACTTCGTCCGACGCGCCGGGCTCGAGCGGAAGTCTGGCAGAGAACGGACGTAAAGTGTCCAATAAAACTCTGGTCGACTTTTACGCGCGCGCCGGCCGGTGGTTAGCCCAACTGCTAAGCTGAGGCGGTCAAAGACCTGGACTGCGGGTACCCATGTCCACGACGGTTCGTCGTCTTCTCATACTCTGCGCGCTCGCGCCGCTGGGTTCCGTACTTGCGATGTATCGGCCTGCGAGCGCCGACAATTTTGGTCCCAGCTCCTATGACCGCGCGACGAATGAACTCGTCGTGACGATGCTATACGGTGGCACGAATGCGAATCACAAGTTCACACTCAAGTGGGGAGCCTGCCAGTTCGACGACTCGGGACGTCGGATACCATGGGTCAATGCCGACATCCTCGACGATCAATTCAACGACACTGAGCAACGACAGTACACGATAGTCACACGATTCAGCCTCGCGGATATGCCGTGCCCGCGGCCAGCCACCGTGACGGTATCCACTGCGCCCGGATTCAGCTTTGAGCTGGTGATTCACCGGTAGGCAGCAGCGCCAATTCCAACCAACATCGCGGACCTTAGCACTGAGTCGAGCAGCTGATTGCTGGACGGTCTGTAGCGTGCATCTTCCACGAACGCATTCACCCGGGCGAAGGAGGGAAATCAGAGCGCGCGGCTGCATGCTGAGGTAGCATCCGCCATCGATCCTTCGCACGCGTAAATTACTATAATTAGGGGAGCTAGCTATGCGTTTGCAGCACTTTGTTTTGGGCACTGCTTTGGCGTTTGGTATGTCCGGGTGTGGTGCGGCGGCTGCGCAGGAGCCGTCCGAGGCGCAAATGAAGGAGGCCGCTCTGTACGCCATCAATCACCCGCCCGGCATGACCAACAGCGACCCGATCACGATCAAATTCTTCAAGAAGGAAGCCTGCGAGAACCCCACTCCGAAAGGATACAACTGCAGCTTCGACTGGCAAGTGGCGTCCGCCAATATCGGGGCGTCGATGTACAATAATATATCGAGCGCGTTCTTCTATAAGGATAAGGATTCGGGGAAGTGGGCCATGCGACCGCCGTTCTGACGGCTTGAAATTCTCTACTTGGCCTGACAGCCGTGCCAAGTCCCGAATGAAGATCAACGCATGCTTGGTTCGGGCAGCAATTACGCTGATCATTGCGCCTGGCTGCGTGTATGCAGCATCGACTCAAACCGGCGTTTCGGCAGCAGTGCAGGTCACTCGCGTGCTCGCGCAAACGCCCTTGATCGACGGCCATAATGACCTTGCCTGGCAGATAAGAGACTGCTTCGGGGGTCTCGAAAACTTGGACCTGCGCGCGGACACGGCGCACTTGCCGAAGCCGGCAGACGCGGCGACCGATTGCGAATGGGTTCCGCTCATGACGGACATTCCTCGTCTGCGCGCCGGTCGAGTCGGCGGTCAGTTTTGGTCGGTATGGGTGCCGCCCGAGGTCACTGGCCCGGCGGCAGTAAAGATGACGCTGGAGCAGATCGATCTTGTGCGCGCGATGGTCGCTCGCTACCCGAACGACCTGCAGATGGCTTATACGGCAGATGACATCGTCGATATTCACAAAGCCGGCCGGATTGCCTCGCTCATCGGGATCGAGGGTGGCCACCAGATCGACAATTCTCTGCCCACGCTGCGCCAGATGTATGCGCTAGGCGCGCGATACATGACGTTGACGCACACGCTTAACAACGACTGGGCCGATTCGGCGACGGACAATCCGCGGCACCATGGTCTAACTGCGTTCGGTCGTGTCGTGGTTCACGAGATGAACCGTTTGGGTATGCTTGTAGATCTCAGTCATGTCTCTCCCGAGACGATGAAGGCGGCACTTGCAGCAACGATGTCGCCAGTGATCTTCTCCCACTCCGGGGCGCGGGCCTTGAACGACCATCCACGTGATGTTCCCGACGATGTTCTTGCACTCGTGCAGCAGAACGGTGGCATCGTCATGGTGAATTTCGAACCCGGATACGTCTCATCGGATCGTGCGCACTGGGACGCAGATCGCGCCGCCGAGCAGGCGCGATACAATTCACCGCCCTACGTCGGCCTCTATATCGGGCAACCGGAGCGCGCTAAGGTTGCGATGGCCGAGTGGGAAAAAGCCCATCCAGCGCCGGTCGTAACTATCGCGATGGTCGCCGATCATATTGAGCACATACGCCAAGTGGCGGGCGTTGATTGCGTCGGAATCGGCTCGGACTTCGACGGAATCTCAGTTACCCCTCTGGGCCTCGACGGCGTGGACAAGTTTCCGGCACTCCTTGAGGAACTCGCACGTCGGGGTTGGAGCGACGGCGACCTCGCCAAGCTCGCTGGCAACAATCTACTGCGCGTGATGCGCGACGCAGAAACAGTCGCTAAGCGTCTACAGAAGACGGAGCGCCCCTCATTCGAAACTGTCACGGCCCTCGATATTGAACCAACAAGGTAAACGCCGGCGTCGGTTACTGTGCCGGAAAACACATTTGCTAAATCGTTGGGCTGGCGTTTCGAAGTTTAGCGTTTGCCGTGGCCGTTCAGCGTTCGCGCACCAGGCCCACTTGGTCTGGTTGTAGACCAACCAGGTGTGCGTAGCGGTCGGCGTCGGTGGCTGTCTCCGTATTCACTATCAGCACATTGGAGCTTGGCCCGAGACGGATTTGCTGCCGCCAAGCCGGATTCTGCGTGAGAGCAAGGAGTCCGCCGAGACCGGCGGCACCACTCTCACCACTGACAATTGCCGCGTCCTCACCCGACGGAGCGGCAAATCGGCGCATGGCGGTCACCGCAAGATCGTCGGAAATAGTCATGAATGCGTCAGCACAGCGCTTCAGAATTCGAAGCGCTATGTGGGAGGGCTCGTAGCATTCGAGCATGGACATCACCGTGGGCTCAGTCGTTTCGATTCGCACTGGTCTCCCCGCCCGAAAGCCTTCGAGGATGCAGTTCGCCCGCTCCGGCTCGACTACGATAATCGTCGGACGCCGCGAGCCTAGGCATGCAGTGAGGTACGCAGCGCTGGCTGCCGCAAATCCGCCAACCCCCGCCTGGAGGATGACATGCGACGGCTTTCTACCGAGTGCGCTCAGTTGCTCGAGTGCCTCCGCCATTAACACCGTGTAACCTTGCATAATCGTAAGCGGCGTATGCTCGTCATCACCCTGGGACGTGTCAGACACCAGCTGCCAGCCGTTTTCCTGCGAGACGCGGCGGGCCTCGTTCACGGAGTCGTCGTAGCGACCCGAAACGCGAACCGTTCTTGCGCCGAAAGCCTCGATCGCCGCGACACGCTTGTCGCTCACCCCTTCATGCACAAAAATGATGGCCCGACAATTCGCCAAGGCTGCCCCAGCCGCCACCGAACGGCCATGGTTACCATCGGTGGCGCAAGCTACGGTGATGTCGCGGGCGAAGTTGGAAACTGCCTCACTGCGAAGCTCGCTTGGATGCACGCTGCGCCTGAGCTTATTCTCAGCAAGCGTAACAACGATGCGAATGACGGCGTACGCGCCACCCAAAGCCTTAAAGCTGCCGAGTCCCAGCCGCTGCCCTTCATCCTTCACGAATATACCGCTGTAATCAAGGCTCGCGGCGAGGTTGCCGAGAGAGCAGAGCGGGGTAGCTGTGTGTCGCGGACAGAGCAGAAGGTACGACCGTACAAGATCTGGCGCAGTGATCCCGAACATTTCCTGATCGGCTTCGGTCAGCTGCTGCGAGGAAGGTAAGGTTGTGTTGCGGACAAATTCCATTCGGGAAGTCACATATAAAACGGACACGCTAGCCTATTGCATGGAGGTCGTGCGGTGGACGCAAAAAAGGCGCTTATCGTAAAAAAACAAAGCGCGCACCCAAAGGCGACAATCCAGCCTCCGGACGGCGGAGCTCGGAACCCGCCGGTCGCTGGCAGCAGGTTGAAGTTAAACGCCCGGGAGGCGAGGAGGTCGTGCAGTCACAACCGGCCGATGGATAGGCGCGACCGGCAATTTCCCATTCCTGACCGCCTCAGCCAATCCGATCCGGCGGCACAGCGGTGAACGCTTTGGCCGCGATCTCAAAGGAGCGCAGGCGCGCGGCGTGATCGAAGATTTGAGAGGTGATCATCAACTCGTCCGCGCCGGTTTGCTCGACGAAATTGCACAGATGCGTGCGCACCATCTCGGGAGTACCGATTGCGGTACATGAGAGCCCCTGATCGAGGATCGTGCGCTCGTGCTGCCCCAGGCGCTCGGTGTACCCCTCAACGGGCGGCGGCAGCTGCGCAGGACGGCCGCTGCGCAGATTCACGAAAGCCTGCTGCAGCGACGTTGCCCGGAATTTTGCCTCCGCCAGAGAATCGGCGCCGAACACATTAAAGCCAAGCATGACGTACGGTTTGGCGAGATTTCGCGAGGGCCGAAACTCGCTCCGGTACAACTCGATCGCGGCCATCATTTGCCCCGGCGCAAAATGTGAGGCAAACGCGTACGGTAGTCCAAACGCCGCAGCAACCTGCGCGCCAAACAGGCTCGAGCCCAAGATCCACAACGGCACGCCGAGCCCAGTCCCGGGCACCGCGCGCACCGCCTGGCGGGGCGAATCTGAGAAATAATCGGCGAGCTCCTGTACATCGCGCGGAAACTCATCCGGGTCCGAGGCCAAGTTGCGGCGCAATGCCTGCGCCGTCCGCTGGTCGGACCCGGGTGCCCGACCGAGGCCCAGATCGATGCGGCCCGGGTACAACGATTCAAGCGTGCCGAACTGCTCGGCAATAATGAGCGGGGAATGGTTGGGCAGCATGATGCCGCCGGCGCCGACGCGAATCGTGGAGGTCCCACCTGCCACATGACCGATCAGCACCGCGGTCGCCGCGCTCGCGATTCCCGGCATCCCGTGATGCTCGGCCAACCAAAAGCGCCTATAGCCCCAACGCTCGGCATGACGCGCCAGGTCGAGCGTGTTCCTGAAGGAGTGGGCCGCATCGCTTCCCTGCGTGATGGGCGAGAGATCAAGGACGGAAAAAGGAATCATGAACGCGAGATGGGGACGCCGTTGGCCATTCTCAACTTCGATTTGATCACCCGATACCCGACGGTCGCGAACGTCTGCAACGGGCCCATCAAAACTTCTGCGATAAACCGAGATACCCCTGCACCTGCGGGGTGGCTGCATTCAGCCCGCGGTTCACACCGCCATCGACCTGCAGGTAATCGGTCAGACCGAAAGCCAGCGCCAAGTCGGCGGAACGTTGTCGAATCGTTTTGGCCGGATCGAGATTCCAGTCCGCCCAGAGCTCAGTATAAAGCGTGAGGTTTCGTGGCAAATTAAACGCCAACGTGAACACCTCTGAGGTATTGAGATGTTGACCAGCGCCCACTGAATTCGGGTAGGCGTCGGCCTCCGGCATCAGGGTTAGCGTCAGCAGCGGATTCGGCTCATAGTTGATCGGTAATAGCAAGCCTCCATCGACCGCGCCGTCGCCAATGCCTGCGCGGCCTGTCGGTGCCTTCAGATAGGGAATGATTGCCGCTTGCACCACCTTCGGCAGATTTATGAATTCATACTTTACCCGCAGGTACAGGTCACTCACTCCTATCAGCGTAGCGCTCGTACCGGGCGTGTCTTGGGTGCGCAGAATCTCAAGCGCCGTCATATTCGCCTCGACATCGAGGTTGTCAGTTAGGCCATATTTGAGGGTCGGATTGAGAATTAACCAGATCGTGGTCGTCTCATCGCCTTGCCGCAGCGAGCTGGTGTTGACGAGGTCAGATTCGTATTGAAAGTGTCCCGCGTCGACCGTGCAGGCGTAGTTCGATTTGCTGGGACGGTCGGTACAAATGGGAGTCAGCGTCGCAGAGTCGGCTTGGGTCGCTGACACGCTTGACGGGGATGCCGGCACCGGAGCGGATGACAGCTCCTGGGCATCGAGCTGGGCGCTCCCAGCGAGAAATGCCGTGATGCCTGCACACAGCGCCAATTCGAATCCCCGCGTCTGGACGACAAGCTTCGAGTAACGCGGGCCCGGCGGCGTTGTGAATTGCGCCATCGACTTCATCCTGGGATAAAAGAGAAGAATTTGCGGCGTTTACGATAGCATCGACCGCTAAGGTCGGAATGTCCCCGTGAACTGCTCGAACCTTGGATGCGAGATCCATCATCGTTCGGCTTGAACTAACGCAGCAGGCATTTTGCCTTCCGAGTAGGAGCCAGTCACGGATGTCTGCCGGTGGGACTGCATCAGAAGCTCTAGGTACCGCCGTCCGAATTGCGCATCGCTATTGCAGGCGAGAAAATGACAACGCGGAGGTAACTATCATGGTTCACACATTCGTTGATGGAACGTATCGGCTAACCAATCTGACAACGGAATCCCCCGGGTATCTTGCCAAACGTGAGGAGCTTCGCTTGGGCGAGGTCGAGCTCATGCGCCAGCGCGAACGCATAGCAGAACTTCGCCGCAATCTTCCTGAGGGTGCTGCTATTCAGGATTATCGGTTCGAAGAGGGCCCGCGCGACCTCAATGCCGGTGACGCGCCGGTGCGCAACGTCAGCCTCAGCGAACTCTTCACGACGCCCGATCGCTCCTTGGTCATCTATCACTTTATGTTCGGAAAGAAACAGACCAAGCCTTGTCCCATGTGCACCGCCTGGCTCGACGGCGCTAATGGGATCGCACATCACCTCGCTCAAAACCTTGACTTCGCGGTTGTCGCGGCCGCCGATATCCCGACTTTGCGCGCCCATGCCCGCGCGCGGGGTTGGGATAAGCTGCGCCTCCTGAGTGCTGGCAACAGCAGTTTCAAGTACGACTTCGGCAGCGAAGATCGCGAAGGCGGCCAGGACTCGAGTGTTTCCGTTTTCACGCGCGGCGCCAAGGGTGTCTTGCGCCACTTTTACACAGCGCATCCAAGAATGGCCCCCGACATTCAGCAGCGTGGCATCGACCTGCTCGCTCCGATCTGGCACTTCATGGACCTGACCCCGCAAGGCCGGGGTAATTGGTATGCCAGCCTTTCCTACGGTACCAAGGTTCCCCCCGCCTAGAAGTACGAATCCGAACAGCCCCAGGCCTACATGGGGCTCGAGGTCGGCGGTGGATCGATTGTTACTGTGACGCGGGCGAAGCGACCCAGCGCCGGGCCGCCTGCTACCCGCTCCAATGCCACGGTAAAAGTGAGAGGGCCACGCTGTACTGATGTCGCGGGACTATTGATCAGCGGAATGAACAGAGTGCGGACTGCTTGTCCTTCAATAAACCTGACAACCTGCGGTTGTATCCGTTCATAGTCGACACCAGGCCGCGCAGTACCGCGTTCCACTCGCCATAGGAATGCCCCGCGGCTTGTCGCTGGCAGGCGCTTCACAGAGATCGCGACCAGCGACTGCGCTGCGCTGGCGTGGACCGTCGACGCTTCGAATGAAATGACACCGGAATCGTGAAGCAAACGACTTGTTTCCGGTACTACTT
>Ga0302325_10024929_pt1 | contig 12434 bp, 14 predicted proteins | sample Palsa_T0_2_FD_201948 | JGI IMG/M metagenome (GOLD analysis project Ga0302325, IMG submission 201948) | Peat permafrost microbial communities from Stordalen Mire near Abisko, Sweden - Palsa_T0_2 | ecosystem: Environmental > Terrestrial > Soil > Palsa > Peat permafrost | place: Sweden: Abisko...
AGATCGCTTGTCCGGACTGCGACTACACAGCTCGCGTGCGCGATGTGGATGCTCGTGGGAATGCCAGTCTGTCCGTGTGGCGCGACGATGCGTCCATGCTCACCGGCGGATCTCGCGTTCTGCGGTCTGATCGATCAAGACGATATGCCGGCTATCCAGTGGACGGCGATCTGTCGCGAGAACGGATGGGAGGATTCGATCCAGCGTCGTGGCGCTGCGGCAAAGTCGTATGCGCGGAAGCTGGATGCTGCCGGCGGGATCCTCGGTCGCGTGCGTGGCGCCGATCACTGCGCGAATCCTGGCTGCGGTCGTTGGATCGCTGATGGTGTGGATCGTTGCAGCGCTGGACACGCTCAGAGCGCGAACGTCGTCGAGCTCGAGGCGATCAAGTCTGCGCTCGATCTCGTCGAACCTGGTGCGCGCATCGTGCTTCTCGTCGAGTAGCTCACCCAACGCGGCAGCGACGATGTATGCGTTAGCGGCGGCGTTTGGTTGCTGGCTGTTGGGCTGTTGTGCTGGGGGTTAGGGCGGTGCTTGGTGTTGCTTGCAGGACTTTCTCGACTGATTTTCTTGCTTGTTAGCAGCTGTCGCGGCTCTGAGGCGCTCTACGGTCCGCTGTGTTTTTCCGAAGCTCGACGGGGTGCGCACTCTTTAGGCGGTTTGTGCGCACCCCGCGAGCTCAATCACTTCGGTTCCTGTGCCCCCGGTCTGCCTGCTTGCCCCTGGTGTCCGTGCTTCCTTGCCCCACCTGTAATAACGATCGAGGGGGCGCAAGGTTGGTCGAGGTTCACAAAGTTTCCTCAAACTTCTCGCTTCCGACCGAATGCTGCCCCGGTTACGGCTGTCGTGAGGACCCGTGTCTTGAGCGGGCACTGGTCCTGTGGGTGACGCCTGGAACGCCTCGGCGTTGGTGCTTCCACCGCGTTCGCGCGCCCGCTCGTTGTTGCGCCCCCACGTTCGCGCTCTCTTGCTAGCCCAAATCCTTTCAAGCTTGCGTTCTTGCCACAGGTCCAGCACAGCGACCCTACTCCCAACACGGGGCGAATGAGTGATTTATGGCCGAACGTTTTAGCCACGCGCGGGCGTTCCCCGCCAGGCCAAACCTCGTCGACGCGGTCAAGCGATTCTTCGCGCGCCTCGACGGGGTGCGCACCCCTTACGGAGGACGACGGTGCGCACCCCGCGGGAACTTCATGCCAGGCAGCCTTCCTTGGCTCTCAACCCTGTCTCCTTAAAGAACGGCTGGCGGGACGCGAGGTTGGTCGAGGAGCCGAAGGTTTCGAAGCTCCCCCCCAGGGCCGCCTAAACGCTGGGATTCGGCGGCCAGCTCCCAGCCGCGAGTGCGTGACCGAGCTGGCTCGCAGCCTCGATCAGAGCGGTAAGCGCGGCGAGGAGCTTCGTGTCGTCGCCTTCGGTGAGCGCGCCATGAGCGCCCTCGAGCGCCACGAACCTAAAGGCTGTCGCTAGGCGAGCGAGGGTTCGGAGTCGGAGAGGAGGCTCAGCTCCTGTGATTCGTCCCCAACATGCTGGGCGCGCGAAAGTACTTCGGCCACGTTCGTCAGATCTCCCCTGAACGGCTTCCAGTAGCCGCGGGCGAGCGCTGTCTCAATCCGCTGGGCCGGAAAGAGGCGCTCATGCCGGCAGTCGAGGATCCGCGCCGTCTCGGCGTCCACGCGAATCAAGAGTGCCGCGCCGCGCTGAGCAATGATGTCTAGATCGTCGCTCATGGCTCGTCTCCGGGAACTGTACGCCACTGAATGCCGGAGGCTTGCATATCTGTCCTGTCTTTCTCGTGAGGAGCAGTCCCAAGCGTGAATACAACGCACTCGACGTCGACGGGGGTTAGGCCACCATGAATCTGCGCTTCGATGTACCCGCATCGGGTCGCTTCCCACCACGTGTCGCCCACAGAGAGGACGTCGCAACGGCAGTCGAGCGCCACTGTCCCTGGGCGACTTAGCGGTGCTGGACAGAAGGGCGGGTTAGCCGAAAGGATCGCGGCTTCATCAAGGCTGTCGCCGAACGTGAAGGTCGTACGATGGTTGACCTCGGGGCGTAGCAGCAGTACGGCGTCGCCGTACTTGATCACGTTCGGGTGCGTCTCAAGACTGCCGGTGCAGTACCCGTAAGTTGGACGGAGCGCGAGGGCAGCATCCGTTGGAACGCCCAAGACCGTGTGCTCCACGAGCATCCTTCGACCTGGCGCAAGGACCCCCTTCGAGGTCCCGGTCTCGAACTGGTTGCGATACCGGCCATCCTGCAGAAACCTCGAAACATCCATCGTGTCCATGCGTACGCGAATCCGTGCAGACGTTGCCCACTGCCAAAGCCAGATCTGGACCTCTCTCATGTAGGCGTCAGGGAGCAAGCCGTGAGATCCGGCCATCTGGGCGTAGAGGCTCCCGTGGTTCGCGCGCACGGCCGAAGTCCATCCTGGCGCTGCTCTCGGCACGAGCCGGATAGCGGCCGGCCCATACAGCCGGGCGACGGTCGGCAACAGAAGACACCGCAAGCGGTAGCCGCGCGAACCCATTCGGACGCGAGCCTATGCAAGCACGACCTACGCCAGCCATATTGTTTACACCTACGTTTACACCCCAACGAGAACCGGCTCGTCCTACGTCTCGCTTCCCTAGAGAAAGGCTTCCCGAGCGGGACTTTCTGCAGTGGGCGATCCAGGACTCGAACCTGGGACCTCTTCCTTATCAGAGAAGCGCTCTAACCGACTGAGCTAATCGCCCGGGTGGTGCGCGGACGCAATCGTCCGGTCGTTCATCGCGCGAGACCCGTGCTCGACAGGACCCGGCCGCGTTCTGGTCCGGCGATTCTATCGGTGTCAGCCCGCGGTGAGAGCGAGACTGGATCTGCCGCACGGCTGCCAGGCGCGCGTCACGGGCGGGCCCCAGGTCAGGCTGCGGAGCGGACGCGCAGTCGGCGCACGAGGTCAAGCGCCTCGTCGACCGACTCGAAGCCGAGTTGGGCCTGGTAACCACCGCCCGGCGCCGCGGTCACCTCGACCTCACAGCCCAGCGCCGCGCCGAGCGCATCGGTGATTCGTGTCACGGCGGCCTGCTGATCGGGGTGAAGACTAGCCTGACGCCGTCTGCGCGGCGCCCGCCCGGATCGGACCGGGCCCGGACGGCGCGCCCGCTGCTCGAGTTCACGCACCGACCACCGTCCGTCGACCGCCGAGCGAGCGAGCGAGCGCCGGTCGGCATGGTCTTCGGCCAACAGCAGCGCGCGGCCATGGCCTTCGCTGAGCTCGCGACGTTCGATCAACTCGAGCGTCTCGTCAGGCAGATCGAGCAGCCGGATCAGGTTCGAGACGGCGACGCGACTGCGGCCGACCCGCAAGCCCACCTCCTCGCGCGTGAGGCCAAGCTCCTCGACCAGACCCGCGCATGCGCGCGCCTCGTCGACCGGGTTGAGGTCCTCGCGCGCCATGTTCTCGATCAACGCGAGCTCAAGCGAGGCGGCATCATCCTGATGGCGGACAATCGCCGGAATCGTGTCTAATTCGGCCAGCTGCGCGGCTCGCCAGCGGCGCTCGCCGGCGATCAGCTCGTAGCTCCCGCCGGCGAGGGGTCGCACCAGTACCGGCTGCAGTATCCCTCGAGTCTTGATCGATTCCGCCAGCCCCAACAGCGTTCCCTGATCGAATTCGCGACGCGGCTGGTGGGGATTCGGAGCGATCAGCTCGATTGCCAGCTGGCGTAACTCCTGTGTCTCATCCTTGGGGGCGGCGGACAGGATCGCCGCGAGTCCGCGCCCCATCCCCCTCTGTTTCTCAGCCACGAGCAGCTACCTCCTTTGCCAGCTCAAAGTAAGCGTCAGCGCCCGCGCAGTGCGGGTCGTGATGAATCACGGGCTTGCCAAAGCTCGGCGCTTCCCCGATTCGGATGTTCCGTGGGATGACCGTATCGAACACCAGCTCGGGAAAATGCTCGCGCACCTCGCGCTCAACGTCCTGCGCCAGCCGGGTGCGGCCGTCGTGCATGGTCAGCAACATCCCGGCGACGGTGAGGCGCGGATTCAGTTCTCGCTGCACCAAGGAAAGCGTGTCCAGCAGCCCGGCGAGTCCCTCCAGCGCGAAGTATTCGGCTTGGACCGGAACGATCACGCGGTCTGCGGCGACCAGCGCATTGACCGTCAATGGACCGAGCGACGGAGGACAGTCAAGCAACGTGAACGCATACCGGCCCCGCAGCGGTTCCAGCGCTTCTCGGAGACGAGTCTCCGAGCCGGGTATGCGTGGCAGCTCGACGGTGGCGCCAGCCAGATCGGGGCCCGCCGGGGCGATACACAGGTGGTCGATCGATGTGGCAACGATCACGTCTTCGAGCGGCGTATCACCGACGAGCGCGTCATACACGGTCGGCGACAGGTTCTTGCCGATGCCGAGACTCAAGGTGGCGTTTGATTGCGGGTCGATGTCGACCAATAACGCGTCGTAACCTGCTTCGGCGATACAGGCGGCCAAGTTGACCGCGGTTGTGGTCTTGCCCACCCCGCCCTTTTGGTTGGCGATCGCGTAGACAGTCCCCATCGTGAGCTTCAAGCTATCGGTGGGCGCGGTCAGACGGGTCACGGGCCAGTCGACCATCCGCTGTGCTCGGCCCCAATCGGCCGCTTCCGCGCCATTCCGGGTCGACGCGGGAATCCGGCCGGCGTCGGCCTCACCTTCAACATCAGGTGGAGATGCCGGTGCTGCGCGCCCGCGTAAGGATGAACCGGCCGGGGCTCGCCCGCCTCCAGGCCGAGCACAGACGCCGCGCGGACGCCCACGGCTTCGTCCTCGTGATCGCGCCGTCCCCGCCACACGAGGAGTGCCCCGCCCGGACGCAGCAGGGGGGCCGCATACTCAGCCACCACGCCGAGCGGAGCGAGCGCCCGAGCCGTGATGAGATCGAACCGACCCAGGCCTTCGGGCCATGCTTCCGCGCGCACGCGCACCACGCTCGTGTTGTCGATTCCGCACGCAACGGCGACGCGCTCGATGAACGCGCACTTCCGCGCGTTGCTGTCCACCAGTGCCACACTGGCATGAGGAAGCGCGATCGCCAAGGGTAGGCCGGGAAATCCCGCGCCGGCGCCGAGGTCAGCAAGCATCGCGGCCGACCGCACCTGCTCGACCTCGAGCGCCACCAACGAGTCGGCGAGGTGATCGTCGATCGCCTGCGAGGGCTCGACGACGCTCGTAGGAGCAAACGGATCCTCGACCAGATGCTCAAGCAGTGCACCGAGGCTGGCCGCTCCCCGCGACGGAAGGTCGTATCGGTCGGCGAGCGCGGCGATTCTGTCGTCCGGTCGAGGTCGCTGATCCTGTGGGCCGCTCACGCTGATTCGCTCCGGCGGCCGCGCTCGCGCTCGATGTATGCAGAGTAGCGCTCGCACATCGCGTCCAGGCGACTCGCCGCATGACCGTCTAGTCCAGGTTGAACGTCTTCCTCGAGCAGAGGGAGAACGTCATGCACGAGCGCCGGGCCCCTGGCCATCCATTGGTAGTACGAGCGCCCGCCATGGTGGTACGGGCCGTAAAGTCGCGTCGTCGGAAACCGGGCCAACAGCCAGTGGAACAGGGCTTCGTGGCGGACGTGCATCCGCAGCGTGACCTGGGGTTGCTTCCCGTCGCCGCCGAAGGAGCCCTCCCCAATGAGCAGGCCGGCCACGACACCTCGCTCGAACGCGGATAACGAACTCACATCCGACGTTGTACACCACGCCGCTGTTTCACCGTCGATAAAAACGTGAAACGCCTGGTGCTCGGGTCAGTCCAGGAGTGGCGCCACGACCAACCGCCTGGCCGGTTCCTGGCCCTCGCTATAGGTCTCAACGTCGTGGCGAGTCTTGAGGTGCTCGTGGATCACCTTGCGTTCCAGCGGACTCATCGCCTCCAGCGAGACGGGCCGGTGGTCGTGAACCGCCGTGTCCGCGGCCTGATCAGCCGCGGCGCGCAGCGCCACGGCACGACGCTCGCGATAGCCCGCTGCATCCACCACAACCCGCTTTCGCTCCTGGTCCCCCTCGACCGCGAATCGATAGGCGAGATGCTGAATCGCGTCGATCGTCTGGCCGTGGCGACCAATCAGGACGCCCAGGTCTTCACCCACATACGCAGCCGTGACGCCGTCTCCGTCCTCGCTGATCTCGACCACCGCATCGACGCCTGCAGCGGCAGCAATTCGCTCGAGCAATTCCCGCACCCGCGAGCTCGCGTCGCCCCCCAGCGCTTCCACGCTACCTCCTGCGCCCGGAGCGCTTCTTTTTCTTCCGCGGCGGGCGGGGGGGCGGGCCAGCCGGCTTCTGAGCCGCGACTGCCACGGCCGCAGCTTCCTTGTCCGGCTTCACCTTGCTGCGCAGGAGCGCGCCAATGCCCCCGCTGGCCGGCGACCCATTTCCTGCCGCGGCAGATCCGCTGGCACCCTGTTTCGCGCCGCCACCGCGTGAGGCACCGCCACTGCTGCCGCCACCATTCGACGCGGCCGGGACTTCGACTGCGGGAACTCGCACTGGTCCGAGACGTCTCTTGACCACGTACTGCTGCCCGATCGTCCAGGTGTTCGTCGTGATCCAGTAGACCAGGACGCCGGCGGGGAAATTGATCACGAAGAACACGAACACCAGGGGCATGAAGAGCATGATCTTCCGCTGCGTCGGGTCCATCGTCGGAGCCGACATCATCAAGCTCGAGGCGAGCTGCGTGCCAACGTAGAGCAGGATCAAGACGATCAGCACCGACCCGCTGGCTTTGTTGGTCAAGTCAGGGATGAACAGGAAGCCAGCGCCGCCATGGGGACCGCACGGAGTCGTGGCCGCGGCCCCGTGAACCGCTTTGTAGGCTTGCTGGATTCCGGGGCAAATGTCGCCGCGCAGGCTCTTGCGCAACATGTAGAACAGCGAGATGAAGACCGGAAGCTGCGCGACGAGCGGCAGGCACGACCCAAGTGGGTTGACCTTGTTCTCCTTGTAGAACTTCATCAACTCCTGCTGCTGGCGCTGCTTGTCGTCCTTGTACTTATTCTGGAGCGCCTTCATCTCCGGCTGCAGCGTCTGAAGCGCCCGCATCGACTTGAACTGCTTCAGCGTCAACGGAATCATGATCGCGCGGATGCAGATCGTCAGCAGCACGATCGAGAATCCCCACGAGACGCCCACGTGGTTGTGGAAAAAGATCAGGACCGACTGGAAAACGTCGATCAGCGGCTGGAAGATGTTGGCGGTGACGAGCATGGTCAGGCGCTCTGGGCCGGCATTCTGGGCTTGAACAAACGCTGGTCCTCGACCGGATCAAACCCTCCGTCACTCCAAGGGTTGCAACGAAGCAACCGCCAGCCGGCCAGGACAAGCCCGCGCAGTATGCCGAATCGCTCGATGGACTGCGCCGCGTACTCAGAGCAGGACGGGTAGTACTTGCATCGCGCACCCACGAGGGGCGAGACCAGGCGCTGATAGCCGCGCAGCGGGAGCAGAACCAGCTGCCGGGCGGCTCTCATCGCCCCGCCCCATCGTCACTCGCCTCGGAGTCCGAATCGAGCGTCGTCTCTGCCTGTGCCGGGAACCCCCCGACACGACCGATCAATTCCGACAGCGCCCTCTGGATGCCGGCCAGCCCTTCACGCTCAGCCAGGTCCCTGGCGCCCTGGCGCGCGACCACAACGGCGTCGGTGCCGGATGGCAGCCTGGGCCGCTCGGCCGCAAACGCTTCGCGCAACAGCCGTTTGACTCGGTTGCGCTCGACGGCACCGCCAACCTTCCGCGAAACCGACAAGCCAAGGCGTGGGATTCCATCCTCACGGCGCGGAAACACGTACAGAACGAGGTCACGGCCCGCATGCGAACGCCCGTGACGGAAGACCCGGTCGAACTCCGCGCTGCGCGAGAGCCTTGCGCGTCCCGGCCGGGGCCCGGAGCCAGGCACGACATGCATCAGACGGTCAGGCGCTTGCGGCCCTTGTCGCGCCGTCGCTTCAGCGTCAAGCGCCCCGCCCGCGTACGCATCCGGCCGCGAAACCCGTGAGCACGGGCCCGTTTACGCTTTTTTGGCTGGTAGGTGCGTTTCATGACGTGCTCCCCGAAGTCCGGGGCCGCTCCAGTATACGCAGGGCGAGAACCCCTCCGGGCACGCGCTGGACGACCTGCATATCAGGGCGCCCAGACGCGACGGTCACAGCGCGGTCACTTTTTCTCGCGCTTTGCGCCAACACCTTTAGAACAGAGCCTCAGGCCAGATTGCCGCTGGTATATTCGCCGCCCGAGCGACGTCTGCACGGACCTCACGAATCGTCGACCACAACGCTCCCAGGAAGGAGTCGCTTGGTGCTGCCCGCGCAACCCGAGCCAATGCCTGCCTGGCCCACAATCCGCGCCGAACTCAAACGGGCGGTCGGCGAGTCGACATATGACATCTGGCTCGCGCCGCTGGAGCTCAAGGCGTGGGACGGACAGGTCCTGCTCCTCGAAGCTCCGGCGGACACTCAGGCGTGGGTCTCAACCCGCTTCGGCCGCATCGTCGAGGTGTGCGCGCAGGACATCCTTGGCTGCCCAATCCGGGTCGCATTCGCTGAGCGCTCCGAGCATCACACCGGCGATTCCCGCCCGTCGACGACCAACCCGCAGATCGACCAACCGAGCGCGCTGCACCCCCGTTACAGCTTCGAGCAGTTCATCATTGGCGACAGTAACCGACTCGCTCACGCGGCTTCGCTGGCGGTGGCCGAGTTGCCCGGTCAGGCATACAACCCGCTGTTCCTGCACGCCCCTCCAGGGCTGGGAAAGACCCACCTCCTCCATGCGATCGGCAACTACGTGCTGGCGTTTGGAGCCGGGGCCTCGGTCCGATATACCACGGTCGAGGGCTTTACCAACCACTTCCTCGCCGCGCTCGGCTCCAGGTCGCTGGAGAGCTTCAAGCGAACGTATCGAGGGGTCGACGTCCTGCTCGTGGACGATGTCCAATTCCTCGCCAGCAAGGCCAAGACGGAGGAGGAGTTCTTCTACACCTTCAACGCGTTGTATGAGACCGGACGCCAACTCGTACTCACCTGCGATCGGCTTCCGCGAGCGTTGACCACAGTTGAAGAGCGCCTGAGAGAGCGATTCGAGTCGGGGCTGGTGGCCGACATCGGAGCACCCGACCACGCGACCCGCGCCGCGATCCTGCGCAAGCGAGTCGCGCTGGACCGGATCCATCTGGCCGATCCCGCCGTACTCGATCTGATCGCCGAACGCGTCACCAGCAACGTCCGCGCCCTCGAGGGCGCACTGATCCGAGTGGTCGCCCATCACTCGCTCACCCGGCAACCGATCGACCTCGCTCTCGCCACTGCCGTGCTCGACCGCATGTATCCGGCCCCGGCGTCCAGGCCGGCGTCGATCGCCGACATCCAGGCAGTGGTTGCCGCTCACCATGAGGTCTCGGTTGACGAGCTCGTGTCCTCGAGCAGAGCTGCGCGGATTGCCTGGCCGCGTCAGATGGCGATCCAGCTCACGCGCGACATCACCGGCGCATCGCTGAAAGACATCGGCCACGCCTTCGGCGGGCGTAACCACGCGACAGTGCTCCATGCCTGTAAACGCGTTTCAGACCGCGTCGCGCACGACCAACAAGCCGCAAGCGAACTCGCGGAACTCGAGCAATTGGTGCGCAAACGTCAAGCCGACCGCAACTATTGACAGACTGGCCTGTCGCCCTGAGACGACAACGTTCCCGCTATGTGCGTGTGATTGCGTACTTCTCCACAGCTTCTATTCGCCCTATGACTTCTACTTTCCTTCTGAGGTATTCATCGTGAAGATCTCACTTGAGCGCGATGTTCTGCTCGCACAACTGCAGACGGTCAGCAGGGTCGCCTCAACCCGCAGCGCAATCCAGGCACTGTCCGGCGTTCAACTGCTCGCGTCAGCACCTCATAGCGAGCTCCGAGCGACCGACATGGATGTCGGTCTGCGGGTTCCGTTGGCAGCCGAGGTCGCCCGTGAGGGTGTCGTCGTTCTCCCCGCCCGGTTGCTGCTCGACGTCGTACGTTCGTTGCCGGCAGCGCAAGCCTCACTCGAGCTGCGCCCGGCTGAGCAAGACGTCGAACTCATCTCCGGCAACGCGATCTTTCACATCCGCACCCTGCGAACTGAAGACTTTCCTCCCTTTCCGGAGCCTGACTCCGAATCGACGGTCGAACTGCCCGCCGAAGCGTTTATCTCGACGGCCCTGAAGGTCGCCGGATCGGCGTCCCGGGATGAGACCAGGCCCGTGCTGACCGGCATCCTGGTATCGGCCTCCGAGCGCGAGCTGCGGATGGTGGCGACCGATTCCTACCGGCTCAGCGTGAAACAGACGACGCTCGAGGCTCCCCTGGCGTCGGCCTTTGAGGTCAACGTCCCGGCCCGGGCGCTACAAGAGCTAGCCCGGCTGGTTACTCACACCGAGGATGACCAGCTCAACGTCAGTGTGGGCCAGAACCAGGTCTTGTTCACACTCGGCCGGGTGATCCTCTCCTCACGCCTGATCGACGGTCAGTTCCCCAACTATCGACAGCTTTTGCCCGAGACGTTTGAGCACGAATTGCGTCTCGACGGCAGCGAGTTCACCGACGTCGTTCGGCGGATCAGCCTGTTGGCTCAGAAGAACGCGCCGCTGCGGCTGGCGTTCACATCAGGCCAGCTGACCGTTTCGGCACAGACGCCTGACGTGGGTGAAGCGCGCGAGTCGCTCCCAGTCGCGTTCGCGGGCGAACTGCTCGAGATTGGCTTCAACCCCGAGTTCCTGCGCGCGGGGCTCGAGGCGATCGAACAGGGCGATGTTCTCTTGAAGCTCATCAGCCCACTGCGCCCGGGGTTGATCGAGTCCGCGGACGAGAGCCGGTTTCAGTATTTGATCATGCCGATTCGGCTGAACGTGTAGCGGGGTAGGAGACGTGGGAAGCGGCAGGCGAGGGGGGCTGTCCGGCCGTTCGGGGGGGCGCTGATGCGGGTGCTGCGCGTCAGCCTGCGGGACTTTCGCGGTTACCGGGAAGCCGTAACCGAGCTCGGCAGCGGGCTGACGATCGTTTCGGGTCCAAACGGTGCCGGCAAGACGAATCTGCTGGAAGCGCTGTACTTCGGTTGTACCGGACGTTCGTGTCGAACCACCAACGAGCGCGAGGTCGTCCGGTTTGGGGCAGCGGCGACCCGCGTGGTGGTCGCCGCGGAGGGCGAGGATGGAGCACACGAGTTGGCGGTGGGGTTTGCGCCTGGAGAGCCGAAGCGGATGCGCGTCGACGGCGCGGCGGTCGACCGCCTGCTCGACGTCGCCGAGCGCCCACTGGTCAGCGTCTTCCTCCCGGATCGGCTCGAGCTGGTCAAAGGCCCGCCCTCGCTCAGGCGGGCACACCTCGATCAGTTCGTCGCCGCGTTGTGGCCGGCGCGAGTGGTGACTCGCCGGGCCTACGCACAGACGCTGGCCCAGCGCAACGCGCTGATTGGGCGCATCCGCTCAGGATCTGCCGGCCGTCATTCGCTGGCGAGCTGGGATGCTCAGCTGGCCCTCCACGGCATCGCTCTGATGAGCGATCGCGGCCGCGCGATCGCGGAGTTGACGGAGCCGTTCAGTCGGTTGAGCGGCGCGCTCGGACTGGACGGAGAGCCCAGCGTTCTCTACCGACCGCGCTCACCGGCAACGACCGCCGACGAGCTCAGGGCCGAACTCGCGCAGCGTGTCGACCGTGACCTGGAGCGCGGCTTCACCGGCCACGGCCCTCATCGCGACGAGGTGGGGACGAGGCGGGACGGTCGCGACCTGCGCGCCTATGGTTCGCAGGGCCAGCAGCGGCTTGCCCTGCTCGCCCTGCTGCTGGCCGAGCGCGAAGTCATCGCCATGCGCCGGCATACGACGCCGTTGATGCTGCTCGACGATGTCATGAGCGAACTCGATCGCGACCGCCGCTGTGCCCTGGTGGATCTGCTGCGCAACAGCGGCGGCCAATCGGTGATCACGACGACCGACCTCGATCACGTTCCCGGCGCGAGCGAAGGCGACGTGTGGCGGCTGGCGGTGGCAGGCGGCTGCGTGCTCGGGGCGGCCGTGGCGGCGGCCAGATGATCCCCTGCGGCGGCGAGCGGGCAGTCTCGACGTGGGCACGGCGGACGTGAGCCCGTATCGCTCGGGTCCCCGCCGGCTCGGGTCCGCGCTTGACGCCATCGCCGAAGAACTGGCGCCGGAGACGCTGCTGGCGGACGTGCAGCGCGTATGGCCAGAAGCAGTCGGTTCGTCAATCGCCGCCGAGGCGGGCCCAACCGCAGAGCGCGCCGGAGTGGTAACGATTTCGTGTGCGGCGTCGGTCTGGGCGCAGGAGCTCGATTTGATGGCGCCTCAGATCATCGAGCGCCTCAACGCGACTCTGAGACGTGGCCGGGTGAAGCGGCTGCGGTGCGTCGCTGTCGGCCACTCCCGCTCGGCTCCC
>Ga0302325_10024931_pt1 | contig 12434 bp, 12 predicted proteins | sample Palsa_T0_2_FD_201948 | JGI IMG/M metagenome (GOLD analysis project Ga0302325, IMG submission 201948) | Peat permafrost microbial communities from Stordalen Mire near Abisko, Sweden - Palsa_T0_2 | ecosystem: Environmental > Terrestrial > Soil > Palsa > Peat permafrost | place: Sweden: Abisko...
GCCGGGCACGTTATGGATTCTCATTGGCGTGGTGCTCGGCGGGGCGGTGCAGGATTTTGTGATTCTGTTTTGTTCCTTGCGCCGCGATGGGCGTTCGCTCGGGCAAATGGTCAAAGACGAATTGAATTCCACGGCTGGCTGGGTGGCTTTGTTGGCCATTCTCTCCATCCTGGTCATATTACTGGCGGTGCTGTCACTGGTGGTCGTGAGCACGCTGGCGGAAAGTCCCTGGGGCGTATTCACGGTTGGCGCCACAATTCCCATCGCACTTTTCATGGGCGGTTATCTGCGTGGATGGCGGGTGGGAAAGGTCTTTGAAGCTTCGGCCATCGGCATGGTGCTGTTGCTGCTGGCCGTATGGGGTGGCCAATACGTTTATCGGCATCCGGCTTGGGCAGGGCCGTTAACCATCAAAGCTGAGCCGTTGGCCTGGGGGATGATTGTTTATGGCTTCGCGGCCAGCGTTCTGCCGATCTGGCTGCTCCTGGCGCCGAGGGATTATTTGAGCACTTTCATGAAACTGGGCACGATCGTTCTGCTCGCGTTTGGAATTATCGTTCTCCTGCCGGACATCCGCATGCCGGCTCTGACGCCATTTGGCCTGAGCGGGCACGGCCCGGTTTTTGCCGGCAAATTGTTTCCCTTTTGTTTTATCACCATCGCGTGCGGAGCCATCTCCGGCTTCCATTCCTTGATTGCCAGCGGAACGACGCCGAAAATTCTCACTCGCGAAGGACACGCACGGGCCATTGGTTATGGCGCGATGTGTCTGGAATCGATGGTGGCCATCATGGCGCTGATCGCGGCCTGCTCGTTGGAACCGGGCGTTTACTTTAGCATGAACATCAAAGGCGCTGAGGCCGAAACGGTCGCCAAGGTGTCAGCCCTGGGTTTCGATGCCAGTTTGGAAAAGATGCACGGATTAGCGGTCATGACCGGGGAGAAAACGCTCTTCGGCCGCGTCGGTGGCGCTCCCACGCTCGCCGTGGGCATGGCCTCGATTTTTTCCGGCGTCTTTCACGGGGCCGGCCTGGATCTTTGGTATCACTTCGCCATCATGTTTGAAGCGCTTTTCATCTTGACTACGATAGATGCCGGCACGCGCGTGGGCAGATATTTGCTGCAGGATTTCCTGGGCCAATTCTGGCGGCCTTTGGGAGAAACCAAGAAAATGGCCCCGGCCTGGCTGGCGAGTTTTTTGATCGTGGCCGCGTGGGGTTGGTTCTTGATTCAAGGCGTGCGCGATCCGCTCGGCGGCATTAATTCCTTGTGGCCATTATTTGGCATCGCCAACCAGTTGCTGGCCGCCATCGCCCTTTGCCTGGCGACCACCGTTATTTTGAAAATGCAGTTGCAACATCCGGCTTCCGGCCGCCCCGTTTACGCCTGGATCACTTTGCTTCCTTTAATTTGGTTGCTGACGGCGACAGTGACCGCGGGCATCGAAAAGATTTGGCATCCCGACCCCATGATCGGTTTCCTGGCTGTGGCCCGGACGACGACCAAACCACAAGTGCGCTTTAATGCTTTGCTGGACGCGACGGTGACGGGGGTCTTTTTGCTGATGATTTTTGCCATTGTCCTGCTGAGTGTGCGGGAATGGATTCGCCTGCTGTGGCGCAAGGAAAGCTCGAGGCTGAGCGAAACGCCGCCGGTCTGGCTCCCGGATTACGCGGTAGCCGAAGGGCGGCCAGGCGGTTCCGGTAGCCCGCTGCTGCTGACGCTGCTCTTGCTGCGCGAATTGTCCGGACAAACCGCCATCGAGCGCGCACAGGCGAGGGCCTGCGATTGCGCCGAGGCCAAAACAACCAAGGTCAACGCCTATTTGGAAGTTGCGCAGAAACGGTTCGACGGCGTAAACCGATGTTGTTGAAGGCAGATGAAATTCGCATGAAAATCGGGCTTTTTGGCGGGTCATTCGATCCGGTTCACTTTGGGCATTTGTTGGTGGCGCGAGCGGCCCGAGAAGAAGCAGGGCTGGAGCGCGTCTTTTTCATTCCCGCCGCCCAGTCGCCCTTCAAGCCGGACGCCCAACCCGCCTCCGGCCCTGTGCGGTTGCGCTTGCTTCGCCTGGCCTTGGCCGGCGAGACCGCAACCGAAATCGATGACCAGGAAATCCGGCGCGGCGGACCTTCGTTCACCATCGATACCGTCAGAGAATATATTGGCAAATTTCCCGGGGCCGAATTGTTCTACTTGATAGGCGCGGATCAGACCTCGCAATTGCACCTCTGGCGTGAATCTACGGCCTTGGCGGGTTTGGTCCAGTTTCTGATCATACCGCGGCCGGGCGAAGCTCTGGTGGAGTTGGCCGGTCCCTTTCGCGGGCGCGCTTTGCGTGGTGTTCCGCAAGGCGTTTCTTCTTCGGAAATTCGGGCGCGTCTCAAGGCGGGATTGCCCATCACCCATTTGACGCCGCCGGCGGTGGCCGCAGAGCTAAAAAACAATCGCCTTTATTTTTGAATCCTTTGCGCTAGGATAAGCCAACAATGGATTCCAAGAAATTGGCCCTTATTTGCCGCAGCCTGGCCGAAAATAAAAAAGCCGAAGAGGCTGTTATACTTGACGTACGCAAGCTCTCGTCGGTGACGGATTATTTTGTCATCGTTTCAGGAGGCAGCGAGCCGCACCTTCGCGCCATCACCAACGAGGTGACCGATCAGCTCCGCGAGAAGCACCAACTGCGTCCGCGCATGGAGGGCGACGCCTCCGCGACCTGGCTCGTTTTGGATTACTTTGACGTCATCGTGCACATCATGCACACGGGTGCGAGGCAAAAGTATGATCTCGAAAGCCTTTGGGGAGACGCTCCCCGGGTCAGCGCGCCAAAGGCACGCCGCAAGGCGGCTAAGACTACCGCTAGCGCGGTATAGAGGGACTAATTTGCGGGAAATGGGTCCCTTCCTCGCAAAGGAACACCCTACTGAGTTTTAACTGGCAACTCGGCGGAGGCCTTGGCCATGTCTTCCAGAACCTTGCGGAACTCTTCCAAACCAGTGGAAGGAATAATCACATTGTCGCGGCGGCCGTTGACGTCTTCGGTAATGCGAAGAAAGCGGCCACGAGGATTCTCTTTCAATGTGAAGATAAAGGTTTTCCGTTCGATTTGAATCTTTTCGGTTTTTAAAGTATCCTCGTTCACCGGCGGTTTTGGAGGGCCGGCGCTATAGGACCGGTACCCGCCCCCGCCTTGATGCGATGGACGTTCATTTGAAATCATAATACTTTTTCTCTTTCACTACCCCGCCTGCAATCGACGGCGTTAACTTTCTCCATAAAATTTTAGCAAAATGAGCCATTTGTCAACCCCGGATTTTGTTAAACCCAGCAAACCGAGCGCTTTCTGAAGGGTTGCTGACGCTCCAAAGGTAGGCAATCAATCCGGCCATCACCAACACATTGACCGATTGTGAGGCGCCATGCCATAGGGCGAAGTCCTTAGCGGCTTGAGTTTGTTGGGGCACCGTCTTGCCAAAATACTTGACCTCGTGCAGGGTGCGCATTTTCGGTTGCGCCCACAATCCGCCCCCCAACGCCAAGGCCAACATTCCCAGCACAAGGATCAGGTTCATGCGCCGCACCGGACGTCCGCAATAAAAATACTCAGCAGCCAGATGCGCGAGGGCAATCGCCCCGCAGCAATATTGCAGTAAGAAATACCGGTCTATTACAGCCTCAGCCGCAAAGCCTACGCCGGCTGCGGTGAGCAGTTTTTTCAACTCTGGAGAAAATACTGCCGGTAAACCGACGGTCACAAAAATGGCCGAACCACACCAAACCGCTGCGTTCAGAATTCCCAGGAATCTTAGAAGGCCGATCACCCGCTCACCTTAGCCGATTTATAGCCCCTGCCAAGGAGAACGTTCCGTGGCGCCTTAATTTGAAACTTGTTTTTGTTTTGCTCGGAGTCGGCCTGGAAATTCCTGCCTTGGGAAACTGACGCAGCGACTTTGGCTTGATTTAAGCTGTTTCACGTTTATGCGACACAAAGAGAATCTGGTGAGACCTAAACGATATCTCCGCTCCTCGAACATGTTTGCCTATTGGTTTCTAGTAGGCGGGTCTTTTATCGGCGCTATCGTAATGATTTTCAAATAGACCGCCGGTCCATCGCGGAGGCTCAATCCACGCTGATTACTTATTGGCGGCTTGCGCAGTGCTGACTTGCAAAGGCGAAGGCGGAAAATTCATATCTGGCATCCCCGGCGGCATGGGAGGCAGATTGGACTTGTAGAATCCGGGCGGCACAGGCGGAAGCCGATTGACCAGCAAACGCCAGGTTTGCCGCTCGCTTGCGCTCATGGCTTCCCATTTGGCGGCGTTTTGGAGAAATTGGTTCCGATCTCCCGGGGACATGGCGGCAAATTTGCTGAAAGAATCTATGCACTCCTGTTTTTGCGCCGGAGGAAGGCTGGCGTAAGATTGCAAGGCTTGTTCCATTTGCCGACGCTCGGCCTCGGACAGCGCTTGCACTGTTTCCTTCTGCTCGCCAGTCGTCAAAAGGAAAAACCGCCGAAACGCGTCGGTCAATTCTTCACGCCGACTCTCCGGCATGGCCTGCCAGCGGTTTAGTTCCTGGGCCCAATGCGCCCGTTGCTGCGCAGGAACCTTGCTAAAAGCATCTTCTCCGGCTGCTGGAGAATGACTCCGCCAATCCACATAAGTGCGCAAAAAGCTTTCTTTCTCCAGAAGGGCATGGCGCGTGTCGGCTGGCAATTGATCCCACTGGCTTAATTGGGACAGGATCATGGGCTGGTAAAGGGGCGAAATCTCCTGTAAGCGCGTCTTTCTCTCGGCGGGTTCAAGCCGCAACAAAACCACGACGTACCAATGCAACTCGGTTTGGCGCAACCTTTCCTCGCGGACTTCGCGCGGCAAATTCTGGTATTCCCGCACCTTGGCCAGGACCTGCTCTTGCTCGTGCTCCGATTTGTCCGACAACACGCGTTGCCTTTCCGCAGGGGTCATTCCGAGCAGCCCTCGAAAATAGGCGACGGGCGTCAAATAATGCAAGGTCACACCGTTGGCGACGCATTGATACCAATACGGTTGCGAACGCGCCGAGAAGCTGTTGGTTGTGATCGGCTGCCCCAGCCCCGCCCAGCCTGCGCCGAGCGTCATGACAATGGTGAACTGGAAAATAGCTTTGCGCATGGGTGGCTTATTGTAAGACCGTTAATAAATCATCGTCCGCGACCTTGATCTTGTTCATGCGGTTGATGGTGTCAAAATTCTCCAACCAATCTATCGAGGGCACTCCGGCGAGATGGCTGACGCTGACAATGGCGCGCGCTTCCTGGGCCCGCCGCATGGCTTGGTACTCGTGGAAGGATAACAAGCCGCAGCAAATCATGGCCGCGCCTAAAGCCAGCCGAGGAACCCAACCAGCGGAAAGCCACGGAAAAGACTCCAACCGGAGCCGCCATTCTGGTTTGGCCGGAACACGACGGGCCGCTTGCACGACTCGCGCCGTGAAATTGGTCGAAACGGCAGCAGTTGGCAACCGGCGGAGCAACCCATTCAAGGCGGCGTCCTCCTGGCAGGACTCCTGCCATTCGGGATGCGCCTGAAGGAGTTTCGCCAGTTTAACCCGTTCCACCTCCGTCAATGGCCGGCGCCAACTTGTTTCAATGAGATTCTGATATTCTGTCTCTTGCATACTTGCTTTCATGATTAACACCTCTTTGCGGGCAGAGTTTCGGTTTCGGGATCATCCCATGCGCCGCTCTGCAGATAAGGTTTGAGCTTGGCCTTGAGCGTTTCACGTCCACGATGGATGAGCGACTTGGTGGCCGGGAGCGAACAGCCGAGCACTTTGGCGATTTCCTCATAGGAGAGTTCGTCCTCCTGGCAAAACGCGATGGCCAGCCGCTGCTTTTCCGGTAATTCTCCAAGGGCCTGCTGGACTTTCTGTTCCAGTTCTCTTTGCAAAAACGCCTGCGGCGGCGAAAAAACTTTGGTGTCCGTATATTGCCGGGCGGGTTGATCTTCATTCTCGGATTGGCTGGATTCCAAGGATTGCGCCGGGTGCCGTCCCCGCCGCCGGATTTCATTCAGACAAAGGTTCCGCGCGATGGTGAAGACCCAAGTGGAAAATTTGGCCGAAACCTCATAGCGTTCGGCTGATTGAAAGACGCGCACGAAGACGTTTTGGGCCAAATCCTCAGCTTCCTCCAGGTCGTGGAGCATGCGGTAGATCACATTGACAATGGGGTGCTTGTATTTCTGCACCAATTCCTCAAAAGCCTCAAGGTCTCCGTTTTTAACGCGGAGCATAAGCGCGGCATCAGGATCCAACGGCAAGGCCATCACTGCTAAAGGTAGTTGAACACCCTTCATCCGACAAGGTTCCTGGAATCGTTTCTGCGAGGCTTGGAAAGGAGCACATTCTTTTCCCATCCGCTCTAAAATCCGCACTTGGAGTCCATGTTATGGAAAAGAGTGCCCAATAATGAGCCAGGCTTAGACAATCAGCAAAGATGGCCAACTTCTCGTCGAAAAATACGATGCGCCTCTATTCCATTGCAAGTGAGCACTTTAAGGGTGCGTTCAAAGTCTTTTCCGTAGATCGTAAAATTCCCGCAAGCGCATTTTCAGGATTGGCGCAGCTCATGCTCATCAGATTTAGAACGTTAACCTTTTTGCCGATACAAAGATGCAAATGTGGAAGGTCATTAAAATGCGATTACTGCGAAACCCGCGAGTTTTGTTGCTCCTGTGCTCTCCCATCTTACTGGCCGGATGCCAGCACCCGCAAGTTGCGACCTCCTCCCATCAGCAGTTCACGCCCGTAAACTACACCTTTGTTGAATCCACCGCCTCTCCGCGCACTAAGACATCCTTTCAATCCGCCTCGCCTGCGATCAAGCCGGAACCGTATGTGCTAAAGACCGTCGTGTCAAACAGCCCTAAGCCGAAATACGAATCTCTGGTCACAAGTTCCCCGAAGCAGTCCGATTGCCTTACCCTCCAGCTTGGTGACGCCCTCTTGGACGCCTTTAAGACGTTCACCGACCGGCACTGAAGGAGGGTTCGATTCCCTTCACCCGCTCCATTGACAATCAACTACTTACAAACCAGTGCAGTAAAAGTGCAGTAAAACTTTGGAAGTTGAGGGGAGTTTACACATCGAACCCGTTGGCCGTGCGTCCTCTGGATTCATCCTATCGTTTTCAAAGAATGGTGTGTCGCAACGAGCTTGTATTCGTCGCCCGGGAAAGCCAAGAGCGGGCCAGTGGTGATTTAACATGGCAAGAAAAATTTCATTGCAAAGGCTGACAATAATACCAAACTGACCGGCATGGCTACCAGAGACCTCCAGCAAGAAATCCAGCGTTATACCCTGGCAACTGGCGAGGCGGCAAAGCATCGGTTGGAGGTTTTGCATGAAATGTGGGGCGAAGGGACGCGCCGCATGGCTCGGAAAGCCGGAATGTCGCCCGGAATGAAAGTCGTCGATTTCGGATGTGGTGTGGGCACGGTGAGCGTCATGTTCGCCGAAATGGTGGGGCAGGAAGGCCATGTGACCGGCTTGGATATGAGCGAGTCACAGTTGGCTCAGGCCAGATTGCGGGCCTCAGAGCAAAAATCCCGAAACGTCAAGTTTCTGGAAGCAAACGCAGTTGCGACAAACCTGCCATCCGGCGCGTTTGATTTTGCGTATTGCCGGTATTTGTTGATTCATCTTCCTGACCCCGCAGCAGGTTTGCGGGAAATGATGCGTGTGCTTCGGCCGGGCGGAATCCTGCTTGTCGAAGACGGAGACCTCTCAACCGCGTATAGCGTGCCGAGTACAGCGGTGGATCATTTTTCACGGCTCTACCCGCAGTTGGGCCGACGGAGGGGAGTTGATTATACGCTTGGGCATCGATTGCATCAACTCGTCGGGGACTGTGGTTTCGTGGAACTACAGGTTGAACTCAGCCAGCCAGGCTATTTGACAGGTCCGCCAAAACGGGTTTACGAATGGACGCTGAAAGAAGCGGCATCAGCGCTTGTGGAGTGCGGATTATGCACGGAACAGGAACTGGCTCAAATCCTCAGCGACATGCAAGCGGCCGCCCAGGACGACAAGGTGCTCTGTGTCACTCCGCGGATGACACTGGTTGCGGCCCGAAAGCCCAGTTCAGGCGACGGAGGTAGAGCTAACAAGCCCTCGTAGTAGCGGTTCGGTTTACCGCCTCGATACAACGGTAAATGAATAATCACGAGGGTTTCGATTCCCTTCACCCGCTCCATTGACAATCAAACAACTTGTGAAAAAGTGCAGTAATAGTGCAGTAATTAAGCTTTAACCTTTGGAGGGCGACGCTTCATCCTTGAAAGATAAAGGTTGCCAAGAAATAACTTCTTCAACCTCCACGGCAGAGCAGCTAATGACCTACTCGCGATGATCGATACTGAATCATGAATACGACCCGAAGATCATTCCTCAATACTTCCGCCACTGCGCTGGCCCTCGGTGTTTTTGGCGCTGTGCGCACGCCCAACATGGCGGCATCGCCTGCCACGGTTCCTTCCCCCGACGATCTGTGTTTCACCAGCGCACGCGAACTCGCGCAGTTGATTCGCAGCCGCCAGCTCTCTGCGCGCGAGGTCATGACCGCGCATCTGCGGCAAATCGCCAAGCTCAATCCGAAGCTTAACGCCATCGTCGCCAAGCTGGGCGACGATCAATGCCTGGCCTTGGCGGACTCAGCCGACCGCAAGCAGGCTCGCGGCGAGCCGCTCGGCGCACTACATGGTTTGCCCATTGCATTCAAGGACATCGAACCGGCTGTCGGTTTTCCGTTCACGCTCGGTTCTCCAATCTTCCGGAATAACATGCCGAAGGCCGACTCGGTGGTCGTCGAGCGTCTGCGCAACGCCGGCGCCTTGCCGATTGGAAAGACAAATGTTCCCGAATTTGGAATGGGTTCACACACCTACAACAAAGTCTATGGCACCACTGTCAATCCCTACGATTTGAGCAAATCCGCCGGCGGATCAAGTGGCGGAGCAGCTTCGGCTCTGGCTGCGGGTATGCTGCCGATCGCCAATGGCAGCGATCTCGGGGGATCCTTGAGGAATCCAGGCAATTTCAACAATGTAGTCGGGTTCCGGCCGACTGTAGGATTAATCCCAATGGTGCCGTCGGCAATACCTTTCGGTAACCTGGCCGTCAAAGGGCCCTTGGCGCGCACCGTCGGGGACATTGCATTATTGCTGACGGTTATGGCCGGGCAGCACGCGCGCGATCCCGCGTGTTATCCGTCGGATCCCGGTGTGTTCACCAAGCCGCTCGAACGAAGCCTGAAAGACGTGCGGGTCGCCTGGTGTCCCGACCTTGGGGGGCTGCCGCTGCACCCGGAGGTGCGCTCTGTCCTGGAAAAACAGCGCGCGTCGTTCGAGCGACTCGGCTGCATCGTCGAAGCTGCCCACCCGGATCTTGGTGGAGCGGATGAGGCCTTCCTCACGCTGCGCGCCTGGCGCAGTTGGAGCAACTATGGTTCGCTCTTGGCGGACCATCGTGGCGAAATGAAGCCTGAGGCGATTGACGAGATTGAGGCGGGCGCGAGGTTGAGCGTGGCCGATCTGACCAAAGCCATGACGATTCAATACCAGGTCATGGAGCGGATGCGCACCTTCCAGCAGAAATACGAATTCGTGATTTGCGCCGTGAATCAAGTGCCGCCCTTTGACGCGAAGCTTGACTGGCCAAAGGAAATTGCCGGGGTTAAAATGGAGCACTATATCGCTTGGATGAAATCGGCGTATTGGATCACAACCACGGCCTGCCCGAGCGTCTCCATGCCGGCGGGGTTCACGTCCGACGGCCTCCCGGTTGGGATTCAGATCGTGGGTCGCTATCGCGCCGATTTCGAACTCCTCCAAATGGCGCAGATGTTCGAGCAGGCGACTGGCTTCGGACGCAAACGCCCGGCGATTGCCGTGAGCTGATTAAAGCGGCAAGTTGGTAATAACCACGAGGGTTCGATTCCCTTCACCCGCTCCCTTGACACTTGAATGACGTCGGGCGGATAATTCCGGCATGAGCGCCGAGCCTTCCCAACCAGCTCCAGCGGAGAACGGTTTGGCCCATAAACTTGGCCCTTTCGACGCGACCCTCATTGTCATGGGGGGCATTATCGGGGCGGGCATATTCAAGAATCCCGCTGTCGTCGCGCGACTGGTTCCTTCTCCCGCCATGGCGCTGGGAGCCTGGATCATTGGAGGCGCCCTGGCCTTGATCGGCGCCTTCATCTACGCCGAACTGGCGGCGTTGCGACCAAGGGTGGGCGGACAATATGCCTATTTGCGCGACGCTTATCATCCGATCGTCGCCTTTCTTTACGGCTGGGTCTTGCTGCTCGTGATCCAAACCGGCGGGATGGCCGCCGTGGCCATCATTTTCGCCGATTATCTTCGGGAACTCACCGGGATCGGGCTTTCCTCCCAGGTCATTGCCATCACCACGCTCGCCGTGCTGACCGCGATCAATTGCTTCGGAGTGCGGGCTGGCAGCAACGTGCAAAATGCCCTGATGCTGATCAAGATCGCCGCGATTGCCGGCTTGATCGGAGTTGGCTTGATGGTTTCGCCGAACGGAACAGCGCCCGTGGTTGTGGCAGCGGGCGGAAGCGGTGGATGGAGCGGAATGACGGCCGCCATGGTGCCCGTGATTTTCGCCTACGGAGGGTGGCAGACCGCAAGTTTCTTAACCGGGGAAATGCGAAATCCCCGTCGCGATCTGCCGCGTGGATTGGTGATCGGAGTCTTGGGGGTGATCGCGCTTTACCTCGGGGTCACGTCCATCTGCATTCGAGCGCTTGGAATTGACGGCTTGGCCGCCACCAAGACCCCTGCCTCTGAAGTCATGCGGCAGGCCATGGGCGCCACCGGCGCCAAACTCATTGCCCTCGGAATCGCCGTCTCCACGGCCGGTTTTCTCAGTCAGAGCGTTCTCACTGCGCCGCGAGTCTATTACGCGATGGCGCGCGATGGCGTGTTTTTCAAGGCGGTGGGGCGTTTGGATATGCGGACCAAAGCGCCGGTTGTGGCCATCGTGCTCCAAAGCGCCCTGGCGGCTTGCATTGCGCTCTGGGTTGATTATGGACAAATCCTCGATTACGTGGTTTCGATCGATGTCATCTTCTTTGGATTGACCGCCGCGTCTCTTTTCGTTTTCCGGTCCAGGGAGAAGAGCACACCGGCAGACACGGGCCATTCCCCGGTTTTCCGTGTGCCCGGGCATCCCGTCACAACGGCCACTTTCGTCTTTGTTTGCTGGGCGATCTCGATCCACTCCATTTGGACATCCCCGAAAAACGCCGGCGGCGGGGTCATCATTCTACTGATTGGGTTCTGTGTTTACTGGTTCTGGGACGGGAAAGCCATCCCTGAAAGAAGCGACCGGTCTGGATGACCACTCGATTTCTTGATTATTTCAGAAAGGCGTCACCTGCGCTGCGAGGGCCGCCCGAGCCGCGCAGAAATGACCTTCAGGAACTCACTAGCTCCACGACTGAGAGCATGCTGTCTTGGCCAAACGGCGACAATTTTGCGCTTGGGGCGCGGCGATTGCAGGGAACGAAATGTCGCCAGGCCCTTGCGATTAGCCCGCCGCGCCATTGCCGGGATGAGTGAAAGGCCCAGGCCCGCCTGCACCAGGGCTTGGACGGTCTCCATTTGGGCGCTGCGGAAACTGATCTGCGGACGGACCTCCCGCCGGTCGCAAAAGCGCAGGACTTGCTCGCCGAGGCAATGGCCTTCCTTCATGACGATCAGGCGTTCGCGTTCGAGGTCTGAGGCCTTCACCGTGCGTTTGCGGGTGAGGCGATGGCCAGGAGGCAGGGCCAATAATAGTTCCTCCTCCATCAGCTCTCGCACTTCCAGCCGCGGGTCATGAATCGGTTCGCTGGCCAGGGCAAAATCGATTTCGCAAACAGCCAGGTGCTTGAGCAATTGGGCTGTGGTGTCCTCCTGCACAACAATTTCCACGCCTGGATACTTTCGCGTAAACTCCACCATGGCGCCCGGCAGGATGTAGGGCGCGATGGTTGGCAACGCCCCAATGGTGATCGTCCCGCGCATGAGATTGTGCGCGTCGCTCGCTTCGCGCTTCGCCGCGTCCACTTCTTCCAGGATGCGCTCGGCCCGCGGCAAAAAAGCCGCTCCGTGCGCGGTCAGTTTCGTGGCCCGTTTCATTCGGTCAAACAGGCGCTCTCCCAGTTCCTGCTCCAACTTTTGCACTTGCTGGCTGAGCGACGGCTGGGAAACGTGGCACTGCTCCGCGGCGCGGGAAAAATTCCCGGTCCGCGCCACCGCCACCATGTAACGAAGCTGATGCATTTCCATAGGCAATTCCTATGATAGCGAAAGGAAAATAGTATTTCAACAATGGGCGCGGTTTTGGTTGAATGCGCCAAGAACAAAAAAACATATATGTCAAACGA
>Ga0302325_10024932_pt1 | contig 12434 bp, 7 predicted proteins | sample Palsa_T0_2_FD_201948 | JGI IMG/M metagenome (GOLD analysis project Ga0302325, IMG submission 201948) | Peat permafrost microbial communities from Stordalen Mire near Abisko, Sweden - Palsa_T0_2 | ecosystem: Environmental > Terrestrial > Soil > Palsa > Peat permafrost | place: Sweden: Abisko...
CCCCGACCCTCCCCCGCAAGCGGGAGAGGGAGTGGCTGCACGCGGGGGGAGGTGCTTGCGTTCAATCTACGGGTCGAGTGGCAACAGCGGCCTGTATCCTCGTGCGAGCCGTGCTCGCGGCGCTCATCCTCGCTGCGATCACACGAACCGCCGCTGCCGACGACACCATCAAGGTCGCGCTCGGCCAGCGCGGCAATTGGGAAACCGCCGCTTCCGATCTCGGCCAGGAAGCCGGCCTGTTCCGCAAGCGCGGGCTCGCGCTCGAACTGCTCTATACCAATGGCAGTGCCGAGACCTTGCAGGCGGTGATCTCGGGGAGCGTCGACATCGGCGTCGGTCTCGGCACCGCCGCGGTGATGGCGGCCTATGCGAAGGGAGCGCCGTTGCGCGCCATCGGCAATGCCAGTTCCGGCTCCAGCGAATTCTGGTACGTGTCGGCGGATTCGCAGATCAAGACCATGGCCGATGCCGGCGGCAGGACCATCGCCTATTCCACCACCGGGTCATCGAGCCACCTCATCGCGCTCTCGTTCATCAGGGCCAACGGCCTGTTTGCGCGAAGCGTCGCCACCGGAGGCCCGGCGGCGACCTTCACCCAGGTGATGTCGGGCCAGATCGATGTCGGCTGGTCGTCGCCGCCGTTCGGGCTCGATGCCGTCGCCGACGGCAGGATCAGGATCGTCGCCCGCGGCAACGACCTGCCGGAATTCCGCGACCAGACCATCCGCCTGATCGTCGCCAATGCCGGATTCCTGGAACGCCGCAAGGACGCCGCCGCCCGTTACGTCCAGGGCTACCGCGATGCACTGGACTGGATGTATTCCGATCCCACCGCGCTCGACGCCTATGCGCAATTCGCCAATACCTCGGCCGCCGATGCGCGCGAGGTGCGCGACCTGTACTATCCGCGTGACCATCTGCAGGTCGACCACATCGCCGGCCTCGACGCCGTGATGAGGGACGGCATCGCCTTCAGATACATCGCCCAGCCGCTCACCAAGGAGCAGCTCGGCGGCCTGATCCAGATTCCAGCGCCGATCAAGTGAGGGCGCCGGCCGCAGCCTGATCATGGCCATTCGCTTCGACGATATCGGCAACCGCCTCAAGGCGTTCCGCCTGGGCTCGGCGCTCAGCGCCGACGAGATCGCAAGCCGGCTCGATATTTCGCGCACCGCGCTCTACCGCTTCGAGAAGGGGGAACTCGCGAAGATCGAAACCCTGGAGAAGCTCGCCGACCTGCTCGGCGTCTCGGTGCCGACATTGCTCGGCGTCGGCGTCGAATATATCGGCTCGGCGGTCGCCTATTTCGAGCGCATGCGCCAGATCGAGGAGACCTCCGAGCACATCATCGTGCTGGCGGGGCCGATCTCCTACCTCCTGGCATCGGACGGATTCGACCGGGCGCTCGCGGAAGTCCTGCGCGAAAACATTCCCGACGCCGCGGACGGGCGCAAGCGGGCACTGGCCCAGGTCGACGAGGTGATGGCGGTGCTGCGCCAGCGCAAAGAGACCTACCGGCGCCGCCAGCCCGGCATCGTCAACCTGATCTCGGCGGCGGAGATGCAGCATTTCCTGCGCGACGGCCTGGTCGGACGGATCGACCTGCCCGACAAGGTGCGGCGCGAGCGCCGCGCGCTCGCCCGCGCCGAGGCCGAGCATTTCGTCGCGCTGATGGAGGACGAGCCGATCGGCGTCCAGATCGGCATCGTGCCCGACACGCTGCCCCATGCCAGCTTCCAGATTTTCCGCCAGCCCGACCGCCAGGTGCTGGCGCTGTCGCCGTTCCGGCTCGGCGAGGAGCCCAACATCCGCGTCGGCGTCGCCATGATCACCTCGGCGCCGGAGGCGCTCGCGCTGCACGACAAAATGGCGAAGGATCTTTGGCGCCGCGCCCTCACGGGCGCCGCCGCCGTGGCCCTGATGCGCGAGATGATCGGGTAGGACTCCGTCATTCCGGGGCGCGCGTCTTCGCGCGAACCCGGAATCCAGGCCGAGGGGCGAGGCCGTCCGGATTCCGGGTTCGCCGCTTTCGCCCTGCCCGATCGCCCTTCCGCCGCCACCGCCGCGGGTGTAGCCTGTGTCCAACAAATAAAATCCGCAGGGAGGACATCATGGCGCGACGCGACCGTTCGATTCGGACTTTGCTGATTCGGAATGCGTTCCTGGCCGGCAGCATGCTGACGGCAGGGCCGGTGCTGGCGGCGGATGTGACGCCGCAGCGGCTCGTCAGTGCCGACAAGGAGCCGCAGAACTGGCTGATGAACCATCGCACCTATGATGGCCAGCGCTTCTCGCCGCTCGACAGGATCAACAAGGGCAACGTCAAGGGACTGAAGCTCGCCTACACGGTCGCGCTCGGCGGCGGCGCCGCCAACCAGTATGTCATGGCGACCCCGCTCGCGGAGGACGGCTTCCTCTACATCACGGACTCGGCCGGGGTGCTCTACAAGATCGACGGCACCTCCGGCGACGTCGGCCGCATCGTGTGGCGGATGGACCCCGGGCAGCAGCACCAGCAGCGCAACCGGGGCGCCGCGCTGTGGGGCAATCTCGTCATCACCGCCGCCGACGACCCGCCGCGGATCGTCGCCACCAACAAGGACACCGGCCGCGTGGTGTGGGAAACCGGCTTTCCCGACACCCCCGATGTGGCGATGACCTCGGCGCCGCTCGCCATCAAGGACAAGATCATCGTCGGCGCCGCCAATGGCGACCAGGGCGTGCGCGACTGGATGGCAGGCCTCGACGCCGCGACCGGCAAGGTGCTGTGGCGCAAGTTCACCGTTCCCGCCCCCGGCGAGCCCGGCAGCGAGACCTGGAAGGACAAGAACAACGCATGGCAGACCGGCGGCGGCGCGGTGTGGGTGACGGGCACCTATGATGCCGCCACCAACCAGACCATCTGGGGCACCGGAAATCCGGTGCCGATGTTCGATCCGACCTACCGTCCCGGCGACAATCTCTACACCAACAGCGTCATCTCCTGGGATCCCGACACCGGCAAGATGAACTGGTACTTCCAGTTCACCCCGGGAGACATGTGGGATTACGACGAGGTCGGCACCCACATCCTGATCGACGGCAATGTCGGGGGCCAGGTGCGCAAGCTGATCACCCATTCCGCGCGCAACGGCTTCGTCTATACGATGGACCGGTTCAACGGCCAGACCGTGATGGCGAAGCCCTATGTCGAGGTCAACTGGACCAAGGGCATCGACCAGAAGACCGGCAAGCCGGTGGACTACGATCCCAAGAAGGACATCCAGACCTACGCCGGCGTCGCCAACCAGAACCCGGGCGAACCGACCAAGCGGGTCTGTCCGGGTCACGCCGGCGGCAATAATTTCTGGCCGTCTACCTACAGCCCGAAGACCAGGCTCCTCTACATACCCACGCTCTCCAACTGCGAGAACGTCTCCATCGACACCACCAAGCACAGCAAGGAAAAGGGCTGGAACGGCGGCGGCTTCAAGACCAACGAGCGCTACGAGAGCAACCTCACCGCCGTCGATCCCGTCACCGGCGAGATCAAAAAGAGCATCCACCTGCGCTATCCCAATTACGGCGGCGCGCTGTCGACCGGCGGCGGCCTCGTCTTCAACGCGCTGCTCGACGGCACCATCGCCGCCTTCGACGACACCACCCTCGACGAGCTGTGGAAGTTCAACGCGGGCTCGGGCTTCCACGCGCCGCCGATGACCTTCGAGGTGAACGGCAAGCAGTATGTGGCCATCGCGTCGGGGGCGGGCCCGGCGGCGAAGTCGCGGCTCGTCAATACGCCGGAGCTCAAGGAGCAGCGCAATGCCACGGTGCTCTATGTGTTCGGCCTGTGAGGCTTCGTTTTGCCCACCCAACGAGTGATTTCCAATCGAATTTCGCTCTAGCCGCCACATGAAACGAAAACGGGAGGATACGATGACAACACACGATCGATCACTGCGCACTGCACTTCTCGCCGGCAGCATGCTGGCGGCATGGCCGGTGCTGGCGGCGGATGTGACGCCGGAGCGGCTGCTCAATCCCGAGCCGCAGAACTGGCTGATGAACCACCGCACCTATGACGGCCAGCGCTTTTCGCCGCTCGACACCATCAACAAGACCAACGTCAAGGGCCTCAAGCTCGCCTATGCGGTCGCGCTGGGCGGCGGGGCGGGCAATGAATACACGGTGGCGACGCCGCTCGCCGAGGACGGCTTCCTCTATGTCACGGATTCCTGGGGTGTGCTCTACAAGATCGACGCCACCTCCGGCGATGCCGGCCGCATCGTGTGGCGCATGGATCCCGGCCAGCAGCGCCAGCAGCGTAACCGCGGCGCCGCGCTCTGGGGCAACCTGGTCATCACCGGCGCCGGCCTCACGCCGCGCATCATCGCCACCGACAAGCAAACCGGCAAGGTGGTGTGGGACACCAGTTTCTCCGACACCCCCGACGTGACATTCACGGCGGCACCGCTCGCCATCAAGGACAAGATCATCGTCGGCGCCGCCAATGGCGACCAGGGCGTACGCGACTGGATCGGCGCGCTCGATGCCAAGACCGGCAAACGGCTGTGGCGCCAATTCACCATTCCGGCACCGGGCGAGCCCGGCAGCGAGACCTGGAAGGGCAACACCAATGCCTGGCAGACCGGCGGCGGCGCGGTGTGGGTGACCGGGACCTATGATCCCGCCACCAACCAGACCATCTGGGGCACCGGCAACCCGGTGCCGATGTTCGATCCCAATTACCGCCCCGGCGACAATCTCTACACCAACAGCGCGATCTCCTGGGACCCAGACACCGGCAAGATGAACTGGTATTTCCAGTTCACCCCGGGAGACATGTGGGATTACGACGAGGTCGGCACCCACATCCTGATCGACGGCGTCGTCGCGGGACAGCAGCGCAAGCTGTTCACCCATTCGGCGCGCAACGGCTTCCTCTACACGATGGACCGGTTCAAGGGCCAGACCGTGATGGCGAAGCCGTATACGGAGGTCAACTGGACCAAGGGCATCGACCAGAAGACCGGCAAGCCCGTCGACTACGATCCCAAGAAGGACATCCAGACCTACGCCGGCGTAGGGAATCTGACCCCGGGGGCACCGCTCAAAAAGGTGTGTCCGTCCCAGGCCGGCGGCAACAATTACTGGCCGTCCTCCTACAGCCCGACGACCAAGCTGCTCTACATACCCGCGCTCTCGACCTGCGTGACCGTCACCATCGACCGCGACAAGCACACCAAGGAAAGAGGCTGGAACGGCGGGCTGAGCCAGACCACCGAGCGTTGGGAGAGCAACCTGATCGCCGCCGATCCCCTGACCGGCGAGATCAAGAAGAGCGTGCATCTGCGCTACCCCAACTACGCCGGCACGCTGGCGACCGGCGGCGGCCTCGTCTTCAACGCGCTACTCGACGGCACCATCGCCGCCTACGACGACACCACCCTCGACGAGTTGTGGAAGATCAATGTCGGCTCCGGCTTCTCGGCGCCGCCCATGACCTTCGCGGTCAACGGCAAGCAATATGTCGCGATCGTGTCGGGGCCGAGCGTGGCGGCCAGGAGCCGGCTCGTCAACACGCCGGAACTCAAGGAGCAGCGCAACGCGCTCGTGCTCTACGTGTTCGGGCTGTGAGCCGACCCGTCTCCCTCCCCGTCTTCGGGGAGGGCCAGGGTGGGGTCTTTCGCGTATTCCCGCGGGAGCACGGCGCGAAGGGCGCCTTTGCCCACCATACGACCTATCAATCAAGCACTGCACCGAAACAAACGGGAGGGACACCATGGTGAATCGCAATCAATCGAGGCGCGCGACGCTGCTCGCCGGCAGCATGCTGGCGGCATGGCCGGCGCTCGCAGCGGAGGTGACGCCGCAGCGGCTCCTCCATCCCGAGCCGCAGAACTGGCTGATGAACCACCGCACCTATGACGGCCAGCGGTTTTCGCCGCTCGACAAGATCAACAAGGAGAACGTCAAGGGCCTCAAGATCGTCTATGCCGTTCCGCTCGCCGGCACGCACAGCGTCGATTTCATCGAGGCGACGCCGCTCGCCGAGGATGGCTTCCTCTACATCACCGATTCCTGGGGCGTGCTCTACAAGATCGACGGCACCTCCGGCGACGTCGGCCGCATCGTCTGGCGCATGGATCCCAAACAAGAGCGGGGAGTGGCCAATCGCGGGGCGGCGTTGTGGGGCAATCTCGTGATCTCGCCCGCAAGTGCGCCGGCCCGTGTCATCGCCACCGACAAGAACTCCGGCAAGGTGGTGTGGGAGACCAACGTGTCGGACGCCGAGCGCGTCACCGTCACCGGCGCGCCGCTCCCCATCAAGGACAAGATCGTCTTCGGGGCCTCCGGCGGCGACGCCGGCGCCCGCGACTGGATGGGCGCGCTCGATGCCGCCACCGGCAAGCTGCTGTGGCGCAAGTACACCATCCCCGCGCCGGGCGAACCCGGCAGCGAGACCTGGAAGGACAAGACCAACGCCTGGCAGACCGGCGGCGGCGCCGTGTGGGTGACCGGGACCTACGATCCCGACACCAACCAGACCCTGTGGGGCGTCGGCAACCCGGTGCCGATGATGGATGCGCGGGCGCGGCCGGGCGACAACCTGTTCACCAACAGTGTCGTCTCCTGGGACCCCGACAACGGCAAGATGAACTGGTACTTCCAGTACACCCCCGGCGACATGTGGGATTTCGACGAAGTCGGCACCCACATCCTGATCGACCGCACCGTCAACGGGCAGCCGCGTAAGCTCGTCACCCATTCGGCGCGCAACGGCTTCGTCTACACCATGGAGCGCGCCAACGGCGCCATGGTCGGCGCCAAGCCCTATGTGAACGACGTCAACTGGACCAAGGGCATCGACCAGAAGACCGGCAAGCCGCTCGACTACGATCCCAACAAGGACGTGCAGACCTATTCGGGCCTCGCCGATCCGACCTCGGCCGTCCCGATCAAGAAAGTCTGTCCCAACCGCACCGGCGGCAACAACTATTACCCGTCGTCCTACAGTCCAAAGACCCAGTTGCTCTACATCCCCGCCATGACGGCGTGCGAACTGGTGACCAACGACAAGACCATCGCGGCCAAGCGCGATGAAGGCTGGTTCGTGCGGACCGGCGGCGGCTACAAGATCGACGGCCGCTACGAAAGCACTTTGACGGCGGTCGATCCGGTGACCCTCGAGATCAAGAAGAGCGCGCACCTCGCCTACCCGAACTACTCCGGCGCGCTCGCGACCGCCGGCGGGCTCGTGTTCGTCGCACTCCTGGACGGCACCGTCGCGGCCTTCGACGACACCACGCTCGAGCAGCTTTGGAAGATCAATGTCGGCTCCGGCTTCGCGGCGCCGCCGATGACCTTCGAGGTCAACGGCAAGCAGTATCTCGCGATCGCGTCGGGGGCGAGCCCGACATCGCGGACCAAGCTCCTCGCCACGCCGGAACTCAAGGAGCAGCGCAACGCGACGGTGCTCTACGTGTTCGGATTGTGAGCCGGCAATAGCGGCGCCGGAGAGTTCCGCATGGTCGTTCCGGGTTCGCCGCCGACGCGGCGCCCCGGAACGATGCCGAATATTCCGCGCCTCAATTCAGCGCGAAGACGAACAGGTAGCTGGAGTGCTCGAGGTTGTCGTATTTCACCGGATGCAGGTGGCGACCACTCCCCTGTACCGCGAGATACTCCTTCGGCCCGATCGCATAGACGACCGGTGCGCCCTTGAGCGGCGTGCCGACATTGAAGCGCCACAGCTCCTGCAGCTTCTCGTCGTCATAGGCCACCACCCAACCGTCCTGCAGCGCCGAGAACACGATGCCGCCCGCGGTGACGGTGGCGCCGGACCGGATCTCGATATCCGTCACGGTCTTCGCCAGCACCTTGTTGGTGACGGCGTCATAGGCGGTGATCGCTCCGTAGTAGAGGTCGCTGGTATAGGTGCGCTTGTCGCTGCCCTTGGCATCGAGCCCGCCATTGGGGCCCTTGAACTTGAACTCCGCTCCGTTCTGGCTGAAGCAGCCTTCGGTGCCGACGCCGTAGGCGATCTGCTTGACCGGGTTATAGGCGGTCGGCTGATGGGCGACGCCGCCATGCCAGGTCGGGCAGGTCCGCTTCATCGGATCGCCCCGCAGCGAGCGCGCCTCCGGCACGTATTTCTGCACGTCCAGCCCCGGATCGTATTCGATCGGCTTGCCGGTCTTGGGATCGAGGCCCTTGGTCCAGTTCAGATCGTTGACGTACTGACTGCCCTTTATGAAGCTGCCATTGGCGCGATCGAGCGTGTAGAAAAATCCGTTGCGCCCGAAGTGGCCCACGACCTTGCGGGGCTCGCCGTTGATGTTGATGTCGTAGAGCATCTGGATGCCGATCTCGTCATAGTCCCAGGAGTCGTTCGGCAGGTATTGATAGTACCAGGCGAGCTTGCCGGTGTTGACGTCGATGGCGACGACCGAGTCGGTGTAGAGATTGTCGCCCGGCCGCGACTGCGGGTCGTACATCGGGACCGGATTGCCGGTCCCCCAGATGGTGAGCTTGTTGGCGGGATCGTAGGAGCCGGTCTGCCACATGCCGCCGCCGCCGGTCTTCCAGGCGTTGTTCTTGTCCTTCCAGGTCTCGCTGCCGGGATCGCCGGGCTTGGGAACGACATACCAGCGCCACAGCTCGTTGCCGGTCTTGGCGTCCAGCGCCGCGAGCCAGCCGCGGGTGCCGGCATCGCCGGAGCCGTTGGCGACGAGGATCTTGCCTTCGGCCGCGATCGGCGCCGAGCGGAAGCGCTCCTTGCTGCCGAATTCATTGGGCTTGGCGACCTGCTTGTCCCACACGATCTCGCCGCTGTCGCGATTGATCGCGATCACCCGGCCGTCGGGCAGGTTGTTGATGACGAGGTCATCCCACAGCGCGATGCCGCGCGTCTGCGGGATGTTGCCCTCGTGCTTGACGCCGGGATCGGCGATCCAGACGAACTCGCCGTGGTCGCCGCTGCGCACGTCGATCTTGTAGACCGTGCCCCAGCCGTCGCTCGTGTACATGAACCCGTTGTCGATCAGCGGATTGACTTCGTTCTCGGGGCCGTTCTGGCCGACATCCTGCATGCCGCGCAGCGCCAGTGCCCACACCATGTGCAGGTTCTTGACGTTGTCGCGGTTGATCTGGGCGAGCTTGGAATAGCGGGTCGAGCCGTAGTCGCCGTTCATCATCAGCCAGTTCTGCGGCTCGTTGGCCGAATGGATGAGCCGGTCGCCGTTGACCGTCATCTTGTATTCGGCGGCGAATGCCGGTGCGCTCAAGGCGGCGAGCGAAACGCCCAATAACGCGGCGCGCGAGGTGACGGCGACACTCCTGGTGCCAAGACGCATTTAATTCCTCCCTGACGTGTTCTCCGAAAACTCCCCCGCGCCGTTGTTCCGACTGCACACGCTCGGGGAGCCCGAACCGCAGACTACACGGCTGCTGCCCGCACGGAAAGGGAAGGATTGCGCGGGAAGGGTTGCGCGACGGTCCGCCGCGAGCGCTACAGCTTGATGCCGAGTTCCTCGGCGAGCTGGGCGTATTTCGCGGAATCCTCCCGGAGAACCGCGGCGAACTGTTCCGCGCTGCCGCCGACCGGCTCGGTCGCGGTCTGCAGGAGGCTGTCGCGGACAGCGGGGTCGGCGAGCGCCTTGTTCATCTCGGCATTGAGGCGGGCGATGATGGCCGCAGGCGTGCCCGACGGCACGAAGGCGCCATACCAGGACTCCAGCACCATGCCCTTCATGCCGGCCTCCTCGAGGGTCGGAACGTCGGGCAGGCTCTGCGCCCGCAGTTTCGAGGATTGCGCGAGGAAACGCAGGGTTCCCGTCTTGTAATGCGGGATCAGGGCGGTCGGCCCGAGCACCCCGATGAGGATATGCCCGGCGATGAAATCGTTGACCGCCTGGCCGGCGCCCCGATAGGGCACGTGCTCGAGCTTGATGCCGGCCGCCTTGGCGAACCATTCCCCCAGGATGTGCTGGTTCGAGCCGACGCCAGAGGTCGCAAAGCTCATGCCGGGCTGCGCCTTCACCGCGGCGATCAGCTCGGCGACCGACTTCACCGGGAAGGACGAATGCACGGCGAGCACCAGCGTCTGCCGCGACAGCTCGATCACCGGCACCAGGTCCTTGACGAAATCGGTGTTGACCCGCAGCACATGGGGCGCGCTCGCCACGTTGTCGTTGGAGACGAGGACGGAATAGCCGTCCGGCGGGCTCTTGGCCGCGGTCTCGATGCCGATCATGCCGCCGGCGCCGAGCTTGTTTTCGAGATAGACCTGCTGGCCGATGGTGCGCGAGAGATATTCGCCGACGAGGCGGGCGACGAAGTCCAATCCGCCGCCGGGCGCGAGCGGCACGATGAAGCGGATCGGCCGCGCCGGATAGGCCTGCGCCATCGCCACCCGAGACAGCGCCGGCGCCGCCGCCGCGGCTGCCGCGGCCAGCATGAATCGACGGCGGGCATGGTCCATGGGGGTTCCTCTGCTTTGTTCTTGCGGCCGTATTGTTCTTGTGGCCGCATTCACACATCTCGGATGGCCATCCTTGTCAATGGGCACGGCGCCTCTTCTCCCTCTCCCCGCGTGCGGCGAGAGGGTCGGGGTAGCCTCCGGCGCGGCGGTTTGATCATATGAAAAAGGGTGTTGATTGGAAAATATCTTGTGCAAGTTTTGCCGATGGGCATGTACTTGGTTTCGACCGTCCGCACAAGATTGCCGTAGGTAGGGATCATCCGTGAGGCTCTCGTCGGCGTCGGCGCGGGTGAGCACGTTGCCGAGCACGTCATAGGTATAGGAGAAGCTCTCCACCGCATTGCCGCTGCCGGCGAGGATCGAGGTCAGGCGGTCGGTGAGGGGATCGAAGCTCTGCGTGGTGACGACGCCGTTGCCGGCGGTCTGCGTGATGAGCCGCAGCTCGGCGTCGCGGGTGTTCGCGGTCCACCTGGGAGCCGCCGCTCAGTGGCAGAAATGTCACGGGTGCCGTGCAAAGTTCGATATACTGTGAAATTCCGGCTTTCAAAGCCGCCAAGTGGGAGTCATGCTGAAACGCAGTATTCTAACGCTGGTCTCGCCCGTTCGAGAATGTTGGACGAGGCAATTTGCGGAGCCGTTATCATGCAGCGTTCTGTCAAATCCAGGCTCAGTATTGCCCTATCTATGGCGATCGCCGCCGCGTTGGGGCTGTCTTTGCAAGTCAAGCACGCGCCCGGCGCGACAATCACTGCCCCTAGATATATAATGGTTGCGATCTCACTTTCCTCCGTCGCGGCCGAACTTGGCATACCAGGCTCTTATGGAGCGAATAGTTTGATCGTGATCGAGCAAAATTCCGGCGACGTCACGGAGTGCAGTGAAATATTGAACGCCCAAGGTTTGCCGGCGAGCAAGTGCCAGCTGATCGGCACCATCACCCCGACGGCGACAACCGTGACCCTGATGACAACCGTGGTAGGACCGATTGTATACATTCTCAATCCAACGACCACGGTGTTGTTTCAATGCAGCGGGTTAGTCAACTCAGATGGATTTCCCGCTGGATCGTGTTCTACTGCCATGCCGTCGGTTCCCCCGGGGTAATGTCTGCCCACCTGGGGTAATGAGCGCCTGACTGCCTAATCTAAATTGGGATCGCTCTGATTGCAGGGCAGCCTGTCGAGAAGACCTGCATATGTGTGGCGTCCCGCGTCAGTTCGGCGGGACCAGGTGCCGGACAGGGTGCGCCAACCTGCATCGAGACGATTCCCGTGTCATCGACGTGTAAAAGCATTGGCCTATGCGATTTGGAGCCCCGCTCCCGCGAGGCTTTTCTTTTCATCGCGCGCTTCGACGAACCGATCGGGCCCATGAGGTTCGGGAACATGCGGGCGGCCGAGTCTCAAAATCGGGGCTGAGGCTGTCAGCGAATGCGGCTGGGCTCGTCGAACCGCTTCGGCGGATTCGCGGGGTCGGTAGCAGCTGCAAACACCCGGTGTTTTCGCGTGTCTCATCGGCCGCGTCCTGTAGGATTCCGATCGCGATGGGAATGTGTTAATTTGCGAGCTTGCCGTCCACCCGATCTCCGGCCGGCCATACCCCACACAACGGGAACACAGGGGAAACTCCATGGACAAGACCACTCACCTATCCATACCGACGGCACTGCTGGCGCTCGCGGTCGGCGGCACCGCGTGGGCGCAACAGGCGGCGCCGCAGTCGCCCAATATGAGCTTCTTCGTCGCCAGCTCAGGGTCCGGCAACGGCGGGGATCTCGGCGGCATAAACGGCGCGGACGCACGCTGCCAGACCCTCGGGGCGTCTGCCGGCGCCACGAGCAAGGTATGGCGTGCATATCTCAGCACCACCCCGACCCCAACTGTGCCCGAAGTCAATGCCCGCGACCGCATCGGCAAAGGCCCATGGCAGAACTTCAAGGGCGAGGTCATCGCGCAGAATGTCGATGACCTCC
>Ga0302325_10024933_pt1 | contig 12434 bp, 11 predicted proteins | sample Palsa_T0_2_FD_201948 | JGI IMG/M metagenome (GOLD analysis project Ga0302325, IMG submission 201948) | Peat permafrost microbial communities from Stordalen Mire near Abisko, Sweden - Palsa_T0_2 | ecosystem: Environmental > Terrestrial > Soil > Palsa > Peat permafrost | place: Sweden: Abisko...
CGCCCCGCCCTCTCGAGCGTGCGCGCCCGAGCTCGGGGTCGATCGCGAGCAGCAGCGTCCGGTCAGGGGTCAGGCCGCCGGTCGCGAACTCGTTGATGTCCCTGATCGGGCCGATCCCGAGCCCGCGGCCGGCACCCTGATACGCGAGCGAGGAATCGACGAACCGGTCGAGCAGCACCCACGTTCCGGCGGCGAGCAACGGCTCGAGCGCCTCCTCGACCAGCTGTGCGCGGGCGGCCGCATACAGCAGCGCCTCGGCACGCGCCCCGATCTGTGCGGACGGGTCCTTGACGAGCTCGCGGATACGCTCGGCGGCGTCTACGCCACCAGGCTCCCGCAGCACCCGCACGTCGACGCCGCGTCGCGTCAATTCGGCCTCGAGGGCGCGCGCGACGGTGGTCTTCCCGGCCCCATCGAGGCCCTCGATCGTGATCAGTCGTCCGCGTCCGGGCATGCCCGGGGCCGACGCTAGCATCGGCAGGCGTGCTAGCCGCACTCGACCATCATCCGCAGGCTCGCGCGGTACTCGAGCCAGCGCTCGCCCCGGGCGGCCGACCGTCGCACGCATATCTGTTCCATGGACCCGGTGGCTCCGGCAAGCGCGCGGCTGCGCGCGCGATTGCCATGGAGCTGCTCGTGGACGGCTCCGCCGATCCCGACGGTGCACGCGCGAGGGTTGCCTCGGGCTCGCACCCGGACCTGACTTGGGTGTCTCCGAGTGGCGCGCACGAGATCCTCGTCAGTGATATCGACGGACCTGTGGTCGCGGCCGCGAGCAGGACACCGTTTGAGGCCACCCGGCGGGTGTTCGTCGTCGAGCGGGTCGACGAGCTTGGAGACGAGGCCGCCAACCGGATGCTGAAGACGCTCGAAGAGCCGCCCTCTTTCGTACACCTGATCCTGCTCACGGACCGGCTCGTCGAAGTCCTGCCAACGATTCGCTCGCGCTGCCAGCTGGTGCGATTCGACGCGCCGACCGTCGCCGAGATCGCGGCGCAGCTCGAGGCGACCGGCGTCGCGCCCGCGACGGCCGATGCCTGCGCGCGCCTGTCACTCGGCGACAGTGAGAGAGCGAGCGAGCTCGCGATCTCTGATGGAGGAGCGCTCCGTGCGGGTGCCGAGGCGCTTGCGCGCGCGGCGCTGGCCGGCGAAGTCGCGACCCAGCAGCCGTGGACCGCGCTGTTGCGCTCCGCCCGCGCGCGCGGCGAGGCGACGCGCGCTGAGCTTGAACAGCGCGCGGCGGCCGAGCTCGAGCTGTACCCGCGCAAGGAGCGCAAGCGGATCGAGACCGAGTGGGGCGATCGGTCGCGGCGCGCCCGCCGACGGGCCGAGACCGCCACGCTCGATCTCGGGCTATCGCTCGCCTCGCTGTGGTTCAGCGATCTGATCTGCCACGAGCTCGGGGCGGACGAGCTCGTCCGCAATACCGATCGCCGAGCCGAGCTGGCAGCCGACGCCGGCCGCGACCTGCAGCGGTTGCGCGAGGCGATCGAGCTCGTGGAGGACACCCGCCAGCGCTTTCAGCTCAACGTCTCCGAGGACCTCGCTTGCGAGGCGCTCTGCTACAGGCTCGAGCACGCGGTCGGCCGGTGACAGACGAGGGCCGGGTGTACCTGCGTACGCCCGCGCGCTCGGACGCCGACGAGTTCATCGCGCTGATGCGCGCAAGCCGGTCCTTCCATCGGCCGTGGGCGACGGCTCCGGCTGACGAGGAGCGTTTCTCCGCGTATCTCGCCGACTCCCGCCGCCCCGACTTCGAGGCGATGCTTGCATGCCGTCGCTCAGACCACGCGATCCTCGGCTTCTTCAACCTGTCGCAGATCGCGCGCGGGCTGCTCCAGAGCGCGTATCTCGGCTACGCCGTCGGCAAGCCCCACGCCGGTCACGGCTACATGCGCGATGGCATCGGGCTCGTCCTCCGCCATGCGTTCACCGACCTGCGCCTGCACCGGGTCGAGGCCAACATCCAGCCCGGCAACCGCGCCTCGATCGCGCTCGCCCAGGGCGCCGGCTTCCGCCGCGAGGGCTTCTCGCCCCGCTACCTGAAGATCGGCGGCCGCTGGCGCGACCACGAGCGCTGGGCGATCCTGTCCGACGAGTGGCGCCAGCGGCTGTAGCAGTACCCCCCTCGCTCGACGTACGATCGGCGCCGTGTTCGGGCAGCTTGTCGCGCCGCTCGAGACGCCGTCGCCGGCGGAATGTGTGTCGGAAAAGTCGTAAACGTCGTCTAGCGGACCGACCATCGTAAGAAACCCACCTCCACGGGCGGAAAGGTTCCGTCGACCGGCGGCGCGACCACGATCCTGACGTTTTCCACCTGGGTTCTCGAGCGAGTCCCGTCGAGCCCCGTCAAGTCCCGCTGAGACCACTCGTTTACCCGGGTGGGTAGTCCTCGGGGCCAATACCTACTAAGTCAATCGACTTTATGTATAAAGCTCCGGGATGATCGAGCTGATCGATAGCGAGCGCTGCACGCGTTGCAACATCTGCATCCGCGTCTGCCCGACCGACGTCTTCGAGCAGGTGCCAGGCGCGCCCCCCAAGATCGCGCGCCAGGACGTGTGCCAGACGTGCTTCATGTGCGAGATCCACTGCCCCGACGACGCGATGTACGTGGCGCCGTTGCGCGAGCCGGCGCCCGCCGGCAGCATCCACCGGGATCTCACGCACCTGAAGGCAAATGGCTACCTCGGGAGCTACCGCCATCGGCTCGGGTGGGGCGATGGTCTTCAGCCGCCCACTACAGATGAGCAGCTTCTCGAGCTCGCGACCGTCGGTCCACGGCTGCTGGATCAGCCCGAAAGCGACGTCAAGCCGAAGGTGATCGGGTGACCAGCGCGGCTGAGCCACTCGAGGTCGACACCGACGTGCTGGTGATCGGCGGCGGTCCCGCGGCGACCTGGGCCGCGCTCACGGCCCGGTCCGAGGGTGCACGCGTGACCCTGGTCGACAAGGGCATGTGCGGCTCAAGCGGCGTCGCGCCGGCCGCGACCGTCGGTCACTGGTGGGTCGAGCCGGCGAAGCGCGAGCAGGCGATCATCGAGCGGGACGAGGTTGGCGGTAACCTCTCCGAGCGCTCCTGGATGCTAGCGCTGCTGGAGGAGACCTGGCGGCGTTGGCCGGAGCTCGGCCTCACGCACGGGTATCCAGCGGGCGGCATCTTCCGCCGGATGGCCAGCCCGGGCGCTCGGTACTGCCAGGGCCCGATCTATCTGCGGGAGATGCGCCGCCGCGTGTCGCACTCCGGCGTGCGGATCCTCGACCATTCGCCAGCGCTCGAGCTGCTCCTCGACGCGGATGGTGCGGTCGCCGGCGCCGCCGGCGTACAGCGCCAGAAGGGTCGCCCGTGGCGGATCCGGGCCGGCGCGGTAGTTCTCGCCACCGGTGGCTGCGCCTGGAAGAGCGGTTCTCTCGGCTCGAACGTCAATACCGGCGACGGCTACCTGATGGCCGCCGAGGTCGGCGTATCGCTGTCCGGGATGGAGTTCTCCAACTACTACGGGATCGTCCCCAAGGGCTCCTCGATGGACAAGAACGGCTTCAACATGGTGTCCACGTTCTACGACGCCGACGGCAACATCGTCCAATCCGGGTGGAGCGGGGCGGCGGGTGCGAGCGGCCCTGGCGGCGGACTCCCGGGTACCGGCCCAGCTCCCAGCATTTCCGGCGCTCGCGCAGGCACCGGTCAGAAGGCCGCGCTGATTCGCGCCCACCTGCAGGGCCCGGTCTTCCAGCGCTTGGACCTGGCCCCACCGCAGGCCCGCGAGGGCATGCGGGCGCAGATGCCGAACTTCTTCGTCTCGCTGGACCGGCTCGGGATCGATCCGTTCCTCGACAGGTACGAGATCGACTTCGTCAACGAGGGCACCGTGCGCGGCACGGGCGGCGCGCGGGTCGTTGACGACACATGCTGGACAGGCGTCCCTGGGCTCTGGGTGGCGGGCGACACCGCCTCACGGGAGGCGATCGTCGGCGGCGCGAGTGGGGCAGGCGCGCCCAACGCCGCCTGGACGATTTCGTCGGGCACATGGTCCGGGCGAGCCGCCGCCGCCCACGCGCTGGGCCGCGGCGCCCGGCCGGCCGCGGAGCTGAGCGGCGCCGGGCACGCGGGACTGCGCCCCGCGGGGACACCATTGCCGCGGGGCTCCTGGCGGCAGCTCACCGTCGCGATCCAGGACGAGATCAACCCGCCCGCCAAGAACGGGCTGCGCTCGGGTGCGAAGCTCGACGCGTCCCTGCGGGAGCTCGATCTGGTCTGGGACACGATCCGCGACGGCCTGGCTGGGCCCGACGGCTCGTCCGGCGAGGCAACCGTCCGTGAGCAGGTCTGGGCCCGTGAGACCGCCGCGATGGCCGCCTCCGCGCGCTGGGCCTACCTGTCGGCATTGGCACGCACGGAGAGCCGTGCGATGCACGTCCGCGAGGACTTCCCGTCAACAGATCCCGGTCAGCGCCACCGCGTCGTGATCAGCGGCGTTGACGCGCCACAAGTGACCCTCGAGGAGATCCAGGACCCAGTGATCTCCGCCTTCGATTTCGCGGACGAAGCAGCCGCCTGAGTTCCACGCCAGAGAGAGAGAACGCAGAATGACCAAAGCCAAGAACATCACCGCCTCGAGGCCCCAGCTCGCCTCAGAGTCCGACGGCGTCAGCGCCCGCGCCGACGTGCTCGTGATCGGCGGCGGCCCGGCAGGATGCTGGGCGGCGATCACCGCCGCCCACAACGGAGCATCCGTGGTACTCGTCGACAAGGGGTACTGCGGCACTTCCGGCGCCACCGCCTCCGCCGGCACCGGCGTCTGGTACGTGGAGCCCGACGCGGACGCCCGCGAGACGGCGATCCAGAGCCGCGAGGCGCTTGGCGGCTGGCTGGTCGACCGCCGCTGGATGCACCGCGTGCTCGACAAGACGTATGAGCAGATGAACCGTTTGGCCGAATGGGGCTACCCGTTTCCGCTCGACAGCGACGGCAAGCAGGTCCGGAAGGGCGTCCAGGGTCCCGAGTACATGCGACGCATGCGCAAGCAGGTGGTCCGCTCCAAGGTCCGCATCCTCGATCAGTCGCCGGCGCTGGAGCTGCTGCGCGGCAAGGACGGCGAGGTCGCGGGTGCGCGCGGCGTCCGCCGCCAGGAGGGAGATGGTTGGACCGTGCACGCCGGTGCCGTAGTCGTCGCCAGCGGCGGCTGCGCATTCCTGTCGGGAGGTCTGGGCTGCGACGTACTGACAGGAGACGGCTCACTGATGGCGGCGGAGGCCGGCGCAGAGTTCTCCGGCATGGAGTTCTCCAACGCCTACGCGATCTCACCGACGTTCGCGACCGTCACCAAGACCGCGTTCTACCGGTTCGCGACCTTCTACACCGACGACGGCCTGCTCGAGGGCGCCGGCGCCCAGCGCGGCCGCAGTGTGATCGCCAAGGCGCTGCTGAATGGACCGGTCTACGCCCAGCTTGATCAGGCTCCGCCAACCATCGAGGGCCCGCTGCGTGATGCGCAGCCGAACTTCTTCCTCCCGTTCGACCGTGAGGGGATCAACCCGTTCACGCAGCGTTTCCCCGTGACTCTGCGCCTGGAGGGCACCGTCCGCGGTACGGGCGGCCTGCGCCTGACAGACGACCGCTGCGCCACGACCGTGCCAGGCCTGTTCGCGGCCGGAGACGCGGCCACCCGCGAGCTGATCTGCGGTGGCTTCACCGGCGGTGGCAGCCACAACTCCGCTTGGGCGCTGTCCTCCGGCAGCTGGGCTGGCGAAGGGGCCGCCGCGTATGCGATCGCCAAGCGCGGCGCGCGTGGCACCGGCGCCTCCACGGGCGAACCGATCGGCATCGCCGGTCTGAACCCGAGCGGCGGCGTTGACAGGGAGCTGACCGCGGAGCTGGTCACCAAAGCCGTCCAGGACGAGGTTCATCCCTACGACAAGAACTACTTCCGCACGGAGGGCGCGCTGCAGGAGTCGCTCACCAACCTGGACTCGCTCTGGCGCCGAGTCGAGTCGGGCCTGCGCGGCGGCGATGGCTACCCGCCCTACGGCGAGGCTTCCGCGGCAGCCATGCTCCGCGCGCGTGAGGCGGCCGCGATGGTGGCCCATGCCCGGTGGATGTACAACGCCGCGAACGAGCGGACCGAGACGCGCGGGATGCACAAGCGAGCCGACCATCCGCAGTTGGACCCGGCCCAGCAGCAGCGCCGCTTCGTGGGTGGTCTCGCGCAGGTGTGGAACGGCCTTGACCCGGAACGGCCATTCAGCGCTCTGGAGCTGGCCACATGATCGAGCTGGTCTCCGAGAGTCGCTGCATCAAGTGCGACGTCTGCATCCGCGTCTGCCCGACGAACGTCTTTGAGCACGGGGAGGACCGCCTCCCGGTGATCAAGCGCCAGGATGACTGCCAGACGTGCTTCATGTGCGAGGCCTGGTGCCCGACCGACGCCCTGTTCGTCGCGCCGCAGGCCACGCCGGTCGCCGCCAACTCCATCTATCGCAATGAGGACGAGCTGATCAAGCGGGACCTGCTCGGCAGCTACCGCCGGGAGATCGGCTGGGGCAAGGGCCGCCGTGAGCAGCCAGAGGTCGACACCCGTCAAACGCTGATGGTCAGTCCGCTCGGACTGGAGAACCGGCGCGAGGCGGCGCCGGAGCAGGTCCAGTACAACGTCGGCTTCAGCGTCGCCTACAGCGACGAGGGCGAGGAGGCCGACGAGCCGCTGACACCTTCGGGCCCCGAGTCGGAAGAGCGGGCGGCGTGAGCGCGTTCGCCTACGAGCGTGAGGTCGTCGTCGGTAAGTCCGCCGACGACAGCCCGCCGCGTCCCGTCGCACGGCGGCTCGCCGGCGGCGCCGCGGGCGGGTGGCGCCGCGTGTGGGCGTCCCGTTGGACGCGCTTCCTCGGGCCGCTGCTGATCCTTGCGATTTGGCAGCTGGCGGTTTCAGTCGGCCACATGCACGCGGACGAGCTGCCGTCCCCAGCAAACGTCTGGAAGACAGGCCGCCAGCTGACGGCCAACGGCACACTGACCACCGCGCTGCTGGTGTCGCTGCGCCGTGTTGCACTGGGGCTGTTGCTCGGCGTCACGATCGGCGGCGGACTGGCCCTGCTGTCGGGTCTGTCGCTCGTCGGTGAGCGTCTGATCGACCCGGTGATGCACATGTTCCGCACGATGCCGGTGCTCGCACTGCTGCCGCTGTTCGTGCTCTGGTTCGGGATCGGCGAGAAGGCCAAGGTGTTCCTGATCGGCTGGGCGGTGATCTTCCCGATCTACATCAACCTCTACGCCGGCGTCCGCAGCGTCGATGAGAAGCTGGTGACCGCCGGCAAGGTTCTGGGGTTGTCCCGCTGGGGACTGATCCGTCACGTGATCCTGCCCGGCGCCTGGCCACAGTTCCTGACCGGACTGCGGCTTGCGCTCGGTGTCTCCTGGCTCGTGCTCGTGGCCGCGGAAGAGATCAACGCGACCTCCGGCCTCGGCTACCTGATCATCAACGCCCAGAACCTGCTGGAGACGAACGTGATCTTCGTCGGGCTGATCGTCTACAGCCTGCTGGGTCTGACAACAGACATCCTCGTACGACTGGTCGAAAGGTGGACGCTGTCATGGCGCTCGAGCTTCGTGACCAAGTAAGCCAGGGCGCAGAGCCCGCGGCCCCCGTCAAGCCCGCCGATCTGCACGCTGTTAAGAACGGCGCAGCGGTCGGCTCGCCGGCTGGCCGGGCGACGTCCGGTCTCGAGCCGGTGGTCCGGATCCGTGGGTACGGCCGTAGCTTCGGCGAGCGGACGGTGCTGACGGGCATCGACCTGGACATCCGTGACGGCGAGCTGGTCGCGCTGCTGGGGGCCTCGGGCTCGGGCAAGAGCACGCTGCTGCGTGCCCTGTCCGGCCAGGACCCCGCCGCCGACGGCCATGTGGTGGTTCCGAAGGAACGGGCCGTCGCGTTCCAGGACCACCGCCTGCTGCCGTGGAAGAAGGTCTGGCGAAACGTACTGATCGGAGTGCCGAAGGGCCGCCGCGCAGACGCGTTGGCGGCGCTCGAGGAGGTTGGCATCGCGAGCCTTGCCAACGCCTGGCCCGGCACCCTCTCAGGCGGAGAGGCCCAGCGGGTGGCGCTCGCCCGCGCGTTCATTCGCCACCCCAAGCTCCTGCTCCTGGATGAACCCTTCGGCGCACTCGATGCGTTGACCAGGCTGCGGATGCACCGGCTCCTTCGGGAGCTGTGTGCCCGTCACAACCCGGCGACTCTGCTGGTGACCCACGACGTGGACGAGGCGATAACGCTGGCTGACCGGATCGTCGTGATCTCAGACAGACGGATCTCGCTCGACCACCGCGTCGGTAACGACCCCTCGGCCCGGAACGGGACCGAGGCCCTAGCGCTGCGCGCACGGCTCCTGAGCGAGCTGGGCGTCGACCCAACCCACCCTAGACACGAGAACCAGGAGAACTGATGGATCTGATTGGCACCGGGCGCCGCGCGTTCAAGCGCGGGCCAACCGTCGCCGTGGCCGCAGTCATCGCTGCCGTGGCGATCTCTGCCTGCGGGGGCAGCTCAACCGCATCGAGCACAACTTCAAACGCTGCTGCCACGATCAGCACTGCGGCCGGCTCGAGCACCTCGACGACCGCGTCGGGCGCGTCTTACACGCTGAACGTTGGCTTCATCGGCACGACCGGCGTCCTGACCGGGCCGGAGGGCTTTGCCTACTCCAAGGGACTGCTGCAGAAGTGGTTGGCGGCCGATGGAATCTCCGCGATCCACCCGGCCCAGTTCGCCAACGGCCCGCTGCTCACCGCGGCGATGATCGGCGGCAGCCTGGACCTCGGCATCGTCGGCGACACGCCGGCGCTGATCGCAAACTCTCACGGCCTGCCGGCCAAGCTGATCAACCAGGATGAGGTTGGCCTGCCGGCCTGGATCGTCGCTCGCAAGGGGATCACGTCCCTGACCCAGCTGGCAGGCCAGACGGTCACCCGCCCGCAGGGCTCGTACATGGACCGCTACCTGCAGGGTGTCCTGGCCAACGATGGCCTGACCAGCAAGGTGCACCTGACCGCGATGCTGTTGCCGGAGGGCATTCCGGCCGTCGAGTCCGGGGCGCTGGCCGCGATCGCGTTGCCGGCCTGGGACGCGGCGCCGATCATCGCCAAGGGCGGCATCGCGTTGGCCAAGAGCGAGACCACACCGGACATCGAAGGCACGGGCGTGACGATCGCTACGAACAGCGTCCTGTCCGCGCATCCGAACGTTGCGACGATCTGGGATAGCGTGCGGTTGAAGGCGATTGCTTACGCGACCGCCAACGCCAGCGCCTTCTACGCGTTCGAGGCCAAGTCGGAGGGGATCAAGTCGGTCGCTGCGGCACAGCAGTTCCTGCCGCTCAGCGTCTATCCCGCCGCCAGCTACACCTCGGCTGGCCTGGCCACGTTGCAGAAGACGCTCGACTTCCTCGTTTCGGAGAAGGAAGCCTCTGCGTTCTCAATCGACGCTTGGAAGGCGCCCGGAAGCTGATCCGACCGGTGGTCGCCCGGGCCAGACGGCCCGGGCGCCCCCTCCGTTCCGACAACTCTCACCCAGGAGATGCAATGAGTCACATTGTCTTCAACGTCGACTCCGTGCGCCGTCGAGCAGCGGTCGCTGTAGCCGCGGTCGCCGGAGCGGCCCTGATAGCGGCCTGCGGCTCTTCGACCAGTTCTGTGACCACCAGCGCTGCCGCCGCGGGCGACCCGCCGGCGACGTCGGCCGCGTCCACTCCGTCGAATATCGCGCTGAACTACGGCTACATCGGCGTTGACGGTGTGATCCAAGGGCCGGAGGGCTTCGCCTTGTCCAAAGGCCTGTTTCAGAAGTGGCTGGCGCCCGCCGGCGTCACCAAGATCAACACCGACCAGTTCGCCAATGGGCCGCTGATGACCGCGGCGATTGTGGGGGGCAGCGTGAACCTCGGCGACCTTGGTGACACGCCGGCGCTGCTGGCCTACTCGCAGGGGACGCCGGACCGGGTGATCAACCAGGACAACGTCGGCACAGAGGCGTGGATCCTCACGCAACCGAAGATCAAGACGTTGGCGCAGCTCGCTGGCCAGACCGTAACGCGCCAGCAGGGCTCCTACATGGACCGATACCTGCAGGGCCTGCTGGCCGAACGGGGTCTGGCCAGCAGGGTCAAGCTGGTGGCGATGCTAAGTGCCCAGGGACTCCCGGCGTTCGAGTCCGGCCAGGTCGGCGGCATCGTGCTGCAGCCGACCCAGGCGGTGACGTTGTTGAACAAGGGTTACAACGTGGTGGCCGAGAGCACCACCACCCCGTCGCTCCAGGGCACCGGCCTGACGGTCATCTCCGACACGCTGCTGAAGCAGGACCCCAAGCTGGTCAGCGTCTGGAATCAGGCGCGTGAGGAGGCGATCGCCTACGCCATCGCCCACCCGGCGGCGTACTACGCCTACGCGGCGAAGCTGATCCCGGGCGGCACCCCGGCCGAGGCGGAGAAGTACAGCTCACTGTCCCAGTATCGGGTCCAGCCATTCACCGCCGCCGGCCTGTCCCAGCTGCAGGGAACGCTGAACTTCCTGGTCTCGGTCCATGAAGCCAAGCCGTTCAGCATCTCGGGTTGGGAAGCGCCTGGCAGCTGAGCTGGCGGCGGCGACGGACACGCTCACAAGGCGCTGATCATGGAGTTCTCAACCATGGTTCTGTCGATGTTCGTCGACGCCGACGACGACCGCGGCGAGGACGAACGGGTCCTCGCCGCGGCGATCGATCAGTCGCTGCTGGCGGCCGAGCTGGGCTTCAACCCCTGGTACACCGAGCACCACCACCGGGGTCCGTGGCACAGTGCGCCACTGCAGTTCGCCGCCTACGTCGCGCCGCAGCTGCCGCCTGACATCCGGCTCGGCTTTGGCGTGCTGTCCGTTCCCTACTACCACCCGGTACGCCTGGCGGAGCAGATGAACCTGCTGGATCAGCTGACCAAGGGCCATGCGCTGTTTGGCCTCGGCTCCGGCTTCCCCGGCATTGAGCCGGCCAGCGCCGGCATCAGCGACGAGTACCACAGCTCCGGCGCCGCCGCGCGTGACTCACTCGAGGTGCTCGAGCGGCTCTGGGACTTTGAGTCTGGGGATGAGCCGTATGAGTTCCAGACCGGCGCCTACCGCGGCCGGGTGGCCAGGCGGATCGTCCCCGGGCCATACCGCCGCAAGCGCCGCCCGACGATCATCCGCACCGCGCGTACCAACGCGGCCGCCGTAGATGCAGCCCGGCGCGGGTGGCCGGCCTTCCTGGGCAGCTTCGGTGCTGACCTCGTGGAGCAGGCCGAGGCGTACCAGAGCACCGTGCTGACAGCAGACCACCCGGCTGAGGTCGTCGATGAGTGTCTCCGCTTCGCGACCGTCGATTGGACCGGCGTGGTGCTGTCGGAGAACGAGCGTGAGCTTCCCGACCTGATCGAGCAGGCCCAGAGAGAGCGGGCAGCGCTCCGCGCGAAGCTCCCCGAGGCCGCCCGCCAGGTCGCTGCCGGCGGTCCTCGCGTGATCTCGGGCACGCCTGAGCAGATTGCAGACAAGCTCTTCTACCTGCACAAGCTCGGGATCGAGCACCTGCTCGTGCGCTTCATCGGCGAGTGGCACGGTCAGACCCGCTGGATCGCCGAGCAGTCGATGCGGCTGTTCTCAGAGCAGTTGATCGGAGAGTTCGATCGCGGGTCGCGTGAGCAGCCGCTCCTGGCACTGAGCTGATGAGCACAACCCAGGCGAACTCACATCGCACCGGCACGGTCACCAGCGGCGACGTCGAGATCTTCTACCGCCACTTCGGGTCCGCGACCGACCAGGCGCCGATCCTGATCCTGCACGGCGCCGGCTATTACGATTCCGCCGACTGGGTCGAGGTCGCCGCTGAGCTGGCGGCCGACGGGCGTGAGGTCGTCGCATTCGACGCCCGCGGCTATGGCCGCTCGAGCTGGAGCGCGTCGGCCAACTACTCGCTCGACGCGCAGCTGTCCGATATCGCGGCGCTCACCGGCCATCTCGGCTGGGAGCGGCCGGTGCTGTTGGGCCACTCCCGCGGCGGCTCCTTCACGCTGCGCTACGCCGACGCGTTCCCGGACCGGGTCGGAGCGGCGATCTTCGCCGACAGCTGCCCGGGCCGGACCGCCCGCGGGCCGGTATCGGTGGGCGCTGGTGGAGCGGCCGCCGAGCAACCGGTCTACGTCACGCTGGCCGAGGCACTGGCCTCGACGAGCCGCGACCCGAGCTCCCTGGAGCGGCCCGCCGCGCATGCTCGCCTTGAGGAGTTGTTCACGCAGGCACCGGGGGGATACGTGCTCTCGGCCCGCGACCCCCGGTTCCAATCCAGCCGGCCGGTCGATCAGCCCGACTGGCAGAGCCGCTTCGGCGCAATCGACCTGTGGGCGGCGCTGGCGGGCCTTCGCGTCCCGACGCTGATCATCCG
>Ga0302325_10024934_pt1 | contig 12434 bp, 11 predicted proteins | sample Palsa_T0_2_FD_201948 | JGI IMG/M metagenome (GOLD analysis project Ga0302325, IMG submission 201948) | Peat permafrost microbial communities from Stordalen Mire near Abisko, Sweden - Palsa_T0_2 | ecosystem: Environmental > Terrestrial > Soil > Palsa > Peat permafrost | place: Sweden: Abisko...
GAGCCCGTGCGGAAACGGCCAGTGCACATTGATGACATCAAACTTCCGGGGCAGACTCCAGGCGACCGAGCAGAGGGTCCCCATCGCAATGTAGCTCACCCCGAGGAGCTGATACATCGGGTTCCGGAGCTTGTTTGGCGCGCCTTCGTCGTGGGTTAGCTGTTCCACCCACCGCGGAGCATAGCGGAAGCGCAGAACCTCGATACCATCGATGCGGTGGTGCCGCAGACCCTTGAATGAGGGAACAATCACGGTCAACCGGTGCCCGCGCGCGGCGAGCCGATTGACCGCCTCCCTGAGCCACGGAACTTGCGAGTCCTCATGAAACCGTGCGTAGGTTGATCCCATTACGGCGATGTTCAAGCGGCGCCGCTCGCTGGCCTCCACGGGCCGGATTTGCCCGCGGCCGATTGAGGATGCGGTGTCCAAAGTCACTCCAGCGCCATCTTCCGGACCTTGATGGCTTTGTCCACGAGTTTCAGCAAGTGTTCCGGATTGCTTGGTTTGGTGACGTAGTCGAAAGCGCCGAGCCTCATCGTTTGCACGGCCGTATCGATCTGCTCCTGGCCGGAGAGGATGATGATCTTCACATCGGCGTAGTGCTTGCGCACTTCCCGCAGACACTCCAGCCCATCGTTCTCTCCGCTGCCGAGATTGAGATCGAGCAACACCACCGACGTATGATCACTCACCTTCGAGATGCCCTCCGCCACATCGGAGGCCTCTTCCACGGCGTAACCCGCACTCTCCAGGTGTAACCGTATCATGCGCCGAATCGCCGCCTCGTCGTCCACGAGGAGCACCGTCTCGGCTTTCCCATTGCCTGCTTCCCGCTGGTCCGTCAACTGCGGACGTTGAAGTTCGCGGCCGGCGATCACCTTCTCGTCCGGTTTCTGGAGGTAGCCGTTTCTCGAAATAACTTCGGCAATCGGCGGACGCCGCTCCTTTTCCACACGGCTATGCACGATCATCTCCGCGAGGAAGCCGATGCCCAGGAGTGGAAGGGCGCTGACCAGGAGAATTTCCGCGACGGTGGTGATGCGACTGGCAATGATCGGCACGGTCCAGGGGAGTAAGCTGAGCACAAAGAACACACCGCCGCCGATCCCGCAAATTGCGGCGATGCCGCCAAAAAAGTGGAGCGGCCGCTCCCGGAAGTTCTTGAAGAAGTAAACCGTCTGCATGTCCATAAACCCGCGGAAGAACCGCTTGACGCCATACTTGCTCTTCCCAAATCTCCGCGCGTGATGTTCCACCTCGATCTCCGTCGAGCGATATCCCTTGATGCCGGCCAGCGAGGGAATCATCCGGTGCATCTCCCCATAGACGGAGACGTTCTTGACCACCTCCGCCCGGTAGCATTTGAAACCGCAATTATGATCATGAAGATTCACGCCGGCCGCTGAACTGATCATGCGATTAAAGATCCGGCTCGGAAGAACTTTATGCCAGGGATCGTGGCGCGTCTTCTTCCAGCCGCTCACGACGTCGAAACCCTCGCCCAGCTTCGCGATGAACCGTGGAATCTCCTTTGGATCGTCCTGGAGGTCCGCGTCCATCGTGAAAACGACCCCGCCGCGCGCAGCCTGAAACCCGGCGGCCAGAGCGTCGGCCTTTCCCACGTTCTTGCGAAATCGGCACGCGAGCACTTCGTCCGGATTGTCCGCGGCAAGATCGTTGATGACATTCCAACTGCCATCGACGCTGCCGTCATCGATGAAGATCACCTCGAACGGGCGCTCCAGTTTCCGCATCTCCACGACGATGCGCTCGTACAACTCCTTGAGTGATTCCTCCTCATCCTTCAAAGGAATCACAAAGCTGATCAATCCGGAAACATCTTCGGGCATACAGTGGAATGGGGGGTACTTCTGGCGTTCGCGGGCAGATCAGAGCGTATTTCCACGGGAAATGCCACCGCGAACTGGCCAGGTACGGCGCCATGGGAGCCGCCGGGCAGCCGGAGGTTTACCAGCCTCGAGTTGAACGTTCCAGTTCATTCCGCGAGACGCTTTCCCTGCTTACAAGGCTGGCGAAATGCCGGGAGCTTCGCGGAGTCCGAAGGAAATGGACACCAGCGTCCCTCCAGACTCGCGATTATTGATCGAGATTGCTCCTCCGTGCGCCTGGACGACGGTCTGCGCGATGGTCAGCCCCAGCCCCGCATGTTTCCCCGCCTTGTGCGCGGTGAAGAACGGCAGGAATACGCGGGTGAGCAATTTCGTCGAAATCCCCGGGCCAGTGTCCGCGATCGTGAGGCAGACGGCAGAGGCGTCGCCCCGCCGGTCGGTCGGCTGGTGCTCAAAGGTGCGGACGGAGAGGCTTCCGCCCTCCGGCATCGCCTCGATCGCATTGTTCAGCACCTGAATGATGGCTTGCTCGACCCGTGGACGATCGAGGAGCAGCGGGGGCAAGGGATTCGTCAGCTCCAGCGATACCGCGACGCCGCGCCCCTGCGGATCCGGCTCCAACGCGGCCATGGCCGCTTCGACAGCTTCGTTGAGATTCTCCGCGACTCGGACCAGCGGCTTGCTGGCCGCATATCGCACCAACGCTCTCACGATCGCGTCCGCCCGCTCCACGGCATCGCGCATATCGGCCGTGACGGCCATCGCGGTGGAATCGTCCGGTTCCACTTGCTTGGCCAGGTATTCGATTCCCATGAGCAGGATCCCGAGCGGATTTTTTAACTCGTGCGCCACCCCGGTGACCATTCGCACCAGCGAATCGACCGAAACCATCCGAACGACTGACTCCATCGCACCGGCCGCGTCGGCGGGTTGCTCGCCCGCCTCGTGCCGCGGCACCGATTCATCGGTCACGCTATCGCTGTGTTCGCGCTTCATGGCGATGGAGAAAGACAACTCTTGTGGTCATGGATGTTCAAAGAGGGAAGCGTGAACGATCGGAGCGAAGTGTTGCGGTCCGCCAGAATCTGTCGAGAAGAAACGTGCATCCACGGATGCTGGACCGGACATGAATGCCATCAAATCTCTCGCCGCAGCTCAAGCCGGGTGCAACGGAAGTGCCAGCACCACGAAAGTCGAATTCAAACATCGGACCTCCCGGAGGGTTTACTCGTCGTCGCACATCCCCGCCCACCGAAATCCCCCGATTGCCAAATCGCCCCGCCGTCGCGTTCCTCCTGAAACAACTGGCTGTCCCATGAAACGTATCCTTCTGCCCTTCCTCATTCGATCGATCATCCATTTGGAGATGCGCGTCCCGTACTTGAAATCGGACGCCGGACTTTGCGCGGCAAACGTCGGGCGATTGATTGCTCTTTTCGCCGGCGTTTTCTTCCTGGCAACGCCAGCATGGTGCGCGGACGAGAAGACGGACGCCGCGGCCACTCCCCTACCGAAGGGACTTCGGATCTTTACCTGCGCGCATAGCTTCCATGGGTTCGTTCCCCCCCTCCTGGCCGAGATGGCGAAATCGGCGGGAATCGCCGGCCATGAAACGGTCGGCATCTCATCGATTGGCGGGTCGCGCGTCATCCAACACTGGGACGCGCCGGATGACAAATTCGGGACGAAGGCGGCATTGACGGCTGGGAAAGTGGACGTGCTCACGTTGTCACCGATCTGGCTGCCGGATGAAGGGATCGAGAAGTTTGCGCGGCTGGCCGTGGAGCACAACCCGGATATCCGCATCACCGTGCAGGAATTCTGGATGCCCAATGACGAGTATGTGCCGGTGTATCCGTTGCAGGCAGGAAAGGGCATCGATCACAATGCGACGGACCTGTCGAAGTTGCGGAAGGCGAACGACCAATACTGCCACGATGTGGAGGAATTCGTGGGAGACTTGGACAAACGTCTTGGCAAGGAAGCTGTGCTCGTCGTCCCCGTGGGTGTGGCCGCGGATGCCTTGCGCGAGAAACTGGCCGCCGGCCAGGCGCCGGGCTTAAAGGTGCAGTGGGACTTGTTTCGGGACTCGTGGGGTCACGCGCAGGCGCCCCTTCAGGTGCTGGATGGTTATTGCCACTTTGCCGTGATCTATCGTCGCACGCCGGTGGGGCTGCCGATGCCGCACATCCTCGCGGGTATGGCCAATCTCAGCCAGGACGATAAAGAGAAGCTGAACACCTTGTTACAGGAGCTGGCTTGGGACGCCGTCAGTCATCATCCGCTCACGGGCTTGGGGGAAGGAACGGGAGGACGATGAGACAATGAGACAATCGGATGGGGAGCGGGGAGCATTCTTCCTCTTCCTCTTAATCTTACTCTGCCAGGGGACAGGTGTCCGTGCTGTCGATGCTCCGCCAGCGCCTGGACAGCCCACGATTAACGTGAAGGACTTCGGCGCGAAAGGGGACTGTCAGCGGGTTTCCGACGGGGTGATGAGCAAGGGCTCGCCTGTGCTGACCTCCGAACGCGCTCACTTCACGACGCAGGATGTCGGTCTGCCGATTTACGTGCTCGGCGCCGTGGTGCAGAAGTTTCCCGAGATTGGTGAAGTGCCCGGAGCGCCCTTAAGCAGCCACATCGTCGGTGTGAAGGACGCACATACGATCACGCTTGCCGATGCGGCGCAAAACGACGCGAACCATGTCTCCGTGACGTGGGGCACGGATGATTCGGAAGCCATCGAGCACGCGATCCAATCGTTGAAGACCACTGGGGGAAGCGTTTTTTTTCCCGCCGGCACTTATCGCGTCGTGTATCGTGGCGGAGCGGGTGTCCAGGTGGACGGCTCGAATATCCGTTTGCACGGTGTGGAAAACGAGAGTGCCATTTTTAATTCCACGGTGCTTTTTCACGCCAGGATGAAAGACGGCATCCTGCGCACCGAACAGGCTGGGGTGCCGGTGCTCTATGTGGGCAGGGGCAATGAGACCGTCGAGAACGTCGAGATCGATCATCTTTGGCTCGGTGACAACGGCCAGAATTACGACTTTGTGAGCTGGGGTCCGCACGGCCCGGCGGTGCTCGGAACCAAAGGGAAAGTCGATCGGTTCAGTTTTCATGACCTCACCGTGGCCAGCGGCTTTCTCTGCGGCGTGGGCACGGATTCGGAGTCCACCGGTTTTTCCATTCACCACGTGACGGTACTCGGGACGGGCGAGCACGGTTTCTATCTTGCGGGTACCGGATCCGATGCCGACATCTATGACAACCGTATCATCGGCACACCGGAGCGGCCCATGCGCCAGGGCATTGTGGTGAAGAAGAAGCAGCACATTCGGATTACCCACAACGAAGTGGCCTATGTCAATTTCCAGGCCATCGGCGTCGAGGGCGATAGCCCCTCCTTCATCTCGCGCGATGTCTTGATCGCGGACAATTGGATCCACGATCTGCGGGCGTGGCACACGGATGGCATCACGATTTTCAACGCGGAGGATGTCGTCGTCCGGAACAATCGCATTGCCGACACCAGTTGGATCGGCATCAACCTCCGCACCACCCTCTACACAGTTTCCAGGGTCCTGGTGCAGGACAATGTCATCACGCGCGCGGCGGGACTCAATCCGGCGTATGCCATTGCGGTGCACTACGATCCGCCACCGAATCAGGTCGCGGGCACGCCGTGGCCCGGCTCCATCAGCGACGTTACCATTCAGGGCAATATCGTCACGGACTGTGCGCACGGCATTTCGGTGGTGAATGTCGGCGGACGCAATGTGATCCGTGGCAACCGCGTGGAAAATGGCGGGATGCAGAAATCCGCGGTAGGCTACAAAGTCGCGTTCCTGCCTGGGGCGGTGATGGATTTTAGCAAGAACGTCGGGGTGAATTGCGGGGAGTACCGCGTGGCGCCGGAGTCGATGGGGCAGGGGAATGAGCTGAAGTGATCGCCTTTGTTTCGCCGCTTCCTTCCCGTTGGCCGAATTGAGCTGTCCATTGGCCGGCGTTCTGGCAGGAAGAAAACATGCCCACCGAGGCCATCTCCCTGCCACTCTATATCGACTTTGGGGCGACGTTTCTGTTCGCCGTTACCGGAGCGATGTTTGCCATCCGGCGCCATTACGACTGGGTCGGGCTGTTCGTCCTCGCGCTCTGCTCGGGGCTCGGCGGCGGCCTGCTGCGCGACGGCCTTTTCATCAACGATGGCGCGCCGGCGGCGATGCGTCACGCCGGCTACCTCTGGGCGGTCATCGGTGGGTGCATCGCGGCAGGGCTTTTTCACCAGTACGTCGGCAAGTTGGACCGGCTCTTCCTCTACACCGACGCCCTGGGCCTGGGCATGTACGGCGTCGTCGGCACGACCAAGGCGTCGGCCGCGGGACTCTCGCTGCCGGCGGCGGTCTTCGTGGGCGTGGTCAATGCGGTCGGCGGGAGTCTTGTTCGCGATGTGCTCACGAATACCGAATCGCTGCTCTTCAAGCCCGGCCAATTCTATGTGGTGGCGGCACTGGCGGGCTGCTGCAGTTACATCGCCGCGACGACCTGGCTGCGCCTCCCGGCGGGCGTCGCCGCCGGGCTGGCCGTTGCCGTGACCTTCGCCGCGCGGACGCTTTCGATTGTGTGCAACTGGAAGACGGCGTCCATTCTGCCCAAGTCCACCGCGGAGGAGGCGGATGCGCGTCGGAAGGGCTGAACGGATCACTCACATCGACTCTCCGAAGCGCCGGCGCCAGTTTCCGCTTTTCACCGCTCCGCTCCCCTACTACGTTCCCCGCCTCACGCGCCCGTAGCTCAATTGGATAGAGCGTCGGCCTCCGAAGCCGAAGGTTGTGGGTTCGACCCCCGCCGGGCGCAGGTCCACAATGATTTTGTTGAACGCATCCCGGAGTGATTCCGGCAATTCGCGCTTTCGGGAGCGAAAATCGGCTTACTTCTGCGTGCGCGCGAGGGCTTCCTGCGTGGCCCAATGGCGCTCGCAATCCTCGCGCCAGAGTCTGGCGATCTGGGCGGTCTGGCCCGGCGCATAATCGGCGTGGTGCTGGGCGTGCCAGGGGATTTTGAGTTCGGGCTGGGTGATGAGGAAATAGCTGCCGCTGATCTTGCCGGGCTCATCGATGGCGCCGTCGAGATGGATGATGGCCTTCTTTTCGAAGCTGTCACCGGTAAGGTCGAAATGGGTGTCGGTGCGCGTGCCGGCGACGTAGAGGCGATTACCGTCCCGCACGAGCATGCCCGTGAGGCGGCCGCCCTGGTCTTCGAGTTCGAGCGTGTCGGCGGCGGAAGTGTCCTTGCCGAGGATCTGCCAGGCGCCGGAGAGCGAGGGCGGCGGCGGGGGCGCCTTCGAACAGGCGGCCAGCAGGGCGACGGTGAGGATGGCGGCGAGACGGTTGCTCATGGTGGTCCTTTCAACTGCGGCCAGCGCCTCCGACCGCTACGCCAGCGGCAGGCCACTGGCGGCCTTGGTTCGGCTGTCGTGTTCCGTGATTAACGCGGATATCTCCGCAGGCGGCAGCGTTGAGCCGACGTTCGCGAGAAACTGACACGTGGCATAATTCGCGGTCGCTCTTTGGTAGCGGGCAAGCCATTGTTCCATCTGCGCTTCGCGTTTGCTGTTCTCGTACGGAAAGCGGACCGGCGGATTCGGGCAGCCACAGCGCCAGGGCTTCGGCGTGAGCCGCGCGCGGAAGCTCTTCTGCACTTTGCAGAGATGCCGGTAGCGGGTGTCGCATCCGAGCGAAGCAAAGACCGAATGGGTTTGATCGGCGACGGGATCCTGCCATGCGGAAGTGACCATGTAGCGCAGGCCGCTATGCGTGCGATAAGCCCGAAAGGCCCAGGGCGAATTGCCCGACTGCCATTGGCGCAGGTCAGTGAGTTTGCTCTCCGCCGGGCTTGGCGCGGCATCCGCCCCGGCGGCGCCTCCCCAGAGCAAACGCTTGAGCATCGCCAGCAATCCGGAGCCCGCTTTCACCTTCGGCAGGTCGATGTCGATGAACATCAACCCTGCCGTGTTGAGCACCTCGCTGCCATAAGCCGTGCGCGTGATGACCCCCGCGCCGTTGGCGTCGACAGAATCGATCGTGCGGAGGACCGGCTCGCGCACGGGACGGTCCGTGTACGGGTAGGAATCCGCGCCCGGGGCGTTCCCGGTGATCGCTTTCTGACCCAAACGCTGCGCCTTGAGATTGGCGCGCTCTCTGGCATCGGCGGCGCTGATGTCGGAGGAATCCCACGCCACCTGGCGCCACTCCTTGTGGGCGGACGGGCTGCCAATCCACTCGCCGCGTGCCCAGTATTTTGGAAAGTGCATGGCGAAAGCCGGCGGCTTTAGTTGCCGGTCTTGACCTCGACGATGTCGTGCGGCGCGCTTTCGCGCTGGCCGGCCGCGGTGATCTGGATATAGCGCGCTTTTTCCCGGAGCGCACCCAGGTTCCGGGCGCCCAGATATCCCATGCCGCTCTGGATGCCACCGGCAAGTTGGGTGAGGACGATGTCGAGCGGGGGGCTGACTTCCTTGAGGGCTTCGACCCCTTCGGCGGCCACTTTGCGGACGGAGTCCTTGCTGGAATGCCCGTAGCGCGCGGCGCTGCCCGCCTGCATGGCCGCCGGGCTGCCCATGCCCCGATATTGCTTGTAGAGCTTGCCGTTGATCTCCATGAGCTGTCCCGGCGCTTCCGGGCAACCGGCCAGCAATCCGCCGCAAATGACGCCGTGGGAAAGCGTCAGAGCCTTGACGATATCGCCGCTCTTGGTGATGCCGCCATCGGCCAGGATTCGCACCCCCTGTTTTTCCGCCTCTTTGGCGCACACGTAAAGGGCGGTGAGTTGAGGAATGCCCACGCCGGCGACGATCCGGGTGGTGCAAATGGAACCGGGGCCCTGTCCAATCTTAATGATGTTGGCGCCGCATTTGCCCAGATAAGCGACGCCTTCTCCGCTGGTGACATTGCCAGCAATGATCGGAAGTTCGGGGAAACTCTCGCGGATCAGGCGGACGGTGTCCCCAACACCCTTGGAAAAGCCGTGGGCTGTGGAAACCGCCACCGTATCCACCCCCCGTTCCACCAGTTCTCCGATGTGGGCCAGGATTCGATCCCGGTCCAGTTCGCCGGTGGAATTGCGGGTCGCGGTGACCGCGGCGCCGCAGAGAAGTCGAAAGTGCTCGTCGCGTGCCGGCTTGAGCTGGCTGTGGCGCTCCTGCATGATTCGCTCGATATCGCTGATGGTGAACAGTCCGCAGAGGTGATCGGCATCATCGACGACAAGGAGCTTGTGGATGCCGATATGTTCGCTGAAGAATTGGTCGGCCCTGGCGATGGGGCTATCGCCGAGTTCGCGCTCGTGAATGGTCTGGACCTGGCTGCGCGGAGTCATGGCTTTGGCGACGAGGGTTGCGGCGTAGCGAGGCCGCACGGTATGCCCCGGAAGGAGGCCGAGGAGCACGTTGTGTTCGTCGACGACGGGGAAGGTACGGAAGCTGAAGTTTTTTTCCTCAACGTAGGTAAGAACGTCTCCAATTAACTGATCCGGAGACACTTTTATCGGCTCTTGGATCAGGCCATGGACGTTGTTTTTCACCCGGCTCACCTGGCTGAGTTGTTCACGCTCGGGGACATTGCAATGGATCAGCCCAAGCCCTCCATTGAGCGCCATGGCGATGGCCATCGGCGCTTCTGTCACCGTATCCATATCGGCCGAGATCACCGGGATGCGCAGCCGCAGCCGTTCGTGCAGTTCAGTTTCGAGGTTGGTCTCGCGCGGAAGAATCTCGGAGTAAAGCGTGGCGAGGGTCACGTCATCGTAGGTCAAGCCCAGACCGGCGTGCTCGGGGAAGAAATCGTCGGCTGCCTTGTAGAAGATGCCGTCGAGCGAAGGGGACGGAGAATTTGCTGCCATGTCATGGCATACGCGGGGTGTGCCAGGGATGGGAAGCACGAAATCTTTGGCGAAGGTGGCGTGGGCAGGCTCTCCATCTTCATCAAAACCGACTGACCGTAGCGATCATACCGGGATCAAGATTAAGCTGACGGAGCTTACAGCCGCGATGGTCGAAAGCGCTCGTTCAGGCTCCCGCAACGGGGGCACCGCGGCAGCAGGGTGCCGGTTTTGTCCTGGAACTCGAATCCGCAGAGTGCGCACCGCAGAACGAAGCGGAAGGCCGAGCGCTCGCGGCGTTGCCGGCGCCATTCATTGAAAATCCAGGCGGCAAAGATCGGTCCCAGCATGATGCAAAGGTAGATGAGAACCAAATAGCTGAGGCTGACGCGGATCACGGGGACTTCGATGCGACGGCGTAGGCGTCGGTTCCCCAGGAAAATGTGGCAAATCCCCAAGTCACCGGCGCTGGCACCGGCGCAAAGGAAATATGCCGAAGATGCGCCAGCGCGAGATCGTCGAGTGCGGGATCGCCGGAAGACTGTTCGAGCACCGCGAAATGCACTTCTCCTTGGTCGGTCACCCCAAGCAGTACCGTGGTCGATTCCGCAGGGGCCGCGGCGCGATAGTCGAAGGCGATTGCGGGATTTTTCTCCAGGGGACGACCCGCCAGGGCGCCCGAATACCTGATCGACGTCTCCAGACCTGGCGTCCTGCCGGAGGCTGCCGCCACGGGGGCCGGAGAATCCGCTGCCGAAAGCCGCTCCACGGCGCGGGGAAATCGGACGCCTTTGCTCTGTTCGGCAGGCGCTCCCAACGGTGCCGTGCGGGGTGAGGCGAAAGAGGGCCGATATTGGACACCGACCAATCCCGGCGGGGCGGCTGGATTGTCATTGGCCACCAGCGCCGGGTCCTCCGCCTCGATCCATCGGAGCATGGCGACGTTCTCCGGCGAGGAAGGAGTGAGCAGGCTCACGCGGGGCGCCGGCTGTGGAATGGTGACGCGCTGTGGATAGACGACCTGAAACAGGAAAAAGGTTCCGGCGTGGGCCAGGAACGACCCGAGGACGCAAAGGAACAGAATGTAGGGGAATCCGTTGTCCTCCGGCGTGGAAAAAGTCAGGACCGTCCCGGCCGCGGGCGCTTTCATCGCTGCTCCGAATCCGTGGCCAGGATGACGGAAAAGCCCAGCTTCAAGGCGTCGTCGGTAATTTTGACCACGAGATCATAGGGCGTATTCTTATCCGCCTTGATGATCAGAGAGCGTTCGCCGGCTTTGGTATCGGCGAGGCGCTGGCGCAGTTCTTCCAGACTCACACGCTGGTCCCGGTGGTAGATGGCGGGGACGGGTGCGGCGGTGACGCTGACAATCTGGGCATCGACGCGTGGCCCGAGGGTGAACGATGAAGCCGGCAAAGTGACCGCCAGGCCTGGCTGGAGCACGAAACGCGAGCTCAACGTAAAGAAGAGCACAACCAGAAAGATGACATTGATCAGCGGGATGACGCTGAAAAATGCGGGGCTGAACTTCAGCGTGCGCGTGAGCTTCATCCGGTGGGGAGGCCTGACGAAATCACGGCATGGAGGCTAATCCACGCCCTTGCGGCGAGCCTGCGGAGCCGGTCCGAACTCGATAATGGCGGGAGCGGAGGGAAGCCGGTTCTCGGAAATGAGGTTCACGATTTCGATCCCCGCGCGCTCCATATCGTGCATGAGGGCATTGACCCGCGATGAAAGATAGCTGTAGCCCACCGCGCAGGGGATGGCCACGACCAGCCCGCCGGCAGTGGTGAGCAGACTCTGGTAGATGCCGCTGGCAATGTCCGTGGCGCTGGCAAAGCCGCTTTGCGAGGTCACATTGACGAACGCTTCGATGAGCCCGACGACCGTCCCCAGCAAGCCGATGAGGGGCGCCACGAAAGCGATGGTCGCCAAAAGGCCGAGGCGGCGCTCCAACCGCGGCACCTCGAGCTGGCCGGCTTCCTGGACGATGTCCTTGAGCTCGGCCCGGGTCGATTGATGCCGGACGATCGCGGCGTGGATGACCCGCGTGATCGGGCTGGGGGTGCTGGCGCATTCCATCTGGGCTTCCGCGAAGCGCCGGTCCTGGATCAAATTCGTGAGCCCGCGCATAAATTCGCCGACCCGGATGGAAATTCGGTGGAAGTAGGTGACGCGTTCCAGGAACACGGCGCCGGCCAGCACGCTGCAGAACAAAATCAGCCACATCAGCGGCCCGCCCTTTTGCATATAATCAATCATGGAGAGCGTTTATATGGCGAATTTGTGACACATGGCAAGGGCCATCACGTGGACGCAAGCCGCTCCTGCGGTTGCGCGGGAGAGGCCCGAGGCGCAACGGGGAGCCAAATTGACCGATGGAAACCGAGCGCGACCTCTACGGGCAAATGAAGATACTGGGGTTGACGCCGGGCGCGCGGAGGCCGTCGGCGGGCGGGCACGAATGGAGGCCGCTCGAGAAATTTTCCGGGTCTGTCGATCACTTTTTCGGCAAAGGAAACGGTGCGTGGAGTGCTCTACAGGTTGTATTAAATCTGTCATTTTCGTTTGACCGGCCACTACTGATGAAGCTAAATGCATCCACAGGTATGAGGGACTCTTCGATTGGCGCCAGTACTGACATCAAATTCGAGTGCACGCATTGCGGGCAGCGAATTATAGTCGAAAGATCCGCCGCAGGTTTCG
>Ga0302325_10024935_pt1 | contig 12433 bp, 9 predicted proteins | sample Palsa_T0_2_FD_201948 | JGI IMG/M metagenome (GOLD analysis project Ga0302325, IMG submission 201948) | Peat permafrost microbial communities from Stordalen Mire near Abisko, Sweden - Palsa_T0_2 | ecosystem: Environmental > Terrestrial > Soil > Palsa > Peat permafrost | place: Sweden: Abisko...
CACCATCAGTAACGAACAATTGTTTCGTCCTTCGTCGTCCTTCGTCCTCGGCCGTTTTCGGGTGACTGGTACAAGCGAACCTCGCGCCGATTGCTTTCTCTATCCCACCCTCTTCCATCCTGGCAAACCACCTCCATCCCCAACCGAGGACGAAGGACGAGGAGGATTGGGACCGGCGCTAAACAGATGCAAGCGTCTTAGGTCCACGGGTCTTCGCAGCCGGGTTAGGTGTACCAAACCCCTGCCGTAAACGACGAACGCGGCCAAGGCCTCGTTAGGCAAAAGCTAATCCCGCGGCGAGCGGATCGCTATGGGGTGAACACCCCAATAATGGCCCAGCGCCAGTTGAACTGGCACAACAATTGTTCGTTACTGATGGTGGTCACAATTCTTATCAATTCTTGTTGTTTGCTGCCATCGACCCGACGCCAAGGCTCCTGCAGATCCTAAGAAGAAAGTCACTCCAGCACTGAAGAAGAGGTGAGTCTGGCCGCACTTCCTCGCGCTGGTCGCGATCGGCTCGCTCTTTTTCGCTATATCGCTGACCCGCTTCCGCAAAACCATCGCGCAGATGGCTTGACTCATCGCTACCCGGCTAGCTTGTGTGCAAGGGATGTGAAGACCAATGCTCCAGCTTTGAATTCCACGGTGATGTGACTCCCATCGGTGATCTCGCCCACAATGAGCTTGCGGGAGAGCGGTGTTTCGACATAGCGCTGGATAAAGCGCTTCAACGGGCGCGCTCCATACACCGGGTCGTAGGCTTCGCGCGCGATGTATTCCTTCGCCGCGTCGGTGAGGTCGATGGCTATGTTGCGCTCCGCGAGCCGCGCGCGCAGAAGGTTGAGTTGGAGATCGACAATCCGCATCAGTTCGGCCAGCGTGAGCGACCGGAAGAGCACTATATCGTCCACCCGGTTGAGGAACTCGGGCCGAAAATGGGCGCGCAGCTCGGCCAAAACCTTTTCGCGCACGTCCTCAGCGATTTCGCCGGTGTCGCTCGCATTCTCAATCAGCAGCGGACTCCCGATGTTTGAAGTCATGATGATCAGCGTGTTCTTGAAGTTAATCGTGCGCCCCTGGCTATCGGTGAGCCGGCCGTCGTCGAGGATTTGCAGGAGCACGTTGAAAACCTCGTGATGCGCCTTCTCAATCTCGTCGAAGAGCACAACCGAATAGGGTTTTCGGCGCACGGCTTCGGTGAGCTGGCCGCCTTCCTCGTAACCGACGTAACCCGGAGGTGCGCCGATCAGCCGCGCGACGGCGTGCTTCTCCATGTATTCGCTCATGTCGATCCGAATCATGTTGTCCTCGCTGTCAAAAAGAGACTCGGAGAGAGCGCGCGCCAGCTCGGTTTTACCCACGCCGGTGGGGCCGAGGAAGATAAACGAGCCGATCGGGCGTTTCGGGTCCTTCAGGCCGGAGCGGGCGCGGATCACCGCATCCGCCACCGCGTCGACGGCTTCATCCTGCCCAATCACGCGCTCGTGCAAGATCTTGTCGAGCCGCAGTAGCTTTTCCTTTTCACCCTCGATGAGGCGAGTGACGGGAATGCCCGTCCAGCGCGCGACAACTTCCGCAATTTCCTCGGGCGTGACCTCTTCCTGGAGCAACTGACCTTCTTTCCCTGCTGCTTTATCTTCGAGGTCCTTGAGCTGCTTTTCGAGACCGGGAATGGTGCCGTATTGTAACTCCGCCACGCGCGGAAGTTCGCCCAGGCGTTGTGCCTGTTCCATTTGGGTCCGCACCTGTTCGAGCGTTTCGCGCAGTTTTTGGATTTCCACGTGCGCTCGCTTCTCGCTTTCCCAGCGTGCCTTCAGTGCGTCGCGCTGGCTCTTGATTTCCGCCAATTCTTTCTCCAGCGCCTTGAGTCGCTCTTTGCTGGGCTTGTCCTTCTCCTTGCGCAGCGCCTCGCGTTCGATCTCGAGTTGCATCAGGCGCCGTTCCAACCCTTCGAGTTCCTCGGGCATCGACTCCATTTCGGTGCGCAGCTTTGCCGCCGCTTCGTCGATCAAGTCGATGGCCTTGTCCGGCAAAAACCGATCCGAGATGTAGCGGTGAGAAAGCTGCGCAGCGGCAACCAGCGCAGCGTCCTGGATGCGCACGCCGTGGTGCAATTCGTAGCGTTCACGCAACCCGCGCAGGATGGAAATAGTATCCTCGACGCTCGGTTCGTCCACCATCACCGGCTGGAAGCGCCGTTCCAGGGCGGCGTCCTTTTCGATGTGCTTGCGGTACTCGTCCAAGGTTGTGGCGCCGATGCAGTGCAATTCGCCGCGGGCGAGCATCGGCTTGAGCATGTTGCCGGCATCCATCGCGCCCTCAGCCGCACCTGCACCAACCATCGTGTGGATTTCGTCGATAAAGAGGACGACCTGCCCCTCAGCCTTGACGACTTCCTGGAGCACGGCTTTGAGACGTTCCTCGAATTCACCGCGGAATTTCGCGCCGGCGATCAGCGCGGCAAGGTCCAGGGAGATGAGTCGTTTGTCTTTGAGGCTCTCGGGCACATCGCCCGCGACGATGCGGCGCGCCAAACCCTCGACGATCGCTGTCTTACCGACACCCGGTTCGCCGATGAGCACCGGATTATTCTTCGTCCGGCGCGAGAGTACCTGAATGCACCGGCGAATTTCCGCGTCGCGACCAATGACGGGATCGAGTTTGTTCTGCTGCGCCAGTTTGGTCAGATCACGCCCGTATTTTTCCAGCGCTTCATAGGTGGCTTCGGGATTTGCACTGGTCACACGCTGGTTGCCGCGCACCTCGATGAGCGCCTTCAGGAAGTCGTCGCGGCGAACGTTGAGCGATTTGAAAACCTTGCCGATCCCGGTGCTTAGTGACTCATCGAACATCGCAAGCACGAGATGCTCGACGCTCACATACTCATCTTTCAGTCTCTTCGCTTCGTCCTGCGCCGCGACGAGCAACTTATTCAGCCGCTGGGTGACGTAGAGGCCATGGCCGGTGGTGGTGTCTCCAGAGACCCGCGGGAGCCGGCCAAGTTCCTCCTCGACTTTGGCTTTCAGGAAGTCAGGTGCAACCCTGGCCTTCTCAAACAGGCTCCGCACAAGGCCGCCCTGCTGTTCGAGCAGGGCGAGCAGGAGGTGCTCGACATCCACTGCTTGATGCTGGAGACGCGTCCCGATGTTCTGCGCCTCGGTCAGCGCTTCGCGCGATTTCTCAGTGAAGTTGTTCAGATCCATGATGATGTGTCGCTCCTCAGGGCCCAAGCCAGCCTCAACAGCTCAGATCGCGCGGAGCCAGCCGAACCTCGTAAGTTAATAGTCTTAGACATAGAAACAATGTGTTGTGCTCCCTCCAGGTCACCCGTCCCCCAAACCGACTTGGGAAAGGCTCCGTTGGTAGCCTCGCGATGCTGTCGGCGGCGCCAGAACCTGTTTAATACCGGTATAATTATTATTTTTATCCGAATCGGCAGGCTGCACAGCGTTCACTGTTTTCAGCGAACGCTGTGAGCTTTCTCTCGCCTTCTCACCTTCAGAAAATGAAGCTTGCTGACAAGATTCTTCGGCGGTTGGTTCGGAATGTAACGATAGGCCTCAGCAAAAATCTGGAACCTTGGGGCTAAAAACTTTGGGATCATCGGAAACCATACTCTCAGCTCTGCCCTTCTGATATACTCTTTTCGATGTGTTCTGATTGCTTTCACCTATAGCCAAAGATGAGGCGCCGTTTCCGGGTATTCTTGCCGACGGGCTCGCGTTTTTTCAATCAATCGATAGGGAATGGTCATCATCCTTAATGCCAGTGCCAGCAGCGCTGCACGGGACCCGAGCGACACGCGGTCGAAGGTCTCGACACTGTTTGGCGCGGCCGGGGCGTATCCTCGAATAATCGTTGCCGAGGGAAAGGATGTGCACGCAATTGCCTGTCAAGCAGTCGCCGCCAATGAAAGAACGATTATAGCCGGCGGAGGCGACGGAACGGTCAGCACAATCGGCGCGGAGCTGGCCGGCACCGGGATAACAATGGGGATACTGCCGCTGGGGACGCTCAATCATTTTGCAAGGGATCTTCGGATTCCGCTCGATCTCGAAGGCGCGGTGCAAACCGTGGTCGACAATCACGTCGCGGCGGTGGATGTCGGGGAGGTGAACGATCGGATTTTTGTTAACAATTCGAGTCTCGGAATTTATCCGCACGTTGTCGCCCTGCGCGAGGCTGAACAGCACTGGCTTAAACGCGGGAAATTTCGGGCGAACGTCTCAGCGATAATTCATGTTTTACGTCGCTTCCAATTTCTCGATCTCCGCATCACCGTGGACGGAAAGCGGCTGCTGCGACGGACGCCATTTATTTTCATCGGTAACAACGAATACGAGATGACCGGCTTCCGCGTCGGCCGCCGCACCCGTCTGAATGCCGGAACGCTGAGCGTTTTTCTAACGGATCGCACGGGGTGGCCTGGACTCCTGGAACTTACCGTGGAAGCACTATTCAGGAAATTAAAGCATGGCAGGAATTTTGAGATTTATTCGGCAGAGGAAATTTGTATCGAAGCGCGCCGGCGGCGGCTTCTCGTTGCGACCGACGGTGAAGTGAGGTGGATGAAACCGCCCCTACATTATCGGGTGCGGCCCAATGCGTTGCGCGTCGTTGTTCCTCAAGATCGAGCTGGCTAATGCGCACAGTGATCCATCTTTCCGATCTGCACTTTGGCCGTATCGATCCGACGATCGTGACGCCGCTGCTCGATTTTATCCACGCAACCAAGCCCGATCTGGTCGCGATCTCGGGCGATCTGACCCAGCGTGCGCGCATACCTGAGTTCCAGTCAGCGCGGAGATTTCTCGACGCGATTCCGTTTCCGCAAATCGTTGTGCCTGGAAATCACGACGTTCCATTCCACAATTTATTCTCGCGGTTCCTGCGCAAACTCGATCGTTACCAGTGCTTTATCAGCGCAAATCTCGAGCCTTTCTACTGCGACTCCGAAATTGCTGTCTCGGGCGTGAACACCGCGCGCGCACTCACCCGCAAGAACGGTCGCATCAATCGTCAGCAACTGGAAAAAATTCGCGCTCGATTCTCGAATGTGCCGGCGACGGACGTTAAAATTATCGTCACGCATCATCCTTTCGACCTACCGGAGGGGCTGAGCGGCGAACATGTGGTGGGTCGTGCTCGGCTCGCGATGCGGATTCTTGCGAAATCCCGCGTGGATCTTTTTCTGGCGGGACATTTCCACGTCGGCGCTACCGGGCGTACGACCACGCGTTACCCGATCGAAAGCTACTCAGCGCTGATCGTTTCTTCCGGCACAAGCACGTCGACGCGCCTGCGCGGCCAGCCGAATTCATTGAACGTAATTCAAATCGATGGCGCGAAGGTCATGATCGCCCGGCAGACATGGCGCTCAGAGCGGGGCGTCTTCGACCTTTTCTCAACGGAACGATTTAGTCGTGGCGAGAATGGTTGGACGCGCGAAAGATGAAAGCTGCAGGGGAACGCTTGAAATTCACCGATGCGCGTGCTCAAAGCGAGCCTTTGAGATTGTTGAGGTGCCCGATCACGGATGCTGGCGGAGGCGACCAAGACGGCTTACATCGTATGAGTTAAGCAATTTGCTTGCGGAATATCCAGTTGGCGGACGTTAGGGTTACTATTGCAATCAAGATAAGGGGCCACGTGTTTTGCAAGACGAACGCGACGGACACGTCCTTCAGGAAAATACCCTTGACGACAATGATAAAATGTTTGAGCGGGTTAATAAATGTCGCGGCTTGCAGCCAGCCCGGCATGTATTCAACAGGAGAGGCGTAGCCGGAAAGAAGGATGGCCGGCATCATGAACGCAAACCCGCCGAGGAAAGCTTGCTGCTGTGTTGAGCAAACGGACGAGATGAGCAAACCAAAGCCGGCGAGAGCCAGAGCGTAGCAAATCATACTGAAGTAGAGGAGCACAAGATTGCCTTTGAATGGTATCTGAAAGATAAAAATCGCGGCGAGCAGGATCATTGTTCCCTGGACCGTGGCGACCAGAATGGCTGGAATCGTTTTCCCCAACATGATCATGCCCGGCGTGAGAGGAGAAACGAGAAGCTGCTCAAAAGTACCCTGCTCCCGCTCACGCGCGATCGACAGGGCGGTTATGGTTAGCACGCTAGTCGTGGTGATGATCGCGACAAGGCACGGCAGAGTGAAATACTTATAGTCGAGGTTCGGATTGAACCAGTGGCGGACGACCAGCTTGGAAATGACCGCCTGACCGGGTGAGGCGCCAGGAAGCTCGTCGTTATAGCTTTGTACCATCGTTTGAATGTAGCCAAGGGCGATCTGGCCACTGTTCGATCGCCGGCCATCGACGATGGCCTGGATCGAAGAGGATCTCCCGGCTAGGATGTTGCGGGAGAAATCGACAGGAAAATAAAGCACGATCAGGGCGTCCTGATTATTGATGGTATTGCGCAGCGCCTTCTCGCCATCGAGACGCAGAAAGTGAGTGAACGCTTCGGCCCGCGAGAAACGCTGCATGAGCTCGACCGAAGCTTGGCCCGCGTCCTGGTTGAGCACAGCGAGCGTGTTGTTTTGGACATCAAGCGTGACCGCGAAAGGAAAAAGAGCGGTCTGTAGAATGACGGGCAAGAAGAGCAGATTGCGGCTCTGCGGATCGCCCAGAAGCGCTTGCAATTCCTTAATGATGAGGGCGAGGACGCGCTTGAACATAGCTAATCGAGGTCCTTGGGAGTGATGAAGGCCGTGACACCGAGGTAAGAGATTGCGGCGAACAGCAAGAAAATGCCGTTGCGGAGTAAAATGGGCGCCAGATTCCCTGCCTGGAAAAGGGTCGTAATCGCCGTGACGAAGTAGCGGGCGGCGAAAAGATAGGTTATTGCCCGAAGAAGAGCCGGCATACTGCTGATCTCATAAATAAAGCCGGAGAACATCATCGCCGGAAGAAAGGCCAGAAAGAGCGCGGCTTGCGCCGCGTTGAATTGGTTTTTCATTGCTGTCGAGATCAACAAGCCGAGCCCGAGAGTGCTGAGGAGAAAAAGACTCGCCATGAGAATCAGGATTAACAGGGAGCCTCGAAAAGGTACTTGCATGATGAACGTGGCGACGCCTACGCAGATGACCAGCGACGTGATGCCGAGGACATAATAGGGCACAATCTTGGAAAGGAGCAGTTCGGTACGAGTGACCGGCGAAGCCAGCAGCGCTTCCATTGTCCCGCGTTCCCATTCACGGGCCACGATCAGAGCCGTCAGCAGCGCACCGACGACGGTCATGATGAGCGTAATCGAACCGGGGATGAGGTAGTTGCGGCTCTCGGCCGATGGGTTGAACCAAAATTGGGGAACGACCTCGACCTGCGGCGTGGACGGCAAGCCCATATCGCGGCGGCGCTCTTGCAACCAGCCTGACCACGCACCTTGCGCATAATTCTCGAGGAAAGCGGCGATTTCCGGCTCAGAACCGTCGGTGACAACCTGCACGGGCGCGGTTTGGGAAGGACGCTGGAGGATCTGGCCGAAATTCTGCGCCACGACGACAAAGCCACGAATCCGCGCGTTGGTTAAATCGTCCTGGAGCGTTTCCCGACTCTTCCCCGGGACGACCGTAAAATAGCGCGAGCCATAAAAGCTAGCGGCGAACCGGTGCGCTGCGAGGCTGTCGTCCTGAAGGAGAAGCCCGACACGGATTGCGCCCGAATCAAGATTGATTCCATAGCCGAAGATAAAGAGCAGCACGACGGGCAGGACAAAAGCAATGAGAATGCTGCTCGGATCGCGAAAGATTTGCAGCGTCTCCTTATAGCAAAGCGCCTTTAGCCGCCTCCACGAAACGGGGTTGCGCGATAGGTCAGTTTCGCTCATGAGTGTTGCGGGTCACCAATTCGATAAACGCGTCCTCCATGCTCGGGTCTGGTTGCTTTTGGGTGGCGGCCATCTTCTTCAAGTCATCGGGAGTACCGACTTCGATTAGTTGCCCACGAAAAACAATTCCGATCCGATCGCAATACTCGGCCTCGTCCATGAAATGAGTCGTCACCATCACCGTGACTCCTTTTTCGACGACACTGTTGATGTGCGTCCAAAACTCGCGGCGAGTCACGGAGTCGACGCCCGACGTTGGTTCATCGAGGAAAAGAATGTCCGGGCCGTGCATCACGGCGCAGGCGAGCGCCAGGCGCTGCTTGAAGCCAAGTGGGATGCCGCCGGTCTTGCTCTTGAGGTAAGAATCGAGATGAAATATCTTCACCATGCTGTCAACCTCCTCGCGCCGATGCCTGCCATCCAGACCGTAAGCGCCGGAAAAGAAGACCAAGTTTTGCCGCACCGTCAAATTGCCGTACAACGAGAATTTTTGCGCCATGTAGCCGAGATGCTGACGGGCCTCACTGGCGCTGGTCTTAAGGTCGATACCGGTGACATGTGCTGTTCCCGAAGTCGGGTGCATAAGCCCGCACATCATTTTGAAGGTGGTCGATTTGCCCGCACCGTTCGGACCGAGCAAACCGAAAATCTCGCCTCGGATAACCTTGAAACTGATATGATCGGTAGCGACGAAATCGCCAAAGTTTTTCGTCAAGTCCTTCGCTTCGATCACCGTCGCCCCATCTTTTTTTATTTCGCGGAGATGATCGGCCAAGGGAGACTTTCCCGGGGGTTTTTGCCCAAGAATATCGAGAAAGGCATCTTCGAACCTAGGGGCCACCGGCACCCACTCGGCGTGTGGTCCAGCTTGGAGCTCTCCGAGCTCGGGCCGCTGCGCATCCTTCTTTAACACGAGTCGAATACTCTGACCCTGGATCACGCCATCGAGGACTTCGGACCGAGACAATGTGCGGGTAAGCAGTTGCCGTCGACTCCCTTCGACGTTGCAAATTTGAAAGCAACGATCCTGGACGCGTTGCGTCAATTCTTTGGGCGGTCCGTTGAACAAGAGCTTGCCCTCATTGAGCAAAAGCACGTCGTCGCAGAGTTCGGCCTCATCGAGATAAGAAGTGCTCCAGACCACTGCGATGTCCGGCTGCACCAGGCTTCGCACCATCTTCCATAGATCGCGTCTTCCGATGGGATCAACCCCGACCCCCGGTTCGTCCAAAAGCAATAAGCGCGGATGACCGAGCAGTGCGCAGGCCAGCCCCAGCTTTTGCTTCATGCCTCCAGAAAGCTTTCCTCCTAAACGATCGGTAAAGCGGGTAAGATCGGTCAGTTCAAGCAGCTTCTTGAACGTATCCTCGCGATCTTTCCCGATCACGTCACGGAGATCAGCGTGCAGATTGAGGTTTTCCTGGACCGAGAGGTCCTCATAGAGACCAAACATTTGGGGCATGTAGCCGATAAGCTCGCGAAGCTTGGCCGCGTCTCGCATGGGATGGAGGCCTTCTACAATAAGTTCGCCGCTGGTCAGCTTCATTAGCCCTGCCATCAGCCGCATAAGCGTGGTTTTGCCCGCCCCGTCCGGTCCGACCAAACCCGTTACCTTGCCGCCGTAGATTTTGGCCGAGACTTCCTCCAGAGCAGGTTTTGCCGTGGGGGGGAAAACTTTTCGAGCCTTTCGCAGTTCGACCAGAGCTTCGGCCATGGCTCATTCCAGATGAATTTCCACCGTCACGGGCATTCCCTGCCGCAGGCGGAGATCGGAGTCCTCCACTATGACCCGCAAACGATAAACAAGCGAGCTGCGGAGCTGGGTGGTCTCGACCGACTTCGGCGTAAACTCAGCCTCCGGCGAGACAAAACCGACTTTTCCGTGATACGCATGTTTAGGCCGGGTATCGGTGAAGACTTCGACTTCTTTGCCAGGATGCACTCGGCCGAGATCGGTCTCGCTTATATAGGCTCGCACCCAGATGGGCTGATCCAGCGACAAGGTCAGGACGCTATTGCCCATTTGCACGATGGCACCCGGTTCCTCGGTACGCGTGATGATGACTCCGTCGGACGGAGAATGAATCTCCGTGTCGTTGAGATCGGTTTGTGCGGACGCCATTTGCGCTATGGCAAGGTCGAGGTTGGCGGCAGCCTGATCGCGAGAAGAGACGGAATCATCAAGCTGTTCTTTGGTGTTAACCCGTTCTTTGAGCAGGCTTAGGTTACGCCCGTAATTAAGTTCAGAATTTTTGAGCGCGGCCCGTTTAACCGCTACATCGGCGGTTCTTTCCGCCAAGGCATCCTGATAAGTAGCAGGATCAAGTCGGGCGATCAATTCTCCTTTGGCGCACCGGTCGCCTTCATCCTTTAAAACGGCGGCGATGCGACCCGGAACGCGGAAGCCCAAGTTCACGTCACGAATGTCAACGTTGCCATAGATAGTCAGGATTTTTCGGTTAGGTAACTGAATGACATGAATGACCAGCCACGTCACTAGAGCCAGCACTCCGAGCAGAACTAATCCGCCTAACGCGAGCGGAAGCCTTTTTTTGGGCAAGCCTTTGATCGGTGGTCTCGGTTCAGACGTAGAATTCTCCAGCTGAGGTTCCTGGGTCAAATAGAAACCTTCTCCGTTACGCAATCAATTTGTTCGGTTCTAACCCGCGTGGCTTCCGAATTTCGTCTTTGATCTGTGCGACATTCATAACGATTGTTGCCTCCCGAGTTCCTGAAGATCGCGCGGCGTACCTCACTCGCCCTCATACTTTTCTTGACGGGTTACGATTGTTTTTGCATAGAGCAGGGAAAGGTTGGCAGAACCAAGTTGCTGGCACAACCAAATCGCTATTGGTTCCCCCGCTGCGGGATCTATTAAACCGAAAACCGGGCGTGGTTCCTCTACGAAATCCTTCACCGCCCTAGGGCCGAATTCACAGAAACGAATATGAACCAAACTACCATCGACGCAGGCCGATTCGACGTCGCTCAAATCGCGGGCACCTTGCCGGAGACGGCGACCACACTTCTCGTGGATCACTACCTCACAAATCGAGAAGCGGCGAGCGCACGCGTCTTCCGCGTCTATAGGCCAACTCCTCCGCACTATCACGCCACCTGCGACGAGTACCTCTACGTGTTCTCAGGCCGAGGCACCTTCTGGATGGAAGATGAAAGCACCATTGCTGAGTTCGGCCCCGGAGAGCTGCTCTTTTTCAAACGCGGAACGGTGCATGCGCAGCCGAAGATCCTGGAAGAGCCTGTCGTCTTCCTCTCAATCGACACGCCACGCCGCGATCCAAAGGACATCGTGTTTGTCAATCCGGAGGACGGCACCCCCGAAAGTTTCATTAGGTCCAATCAGTAGCGTTTGCTCTTTTTCTACGGGTGAGCGCTTCAATTATTGTCAAACCACATAAAACCCCCGTTTTGAGGAATTAAAACGGGAAGCCCACATGAGAAAACAGATCGTCGCCTTCGGGCGTGAATTGCCGGAGTCCCTCGTCGATTCGTTGCAGAATGAATTCGAGGTCACCGTTATTTTCCAGCCGAAATTGGAAAAGGCCGCTTTTGCCAAAGCCATTCAGAATGCTCACGGGCTTATCGGGGCCGGCGTCAAACTGGAACCGGAACTTCTGGACGCAGCAAGGCGTCTGGAAATCATTTCCAGCGTCTCCGTTGGGTACGATAACTACGATCTGGAATACCTTAACCGCCGGGGCATTTTGCTGACCAACACCCCCGATGTCCTGACCGAAACCACCGCTGACATGGCATTTGCCCTGGTCATGGCGACGGCCCGGCGGGTGGTCGAATTGGCGGAGTATATCAAAGAGGGACGATGGCAGCAGAACATCGACCGCTCTCTTTTTGGCACGGACGTTCATGGAAAGCGCCTGGGCATTATCGGATATGGACGCATCGGCCAGGCCATCGCCCGCCGCGGACATTTCGGCTTTGACATGCAGATCGCCTATTGGAATCGACGCCCCAAGGCGGAAGCCGAAACCCTGAAGGCCCGCTTTTGCCATCTGGATGAACTGTTGAGGGAAGCAGACTTTCTTTGCGTCACCGTACCGTTGACTGCCGAAACCGACCATTTGATCGGTTCCAGGGAATTTGCGCTCATGCAGCCCAACGCCATTTTCATCAACATTGCCAGGGGCCGTGTGGTCGATGAAAAGGCTCTCATCTCGGCCTTGCGGCATGGACAAATAAGGGCCGCGGGCCTCGACGTTTTCGAACGGGAGCCCCTGGCGGCCGATTCACCACTGCTGACCATGTCCAACGTTGTCGTTACCCCCCATATCGGATCAGCGACCCAAGAGACGCGGCGGGCCATGGCCGAACTGGCCGTGAAAAATCTCAGTGCAGGCCTTCGCGGGGAACGCCCAGCCGATCTGGTCAACCCCTCGGTTTGGGAAAGCAGCCGCCAAGGTTTCGCAAGCCAAAAGCTTTAGCCAGCCAGGTGATCAGCGATGCGAATGAGGCGAAAACAGTGAAGTAAGCGGTATCAGAACGCGAGATGTCGAGTGTGTAAAGAGACTCTACGAAGAAGTAGTCGAAGGTTACGCACGAGACGACAAGGGCCAC
>Ga0302325_10024937_pt1 | contig 12433 bp, 9 predicted proteins | sample Palsa_T0_2_FD_201948 | JGI IMG/M metagenome (GOLD analysis project Ga0302325, IMG submission 201948) | Peat permafrost microbial communities from Stordalen Mire near Abisko, Sweden - Palsa_T0_2 | ecosystem: Environmental > Terrestrial > Soil > Palsa > Peat permafrost | place: Sweden: Abisko...
GTGCCATTTTTCGAGCCCAGATCGCGCACCCGAACGCCGGACGCCACGCGCTCGAAAATGCAGTGCGAGCGGCTCGCCTCGGTATCGTCAATCACGACCGCATTCCCCGCCTGGCGCCCAATGCTGAGCGCCTCGCGGCCCAACGGTACGCGACGGCTGCCCTGGGGAGTCTTGATTTCAAGAATCTGCTGAGCCATATCTCATCCACCTGGATCAGCCCGCCATTCTAGCGGTCGCCGCCTTATAACGACAGTCTGTTTTGCCGCTCGCGGCTTAGCGGGCCAGCGACGTGCTATCGCTGACCCGTTAAGCCGCAAGCGGCCGAAATGATCTATTTCGATTCCACCCGTGGAAACAATGGCACGCCCTCCCCAATCTGGTGTCCCGCGGGCAATTCCTCGCTCAACAGATCCCCGATCGTTCGGCCCGACACGTTAACACCTAGTTGCCGCAACCCCTCCGCCGCCTTCTCCGGCAACACCGGCAGAAGCGCTACCAGGACGCAGTAGATTTGCTGAGCCGCCAGATTCAACACCGTGTCCAGGCGGGCCGATTGCGCCGGATCTTTCGCCAGCGCAAACGGCTGCGTCTGCTCGATGAATCCATTCCCTGTCCTGGCCAGCTCCAACGGCCAGAGGGCGCACTGCTGCAATTCCATCCGAAGATAAAAACCGTTGAGTTCCTTTTCCAGGGATCGCCGCTGTTCCAGCAGATGCGGGTAGTCGTGCCGATGCGCCTCGGCAATTGGCGGCAGCTTCCCATCGCGGTATTTCCCCACCATCTTCAGCACGCGATTGAGCAGATTCCCCACAACATTGCCAAGCTCGGCATACGATTTGGCAAAATCCAGATCCGACCAATTGAGATCGCTGCCGAACGGCGCGGCTCGCAACAGGTAATAGCGCAACGCATCGCGGCCATGGTCGGCAATCACCGCCCGCAGTTTTTCCAGGCCAATGAAATTACCCATCGTCTTGCTCATCTTCTTTCCATCCGCCGTCCACCAGCCGTGGGCAAAAAGATGGCGCGGCAGCTCCAATCCCAGGCTCATCAACATCGCCGGCCAATACACGGCATGGAACCAGAGGATTTCCTTTCCGATCAGATGCACATCGACCGGCCAGAACTGCCGAAATTTTGTGTCATCGTCAGATGCATAACCGAGCGCGGTGATGTAATTGCTCAGCGCATCGATCCAAACGTAAAGCACGTGAGCCGGATCGTTGGGCATGGGAATACCCCATTTGAGCGTCGCCCGACTGATCGACAGATCCTCAACCCCCGCCTTAAGCTTGCTGATCACCTCATTCCGCCGGGTCTCGGGCCGAAGAAACTCGGGATTTCCCTCGATATGCTCCAGCACCCTGCCGGCATATTTCTTGAGCTTGAAAAAGTATGTCGGCTCTGAATATCGCGTGAGAGGCCGGCCACTGATTGCCGATTTGTATTCCGCCGCCTTTGCGTCGGTCTCGGTAACGAATTCCTCCTGCCCTTCGTCGTACCAGCCCTGGTAGCTACCGAGATAGATATCCCCGTTTTCAAGGAGCTGCCCAACGATGTGGGCCACCGCCGTCTTGTGCCGCGACTGGGTAGTTCGGATGAAATCGTCATTGGTGATGCCGAGTTCATTCCACGCATCCTTGTACGTCTGCACAATTTGATCGGCGAGCGCGCCTGGCTCAATTTTCAATTGCTCGGCGGTCTTCACCATCTTGATGCCGTGCTCGTCAGTGCCGGTGAGGAAGAAAGTGGCGTCGCCGCGCAGGCGGTGATAGCGCGCAACGGTATCCGCCGCCAGCGTCGTGTAGCAGTGACCCAGATGCGGCTCCGCATTGGGGTAGTAGATGGGCGTTGTAATGTAGTAGCGCGCGGACATCAGGCCTCCGGCCATCGCAACAAAAAAGCCATCGCCCGAGGAACCGATCGAGCAAAAAGGATAGAGCAATCGACGACGCCAAAGCGTCCGATCCACTTCTACCGCATTCGCATCGATCGATTCGGGCGATGGCTCACGATCCCATGATGAACCAAGAGAAGCGTTAGATCAAGTGTCCGCGGTGGATACCCCCGGGACATCAGGAATTAACAGACGCTGCCACGTGGCGAATGGTGTGTTCAAGTTGCGCGATATTCACCGGCTTAATGAGATGCACGCTGAATCCGGCGTCCGCGCACTTGCGGATATCGTTCTCCGTGCAATAGCCGCTCAGCGCAACCCCCTTCATCCCGTGTCTGTCTTTCAACTGCCTCATCAACTCGTAGCCGGTCATGTCGGGCAAGCCAAGGTCGCTGACGACGACGTCGAAGTGCTGCTCGCCAGCCAAAGAAAGCGCTTTGGACCCAGTGGGGGCCGTTGTTACGGCGTGTCCCGAGATCGCCAGCAACTCGCTCATTACTTTAGCCGTGTCGGTATGATCTTCCACGAGCAGGACGCGCAGCAGCGAGGCCATGCTATCGACCGACGGAAATGATTTCGCCGGCGCATGCCCTGCCTGCTCGGGCGACGCCATCGGCAATTCCACGATGAAGGTCGAGCCCTTATTCAGCCCTTCGGTTTCAGCACGAATCGAGCCTTTGTGCTCTCCCACCAATAGTTTAGAAATGGTCAGGCCCAAACCCATGCCGCCGAATTGCTGCGCGGTATGAATATCCCCCTGTTCAAACGCGTCGAAGATGCGCCCAAGCGAATCGGGCGCCATCCCCACGCCGGTGTCCCGAACCGTTATGCGAACTTGATTCGCGTTGGTCTCCTCGCTTCTAACCAAGATGTCGCCGCCTTCGGGCGTGAATTTCGTCGCGTTTTTCAGGAGGTTCCAGAACACCTGATGCAGCCGCGCCGAATCGCCAAACACATGGCTGACATTCTTATCGAAATCGCAGTGTAGACGGATGCCTTTTTCCCGAATGCTTGATCGGCACATCCCGCACACGTGTCGCATCAACTCGTTGATATCGAGAAGTTCAAATTGCAACCGTAACTTCCCGTTCCTGATCTTGCTCAGGTCCAACAGGTCGTCGATCAATTTGACTTCCAGCTCCAGGTTTCTCCGGATCATTTGCGCGTCCCTCCGAACCGCCGGGGGAAGATCGGGGTCCAACTCCTGTGCGGCGACCGTCATCATCACCGGCGTGAGAGGCGTGCGCAATTCGTGGCTCAATACCGCCAGGAATTTGTCCTTTGCGCAATTCGCATCCTCAGCGCCTCGCTTGGCTTCCTGCAATTGATCCAAGGCCCTGGTGACCTGATATGCCGACGATGCGAATCGGCCCATGCTCACCAGTTGACGCAGGTCCTCCGCGTCAAACTTGCGGCCAACATCGTGGGCGATCGCCCAAACGGTGCCCACCGCTTTGCCTTCCACGTAGAAAGGAGCAAGCAAACATTCTTCAACACAAGGTGTCACGGGCTGGAAATAGGCGTAACGGCGTTCGACGTGGCTGAACATCAATGGGATATTGCGGTCCAGCACGTCGCCGCACGGACCAAAGTCACGTGGCGTACCGCCGCCGATGTGGGGTTTCCACACTCCCGCAATCGCGGGCCAATAGAACCGCTTCTCATCTTCTGTCACGAGGCTGATGCCAGAAGAACCGACGCGCAGTATTTCCAATATCGTGTCGGCCAGCGCCTGCAGAATAGTCTGTGGTGAGTCCGCGAGCGATTGGGCCAATGCAGTTAGCGCGCGATTTTCGGCTTCGTGATCGGGCGATCGTGATGGCCGCCGCTTCAAATCATCGGTACAAAGGATTGAATCCAGCGGCTCAGGGGCAATTGCATGACGATTCGGGTGTGACATGCGGAGCCAGTAATGGGGGAATTTACCTTGGCCACTCAGCGTTTCGATTCTTCCAGTTTCTAGCGATTCCCCCTGGACCGCCGCGACCGGTGCAACAACGACATCATTTTTCCGGCGGCGCCGGTAAGCACCCCGAGCCACTTCCGCATTCGTGTAACCCGTCGCCTTCCGAATGCGGTGTCTTCAAATGCGCCCTTGTCACGCGCTGCTACGCCAGAGGCTTTATGCGCCGCCTTTGCATCATTTGCCTTGCCACCTTTGGTCTTTGCCACGTTGCCCCTCGGATTCCCAGAACACAGCGACAAGCGTCTACGTTTCGTGTCAAGGAATTGACTTCCACGCCACATGTACCAAGCGCGACTTAAATCGCCGCGCCCCGCACAAGCGCGATTGGCTTCGTTGCCGAGTGAACCCAAAAAGCATATCTGCGAAGAGAACAGATAGCAAGGAATTTCGGAAAAATGAATAAGCATTTTGCGACTATATGGGTTGCTAAGGGCGGCGCCAAAACCATCCGCCGAAAATGGGTCGATGAGCAGTGGTACCTCTCGGTTGTGGACATCATTGCCGCGCTTACCGATAGCGAGAATCTTCACGACTATTGGGATCGGATGAAGCAGCGGGAAAGGGATCCAGCGGCATCGAGTTGTCGACACTTTGTCGACAACTGAAGCCACCCCCTCCCCCGAGCATCCACCCCCGGCGTACACGGCGAAGGGCACCAGGAGAATCTCGCCAACTTCCGTTAGCCCCCCCGCTCCGCGGGGGATTGATGCACGGCAAAATCTAACACTTCCCAATCCCACGATCCCACCAAGGCTGTTCCCGCGCGGGGATCACGGTTAAATTCCCGTTCCACGTGCGAGTGGTTATTGGAGATGCATGCCGACGCTGAATTGGATTGGGAAGGAAGCCGTCGTTGATCATCATCGCCGCGTGCCGTTGCGGCTGCTCGAATGCGATTCTGAGCTTTCCGCCGGCGATCCCGAATCCGGCAACCTCCTCGTGCAAGGCGACAATCTCGAAGCGCTCAAGGCCCTCCTCCCCCGCTACAAGGGCCAAGTCAAGTGCATCTACATCGACCCACCCTACAACACCGGCAACGAAGGCTGGATTTACAACGACAACGTCAATGACCCCCGCATCAAAAAATGGCTCGGGGAAGTCGTCGGCAAAGAAGCCGAGGATTTGTGCCGGCATGATAAATGGCTTTGCATGATGTATCCGAGGTTGGCGCTGCTGAAGGAGTTTCTCACCGGGGACGGCGCTATCTTTGTGAGCGTCGACGACACCGAATTCCACAGCCTGCGAATGATGATGGACGAGATATTCGGACCGGAGCGTTGGGTGTGCACGCTAATTTGGAAACGACGCCAGACCTCAGATAGCCGCAACCTCAACGGAGTCTCAGCGGACCACGAGTTTGTGCTCTGCTACGGCGTGAGCAACGCAGTCAGATTCCTCGGACGGGCCAAGGATCTGACGAAATACTCAAACACCGACAATGATCCGAATGGCCCATGGATGAGCGATAATCTAACCGGCTTGGCGAATGTTACCGAGCGGCCGAACCTGCACTACGAAATAATCGACCCTGACACGCAGCGGCGTTACCCGCCGCATTCGTCACGAGGCTGGATCTACGGGCAGGAACGGATGGCGGAGCTTATAAGGAATGGTCGCATTCTCTGGCCGAAAAAGGCGTCCGGACGCCCTAGGCTGAAGCGCTATGTTTCTGACATGTTGAGCGAGACAACCGGCTTCTCAACGATTCTCGACGCGCCCGCGAACGTCGTCGGAACGAAGGAATTGAGTGAGATGCTCGGACCTAAGGTGTTCGCGTTTCCCAAGCCGCACGGCCTGATAAAGGCGTTGATCGGGCAAGTCGCCGGCGCGAACTCGTTCGTAATGGACTCATTTGCTGGCAGCGGAACTACCGCGCAGGCGGTTGAAGCGCTTAACGACGACGACAACGGCAGTCGGCGCTTCATTCTGGTCGAGTTAGACGCTGACGTTGCCCGCGGAATCACGGCCAAGCGCCTTCGTGCAGTTCTTGAAAGAAAACAGGGAAAACCCGGCGGCTTCCGCTTCTGCCGCCTCGGCAGGACGTTGTTCGATGCTCACGGCGAAATCAATCACGATGTTCCGTTCACCGATCTTGCTCGCTACGTCTATCTCATCGAAACCGGCGTTCCCGCGGCAACCCGTCCGCGGAAGGACAACCCGTTGCTGGGCGTCTATCAAGGACGGGCGATTTATCTGCTGTACAACGGCGTTCTCGGCGACAAGCGCCCGGCCGGTGGAAACGTCCTGACACATGCGGTTCTGGAGGCGCTTGGGCCTCACCCGGCAGGCGCGGACCTGCCGCGCGTCATTTACGGCGAGGCGTGCCGCCTCGGGGATGCGACATTGCAACGGGAAAACGTGACGTTCCGGCAGACGCCCTATGCGTTGCGGGAGGGGTGAAAATGAAGATCCCGCCGGATGCGATTATTCTGCCTCAGAAGCTGCGGGACTACCTGCTCGTGCCGCGAAAGCGCGATGACAAAAGCCGCTTTCTTGCCGCCGGCGGGTTTTCGCGCGACGCGTGGCCGCTTCTGGAACAGGCGATCCGAGAGCTGGCGCGTTCGGTCGAGGCGCAACCGGCGCGAATCGCAAGCCCTCATGGCCGTAAGTGGATCGTAGACGGTATACTTACGGCTGTGCATGGGAAGGACCGACCCGTTCGGCTTGTCTGGATGCAAAGGCCCGACGAAAGCATTCACTTTGTGACGCTCGTGCCGCGTAGGAAAGGATGAGACAATGGAACCGCCGATGTTTGCCAGCGTCCGAATTCTTCGAGACGATCCAGACCAGCAAATCCGCGCCGGTGATGAGGGAGCGCTCGTGGATTGGATCGACCATCCTTCGGGTGGCGAGAAGGGCGCGATCATCGAGTTGTACGGCGGCCGCCAAGACCCAGTGGTGTCAGTGCCGGCTTCCTGGATTGAAACGGTCGAGGAAGACGCCGCTGCGACGCCCGACGCCGCGAGCGGTGAATCGGGGACGCGCAAAACCAAACGCGCGGGTTGACGACCGATGCGGCTGTCACTCAAGGACTATCAAAAGGAGACGATCGCCAAGCTGGGGGAATACTGCGCCGCCGTGCGGACCGCTTCGAGTGCGCGGCGGCCCGAGCGCGACGCCTTTGAAAGCATCACGGATCGGAATTATTTCGTGCCTCCCGGTTTCGACGGCGTGCCTTACGTCTGCCTCCGCCTGCCAACCGGAGGTGGAAAGACACTGCTGGCAGCACATGCTGTTGGCACCGTCGCTCGGCAATTGCTCGGAAGCGATTCACCCGCCTGCTTGTGGATTTGCCCCAGCACGACGATTCGCGATCAGACCTTGCGCGTGCTGCGCGATAAGCCGAACGACCATCATTACATTGCATTGCGTGATGCGCTGGGGCCGGATGTGGCTGTCGTGACGCTGGAGGAAGCGCTTCAGCAGGCAAATCTTGTCGCCGGGAGCGCGCCATTGGTGATCGTGACGACGATCCAATCCTACCGCGTCAAGGACGACCGCAGCGGCGAGGAGATTCAAGCGAATCGCCGAATCTATCGCGACAACGGTTATCTGATGCGCCCGTTTGAGAATCTGCCCCAGGCGTTGCGCGCCGGCTTGGCGAAAGATGAAAACGGGCAGGTGAGTCTTTCGCTGGCCAATGCGCTGTGGCTTCGGGCACCCATTGTGATCATGGACGAGGCGCACAATGCGCGGACGCCGACCAGCTTTGAATCCTTGGCAAGGTTTGGACCGTCCTGCGTCGTGGAATTGACCGCCACGCCGCAGCAGGAGAACGACCCAGCGCGTGAGCTATACGCCAGCAATGTGCTGCATCCCGTGAGCGCGTTTGCGCTAAAAAAGGAGGGGATGATCAAATTGCCGGTTGACTTGGAGAGTCGGGCGGACTGGCTTGAGGTTTTGGCGGCGGCAAAGCAGCGGCGGGATGAATTGGAAGTGAAGGCGGATGAGTACGAGCATGTTGAGGGCCACCCGCCGATTCGCCCCATCGCCCTCGTGCAGGCGCAGCCTAAAAGAGCGAATCAGGATACGCACCACGCGCAAGTCGTTAAGCGCGCCCTGATCGATCGACTCGGAATCAACGAGCGGGAAGTGCGAATCTGCACGGGAACTGAGGACGAGATCGGGGACGAGAATCTGATTTCTCCTGATAGCGAGGTTCGCTACATCATTACCGTGGACAAGCTCAAAGAGGGATGGGATTGCCCATTTGCGTACATTCTCGCTTCGATTGGCAACGCGGCGACGCCGACCGCCGTCGAGCAGTTGCTCGGCCGTGTGCTTCGGCAGCCGCATGCCACGCCAACGCATGTCCCGGCGCTGGATCGCGCATATGCGTTTGTGCTGAGCAACAACGTCGTGCAAACGGCGATGCAACTGCGGGACCGCATGGTCCAGACGTGCGGATTCGATGAGCGCGCCGCCGCCGATGCATTGCGTGTGCGGGCAACGCAATCGCAGCAGGGCTTGGCTTTCGGGCAGGTTCGACTCACGGAGGCGCCGTCGCCGGAGGCGTTGCCTGATTCATTGCGGGCGCGAGTCACCTATGACCAGCCGACGCAAACTCTGCGAGTGGCTGGCATTATTACCGCGCGGGAAGCCACCGCGCTGCGGCAAGCAGTGCGAACCGACACCGATCGGCAGGCGGTGGACGATTTTTGGCAACAGGAGCGGCCAGCAGGGGCTACGAATCGCCGGCTAAACGATCTCGCCCCATCACTCTTCGTTCCTCATCTTGCGCTGGTGACGGGCAACGTCCGAACGCTTTTTGAGCCTGAAGAGCTGGACGAATTCTCATGGAATCTAGGTGCCTGCAACCCGGAGCTCACGCGGGATGTTTTCGGTGACGATGTGCGCGTCGGTTCGGCTGCGACCATCGACCTCGAGGGTGAAGCGGTTGTGACCGCCAGCGTCGGAGATGTGCGGCTTCGGCAACTAGAACTGATTGGTGAAGGAGAGGACTGGTCAAAAGTGGAACTCGCGCGCTGGCTGGATCGGGAACTGCATCGAGACGATACGTTTCTTGGGCTGACCAAATCCGAGAGCCAGCCATGGATGCATCGCGTTGTCGACGGATTAGTGGACGGGCGGAGACTGTCCCTGCCGGTCGTCGTAAGGCGGCGGCACGAGCTGGCTGCCACGTTACGGCAGCGAGCTGCCGAGCACGGACGCCATCAGGCACGGGCAGCCGCGGCAGAGCTAATCCTGCGCCGCCCCGCGTCGATCGAGGCATCGCCCGCGCTGGTTTTTGAACTAAACGAAACGGATTACACGCCCTACCAGGTTTTCGATCGATACCAATTTCGTAACCATGCGTTCGCGTTAATTGCAGCGATGAATGGTGAGGAAGCTCAGTGCGCCGCGAAAATCGATAGCCACTCAAATGTTAAACGCTGGGTCCGCAACACCGACCGCGAGACGCAGGGCGGGTTCTTCCTTCCCAAATCCCCTGGCAAATTCTTCCCGGATTTCATCGTGGAATTGAACGATGGGACGATCCTGATCGTCGAATACAAGATGGGGAAAATGTCGCGCGATCCGGAGGAATTGCACAAGCGGGCGGTGGGCGAATTTTGGGAAGGCAGAAGTACAGGGATTTGCCGCTTCGCGTGGATAGTCGATGAAGATTGGGGTGAGCTCGATCGCAAACTGTCCCCTTAATTTGGACCTGCCGTAATAGGAAAAGCGGCTCAGCCGGATCACCCAGAGGTGCGAACGATTGAAAACGCCATTGATGAAGGCTCTGACGAGATGAAAAAGAAAACCGTCACCACGAAACAAACCGCTCTCCGTAAAGCCAAGCCCGGCGATCTCGCCCCGCTGATCGTCGAGGTGCGAAATTTCATCCGATCTGCCCGCCATGCCGCTGCTTCCACGGTCAGCGCGCTTCAGGTGCTCACGAATTTCGAGATCGGCCGCCGCATTGTCGAGCACGAACAGAAGGGGCAGAAGCGGGCTGAATATGGCACGCAACTATTGAAGGAGCTTTCGGCCCGGCTGACGGAGGAATTTGGGAAGGGATTTTCAGAGAGAAATTTGCGCGGATTTCGCCTCTTCTACCAGACCTATCAGCAACGCATGCCGCGGATTTGGCAGACACCCTCTGCCAAATCGCGGCCTGATCGAATTCGGCAGACACCGTCTGCCGAATTGAGTTCGCCGCTGCTTGGTCAGAAGCCGTCCGACCAATTCGCAATCGCCCAGACAGCGTCTGGGCGTGGCTCCACCAGCAAAGAGAATGGCTCATGTCCCTCCTCTCGCCTCAGAAGCAGCCATCGGATATCATTAAGCAATTGAAAATAGTGGGTTTAGCTACTTATAGCAATTATTTGTTATTCTAATTACGGGTGTGCCATTTTGGGCCATTGGCCTGCTGTGATAAGCGGACACCAACCCGGCCGGGCTGGGTGTAAATCGCTTGCCTTTGTCCGAACCTCGATTACAACTCTGCCACCTGAGAACAGGAGAAAACGATGGCCGGAGTTCGCGTTCTAGTCGGCACGCGCAAGGGCGCATTTATTCTCACATCCGATGGAACCCGCAAGCGATGGGACATCGCCGGTCCGCACTTTGGCGGGTGGCAGATTTATCATCTCAAGGGTTCGCCGGTGGATCCGAATCGGATCTATGCGTCGCAATCCAATGATTGGTTTGGACAGCAGGTGCAGCGCTCCAGCGATGGCGGCAAAACGTGGGAGGCGGTGGGGAACAAATTTGCTTACCTCGGCGATCCCGGCACACATCAGTGGTACGATGGCACGCCTCACCCGTGGGCGTTCAAACGAGTCTGGCACTTCGAGCCATCGCTCACCGATCCCGATACGGTCTATGCCGGCGTCGAGGATGCCGCGCTATTTCGATCGACCGATGCCGGACAAACCTGGCACGAACTCGCCGGACTCCGCGGCCACGGCACCGGTCCCCAGTGGCAACCCGGCGCCGGCGGCATGTGTCTGCACACCGTCATTCTTGATCCGGCCGATCCCAGGCGCATTTTCATCGCCATCTCCGCCGCGGGCGCCTTCCGCACGGATGATGGAGGCCAGACGTGGCAGCCGATCAATCGCGGATTGCATTCATCGTACATTCCCAATCCAACCGCCGAGGTCGGCCACTGCGTCCATCGCATCGCCATGCACCGCTCGCGGCCCAATGTGCTGTTCATGCAAAAACATTGGGACGTGCTGCGCAGCGACGATGCCGGCGATTCATGGCATGAGATCAGCGGCAATCTGCCGACCGATTTTGGCTTTGTGATTGATGTTCACGCACACGAGCCCGAGACGGTTTACGTGGTTCCAATCAAGAGCGATGCCGAGCACTATCCGCCCGGTGGCAAGCTTCGAGTCTACCGCAGCCGTGGCGGCGGCAACGAATGGGAGGCTCTGACCAATGGTCTGCCGCAAAGCGATTGCTATGTGAACGTGCTGCGCGAGGCGATGGCCGTCGACTCGCTCGACAAATGCGGCATCTATTTCGGCACCACCGGCGGCCAGGTGTACGCATCGTCCGATGCCGGCGATACTTGGTCGCCGATCGTTCGCGATCTTCCCCCGGTGGTTTCGGTCGAGGTTCAGGCGTTGTCCTGAGCTGCTTGACAATCCCTCCGAGCCGATCGACAAAGGCGAGGCTTGAACATTCGCGGGGCGTAGCTCAGCTTGGTAGAGCGCCTGGTTTGGGACCAGGAGGTCGCAAGTTCGAATCTTGTCGCCCCGATTGTAAGTCGTTATTTTGCAATTGCTTGCGCACTGGAAAAATTGTCGTGCGAGCACTTGGTAATTGACCAAGAGGTCGAAAGGTCAAATCTTGTCACTACGATTGATACAAAATCATGGCGTGCAGATGTTTGTGTGTTTTCCGGATTAGGTATTCGTCCACGATCCGCTCTATACACGACATTTCCGCCCGTTAATGCACTACAATTCCTCGCCGTTCGACGCCAGTTTCGTCGCTAATTGCGAGGAGAACATGGGCCGTCATCCGACACGTCGGATATTCATGCCCGCACCGGGCGCAGCGAACCTTTTTGGTATTCGATTTCACCTCGCTTCATTTACAACTGTCAACGGAAACAGCGTGATCGCGTTCGAGGTCTCTGGCTTCCGCTTTTGGATCATCGTTGTCACTTCACACGTTTGTCCCCACGACGGTTTTCCTCTTCCGCCGCGCTCAACGCCAACGTGACACCGCCGGCTTTTGCGAGGTTTGCTGCTACGATCTGCGTGCCACGTCCGATCGCTGTCCCGAGTGCGGCACCCTCCGACTGGCAAGAATTCCCTGAGAAGATACGGGCGAGCCAGCCCTCACCTATGTTGTTTACCTACGGCCGTAGGTGAATCTCCCCTCCGTAGAATTGGTTTGTGATCTGATTGCGACCTTCGCGTTGAGGCCGTTTCATTCAGGACCGCGGCGGCATCTGTTGAGGACGCCGCTTGAAAGGAACCAGAAATGGACGGCCGTTTATGTTGCGTTGCGTCGGCTTTGTTTTTGTTGTGCTGGTTGCATACTGCGCGAATGCTCGTGCGGGAGGTGTTGTTGGCACCGCGCCCGGTGCTAATACCCTGTCGCTT
>Ga0302325_10024940_pt1 | contig 12431 bp, 8 predicted proteins | sample Palsa_T0_2_FD_201948 | JGI IMG/M metagenome (GOLD analysis project Ga0302325, IMG submission 201948) | Peat permafrost microbial communities from Stordalen Mire near Abisko, Sweden - Palsa_T0_2 | ecosystem: Environmental > Terrestrial > Soil > Palsa > Peat permafrost | place: Sweden: Abisko...
CTTAATTTCAGCAGTCAAGCCGATTCGAAAGAGAGGGATTTATGGCAACATCTTCCGAGCAGTTCGCATCCGGGCAAGATTTGCCGCTCACCCCGCTCACCGCTCCCACCTTGGAAATACACGCCGAAGCCTTGCCCGAGGCCCCGACGATTGCCGACGCCGAACTGAGAAAGCGCGCCGACGGGCTGACAGCGCAATGGGAGATGGTCCCGGCAACCGGGAAAGGCGCCGACTTCAAAGGCCGCATCGACAGGCTAAAGGCAAGGCTCCAGCGGCGACTTCAAATTTGCAAGACACAAGCCAATCCTGAACCGCCGAATTGGCAATTCGAACTTCTCGAAAACACCCGTATGCTTCAGGCAGCGCTCGTCGCCGCCGCCAGCGCAAGCACCGCGTTCGGAGAGGTTCCATGTGTGCGTGTGGCGGGTGATCAGGAATCGCCGCGCCTCTTCGTTCTCGCCGAGCATTACCTGTCCGCCGCGAATGGCATCTGGTCGGCCAATTCCATGCGCGCCTATATGGAGCAGGTGCAGACCCGCGGACCGCTCTTGCTCAACGAGATTGGCTTGTTGCCTCAAGCCTTGAAACTGGCGCAAACCGAGTTCATTCTCGATCGCGCCGATGAAGCGATGCCCGAAGCCAGCTTCTCCGCCGTCATTCACAGCCTGCGGCGCATCGGTCAGTTCGAATGGACCCTCGAGTTGGAGCATCTCGTTCCCTTCGATCCGGTCCTCCGCGCCGACCCGGCTCACGCGTTCGCTGGAATGGATGACGAGACGAGGGAAGCCTACCGCCGGCGCGTCGCCGACCTCGCGAAACGCTCCGATTTTGGCGAGGTCGAGGTCGCCCGGGCTGCCCTCGATCTCGCCCGCGAAGCCGGCAAGTTTCCTCCTACCGATCCGCGCTACTTCGGCCGCGTCACCCATGTTGGGTATTACCTGTTTGCCGAGGGTTTGGCTCTGCTTCATGGGCGCATCGGCTACTATCCGCCACCAATGGAGCGGCTAAGAGGCTTCGTGCGCCGCTGGAAAGATGATGTCTACATCCTCGGCATCCATGCCCTGTCACTGCTCCTGCTGGTTGCCATCATCGGGCCGCTGGTGCCGCATTACTCGTATTGGCCGCTGATGGTCGCGCTATTGCTGGCCTTGATCCCCGCGTCGCAGGGCGCCATCGATCTAATGAACCATATCGTGTCGGCCCTGTTCACCGCTCAGGCGCTGCCCAAGCTCGATTTCTCTGAAGGCGTCCCGGCGAATGCCGCCTCCGTCGTCGTCGTCCCGACACTGTTAATCAGCGAGAAGCAGGTCCGGGAGCTCTGCGACCAACTGGAAGCTCGCTACCTCTCGAACCAGGACCCGAATATCCACTTCGGTCTCTTGACCGACCTGCCCGATGCCGAGGTCGAGCCCAATGCGGGAGACCGCAATCCGCTCGTCGATTTAGCCGTACAGATCATCGCCGAGTTGAACGAAAAGTATCGAGGCCAACAGGGAGGTTCCTTCTTTCTGCTCCATCGCCACCGCGTCTTCAATGCTCGCCAGGGCGTGTGGATGGGGTGGGAGAGGAAACGCGGCAAGCTGCTCGACTTCAACAAATTCCTGCTGAAGACCTACGACAGTTTTCCGATCAAAGCCGGTCCGCTCCGTGTTCTGGAAAGCGTCCGGTACGTCATCACTCTGGACTCGGACACTCAGCTCCCGCACGGTACCGCCGCACGGATGATCGGCACCATGGCGCATCCGCTCAATCAGGCCATCGTCGATCCGCGGCTGCGCATTGTGACCGCGGGTTATGGAATCCTGCAGCCACGAGTCGGTGTCAGCGTCGCGTCCGCTGCTCGCTCTCATCTGGCATCGTTGTTCTCCGGCGAAACCGGCTTCGACATCTATACCCGTGCCGTCTCCGACGTGTATCAGGACCTCTTTGGCGAGGGTATTTTTACCGGCAAGGGCATCTATGAAGTCAGCATCTTCCATGAGGTGCTCGACCGCCGCTTTCCGCGCAACGCCCTGCTGTCGCACGACCTGATCGAAGGGTCGTATCTCCGCGCCGGGCTCGTCACCGACATCGAAATCATCGATGACTATCCCTCGCATTATTCGGCGCACAGCCGCCGCAAACATCGCTGGATGCGCGGCGATTGGCAGGTTGCCCAGTGGCTTTTTTCGCGAGTACCCGACGAGTCGAGGCGGTTGGTGCCGAATCCCATCAGCACGATCTCGCGCTGGAAAATCTTCGACAACCTCCGTCGCAGCCTCGTCGAGCCGCTCACCTTTCTCTTGTTCATCCTCGGCTGGTTTGTGCTGCCGGGGGGAGCGATCTACTGGACCGTCGCGGTTTGCCTGCTTCTGTTCCTACCCGGCCTGTTCCAGTTCGCTTTCGGCCTCGGCCCCGCGCTGCTCAAGCTCAGCGTTGCCGGAATCCGTGAGAGCTTCAAGGTGTTCGGCGGCTCCATCGCCATCACCGTACTCAATCTCGTCTTCCTCCTCCACCACATGCTGTTGTCGGTGGATGCGATCGTCCGGTCGCTTCTTCGCACGCTCGTTTCCGGCCGTCGCCTGCTGGAATGGGAAACCGCCGCCCAGGCCGAAGCCAGGGCCTCCCGTACGCCGCTCGATTATTACCTCCAACTGTCTCCCCTATTGGCCATAGTGATCGCCGCTGCGCTCGCCTGGCAGGATCTGCGGTCATTATTCGCCGCCGCGCCAGTCCTCTTTCTCTGGGCCATGTCGCCGCTCGTCGCCCTATGGCTCGACGCCCCCGCCCGCCGCGAAGAAGGCACACTGCCTCACGCCGATCAACTCTTTCTGCAACGCCACGCCTGGCTCATCTGGCGGTATTTCCTCGACTTCGGCGATGAGAAAAACCATTGGCTCATCCCCGACAACGTCGAAGAAAAGAACCTCCATCAGACCCGCAAGCTTTCCCCTACCAACTACGGATTGCTGCTCAACGCCAGGCAGGCTGCTCTCGAGCTGGGATTCCTCACCCTGCCCGAATTTGCCCGCGCCACCGTGGCCAGCCTCGCAACCTATGATCGTCTCGAAAAAAACCACGGGCATATCTACAACTGGTACGACATCGAAACCCTCCGCGCGATTCCTCCGCTGACGATCTCGACCGTAGATAGCGGCAATCTCGCCGCGTCCCTCTACACGTTGCACAGCGGCGCGCTCGATATCCTTCAGCGTCCCCTGCTCAGCGACGACGCTTTCACTGGACTCGATCTCGCATTCCCCGACACTGGCAAACACGCAACCAGGAATACAGAATCCACGGGGCACGAAGTTTCGGCGTCATCCTTGCGGGAACTTCTCCGCGTGAAGCTCGAACACTATAAGCAGCTCGATCCTGCGTCCGGCCGTCCCTCGTCCAACCAAAAGGCCCCATCGATCGTTCGAGATCGGCCGGTAAATGATTCCGAGACATGGATAGCCAACGAAGCCAAGCGTCGCAGCGAAGCCCTCTCCTATTTCATTCAAAGCTATGTCCCATGGCTCTTGCCTCGCTTTGAAACCCTGTTCGCACTGCCTCAATTGAACGGCGAGTCCGACCAGAAAGTCCCGTCCCTCAAAGCCGCCGTCGAATACACCCGCGGCCTCGAAAGCCGTATCGCCGAAGCACGATCGTCCTTACCTCAAGGCTCACCCATAACCGTCCTCGCCGCCGACTTGCAAGCGATGCTCCCCAGCGCCCAGCAACGCCTCGCCCAATTGCAGGCCGACATCGCGAAGATCGCCGCCGAGGCAGAGCGCCACGCCAACGCAATGGACTTCGGCTTCTTCTACGTCCGCTCCCGCCGACTCCTCTCCATCGGCTACGACGCGCCGTCCGGCGAACTCCACTCCGCCTGCTACGACCTCCTCGCCTCCGAGGCCCGCATCGCCTGCTTCCTCGCCGTAGCCAAGGGCGAAGTTCCCGAGCACTCCTGGTTCCGCCTCGACCGCTCGCACGTCCTCGTCGACGGCCGCCCCGCGCTCCTCTCCTGGACCGGCACCATGTTCGAGTACATGATGCCCGCACTCTGGATGCGCAGCTTCCCCGACACGCTCATCTCGCGCTCCCTCGAATCCGCCGCCCGCATTCAACAGCACCACGTACGCAACATCCCCTGGGGCATCTCCGAATCCGGCTTCGCCAAGACAGACGCTATCGGCCGCTATGGCTATCAGGCCTGGGGAATCCCCGACCTCGCGCTCAAATACGAAGCCGAAGACGGCCCCGTCATCTCCCCCTACTCCACCTTTCTCGTCCTCTCAACCCTCCGCTCCGAGGCCATCGAGAATCTTCGCCGCATGGCTAAACTCCAGTGGCAAGGCGAGTACGGCTTCTACGAGGCCGCCGACTACACCCAAGGCGGCGAGCCGCAATTGGTTCGCTCCTGGATGGCCCATCACCACGGAATGTCGCTCCTCGCCGTCGCCAATCTACTCCGCGCCAACGTCTTCCAGCGGTTGTTTCACGCTCATCCCCGCGTACGCGCCACCGAGTTGCTGCTGCATGAAAAACCGCTCAGCCGCGAGACGCTCAGAGAACTATCCAAGCAGCCCAAGCCCCGAAAGCCCGGCACTAAGGCTCAAGACGAAGACGAAACCGAAGAAAGCCTCCAAACCACCGCTGCGAGCAGTTGAAAGATCGCGAATTTACCTCGAAAGCAAGACCCAGCAACAGCACCCGCTCCCACCGCATCCTACCCCTGCACAACGAAATCAGTGAGGTTTGTAGGTGAAGAAAGCCGGCAGCGCCGCCGATCCCCTCTGGTTCAAAGACGCCATCATCTATGAATTGCACGTCCGCACCTTTGCCGACAGCAATGCCGATGGAATCGGCGACTTCCCCGGCCTCACCAGCAAGCTGGACTACCTTCAGGAGCTAGGCGTCACCTGCCTCTGGTTGTTGCCGTTCTTTCCCTCGCCGCTACTCGACGACGGCTATGACATCGCCGATTACACCGGAGTCCATCCAAACTACGGCACCCTCGACGACTTCCGCTCCTTTCTGAACGCGGCCCACCAGCGCGGCATGCAGGTGCTCATCGAGATGGTGATGAACCATACCTCGAGCATTCACCCCTGGTTTCAGCGCGCCCGCAATGCCCCCGCCGGATCGAGCGAACGAGATTTCTATGTCTGGAATAAATCGGACACGCTCTTCACCGACGTCCGCATCATCTTCACCGACACCGAGAAATCCAACTGGGCCTGGGACCCGGTCGCCAAAGAATACTACTGGCACCGCTTCTTCTCCCATCAGCCCGACCTGAACTACGACAATCCAGAAGTACTCCACGAAGTTCTCAACGCCATGCGCTTCTGGCTCGACATGGGCGTCGACGGCCTCCGCCTCGATGCCATCCCCTATCTCGTCGAGCGCGACGGAACCAGCTGCGAGAATCTTCCCGAGACCCACGCCATCATTCGCCAGGTACGCGCGTTCTTCGACGCCGAATACGAGAACCGCTTCGTCCTCGCCGAAGCCAATCAATGGCCGACCGACGTGCGCCCCTATTTCGGCGACGGCGACGAATGTCACATGGCCTTTCACTTCCCGCTGATGCCGCGCATGTACGTCGCGATTCGCCAGGAAGACAGCACCCCGATCACCGAAATCATGCGGCAAACGCCGGAGATTCCCGACACCTGCCAATGGGGCCTTTTTCTTCGCAATCACGACGAACTCACGCTCGAAATGGTCACTCTCGACGAGCGCGACTACATGTATCTCGCCTACAGCGCCGATCCGCGTATGCGGATCAATCTCGGCATCCGTCGCCGCCTCGCGCCTCTGCTCGATAACAATCGCGGACGCATCGAGCTGCTCAATAGCCTCCTCTATTCCTTCCCCGGAACCCCGATTCTCTACTATGGCGACGAGATCGGCATGGGCGACAACATCGAGCTCGGCGACCGCAACGGCGTCCGCACCCCAATGCAGTGGAACAACGGCCCCAACGCCGGCTTCTCCACCGCGCCCGCCGATAAGCTGTACGCACCCATCATTCAAGGCTCGGTCTACGGATATCGCGCCGTCAACGTCGAAGAGCAGCAGGAAAATCCCTCGTCCATCCTCCAGTGGACCCGCAACATGATCGCCCTGCGCAAGCTGTTCCCCGTCTTCGGTCGCGGCGCCCTGCGCTTCCTCGCTCCGGCGAATCGGAAAGTTCTCGCCTATCTGCGCGAGTTTGAAGGCGAAACGGTTCTATGCGTCGCCAATCTGTCCCGCTTCGCCCAACCGGTTGAACTGCCGCTCGAAGAATTCGACGGCCGCGTGCCGATGGAGATGTTCGGCTACACAGCATTTCCGAAGATCACCGCCCAGCCATACGGACTCTCGCTCGCACCCTATTCCTTTCTCTGGTTTCAGCTGCATCCGGTCGCCAGCGCAACCCTTCCGGCGGCTCCCGCGCCCGATCTTGAGCAGCAGGTCGAGGCAGCCGTGCCAGCCGGAGTCGCCGCGGACGAACTGCTGGTCCACTCCGACTCCGGTGTCCACCCCCTCACCTTGCGCCATCGCAATGCCGCGAATCTGCTCATACATATATCTCCGGTCACCGCGGACGAACTGCGCTCCCTCGTTGAAACGGCGGAGCAACTCGCCCAGGCAAATTCGCTGCTACGGATCACGCTGGCCTTTCCCCAGACCGCCGCCCTTGCCAATATCGCCGAAGCGCCCAATGCCGACAGCGCCCTCGGAGCGAAGCTCGGCGAGGTCGTCCGCAACGGCGTCGCCAACGTCGCCGTGGCCCCTTACGAATTACCTGCCAACGCACTCCCCTCCCGCTGGCCTTATCCCGCCAGGGCCTATGCCGAGCTCGCCCAGCTCGCCGCCGAACATGAATCCAGCGTCGCCGTGCTCCTCGGGCAGGGCGCCGACTCGCTCAACCGGGAAGCCCTGCCGGCCTTGATCGATGCCGTCCTCTCCGATGAATTCGATCTCGCCGTGCCGTTTTATCATGCCGGCCGATATGAGGGATTGCTCAATACCGCCGTCCTCCATCCCCTTACCAGGACGCTCTACGGCGCGGGAGTCCGCTATCCCCTGGCCGCGGACATGGCGTTTTCCGCTCGCTTCTGCCAGCGCCTCGCCGCAACCGCCAGCTCCCTCGATTCAATGGCGCTCGATGAGACTCTGCTGTGGCCGGTAACCGCAGCCGCCGTGCACGGCTTGCGCATGGCGCAGGTAAGCGGCTGCACCCGCCATTTTGCCCAACCCTACACCAGCGACCTCAATCAGTTGCTCACCCACATCCTGAGCTCCATGTTTGCCGACGCGGAGAAACTCGCCAGCCAGTGGCAAAAAGGCTATCCCGTCATGCCCCTGCAGACTCTTACCGCAGCAAGGCTGATCGCGCCTCCGCAGTCGGCTTTAGATCAAACAGATCCATCCGAGGACGCCGCCGGGATGTATGAGTCCTTCCGCCTCGCAGCCGAGAACCTGCAGGATGTGTGGTCCCGCACCATGTCCACCGGCACCCGTCTGCGCCTCAAGCGCCTGGGCGAAATGCCGGCCGCTCAGTTCTCCATGCCGGACTCGCTCTGGGTCAGCATCGTCTATGACTTTCTGGTCGCCTATCATGTCCGCTCCGTCAACCGTAGCCACCTCTTTGGCGCCTTCGTACCACTCTATCTGGGCTGGGCTGCATCTTATGTCCGGAAGATGCGCGGCTTGACTGAGGAGCAGGGAGAGTTGCAGGTAAATTCACTGGCTTCCACCTTCGAGGCTGAAAAGCCTTACCTGATGTCGCGCTGGCGGTGGCCAGATCGATTCACCCCTTAAGTTACCCGGCGTTGTCTACTCGACCGCCAAAGGAGGAATCCATGTTGCCGCAAATTGAGTTCGCCCTTCACGCCTCCCTGACTCGCGCCCTCACCACACTGGCTACGTTGTTGCCGGCGGTGACCGCCTTTGTGCTGGCGGTGGTGGTCAGCGCGCTGATTGGTGCCTTCCTCGCCTTTGTGTTGCGGCGCATCCTGAGCGCCTTGCGCGCCGACGAACGCCTGCGCTCGAACTCCGAAACCAGCGTCATCGCGTGGTCCTCACTTCGTAGTCCAACGCTCCTGTTTTCGCAAATCGTCTTTTGGGGATGCGTGGTAGTCGGCACCGTCATCGGCATCTCCGCCTTCGCCGCCGCCTACAGCAATTCCGAACACCTCGAAGCCGCAATGCTCCCCTATGTCGCCCGTGTCGTCGGAGCGGCCCTGATTCTCCTCGCCGGCATGGTTGCCGCTCGCTTCCTCGCCCGCAGCGTGCTCATCGAGGCAGTCAATTTGAACCTCCACTACGCCCGCCTGCTGAGCCTGGGGGTGAAGTGGATGGTAATGGTGCTGACGATTGCCATGGCCCTCGACCACCTCTCGATCGGAGGCGGAATTGTGGAGCTCGCCTTCGGCATCCTCTTCGGCGGAATCGTCCTGACTCTTTCGCTGGCTATCGGCCTCGGCAAGCCCGACCTCGTAAGAAAATCGCTCGATCAGGACGACCGAACCTACGCCGAAGAAGCCCACGCAGCCAGCGTCCGCCACTTCTAGGTTCCCGTCCTTCATCTCCCAATCAACTAACTTTGTCATCTCGATCGAAGCGCATCAGAGAACTGACGACCTTCGCCAATACCCAACGCGCGCAGTGGAAGTGGGAGAGGTGGCGCAAGCCAGTAGAATGAGCGTGCAGCGTTAAGCAGGAGCGGCATGGAGAACATCGAACGTCTTCTCGGCGGAAAGGAGACGAAGCTCTTCGATCCTCACGATTCCTCTTCAGGCAAAGGCGCCGAAGTGTTGGATGCGAGCGTGATCAGGCGTGGCGATCGATGGTGGATGTATCTTGCCGGGCAGTCAGGCGGATATGGCGCCACGCAGATCTTCAGCGCTTCACTCGATCCAGGCGCACCCCTATCCCTGGCCGGCTGGAAACTTACTCGAGAGGAAGCCGGCGAATTGGCGCCTCTCGCGGGACAGAGCGTGAGCCGCGTGTGGGACGGTAATGGCGGGCGGCACTGCCCATCGTATGTAAGAGGATGGGACCCGCACAAGCGCGAATGGGCGGAGCGAATCTACTACGCGGGAGCCGCGGAAAACTTGTGGGGACCCTATACGATCGGTTTCTTGGAGTGGAACGGGGAGGAGTGGATCGATCAACCTACACCTGTGTTTGCTGCGAATGAGGATTGGGAACACGGAAGCGTGTACGAACCGAACCTCATTTATCACGATGGCAAATGGAAGATGTGGTACGTGGCGGGATCTAACCATGAAAACTACCTGGTGCAGGGCTACGCCGAGAGCGACGATGGAATGTCCGGATGGAACACCCACACCGTCTTCGCCTTACCCGAGATGAAGATGTTCGATTTCAGCATCTGTGAGCGGGCCGGCTCCTTCGACGCGATCTTTGCGCGCGTTTGGGTCGAAGAAGGCAGCGCGCCGGCCGAGACCGGATTGTGGTGGTGCCGGGCAGAGAAGCCGTCGGGAATTCTGTCCGATTGGAGCCGCCCGGTACAGATAATGACGGCCGAAGATCGCGGATGGCACAGTGGCCCGTGGAAACCCTCGTTCCAGTTTGACGAGGACAATATAAACCACGCATTCGTGTTCTTCGACGGGCTCTACCGAACCAGTGACCCAGGTCCATTTCCGTTCGCCTTTACCCTTGGGTGCCTTGAAGTTGAACTGCCGATTACTGCCGTGAAATTGTAAATTCTTACCAACCCCATAGAGCATCCAGCGAAGGGAAGCCTCGCAACCCGCGAACCGCCCCGCTGCTACTGCCCAACTGCCGCCACTCGGATGGCAGCAAACCAGGCAACGCCTGCCAGTCGTCGAGTCCAGCCAATGCGGAAAAATTACTCTCATTCTCGAAAGAGTCAGTCGTTATCTGAGCGCTACTGGTGGTACACCCCACGCCATGAACATCCATCCGAAGAAAAGTTCTTCGACCTCAAGTGCCTCGACATGGCTCTCCAGCATTTTCCACGGCTCATACTCCGGTTTGGGAGTCGAAGAGAACTTGGTCTTCGAAAACAGGAAACGAAAGCTTGAGTTAAACATCTTCGCCAGACGGCGGTGCGAGAGTTTGGCTCCGAAGGCAACGATACGCGCATGGCTCTTCAAATACGGAGCCAGATTGGCCAATGCTTCACGCGACGCGTAAACATCAGGGGCGCCGAGCATCAACAAGGCGTCGAAAGTGCCTTGCAATTCCACCTCTTTCGCATCCGACGTGATGACATCGACATTCGTCCAAGCATTCCTTTGCACCCTCTGTTTCGCACTCCTCGCCATGCCCGGGCTGATCTCCACTCCAACAACGGCTCCGGATCGGGTAACCGCGTCCACAAGATACGGGAAACTACCCCCCGGTCCGCACCCAGCGTCGAGAACACGATCTCCCGGCTGGAGTTGCAGCCTCCGAACTGCTCGTTGACGCAGGGATTTGGCGAAGAGCAGATCGAAGTTCGGAAAGGGACTGATCAACGGGACAAGGAAGCGCGCATAAGGGGGAGTGACTTCGCGATCTCTCACCCGGTCTGCTTCTTTGGCGTTCATGTTTTTTCCCCCAATCAACTAAACTTTGTCATCTCGACCGAAGCGCATCACAGAACTGACGACCTTCGCCAATGCCCAACGCGCGCAGTGGAGAGACCTACGAGTTGCGCGACTAGAGCATTTTCGCAATAGTAGGTGTGACCGAAGAGAAAATCTTGGCTGGCCTTTTCATCAAGAAAAGGCCAACGTCCGCAACGCTGGAAAGGCCACAGGAATTGCGAAAATGCGATTAAGCCGGAACGTACGTCAGCCGAATCACGTCCTCGCCAATTCGATCGCTGGCAACAAGGCGGAGCGGCGGCCGGGGGCCGGTGAAGAATGGCTTGCCGCTACCAGTCACGACGGGGTGGAGGTAGAGTCGATACTCATCAATAAGGCCAAGGTTGGTTAGGCTTCCTGCCAGGTCTGGTCCGGCAACGTCAATCTCGCCGGGTTGCTGAGCCTTCAGCCCCCGTATTACCGCATCGAGGTCATCCTCGATAAGTGTGGCGTTGGGGCCAAGTGGGGTGTTGGCCGACTTCAACGTGCGCGACACGACCCACTTCGGCTTGCTCCGCCACGCCGCGGCGAAGTCGTGTTCCTCCGCGACCCAGTCCGGAAGGTCTTCGTCCCAATAACGCATGACCTCGTACATGCGGCGACCGTACACAATGCCGGTCAGGTCGCGCACCTGCTCGATGAAGTGACGAAAGAGCGCCAGGCTGGGCTTAAATGCCAGATGGTCGACGTAGCCATCCAGGGACTGGTTCAATCCATACACGAGCTTGGCCATGGTACAAAATCTCCGCCCCAGGTTTTTCAGAATCGCTTGAGCCGGCGTTCCGCAGAAGTGAGGTTGGACACGATCTGCGCACCGCATTGTCAGTGTAACCAATAACCCGAGGTCCGCTTTTGGCTGGGGATCCGGCCTGAAAGGATTGCCTGGCCTTCCAGATGCGGGCCACCCGCCAATTTGCTTTTTCAACCGGGCGCCATGTGCGGTACCCTAAGCACATCGGAGGTAGACTATGGAGCAACTCGACCGAATCACCCAGCAGCCGGAAGTCATGGGCGGCCGCGCCTGTGTGCGAGGCATGAGGGTCACCGTCGGCATGATCGTCGGTATGATCGGCAGCGGCCATACTATCGACGAGGTTCTGGCTGACTATCCTTACCTCGAACGAGAAGACATCCTGCAGGCCCTGCGCTACGCAGCTTGGCGGTCTGAAGAGCGGGAAATCATCCTGGCAAGCGCGTGAAGGTATTAGTGGATATGAACCTATCTCCCAGATGGGTTCAAACGCTTGAGCTTGCCGGAATTGAAGCGATCCATTGGTCGGTAGTAGGCAGTCCCAATGCACCCGACACGGAGATTATGGCTTACGCGTCGGCTTTCGGCTATGTGGTCTTGACGCAGGATTTGGACTTCAGTGCGATCCTTGCTTCAACCGCGGATAGGAAACCGAGCGTGGTACAAATCCGCTCAGCGGAAGTCAGCCCTGAAGCGATCGGGCGGCAGGTGGTAACCGCCCTGCTCCAGGTAGCCGATGAACTCGAAGCGGGCGCATTGCTAACCATCGATCCAAATCGGACCCGATTTAGATTGCTGCCTTTTCGTACTCGGGATTAGCCTCCCGAGAGGTAAATCCCAGATCCCAAATGCAGGGACCTGGGGCACTTGCCACGAAGGGCCTTTTGCGCCAATGCCGGGGAGGCGTAAAATCCCCGTAGGAGGCTGACATGCACGCGATCGCTTTCGTCATCCCTATTTTTGCAGGCGTTTTTTTAGCCATTTTTCTAAGTTTTCTGCCGCTAATTCTGTCGGAACAGCGAGCAGCCCAGGACAAGGCGCGGGCGCGCCGTATGGCTGAGCATAGGATGAATGCGAGACTCCTGCGACTCAACCTTTGA
>Ga0302325_10024941_pt1 | contig 12430 bp, 12 predicted proteins | sample Palsa_T0_2_FD_201948 | JGI IMG/M metagenome (GOLD analysis project Ga0302325, IMG submission 201948) | Peat permafrost microbial communities from Stordalen Mire near Abisko, Sweden - Palsa_T0_2 | ecosystem: Environmental > Terrestrial > Soil > Palsa > Peat permafrost | place: Sweden: Abisko...
GACGCCACGCACAGGGTCATGGCGATCAGCAGCGCCAGGTTGACCAGCCAGATGAAGCGGTCGCGGCCACGCCGGCTGATCAGTTTCCTGGTGGTGCGGACCACCCAGTCCCAGTGCAGGGTGAGGTGGACAAGCAGGACCAGGCCCAGCGCGAGGCCGAGCCATTCGTGGATGGCGACTCCGGTGAAGTCGAAGCTGTAGGCGAGCGTGTAGCCGACCAGGATCGCTGCGTCGAGCCAGAAGTCCAGCCGCGTCCGCGCCAGGATCCGCCGGCGCCGGCTGGCGGCGGCGGCCGTGTCCCTGGGCGCGGAGTTCGTCATGACCTGCTTCCGGGCTGGAGCAATGGAATCCCGTAAGCAATCATCGTCCTCGAGCTACCGCACGGCTCCTGCAGATCGTGGGTGAGTCCGGCGACCATCCAGCCGGCCGAACCGATGACGCGCCCTGTCCCTCGGTCCGGCGGAGTGGGAGGATGGGGTCGTGGGCGACGACAAGGACACCGAGCTCGCCGACGCTCTGGCCGAGCTCGGCCGTCGAGTCGGGCAGGCCGTGACTGACGCGATTGAGCGCGTTCGGCCCGCGTTCGACGCGCTCGCGGAGGTGGCGAGCCGCCCTGACGTCCGGGCGGTGATCGAGCGGGCGGAGCAGGCCATCCGGCGCAGGCCCTGCCTGTGCTTCTGCTCCCGGGCCCATCCGGCCGACCGCGGCGTCTGCGAGCGGCTCGACGCGGTGATCACGGGCCAGTACAGCTCGGACGTGCTGGGCGAGGTCGATGTCCCGCTGTGCGCTCCGTGCGCGGCCGCCAGGGCCGCGCGCGAGTTCGCGGGGTGACCGGGCCCGACGGCTACGTTCGTCAGGAATTTGGGTCAGCCGTAGTGCCGCAGGTGCGGCCAGAGCGTGCGCCAGCTGGCCGCCGGGCCGGTGCAGACGCCGATCTGGAGGTCCGTCCAGTCGTTCTGCACGTGGTAGGGGGCGTGGTAGGTGGTCAGCAGGCGGCAGCTGGCGAAGTACGGCCGTAGCTGGCCGAGCGCGTCGACCACCAGCACCCTGGCGTCGGAGGCCCGGCCGGGGCCCCACATCCAGTAGGCATTGTGGCCGGAGAGCACGGGCGGCAGGTGGTCGGCGGAGCCGAGCACGTCCAGCGCGCCGGCTTCTGCGTAGTATCCCGTGAAGATCGAGGTGGGCGGCTGCCCGGCGCGCACCAGGGCCGCGTCCTGCGCTGCGATGGAGCGGGTGAGCTGCGGCCAGCCGATGGTGTCTCCGAGGGAGCTCTGCTGGGAAGAAGCCGGCAGGCTGTGCACGTCGCCGACCGGCACGATCGGCAGGCTGACCGGCAGGGCAATGGCCAGGCCCACCAGCGGTGCGGCTATCAGGAGCCCGCGCCGCAGCCGCGGCCGCCGGCCGCGGGCGATCCAGTGCTCGGCCGCGACGGCGCCGGCCGCCAGCACGGCTGGCGCCATCCCGTCGGTGTAGTACGGCTTGCCCGGGATCCAGGCCAGCACGTAGACGAGGATGAGCGTGGCGGCGACGGCGACGAACCGCAGCTCGGGAGTCCGCCAGAGCCGGATGAAGCCCGCGATGAGCAAGGGCGTCACCAGCAGTCCCGCGTATAGCAGCTGGGCCGGGAGGCCGGATATGTAATCGGCCGGGCTGGTGTTCTCGTGATGCAGCGCGGCGGCCATGGCCAGCTGCGGCCACCCGTTCGCGGCCTGCCAGATGAGGTTCGGCGCCCAGATCACCGCGGCGATACCGGAGCCGAGCCACGGCCACCTGGTGCGCAGCACGGGGCGGTGCTGCGAGACTCCGATGCCGAGCGCGAGGCCGATCAGCAAAATGACCAGCAGGTTGTCGCTCTCCAGCCCGACCCCGGCGGCGACGCCTGCGCCCAGCCACCAGTGCGGCCGCTGCCGCAGCAGCGCCGTGGCCACGCAGAGCAGGACGGCCGTCCAGGCCAGCAGGTCCAGCGGCGTGGTGTTGCCGATGTGGTCGGCGCCGAGCAGGATCGGGGAGCACGCCATGGCCAGGGCCGCCAGCACCCGGCCGAGCCGGCCCGCGCCGAACAGCGCCGCGAACCTGGCCGCCATGACGACGACCGCCCCGCCGGCCAGCGCCGGGACGATACGGACCGCCGTCGGGCTGACGCCGAGAATGCCGGTGATCCGGGTCAGCAGCGGGGCGAGCGGTGGCTGGTCCACGTAGCCGAACGCCAGATGACGCCCCGCCTCGATGAAGTACAGCTCGTCCTGCAAGAAGCCGTACCGGCCGCTGACCGCGAGCTCGACCGCGACGAACACCGCCGCGATGACCCAGGCGAGTACTGGCACGCGGTCGGAGGGTGCTGCCGGGCCGGTTCGGGCGGCCGGGACCGCGGTCTGAGGGCTGACGGCGGCGGAGCCTGCGGGCTGATCCATGACGATGCCTCCACGGCGCGTCCTGCCGGAAAGTCCATGGCAGGAAAACTGATATCACAATGATACGAGTATGCTAAGGAAAACTGCAAGTCGGCAGATGATCTGGCCGGCTGACGGCTGGCCGCGAGCCAGCCGTCAGCCGGCCACGAACCAGGGAAAGCTCTGAGATGCCAGACGGCCCGGCTACCGGTTATGCGCCGGTCAATGACGTGGAGATTTACTGGGAGAGCCGGGGCGACGGCGGAGTCCCCCTGATCGTGGTGCATGGCGGCTTCGGCCTGGCCAGCATGTCCGGCGAGCTGCTCGACCGGCTGGCCGGGCGGCGCCGGGTCATCGCGATCGAGCTGCAGGGCCACGGCCACACGCGGGATATCGGCCGCCCCTTCAGCTACGAGGCGTTCGGCGACGACATCGCCGGAGTGATCGAGCACCTCGGCGCCGAGCGGGCAGACCTGCTCGGGTACTCCCTCGGCGGCGGCGCCTGCCTGCGCTGCGCCATCCAGCATCCCGGCCGGGTCCGCAGGCTGGCCGTCGTCTCCGCGCCCTGCCGCCGCGACGGCTGGTTCCCCGAGGTCCGCGCCGGGTTCGGCCAGCTGAGCAGCGCCGGGTTCGGCCAGCTGAGCCAGTCCCCGATGTACCAGGCGTGGCTGAAGGTCGCTCCCGACCCCGGCGCCTTCCCCGCCCTGATGGACAAGACCGGCCGGCTGCTGCGCCAGCCGTACGACTGGTCCGAGGAGGTCAGGCGGCTCACCATGCCGACGCTGCTGGCCTACGCCGACGCGGACAGCATCCCGCCTGCGCACGCCGCCGAGTTCTTCGCGCTGCTCGGCGGCGGCCTCAAGGACGCCGGCTGGGACGGATCGCCGGGCCCGGACACGCACCTGGCCATCCTGCCGGGACTCACGCATTACGACATCTTCTACGCCCCCCAGCTCGCCGCGGTGGTCGATAACTTCCTCAGCTAAGCCGGCCGCTGCCTTCGTAGACTTCTGACGTGGATACGCGAGAGGCCGCGCAGCGGTGGGCAGATGTGTGGGAGCGCGGCTGGCGTGAGCACGACGCGGACGCCATCGCCGCGCTCTACGCCGAGGACGCGCTCTGGCAGCAGCATCCGTTCCGCGAGCCTGAACCGGGTTACCTCGCCCGCGTGTTCGCTGAGGAGGAATCGGCCCAATGCGAGTTCGGCGCGCCGATCGTCGACGGCGATCGGGCCGCGGTCTCCTGGAGCGCGCGGACCAGGCTCGTCGACGGCGGCGCCGAGAACCTCGCCGGCGTGTCGCTGCTGCGTTTTGACGCGGGCGGGCTCGTAGTCGAACACCGCGACTTCTGGGTCCTGGGCTAGAGGCAGAGCGCCGCGACGATGGCGGCCAGGAAGAGAAGAGGAACCAACGATGACCGCGGACAGCCGCCAGCCCGTTTCAGTTTCCCGGCGGATCGAGGCTCCCGCTGATGAGCTGTTTGAGGTGCTCGCCCGCCCCGCCAGGCATCCCGGCATCGACGGCTCGGGGATGCTGCAACAGGCTGGCCGTGACTGCGTCATCTCCGGCGTCGGGGATACGTTCACGATGAGCATGCACAACGCTGAGATGGGCGACTATGAGATCACCAACCACGTAGTGGCGTTCCGGCGGAACCGCCTGATCGGCTGGGAACCAGTGCTGAGCGCCGCGTCGCGCGCGGAGGACGCGGCGGACATCGGCGAGCGGGGCGGGCACCGGTGGATCTATGAGCTCACGCCGGCCGGCCCGGGGGCCACTATGGTCACCGAGATCTACGACTGCTCGCGTGCGCCCGAGTGGCTGCGCAAGGCTGTTCGCAACGGCGATCGCTGGGTGGCGAGCATGACCACGACGCTGGAGAAGCTCGATCAGCAGTGCGCCAGGCACTGACCGGAACATGCCGGCCGCGCCGGCCATGCCGAACCGCTGCTCAGTATGGCTCGACCGCCGGCTCATCCGTCGTGCTGGCGCCGATACGCGCGGCCGCGGTGTTGGCCTTCCGGGCGACGGGCAGATGCCGGGCGGCTGCCGCGAGGCCGAACACCGGCATATTGCCGTAGACGGCCTCGTACTCGCCGGCCCGCACCCGGAACGTCTCGTGCCAGATTCCGACGTCGCCTGAGTCCCTGACCGCGCGGTTGAACCGCCGCCACGGCTCCAGATGCGGCAGGTCGCGGTCCCTGGCGAACCGGTCCAGGGAATCGAAGTCGCGCCAGTACTGGACCAGGATCGTCGTCCGCCCGAACCACGGCTGGAATCCGAGGCAGCCCAGTTCCGGATGCTGGCTGAGCACCTTCAGCATCCTGGGCATGGCCGTGGCTACCGGCCACCACTTGCGGATACGGAGCGGATGGTTGAGCCGCATCCCGATCAGGAAGACGACGAAGTCGCCCTCGATATCCGCCGTGTAACGGCCTCGCTGGATCTCCAAGGCCACTCCCTCCTCCGAGTCCCTCCTCCGCGGTTTCATGCTGCCATCAGCATGAACCCGCAGTACCGCCCGCGCCAGCGGCCCGGAACGCGGAACCGGCGGTAACGGGCCGCTGAGGTCACCTGAGCTCGGCGGCCCACTCGCTGAAGTTGGCGCGCAGGGCCGGTGCGCGACGGGAATCTACGGGCAGGCCCTCGTCCGCGAGCCGTTCGAGGCTGGCCAGCATGTCGGCGAAAACCTGCTGGTCGATCACTCGCTCGTGCGACCAGCCGTGGCTGTCGATGGCCGTCTCGAACGATGCGGCGGCCGCGGTGATGACAGCCGCGCGGCTTCGACCTGCAGCGGTGTTAGCCCGCCCGGGGTGTGCCCGCCCGGAGTCATTTAATCGGCCGCGTGCCCGCGGACGGCATCGACGAGGGGCTGCCATGCGCGTCGCAGTGGAGCCGGGAGGACCAGATCCGGCCAGAGGTCCACGAGCAGCGCGCCATCGATGTAATTACAGATGTCTTCGCCCGTTCCCTCGCGCAGGACGATCTCGTACACCCTGGCGCGCTGGCGGCGGTCTGACAAGTCGAATTCCCGGTCAGGCTGCGACCAGTTGAGGCGCAGCGGAAGGTGAACCCGGCCGAGTGCGAGCTCTGGCGGCAGCCGAGGCAAAGCACCAGGCACGTACGCGGCGTGGCCATGGGCGACCGCCGCCTCGCGGAAGGTCGGACGCGCGACCAGGTCAAGGTCGAACCCGGCCGCCCGAAGGATGCGCTCGGCGGTAGCCAGGTTCGGGCTCTTCGTCCCGGCTGCGTAAGCCGCGAGCGTGGGGCGGGAGGCACCCGCCCGGCGCGCCAGCTCCGAGCGCGACAGGCCCGCCAGTCTCCTGGCCCTCTCCAATCAGATACATCAAAGCCATCTGCGCCCTGTACCGCACTGTGCCCGGGTGAGGCCGTGGCGCCTGCGCTCCTCCGCGAGCCGCCAGCGTGCGAGTGACAAACCTGGCCAGACCGGTCAGTGGGAGTACACAATTGCGCTAGCAGGGGCCGCGCCAGTGAGCACTAGCACGGGCCGCCCCGGTGAGCAGAGGCCCGCGAGATTCCGCGCCCGGCAGGGAGGACCATCATGTCCAGCTACCTACGCGCCGTCCGGGTGCGGCGCATGACCAGCGTGACGACCCTGCTGGTAGCCGCAGCCGCGGCAGTTGCGCTCGGCGGCGCGGCCGCGCCCCGCGCGCTCGCCGCTGAGCCGGGCGGGGCAAAGGTAACCTCGGGCCTGCTGATCGCGATCCGGACCATCAACGGCGCGGCGCTGGTCAAGGAGGGCAGCCTGGGCGCGGCGTGGAACGACGAGTACCCCGACGTGGAGGACGTGGCCGTTGCCACCGACACCACGAACGGCCCGCTGATCGCGGTGGTGACCGCCGGTGGTGAGCTGATGGTCAAGGAGGGCAGCCTGACGGCGAAATGGACCGACGAGGCGAGCGACGTGGACGAGGTGTCCGTCGCCAGCGACCCGGTCAACGGCCCGCTGATCGGGGCGGTGACCACAACCGGCGAGGCGCTGGTCAAGGAGGGCAGCCTGACGGCGCCGTGGAACCACGAGTACTCCAGCGCGGAGAACATCTCCGTCGCCATTGACTCCGCGCACGGCCCGCTGATCGGGGTGCTGACCGAGAGCGGCGAGGCGCTGGTCAAGGAGGGCAGCCTGGGCGCGGCATGGGACCACGAGCACGGCGGCGTGGGCGAGGTCTCCGTGGCCAGCGACACGAAGAACGGCCCGCTGATCGAAGTGTCGACCGTAGACGACGAGGTGCTGGTCAAGGAGGGCAGCCTGGGCGCCGGGTGGACGGACGAGCATTCCAGCGCGATCAATGGCGCCGTGGCGAGCGACCCGACGAACGGCCCGCTGATCGGGGTCCTGGCCACCGTTACCAGCCCCGACGTTGCCGAGTTGGTCAAGGAGGGCAGCCTGGGCGCCGGGTGGACTGACGAGGACGGCAACGCGGTAGGACTGGACCTGGCCAGCGCCCCCGCCAGCGGCCCGCTGATCGCGGTCGTGACCGAGGGCTTCGAGGCCATGGTCAAGGAGGGCAGCCTGACGGCGCCGTGGAACGACGAGTACAGCAACGTGACCCAGGCGGACGTGGCCGGCTAGAGCACCTCGGCCCCGGCGCTGACCGCCCGCTTTTCCGCACCCGGTCGTGATGGCGGGACTCTGACGGCGGGCCATAGCGTCGTGGGATATCCGGCGTGTCAGATGGTCGGGCCTGAAGGCTGGTGCCGTTCCAGCGCGGCCAGCCTGAGCTCGAGCTGGTCGATCCGGTGCCGAAGAATCTCCAGCTGGGCCTCGTCGGCGAGCCGCCGCTGCGCGGTGCGGCGCAGTCGCGGCGAGGCCTCGGCGCGCGCCGCGACGAGCGCGAGCGGCACCAGCCGCTGCGGCCCGTGCGGCCCGTCGACCAGCCGGGACGGGATCTGGCCGGCCCGGTACCAGCTGCGCAGAGCGGCGCGGGATGCGCCAGTGCCGGCGGCCGCCCGTTCCAGCGTCACCCAGTCCGAGCCCTCGAGCTGTGCGTCCAGCTCGAGTTCGGTTTCCCATTGATCGAGCCGGTCCTCCCAGTCCATGACGGCAGGATCCTCCATCCGGGAGCGCTTAGATCACTGCTTACCCTGGGGGTAGATCCCAGTCTACCCTATTAATAGCATGGTATTGACTAGGTTACAGCTATGCTCGACAGTAGTCTCATGTTTGAGCGATTCACTGACCGCGCCCGGCACTCCGTCGTGCTTGCCCAGGAGGAAGCCCGGCGGCTGCAGCACAACTACATCGGCACCGAGCACATCCTGCTCGGGCTGCTCGGCGAGCCCGGCGGGCTCGCATTCCGCGCCCTGGAGCGCTTCGGGATGTCGCTTGACGGTGCCCGCGAAGAGGTCAGGGCCATTGCCGGCACCGGGAAAAGCTCGCTCAGCGGGCATATCCCCTTCACCCCGCGCGCGAAGAAGACCCTTGAGCTTGCGCTCCGCGAGGCCCAGCAACTGCACCACAACTACATCGGCACCGAGCACATCCTGCTCGGTGTGATACGGGAAAGCGGAGAGATACGGGAAGGCGGAGTGATACGGCAAGGTGACGGCGTCGCTGCGCAAGTGCTGCGGCAGCACTCCGCTGACCTCCTGCCGATCCGGATGGCCGTGCTCGAGCTGGTGTCCATGGCGCCGACCGAGGCCACCCGGCTCAACCGCTGGCTGCGCCGCCACTCCGCGGCCGGCCCCGCCGAGGCGCCCGAGCGAGGCCAGACGGCCGAGTTCGGCACCACGCCGGCGGCCGACACCAGCCTGAGCGAAGCCGCCCGGCTGGCCGGATCACAGCCGGTCGGCTCGCATCATCTGCTGCTCGCCGCCCTTGGCGATCCCGATACCGCCGCGGCCCGGGCCCTCGCCGCTCTCGGCGTCGACCTGGACCAGGCCAGGGAGGCGCTGCGCAACGCCGACGTCACCGGCACCAGCGACGAGCAGCCAGAAGATGCTGGCCGGCGCCAGATGCTGATCCGCGTGACCGACAATCAGCTCACGATCGAGGCAACCGACCGGGTGATCGTCGACCTCGGCCGCGCCGCGCTCCGTGCGCTCGGCGACGAGGCCAGCCCGCCCGGCACTATCCGCGGTGACCTGCCGGTCAGCGCCAGCCTCGGCAGTGTCTGGCTGGCGCTGCACGACAGCCTGGGAGTCATCCAGCGGAGCGCGACGCTGTCCCCGGATTCCCCTGGCTCACCGGGCAGCCCTGAGAAGCCAGTCCAGCCAGGATCCGAAGCCGCTGAGGACCCGGAACGTCCGACGAGTACGGCAACGTGACCCAGCCGGACGCGGCCTGCTAGTGAGATCCGCGGGTCAGTCGCTCGTGGTGCAGGTCGCGCCGTCCACCGTCACGGTGATCCGGGCGCCGGGCGGGGGGCCGTTGAGGTAGATCAGCGCGTATCCGGAGCCGTTCGTCTGGTAGCTGTGGGTGTAGCCGCCGGCGCTCGCGGTCGCGTCCTGATAGGGGCGGTCGGAGTTCACGTAGACGTTGTTCTCGTCGCGGTCGGCGCTGTAGACGCTCGCGGTGGCCGTGCACCATGCGCCTGCCGCCTGCGGCGCGGGGGCGGGGGAGTAGGGCGTGGCGCCGGCGTAGTCGGCGGCCAGCGCACTGCTGATGGCGGCGACCACCGCGGGGCTCGTGGTGAGGATGCCGAGTTCCCTGTTGTAGTCGAGGCTGGCGACGGAGAAGTTCTGCGAGCCGACCAGGACCCGCTGGCCGGGCCGGCCGGCGTCGGCGACGATCGCCTTGGCGTGGATGTACAGCGCGCTGGCGTCGTCGGGGTACAGCCGGACATGCGCGCCGGCGCTGGCCAGCTCGCTCAGCGCCGCGTCCCATTCGCTGTCGGCGGTCATGATGATCCGCACCCGTACGCCGCGCCGGGCGGCGTCCGCCAGGGCGCTGGTGACGGCGGAATCGCCCATCTCCTCGTTCTCCACCGCCAGGGTGCGGGTGGCCCCGTTGATGACCGACAGGACGGACGCGCTGGCGTTGGTCGGGGACCACACCAGGTCCGTACCATCCGGCGGTGTGACGGCATCGCCCGCGAAGTCTGCGTTAAATGTCGTGACGATCGCCCGTACGTCGGCGCGGCTGGTGTCGATGACGGCGAAGTCCCTGGTGCCGGGGTAGTCCTCGGCGACCAGGTTGAGCGTCATGATCACCGAGATCCTGCCGTCGGTGGTGAGGGTTTTCTGGTGCCATGTCGTGCCGGCCGGGCCCCACCGTACGTGCACGCCGCGAGCGGCCAGGTAATCGTAGGCGGCCGTGTTGCGTGCCTTTTCCAGGTGCTGGTCGAGGATCACCCGCACGTCGATGCCCCGGGCGGCGTCCCGGGCCAGGTCCGTCTCGGCGACCGGGTCGGCCAGCTCGTACATGGTCAGGTCGACCGAGGTGCGCGCCCCGGTGATGAGCCGGTAGATGGGACCGAGCCCGGCCTGCGGCTCGGTCAGCACCCGCAGGGCCGCGGCACGGCGCGCGCGGTGCCGCGCAGCGGCGGGCACGGCGGTGGTGGCAGCAGGCACCGGCGCTGGTGCCGGGGCCGACGATGGCTGCGCGCTCTGCCGCGGTGCCGAGCTGCCGCAGGCACCGACGCCAGCGGCAACCGCCGCAACGGCGGTGAGCATGATCACGATGTTGCGGTACATAGGACTGTGCCCCGCCCCGCGCGGGAATCTCCCGGCCTCCGCCCAATCTAGACTCCCGTACCTCCGGGGTGCTGCCTGTTCCGGGCCGCCTGGCAGAGTGTGAGTGGGACAACGAGGAGAGAATTCTGATGGCAGCGAATGCGCTTCCCGGCGGGACGTTCACCATGGCCGGGGATCTGACGGTCACCCGGATGGGGTATGGCGCGATGCAGCTGGCAGGACCGCACGTGTTCGGCCCGCCCGCTGACCGTGACGCTGCCGTGGCCGTGCTCCGCGAGGCGATCGAGCTGGGTATCACGCACATCGACACCAGCGACTACTACGGCCCGCACGTCACCAACCAGATCATCAGGGAAGCCCTGCATCCCTACCCCGACTCGCTGCACATCGTCACCAAGGTCGGAGCGCTGCGGGACGCCGAGGGCGGCTGGCCGCAGGCGCTCGCTCCCGGGCAGCTGCGCCAGGCCGTGCACGACAACCTGGGTCGCCTCGGACTCGACGCGCTCGACGTCGTTAACCTGCGCGTCGGGGGGTTCGACAGCCCCGCTGACGGCTCCATCGCCGAGCCGTTCACCGTGCTCGCGCAGCTGCAGCAGGAAGGGCTGATCAGGCATCTGGGTCTGAGCACGGTCTCGGCGGCGCAGATCGCCGAGGCACAGACCATCGCGCCGGTGGTATGCGTGCAGAACTTCTACAATCTCGCCCACCGGGTCGACGACGACCTCATCGGCTCGCTCGCCGCCCGCGGCATCGCCTACGTGCCCTACTTCCCGCTCGGCGGGTTCTCCCCGCTGCAGTCCGACGAGCTGAAATCAGTTGCCACCCGTCTCGACGCCACGCCGATGGCCGTCGCGCTGGCGTGGCTGCTCCAGCGCTCACCGAACATCCTGCTCATCCCCGGAACCTCATCCGTTGCCCATCTGCGGGACAACGTCGCCGGCGCCGCGCTGACCCTCTCCGGGGATGACCTGGCCGAGCTGAACGCCATCGCGTCCTGAGGGGGCCCGGGGTCAGCGGACAGTGTGCGGGAGCTTGCCGTTGGCGCCGAGTTTGTAGGCGATGATCAGTGGCGTGCCTGATAGCGGGACGGCTGCTCCGGTGATGACATAGTCGCCGTCGATGGTGACGGGGGCGTTCGAGCCGGCGGACAGGAGCGTGTTCAGCAGGATCGCGCCGGTGGCGGCGTTGAACGCGTACAGGTGGCCGCTGTAGGTAGTGGTGAAGACGACGTTGTTAGTGACGGTGGCGGCGCCGTAGGGGGAAGAGGGGAGCTTGTCGTCCCATTCGATCTTCCCGGTGTCCTGGTTGACCGCGACCATCTCGCCGGTCGCCTTGGGGATGGCGGCCTCGAATGCCTTTCCGCTTTCCGTCAGGCCTTTGACGGACATCGGCACGCCGAGGTCGTTGACAGCGGCGAACGTGGTCGAGCCGTTGGTCGCCAGCTGGGATTCGACGCCGCCGAACACGCCAGGCTCGAGCTCGAACGTCGCGGGCAGCAGCGAGCTTGCCGTGGCCGGGGTGGCGTTCTCGGTGAGCAACCCGGCGTTAGCGGGTCCGCTGTGCACGCCGACCGGGAGTTTCCACAGCAGCTTGCCGGTCTTCGCGTTCAGCTCGATGAGGATGCCGGCCTTTCCGCCGTCAATGACGACCTGCTGGCCGTGCGCGGTGGTCAGGACGGGAGAGTTCTGCAAGTCCCAGTCGAACAGGTCATGCGGGGTGAGCTGGTAGTACCACAGCAGCTTCCCGGCCGGGCTCAGCTTGACGACCGAATCGGTGTACAGGTCGGGGCCGGGCCTGCTGGTGGCCCAGGGGTAGCCATGGGGCCAGCCGCCCTGGCCGATCGGGCCGGGGTTGGCGATGCCGATGTACAGGTTGCCCTGGCTGTCAAAGGACGGTGGGTCCCACAGGCCGCCGCCGGAGTTGATGGCGGGGTTGCCCCACAGGTTCTGCACCTCGTCCCATGACCATTCCGGCGCGCCAGTGGCCGCGTTCAGCGCCCACAGGGTCGCCCTGGCGCCGCCGAGGTACTCGCCCTTATTCGGGTTCACCGGGACCGTCGAGACGTACACGGTGCCGTGGTTGTAGCCGGGCGCCATGTCGATGCCCTCGAGGTCGTTGCCGGTCAGGGTCCGGCTCCACAGCTGCCGGCCGGTGGCCGCCGACAGGGCGACCGCGGCCTTGTCCGTCGCCGCGTACACCACTCCACCGGCGACGTTGACCCCGTCCGGGCCGCCGTTCAGCGAGTTGTAGTTGTGCGTCCAGAGCACCTTGCCGGTGGCGAGCCTGATCGCCATCACGTTGGACTCCTGATCCTGGGTGTACACCACGCCGTTCACCACCACGGGCGTCGTCGCGTAGCCATCCGCCAGGCCGGCGGCATGGGTT
>Ga0302325_10024942_pt1 | contig 12430 bp, 13 predicted proteins | sample Palsa_T0_2_FD_201948 | JGI IMG/M metagenome (GOLD analysis project Ga0302325, IMG submission 201948) | Peat permafrost microbial communities from Stordalen Mire near Abisko, Sweden - Palsa_T0_2 | ecosystem: Environmental > Terrestrial > Soil > Palsa > Peat permafrost | place: Sweden: Abisko...
GCCGCGAGTTGGTGGCCACCGCCGCCCCGAGGAAGGTGGCGGCCACCGCGACAATGATGAGCGCCAGGACGAGCAGCTGCTGGCGCCACTCGCGGCGGAACATCCGCCACGCCCAGCGGACCACCGCCCGTCGGGCCGGAACGCCGCCGTTAGGGGACCCGGCCCGGGCAGGGCGCTCGCGCAGCGCGGTGCTCACGGGCCCTCGCCCGGCAGCCGGTGGGATCCGGGGGGCCGTCCCCCCGGGGCGGCGCCGAGCAGCGACTCGGGGCCGGGTGGCGGAGCGGTCTGGTCGATCACCCGCCCGTCCCGCAGGAACACCACCCGGTCCGCCCACGACGCTAGCTGCGCGTCGTGGGTCACCACCACGGCGGCGACGCCCCGCTTGCACGCCTCGTGCAGCAGGCGCATGACCTCCTCCGCATTGACCGAGTCCAGTGCGCCCGACGGCTCGTCGGCGAGCAGCAGGCCGCGCTCTCCGACCACCGCGCGCGCGATCGCCACCCGCTGTCGTTCCCCGCCGGACAGCTCATCGGGGAACCGGGCCGCCCGGTCGCCGAGGCCGAGTCCTTCCAGCGCCGCTATCCCGGCCGCGCGGGCTGCCCTGGCGCTCATACCGTCCAGTTCCAGCGGCAGGGAGACGTTCTCCGCGGCGGTCAGCCCGGGCAGCAGGTTGAATTCCTGGAAGACGAATCCGACGGAGCGGCGCCGCAGCCGCGCCTTGGCGTTGCGCGACATCCCGGACAGCGCGGTGCCGTCGATCAGCACCTCCCCGCTGGTCGGATCCTCCAGGCTTCCGGCGATCGTCAGTAACGTGGACTTGCCCGAGCCGCTCGGGCCCATTACCGCTACCATCGCCCCCGGCTCGACCGACAGGTCGATGCCGCGAAGTGCCTGCACGACGCCCGCTCCGGTCCCGTAGGTCTTCGAGACCTCCCGAAGCTCCAGCGCGCTCATCGCAGCGCTCCGACCCTGCGCCGCAGCCTCGGCAAGGCGGCGGGAGCCGGCCGCGGAGGATCGGCGGCGGCGCGCTTGAGGCGGCCGTCGGCGGAGTCAAGCCACCGGATGACCGCGTCGAGCCGGAACAGCTCGGCGTCCACCGCAAGCGCCAGGCCAAGGTCGGACTCGGCCTCGGCTTCCTTAATCCGCGTCCACTGCTGCATCAGCTCCACCAGGTACCGGCGGTGCACCTGGATCACCTCGTGCACGTCGGTGCCCGGCACCCGAGCCGCCACCAGCACCTTCATGACCAGCTCATCGCGGGGCGGCGCGGCCAGATCTGGCGGCGTGCGCAGCCAGCCGGCCAGCTCCTGCTCACCGTCGGCGGTGATCCGGAAGCCCTTCTGCGGGCCGTCGTCCCCGGCGCCGTCGGACTCCACCAGCCCGTCCCGTTCGAGCCGCTGCAGCGTCGTGTACACCTGGCCGATGTTCAGTGGCCACACTTCGCCGGTCCGCGCCTCGAACTCCTCGCGCAGTTGCAGGCCGTACTTGGGCCCCTCGCTGAGCAGCGCCAGCAGCGCATGCCGGACACTCATGTCGTTACCCGATCACGTATCATGCTGGAGATGATACTGAGTATGTTGACCAGTGGCCACCTCATTGGCTGGGTGCGTCAGGAAACCCGGCTGCCAGGCCGGTCAGGACTGCACGAAGGCCAGGCCGGTCAGGACTGCACGAAGGCCAGCAGGTCAGCGTTGATCGTCTCGGCCTCGGTGGTCGGCATGCCGTGCGGGAATCCCTGGTAGGTCTTCAGCGTCCCGTTCCGCACGAGCTTCGCGGACAGCGGTCCGGCGTCGGCGTAGGGCACGATCTGGTCGTCGTCGCCGTGCATGACCAGCACCGGCACCGTGATCTTCTTGAGGTCCTCCGTGAAATCAGTCTGGGAGAAGGCGACGATTCCGTCGTAGTGCGCCTTCGCTCCGCCCATCATTCCCTGGCGCCACCAGTTCTCGATGATCGCTCCCGAGGGCTGCGCGCCAGGCCGGTTGAAACCGTAGAAAGGCCCCGAGGGCAGAGCCCGGTAGAACTCGGACCGGCTGGCGGCCAGCTGGGCCTGCAGGTCGTCGAACACGCTCTTCGGCAGGCCGCCGGGGTTGGCCTCGGTCTGCACCATCAGCGGCGGTACCGCACTAATCAGCACCGCTTTCGCGACGCGGCTCTCGCCGTGCCGGGCGATATAGCGCACGACCTCGCCACCGCCGGTCGAGTGGCCGATGTGCACGGCGTCGCGGAGATCGAGATGCCCGGTCACCGCGGCCAGGTCGTCGGCGTAATGATCCATGTCGTGACCGTCGCTGGTCTGCGTGGAGCGGCCGTGCCCGCGCCGGTCATGGGCTACCACGCGGTAGCCGTGCTGCAGGAAGAACAGCATCTGGGTGTCCCAGTCGTCAGCCGACAGCGGCCAGCCGTGGCTGAAGACGATCGGCTGGCCCGAGCCCCAGTCCTTGTAGAAGATCTCCGTGCCGTCGGCCGTGGTGATCGTGCCCATGCGCTGCCTCCGCTGGCCTGAGTGCTGACGCCAAAGTGCCCGGGCCGGCAGCGTAACCCATCACGGCGTCAGCACTCCAGGCTGCCCGGCTGCGCCACATCCCGGCCGCCTTGCCGCCGCCCAGCCGCCTTCCGCTGGCATCCGCGAGCGGTGCAGAATGAACCGGGATTGCCCGGCGCCGGAGGTGAGGATGGCCCTGCACACCGTCGAATCGACCACCCAGACCGTCAGGTCCGGTTACCTGGACCCGACCGCGCCTGCCGTCGCGGCGATCGCCCCCGGCGATGTCGTCCGGTATCCCAACACCTGGACGCACTGGGGTAACGAGGCCGTCTTCGGGATGAGTTTCGCCGACCGCGAGCCGCTGCGGCACCGCTATCCCCACGGGCCGTACTCGATGCTCGGTCCCGTCGAGATCACCGGCGCCGACGTCGGGGACGTAGTCGAATGCTCCCTGATCGCGCTGCGCACCATCGGGTGGGGCTGGAACTCCTTCCCGCTCGGCGTCGGCGCGCTCCCCGCGGATTTCGCCGAGCCTTACGTGCACTACTTCCGCTTCGATGACGAGCGCACGTTCGCCGGTTACACCCACGGGATCCGGCTGCCGCTGGCTCCGTTTCTCGGCGTGATCGGCGTGGAGCCGGCTGGCGACGAGCAGGTCAGCGCCATTCTGGCCGGGCCTTACGGCGGCAACCTGGTGCTGCGCGACCTGACCGTCGGCGCGTCGGTGTTCCTGCCAGTCGCCAAGCCAGCAGCACGGGTGTGGGTCGGCGACGTGCATGCCCTGCAGGGTGACGGGGTGGTCGACCAGACCGCGATCGAGACTGCGGCGGAGAACCTGGAGATCCGGTATGACCTGCACAAGAACGTCGCCCTGCGGGCGCCGCTCGGCGAGACGAGCGACAGCTGGATCCTGATCGGCTTCGGCAGCAGCCTCGATGACGCGCTAGTCGCGTGCCTGCGCGAGCTCATCCACTGGCTCGCCGCGGCGGCGGCGATCACCGAGCCGGAGGCCTACGCGCTAGCGAGCATGGCGGTCAGCTTCCGGGTCACTCAGTACGCCCATCAGACCGCCTCTGCCTACAGCTCTGCGCCGCCGAAGGCCGTGCACGCAGTGATCACCAAGGACATCTTCCCCGCGGACATCCGCGCGCGGGTGGGCCGGTGGCTGCGACCCGGCCCGGTGAGACCGTGACTCTCTCCGCCGAGGACCGCCTCGACATACTCGAGCTGCTGGCCCGCGCCGATACCGCCGCCAGCGACCGGGATGCCGACGCCTATCTCGCGCTGTTCAGCGACGACGCCGTGCTCGACGGCGCCCAGGGCGACTACCGCGGCAAGGACGCGCTGCGCGAGGCCGTCGGCCGCATCTGGCCCGCGGAGCCGCCGGGCACCGTGCACCTGACGCTGAACGCCACCATCGACCCGGCCGGCGAGCAGGACGGCGAGCCGGCTGCGATGGCCCGCTCGGTGCTGGTCATCGTCGGCCCGGGCCCGGCGTCGGCGATCGTGCACGTGGCCCGGATCGCCCAGCAGGTGCGGCGCAGCGGCGGCACCTGGCGCATCGTCCGCCGCACCGTCGGGGCGAGCGGAGTCGGGGCGAGCGGAGAAGCATCATGACCGGCCAGCCAGCACCCGGCCGCCCGCCGCGCAGTACCCGCATGACCGGCCAGCCAGCTGCCCCGGCCGCGCAGCCCGGCCGCCCGCCGCGCCTTACCCGCCGCTGGTGATGGCCGCGACCTCGTCGGGGCTCAGCTCGATCGACGCGGCCGCGATGTTGGCCTCGACGTGCCCGGGCGATCCGGTGCCGGGGATCGGCAGCATCTGCGGGGATCTCGCGAGCAGCCAGGCCAGCACGATCTGCCGCGGGCTGGCGTCATGCCGCTTCGCCGCCTGCGCCACCGCCGGGTTGCTGTCCGCCTGCTGGATCGGCGCCCAGGGCAGGAACGCGATCTGCTCGATCTCGCAGGTGTCCACCATCGACTCGGAGTTGCGGTCGGCCGCGTTGTACCTGTTCTGCACGGAGACAACCGGGGTGATCTGCTGCGCGGCACGCAGCTGCTCCCCGGATACGTTCGACACCCCGATGTGCCGGATCTTGCCCTCGTCCTTGAGCTGCACGAGCATGCCCAGCGACTCGGCCAGCGGGACGGCGGGGTCGGGCGCGTGGAACTGGTACAGCGGGATCTGGTCCAGCCGCAGCCGCCGCAGGCTGCCCTCGCAGGCCGCGCGCAGGTGCTCGGGCCTGCCGTCGGCATCCCAGCGGCCCGGGCCCGGCCGTACCAGCCCTCCCTTGGTGGCGATGACCAGGTCGTCGGGGTACGGATGCAGCGCATCGGCAATCAGCCGCTCGCTGACCTCCGGGCCGTAGGAGTCAGCGGTGTCGATGAAGTTGACGCCGAGTTCTACCGCGCGCCGCAGTGCGGCGATGGCCTGACCGGCGTCCGGCGGTTCGCCCCAGATGCCGTCGCCGGTGATCCGCATCGCGCCGAAGCCCATCCGCCGCACCACCAGGTCGCCGCCGATCTCGATGGTCCCCGCCGCTGCCGCCATGGCCGGACTGGTCATAACCAACCTCCTGAACTCTGCCGACTCCAGTCTCTCAGCCGCGATTCCGGCTCTCCGCAGCGCGTCCGTTCACGGGTGGCGCTGGGGCCGGCACTGACCGCCCAGGACGGCGTTAATCTCGGCAGAGAGGAGGAAACACCATGACCGGCACTGCCATAGACGACCTTATCGGCGAGCTGAGGGGCCTGCTCATCCGCGATGGCCTGTACGTCGGGGCCAACCTTCTCTTCGCCAAGGACGGCGACCGGCTGAAGCTCCAGATGATGACCGCGACCTCGGATGCGCTCGGGGTGCTGCTGGCCACGCTGTCGGACTCCCGGGAGCTTGACGACCCTGGCAGCCTCTCGCGCCGGATCGCGCCGGGCGACGTCGGCGCAGCCGCCGGGGAGTGGGCCTACAACCTGCGGGTTGGCCGTTACCGCACCCCTGACCGCGGCATCTGCCTGCAGGTGACGGTGTCGATGCCGGTTACTGACCTGCCCGAGGTCGTGTCCCGGCTCGCGGCCCGGCTCTGAGCGGGCGCGGGTTCTGGGCAGGCGCGGGTTCTGGGCAGGCGCGGGTCAGCCGTCCAGGCAGCCGAAGGCGGCGTGCCAGAAATCGGTGAAGGCCTGCGGCGGCTCTGGCGAGGTCATCGATCGCTGGGTGAACAGGATGCCGGTCAGGCCGGTGCGGGGATCGGAGCGCCAGGTGGTCCCGGTGCCGCCGTCCCAGCCGAATCCGCGCGGGATGACGCCCACCGACGGGCCGGCGGCGGGGACGGCAAGGCCGAGCCCCCAGCTGGTGCCGTCGCTGAGGAACGGCGCCGCGCCCGCGCGCTGGCCGGCCGTGAGCTGGTCGGTCAGCATCCGCCGGGCTGACGTCTGGGACAGGATGCGGCGGCCGTCGTGCGTGCCGCCGCTGAGCAGCAACCGGACGAACGACCAGAAGTCGTCGATCGTCGACACCAGCCAGCCCGCGGCGTTGGGAAACACGGGCGGGTCGGCCCAGTAGCTGCCCTCGGGGCTGTCGAGCACGGTCAGCGCACCGGACTCGGGGTCAGGCTGGTAGGCCGTGGTGAACCGGCCGCGCTTGGCTGGCGGCACGCTGAACCCGGTGTCGGTCATGCCGAGCGGGCCGAAGAGCCGCTCGGCGAGCAGATCCTCCAGCGGCTGCCCGGCGGCCCGCTGGAGCAGGACGCCGAGCACCTGCGCGCCGGTGTTGTACATCCACCGCTGGCCCGGCTGGTGCAGCAGCGGGAGCGTGCCGAAGTGGCGTATCCACTCCTCGGGCGGGTGCGGCGGCGGCGGCCACGGCGGGCCGAGCGTGCATAGCTGCAGCCGCTCCTCGGCGGCCTGGATCGGGTAGCTGCCCGGCGGCGCCATGACGGAGCCGAAGCCGAGCCGGAAGGTGAGCAGGTCCTCGACGGTGATGCGGCGGACCGCCGGCACCGTGTCGTCCAGGTCGGCGTCCATCCTCCGGAGCACCCGCTGGCCGGCCAGTTCGGGCAGGAACTCCTCAACGGGGTCGGCGAGCCGCAGCACGCCGTCATCGACGAGCATCATCGCGGCCACCGCGGCGATGGGCTTGGACAGCGACGCTATCCGGAAGATCGCGTCGCGGCCCAGCGGCGCCGTGTCACCGAACGCGCCGGCGCCGATCACTTCGACATGCCGGTGCGGTCCCCGTGCCACCAGGGTGATCAGGCCGGGCATCTCGCCGCGCTCGACATGGCCGGCCATCACCGCGCGCATGCGGGTGATCCCGGCGTCGGACAATCCCTCTCCCGTCATTTGACGAGCTACCCTATCTTCCGGCCTGCCGTCCGGCCCGGCAGTTCCCGGTTCCGGTTCCGGTTCCCGGTTCCGGTTTCCGGTTCCGGGACCGCGGGCCGTCTCCTGCCGCCAGTGGCCCCGGGGCGTGGACCGCCCCGGGGCCAGCGGCCGCGAGTGACTGATCTGCGAGCGTCAGAACCGCAGGACTGTCTTCGCCGTGCCGATTTCCATGCCCTTGCTGAACAGCGAGGTGCCGAGCGCCGAGTCCAGCGCGCCCGCGGCAGTCCTGGTCAGGTTCAGCTGGATGCCCGTGGCGTGAACGCTGGTCTGGCCGGCGTTCAGGTGGGCGTGGGACAGGTCTACCCAGAACAGCGGGACCCGCACCTTCGGGTTGCCGTTCACGATGCCGGTCAGGTCGGCGTCCGTCAGGCTGATGTGGAACCTGCCCACCGTGATCGTCTTGCCGTTGGCGATGTTGATGAACTCGATCCCGCCGCGGTGGTGGATCGAGCCGCCCAGCGGGCTGAGGGACACGTGCCCGCCGGTCACCGGGAAGGCGAACCGGACGGCCACCCGGCCGTCCCGGTTGACCACTGACTCGCTGGCGCGGCCCGCCGGAACCGGCACGATGCCGGCCTTCAGCAGTGCCACCGCGATGCCGGGGGCGGTCTTGACCCGGGTGGTGCCGCCGGTCAGATGCACCTTGGCGGCAGCTGCGGCCGGGCGGGTCGGCTGGGCGGTGGCCGCGGAAGCCGAGGCTGCCGCCGGGACAATGAACAATCCGGCTGCCGCCAGGACGCCCGCGAGGCGCGTGAACGATCGCATGTCGTCTCCCTTCGGGCCGCGCTCTGTGCGCGGCCGCTCTGCTGAGTTACCGGCAAAGCGGGCAGGACGGATGCAGCGATCGCCAGATTTAACGCTGGGTCACCGGCTGACGCCGGGGTGATGGCGGGGTGATGGACGTCCTCACTGCGGCAGTGAACCGCGCACGACGCTGGTCGGTGAATGCACCGGGCTGCCGTTGTAGGGCTGCAGCGAGATGTCGATCCGGGAGTAGTTGCGCAGGTCTACGCCGGGCGGCATGCTGAACTCGCCGGTATGGGCGGAATCCAGGTCGCCGAGCGAGATCATGCTGACGCCGTTGCGCGCCAGCAGCCAGACCTCGTAGAAGCCAGGACGCCGGGGCGCGCTCAGCCGCACCGTGAGCAGCGGGCCGCGCGAGGTGGCCTCCATCACCGCCAGGCCGGCGGCCTTGCGCCACTGCGGGAACTCGGGCAGCGGCCTGAGCGCGATCCTGGCGACCACCCGCGGGCCGGCGGTGGCGGCCGGCTGGCCGCCGGCGTCTCGCTCGTGGATGGCCACGGCCGAGCCCGCGCCGATGATCAGCCCGGCGACCGCGCCAGCCAGGGCCGCGGCCAGCGGCCTGCGCGGCTGCCAGGAACTCCTGCGCGGCAGCCAGGAACCCCAGCCCCGGTGCCGCGCTGCGCGGCCGTCCGGAGCCGGCCTGGGCAGCCGGCCCCCGCGGGCGGGCTCCCGGCCAGCGCCGTCTCCTGCCCCGGCTCCGGCCCCGGCCCCGGCTCCTGCTCCGGCTCCGGCCGCAGCCCTCGCGGCGGAGCCGTTGCTGCCGAGCGCCGCCGCGGCGACCCGGGCCCACACCTCGGGTGACGGGTGCGATACGCGATCGGCGGCATCCGCCTGCCGGGCCAGTGCCACGACCGCGGTCAGCTGCCGCAGCTCGGACTGACAGTGCGGGCAGGCAGCCAGGTGCGCGTCCTCCGGCGGCGCGCCGCCCGTCTCTCCCAGCGCCCGCAGGGCCAGGGACTCAGCCTCCAGGTGAGACACCGTCGGCCTCCAGCCTGGTCCGCAGCCGCAGCAGGCTGCGGCGGATGTGGCTCTTCACCGTCCCGAGCGGGAGCCGGAGCGCGCCGGCTATCTGCTCGTGCGTGAGATCGGCGTAGAACGCGAGGGTCATGATGCGCCGGGCCGGCTCGCCTAGGCGGGAAAGCTCGTCGGTCAGCACTATACGGTTGACCACCTGGTCAGGAGGGTCGACGCGGGCCGGCTGCGCCCCGGGGCCGGCCATGCTGCGCAGCGCGCCGTCCTCCCGCTGCCGCTGCCGCAGCGCGTCGGCGACCTTGTTGCGGGTAATGGCGACCAGCCAGCCGCCCAGCCCGCCGCGCTGCTGCTGGAACGTCCCGCGGCTCCGCCAGGCGGACACGAAGACCTGCTGCGTCACGTCCTCGGCCTCGGCGCGGCCGCCGAGTGAGCGCAGCGCAATGGTGTAGACCAGGGGCGAGTAGCGCTGGTAGGCCAGCGCCAGCGCGTCCGCCCGCCCGGCCTGGAACGCCGCGGCGACGCCGTCCTCCGCCAGCGCTCCGGCCTGTCCGGCCTCTGCCTGTCCGGCCTCTGCCTGTCCGGCCTCTGCCTGTCCGGCCTCCGCCTGTCCGGCCTCTGCCTGTCCGGCCTCTGCCTGTCCGGCCTTCGCCTGCCCGGCGGCGCCGGCCGCGGGAGCCGATGGCACGCTGCGCATGCTCATGCCAGCGCCTCGCGGCGGCGGGCGGAGGTCAGTAGCTGGCGTGCCCGCCGCAGGCCGCGCGCCGTGCGCGCCTTGATGGTTCCGAGCGGCACCCGCAGGTGCGCGGCGATCTCCCGCTGGGTGAGGCCGCCGAAGTAGGCGAGCTCGATGGCCTCTCGTTCCGCGCCGGGCAGGGCCGACAGCGCGACGGCTATCTCCGCCGCGTCGGCCAGGCGGCCGGCGGTTTCACGTCCGTCCTGGCCCACCGGGTCCGAGACCGCCGAAAGCGGCAGCACCGGGCGCGGCCGTGCCCGGAGGTAGTCGATGGCCCTTCGGCGCGCGATCGTCAGCGCCCAGGCGTCCAGGCTGCGTGCTGGGTCGAAGCGCTCCCTGGTCCGCCACAAGTCCAGCAGGGCCGCCTGGGTGACGTCAGGCACGTCATCAGGCGGCACCCATCGCCGCAGGTAGGACTGCAGCACCGGCCCGAGCCTGGCGTAGCTGGCCGCGGCATCGAGCGGATGACCCGGCGCGGGCCAGACGGCAGGGCTAGCCATCATGTCCCTCCGCTGACCGCTCGCGCTGGCCCCCCGATCACCGCCGCCCTTTCGCGCAGGCGCCGGCGGTGCGGTCGGGCAATGCCGATGGTTTATAACTTATTCAAAATCTATTCATAACGAAGCGCAGGCGCAAATCGTGCGGGCACGACTAGGCGTCCAGGCGGGCGAAAGCGCATGGCACCGGGTCGGCCGGGCTGGCGGGTCAGCCGGGCTGGCGGGTCAGCCGGGCTGGCGGGTCAGCCGGGCTGGCGGGTCAGCCGCGCTGGCTTCGCCCGCGGCCCCGGTCAGGGAGCCGGCCAGCCTGCCGCCGGGCAGGTCAGGTCGCGCCGACGGCAGCGCGAGCCTCCCGAACGGCCTCGGCCAGGGAGCTGACCTGCCTGCCGCCGGGCGGGGCGGCCCGCCAGCCGGGTCCCGCGGCGAAGAGGCGCAGCGGAGGGCGCTGCCGGGGAATGCCAGCGAGCTGGGCCGGGTCCCCGGTATCGGCTGTCTGCGACCAGATGAACGCGGCCGCCGGGCCGGTGCGCGATATCGCGTCAGCCAAGGCATCAGGCGGCGTCCTCGCGCCGAGCATCAGCGTCCGTACGCCGTGCTCGGCAAGCCCGGCCGCGAGCGCATACAGCGCCAGGCTGTGCTGCTCACCATCGGCGCAGGCCAGTAGCACGGTCCGGGAGCTACGCGGAGCGGAGACCTGGCTGGCCCGCTGCGCCAGGGCCGCCAGCAGCTGCCCGGACAGCAGGTGCTCGACGTCCACGAGGTCACCGGTGGCAGCGTGCCGCTCGCCGATTGCGTCAAGCACGGGGCTGGCAAGGTGCTCCCAGGTCGCCATCACGCCGTGCTCCCGGAGCGAGTTGTCCAACGTCCGGCTGATGGCCGGGCCGTCCAGCGCCAGCGCGGCGCGGGCGAGCCCGCGGGCGACCTGCGACCGGCCGGGCAGCGCCACTGAGCGCCCGCCGGCTCCCCATGTCGGCGGCCCGCCAGGCGCCAGGCTGGACCCTGCGGCGATGCCCGCCGGGGCGTCGGTCAGCACTGCGTCGGTCAGCACTGCGTCGGTCAGCACTGCGTCGGTCAGTGCTACGGCGGCCGGGTCTGCGGCGAGGGCGGATCCTGCGGCGATGCCCCCGGGGGCGTCGGTCAGCGCTGCCGCGGCCGGATCCGCGGCGAGGGCGGCGCGGGCGGCCTCGGCGGGCGGCACGCCGTCCAAGATCATCCGGCGCATGTGCTCGATCCTGGCGACATCGGCCGGCTGGTAGCGCCGGTGGCCGCCTGCGGTGCGGCCGCCTGGCGCGATGCCGTACCGGCGCTCCCAGTCGCGCAGAGTGGCCGGCGCGATCCCGAGTCGGCGTGCCAGCGCGCCGATGCCGAAGGCGGGCTGCGATGGGAGGGCCCCGGTCATCCGGGACTCGGCAGAGCCGCGAGGCAGGCGCGACGCATGCGCCGCCGGGGCACGCGCCGGAAGCCTCGGCGTGAGCGCGGGTCCCGCATGGTTTCCTCCTGGCCGGCCGCGGGCACCTGGCTGCCGCGTTTCCTGGTTTGTCTGGTTCTTCGCAGCCAGGGCCGTGCCGGTTGCAACCATCCCACGTCCCTTCGATGAGGTCGTGGACGGACCAGGCTCCAGGTTGGTCGGACCAGGTTTCAGGTTGACAGGAAACGGCCTGCGGTGTGAATACTAAATTGCGTTCAGCAATTCCCCCGTCACCGAGTGAACTTAGAGTCAGGGCGATGCCTCTGTTAACAGCGATACCGGGACGTGGGCTGACCGGCCAGCGCTGGGGGCGCGGTGCCTGACGAAGCCCTGGTCGTTTCCGATGATTTCAAGGTCGGCGCGCAGATAGCCGGCTACGTGCTGCGGGAGCATGTCGGCACGGGAGCAGTGGCCGCGGTCTACCGCGCGTACGACGTGCGGCTCGACAGGTGGGTTGCGCTGAAGATGCTGGCGCCCGGGATTGCACCCGGAGACCTGTCCCGCCAGCGGCTCATCAGCGACTCGAGGGCGGCAGCGGCCATCGGCCATCCGCACATCATCCCGGTCTTCGAGGCGGGCGAAGCCGACGGCGTGCTGTTCATCGCCATGCGGTATGTCGGCGGGGGAGACGCCGGCTCCCTGGTCCGCCGGCTCGGCTCGGTGGACCCGGCCCGCGTGGCCAGCATCATCGCCCAGGTCGCGTCCGCGCTGGACGCCGCACACGCCGCCGGCCTGGTGCACGGTCAGGTCCGGCCGGCCAGCATGCTCCTCGCCGCCGCGGCAGCCGACAGCCCGAGCCCGGATCATGTTTACCTGTCTGATTTCGGGTTCAGTGCCCCGCAAGCCGATGATCGCGGCGATCTCAATGCGCTGGTGCGTGCCGCCCGCGAACTGCTGACCGGCCAGCACCCCCCGTCCGGGGGCGAAGCCGGCCCTGCGCCAGCCCGGCCGGTGTCACTGACCTCGCTGCGCCCGGACCTGCCGCCGGAGATCGACCGTGTGCTGGCACGCGCCCTGACCGAGTCGCCAGATGATCGCTATCAGGACTGCCGCGAATTCGCGGCAGTCCTGATAGAGGCGTGCGGGCTCCGG
>Ga0302325_10024943_pt1 | contig 12430 bp, 11 predicted proteins | sample Palsa_T0_2_FD_201948 | JGI IMG/M metagenome (GOLD analysis project Ga0302325, IMG submission 201948) | Peat permafrost microbial communities from Stordalen Mire near Abisko, Sweden - Palsa_T0_2 | ecosystem: Environmental > Terrestrial > Soil > Palsa > Peat permafrost | place: Sweden: Abisko...
GGCGCCACAGTCGCGACGCTAGGCGCGGGGGTCGGCGCCGCAGTGGCGACGCCGAGCGCAGCGGCGCCTGCGAGGAGCAGCGCCAGGAGCGACCGCGAGACGAGCGTCACGCGCAGAGACACACGACCGGCATGCTCGGAGCGTTCTGCAGGCGAGGCGCCCTGACCGTTGCCGTGCTCGGTTGCACCATCATGCGCGTCGGCCGCCGTGGAATTGATGGCCACGGCGGCCATCGCCCTTGATGGCTACAAGCCGGGGCCGGCGGCGGCTCCGTACGCGCCCGGATACGTCGCGAACGGCGTCACGATGTAGTCCGGTTGGATGCGAAGGTGACGGAGGTCGTCGATTCCCGTGATCTCGTACACGCCGAAGTCCACGTCGGCGAGGTATAGCGTGGTCGATGCCTTGTTGAAATTGATTCCGAGGGGAAACCCGAAGCCGCTCGCCACCAGCGTGCACGAGCTGATCCCGGTGCACTGGTAGAGCCCCGCGCCGGGATCGGTGAACCACAGATTGTCGGCGCTATCGAAGGCCATGCCGCCGGCCTGCGTCAGGCTCACGCCGATGTCGATCGGCGACGCGTGGGCTTTGCAGCCGGCGAATTCGACGATGCGTCCGGCGGAACTCGCGCTCGTGTTGTAGCTCCAGAAGCAGTTGCCCTTCGCGTCGAACGCGACGCCGATGCCCTGCACGGCGCCGGAGGCGGTCAGCATGTACGACGGGCTCGTCGCGCCCTTCTTGTACACGGAGACGCTCCCCGCTGCGGATCCGGTCGAGTACTCGTTGGAGGCGGCGACGGTCTTCTTGAAGATCGCGACATCGCCGGGAATCTCGCCGGGATCGCTCAGCGTGTCGATGAGCGTCGCGCCGCCCTTCGAATAAACGAGGATATTCGATGCACCGGCGTTTGCGATATACCAAAGACCCATCGGCGTCGCCATCGTCCCGGCTGGTTCGGACAAGCCGTTCGAGATCGTGAGCGTCCTGATCAGCGCACCGGTCGTTTCGTACACGTTGCACGTGTTCGGTGTCGGAGCGCACGCGTAGACAAAGCCCTTCGAACCGGCCTTTTCGACCTGTGGAATCCGCGTCGAAGCGTGCGGGCCGCCGAGACCGGTCGCGTTCGCGGTGGCCGCGACCGCCGCGCTTGTCGCGGAGCTGCCGGCGGCGCCGAGCGCGAGGCTCAGAAGCGCCGGCAAAAGGGACACTCTCGCCGTCTTTAGCATACGATCGATCCTTTTCGTTCACGAAACCCGGAGCCCTGGCGTGGCGCGGCCCGCGCCGCGGAGCGAGAGTCCTCGCCACGGCAAGCCTGGCTAACCGGTGGAGGCCCGTGGCTCGGGAACGCCCGGAGCACCGTCGCCGCGCAACGCGAGGTCGATTGCCTCTTGGCGCGTCATCTGGGCGCCGAGGACGAGGCGCCGGTGCAGTTCGCCGTCGTCGGTTTTCGCTGCGAGGACCGCCTGGAGCCGCTCGAAGCCCGCGCTCTCGGTCGGCCCGCGTTGGATTCCGAGTCGCCGCATCACCTGGTCGGTGTACCCGAGGACGCGAGCCGCCCGAGCGACGCGACCTTGCAGCCCGTCGACGACCGCGATGTGCTCGAGCGGGAACGCGCCGAGGTCCTCCATGTCCCGCAGGTGCACGAGCGCTTCCCGTGCGTACGCGACGGCGTCGTCGAGTTCGCCGGCGGCGATCGCGTACGCAGCCATGTTACTGCAGTTGACGCCGAGCACGCGCACTTCGGATTTCAGCTGCCGCAGCAGTTCCCGCGCCTGCGCGGCGGTGGCAAGCGCTCCGCTCACGTCGCCGCGCGAGAATTCCAACTCGGCGAGCAAGTGGAGCAGATATCCCTGGCCCGAGCGAGAGCCGACGGCCTCGTTGAGCGCGAGCGCCGCGGACAGGAGCGCGTGCGCCTCCGAGAGGTCGCCCTGGCGCTGACGCTGCACGGCAAGCAACGCTAGGGCGTTGCCGAGATCCCTCCGGTCTCCGCGGCGTCGCGCGATCGCGACGGCCTCTTCGATCGCTGCGACGGCGTCCTCGGTGCGGCCGAGCTGTCCGATCAGGTGACCATACGCGCCCAAGACTCTGGCGAGGCACACGTCGCTCTGCGACGAGCGCAGCGCCGCGATTGCCCGCTCGCCGACGTCGAGCCGTTCCGATCCGTCCGGAAGCACCTGGAACAGGACGCCGAGCACGTGCGCGGCGAGCTGCGGATGCTTCCGCGCGTCCAGCGCGCTCAAACAAGCCGTCAGCCAGCGCCTGCCCTCGAGAAACAGTGCGATCGTCCAGAGGCGCTCGCAATGCGCGGCGAGCGTCGCGCCCTGCACGATGTCGTTGCCGTCCGTCACCCCCCAAGTCAGCGCGCTGCGGACGTTGTCGAGATCCGGGTTGATGAGCGCGAAGCAGGCGTCGTCGGGCAGGCTGAGCCAGCCGGCATCGAACTGCGCGGCGAGTTGGGTGAAGAACGCGAGATGCCGTGCCGCCACGTCGTGTCGATCGCCGGCAGCCTCGAGTTGCGCGAGCGCAAAGGCTCGCGTCGACTCGAAGAAGCGATAGCGCTGCGCGCCGGCGACGTCCTCGGCGACGACCAGCGACTTGCCGACGAGCGCGGTCAGCAGGTCGAGGATGTCGCCCGCCCCGAGGCGCTCGTCGGCACACACGGCGCACGCCGCGTCGAGCGACCAACTTCCGACGAACACCGCGAGCCGGCGGAACACGACGCGCTCGCGTTCGGCCAGCAGCTCGTGGCTCCAGTCGATCAGCGCATGCATCGTCTGCTGGCGAGGTTGAGCGACGCGCGCTCCTCCGGTAAGGATCGTCAGCCGCTCCGTGAGGCGCTCCAGCACAGTGCGCAGCCCGAGCGCTCGTACGCGTGCCGCCGCGAGTTCGATCGCGAGGGGCAGCCCGTCGAGCTGCCGGCAGATATCTGCCACGAGCGGTGCGTTCTCATCGGTCAGACGAAACCGTGCGTCGGACGCGGTCACGCGTTCGACGAAGAGCGCCACCGCATCGTAGGTCGATGCCTCGGACGCCGCAAGCGCCGCGCCGCCGGGAGGAACCGCCAGCGGAGGAACGTTGTACACGCGCTCGCCGGAGACGTTCAGCGGTTCGCGGCTCGTCGCCAGCAACCGGACGCCGGGGCACGTCGCGATCAGCCCGGCGGCGACGCGCGCGGCCTCTTCGATGACGTGCTCGCAGTTGTCCAGCACGATGAGGAGTTCGCGTGCCTTCACGTACTGTTCGATCGTCGCGAGGATCGGGACGCCCTTGACCTCGATCAGGCCCAGCGATACGGCAACGGCGTGCGCGACGAGCGCGGGATCGCTCAGCGATGCGAGATCCACGAACCATGCGCCGTCGGGCAACGAGGCCAGCTGCGCGGTCGCCACCCGAACCGCCGCGCGCGTCTTGCCGACGCCGCCGGTCCCGGCGAGCGTGACCAGCGGTGCCTCCCAAAGCGCCGCCGATACGGCCGTCACGAGGTCGCCGCGCCCCACGAGTTGGCCTGGTTGCCGAGGGAGATTGTTCGGCGAATTCGGTCGCTTCGCCGACGAAGCTCGCTGCGGCGCCGCGCGCCGCGCGCTCGACCCGGCCGAACGAGACGTGCTCGCTGCAATCGCCTCTGCCATCTGCAACGTCTCGAGCATCGGCTCGACGTCGAGCTCCGCCTTCAGCCGCTCGCGAAACCGTCGAAACTCGGAGAGGGCGCCCGCTGCGTCGCCCATGTCGCGGCGCAGCAGCAGCGTGTCGCGCACGAGGTCCTCGCGCCATGGATCGAGGCGCAGCGCCTCCTCCGCATAGGCGAGCGCCGACGAGATGTCGCTCGACGCTCTGCAGCGCGCAGTCAGCGACGAGAGCAGCGCCATCTGCCGCTCGCGCAGCCGATCGCGGTGGGCGATCACCCACTCGTCTTCTGCTACGCCGTCGAGGAACTCACCCCGATACAGGGCGACCGCTTCCGGATGGCGCTGCGGGTCGTCGCAGAGCGCCTCGAACCGCGCCGCGTCGACGAACGATCGCCCATCGATGAGCCACTGCAGGCTCGTGCGATCCTTGCGGATCCACGGCTCGCCGTCGTCGGCCGCCGGGAGCGCGGCTTCGATCAACGCCACGTGACGCCGGAGGTTCGCGAGCGCCGCTTCTTCGTCGTGATCGGGCCACAGCGCGAACGCCGCCCGCTTGCGCGGAACCGCATCCGCGTTCACGGCGATATACGCGAGCAGGGTGAGCGCGCGTGCGGGGGCCTTGAATGCGACGGGCTCGCCCGCGTACGCGATTTGTGGCGCGCCCAAAAGGCGAATGGTGAGCGTCTCGGTTGGTCCTCAGTCGAGCACCCGGGCGTTCTCCACCGCTTCGAGGCGGTCATGCCCGCCCTGCTGCTACGCGGGTTCGCGGCCGCGCACTAGCGGCTGTTCGCCCGAAGGTTGTACGCCGCCGGCGGTGTGCAACCTGGGGCGCACTTACACCGCGAGGAGCACGCCCTCGTGTGCCAGGAGCCAGCGCTTGCGATGGAGGCCGCCGCCGTAGCCCGTGAGCGAGCCGTTCGCGCCGATGACCCGGTGGCACGGCACGATCACGCCGATGGGGTTCGAGCCGTTCGCGAGGCCGACCGCGCGGGTCGCCTTCGGCGCGCCGAGCGCCGTCGCGAGCGCACCGTAGCTCGTCGTGCGACCGACGGGTATCGCGCGCAGCGCGGCCCACACGGATTGCTGGAACGGCGTGCCGGCGGCGCGGCACGGAATCGCGTCGATCCGCGTCAACTCACCCGCGAAATACGCCTCGACCGCGTCCCGCACCGCGCCCGGTGCGCACCCGGTCCGCAGCGACACGTCTGCTCCGTAGTGGCTGCGCAGCCAGCGGTGCAGGTGATCCTCGTGATCGTCCCAGTGAAAGGCCCGCAGCGCGCCCTCGTCGTCCGTCACCAGGAGCGCGCGGCCGATCGGTGTGTCGAGGCCATCGATCGTGAAGCGGTTAGGCTGCATCGCTCTCGGCCATTGCGGCGCTGCCCGCCGTCCAGAGATGCACCGCGGCATAGGCGCGCCATGGACGCCAGCGCTCCGCCCGCGCGAGCAACTCCGCCGGGGTCGGCCTGCGCCCGTCCGCACCGGCCATGGCACGCAGCAGCCCGATGTCGGTAGCAGGAAACGCGTCGGGTTCGCGTAGCTCGCGCATCGCGATGTACTGCGCCGTCCATTCGCCGATGCCGGCGAGCGACCGGAGCTGCGCGATCGCCGCGCCGAGGTCGCTGCGCGTCCCGAATAGGCACGGATCGCCGGCGACGGCGCGTGCGATCGAGCCGAGCGCCGCCTTTCGCGCGCCAGGCATGCGCAGCGCGTCGATCGAGCTGGCCGCGATCGCCGCCGGCTCCGGGAAGAGATGCGTCAGCCCGGGAACCGTGCGCTCGTCGTCGCCGAGCGGCACGCCGTATGCGTGCACCAGCTGCCCCGCCAGGTGCGTCGCGGCCGCCACGGAGATCTGCTGGCCGAGAATCGCGCGGACGGAGAGCTCGAAACCGTCCCATGCTCCGGGCACGCGCAGGCCGGGTCGCGCGGCGACCAACGGTGCGAGGAGCGGATCGGTCGCGAGATGGCCGCCGATCGCGAGCGGATCTGCAGCGAGGTCGAACACGCGCCGGATCCGCGCGATGATCCCCGGCAGCGCACGCAGGTCGGGAAAGCGGATCGTCGCGCGCAGGCAGTCGCCCGGTGCCGCTTCGACCGCGATCGTTCCGTGCGCACCCGCAACTTGCACCGTCCGCACGTAGCGGCTGCCGATCACCGCTTCCACGCCTGGGATGGCGCGCAACCGTAGGAACCCGAGCAGCGTGTCCCAGTCGTACGGCGGCCGATAGCGTAGCGTGAGCGTCACGCCATCGGCCGCGCCGCTCGCGCGAGCGGCGTTCGCCCGGCGCAGCGCGGCCGGCGGACGATCGAAGATCCTGGCGAACGTCTCGTTGAAGCGGCGCACGCTGCCGAATCCCGCCGCCATCGCGATGTCGGCCATGGGCAGATGCGTCTCGTGAATGAGCTGCTTTGCGAGAAGCACGCGGCGCGTCTGCGCGACCGCGACTGGCGACGCACCGAGATGCGTGTGGAAGAGCCGCCGCAGTTGCCGTTCTCCGATGCCGAGACGGGCAGCGAGGGCGTCGACGTCTGCTCCGTCGAGCGCACCGCTCTCGATCAGCGCGAGCGCCCGCGTGACGGTGGTCGAGGTGCCTTGCCACATCGCGAGGTCGGGCGATGCTTCGGGCCGACAGCGCAGACACGGCCGGAGCCCGGCCTCATGTGCGGCGGCGGCCGAGGGAAAGAAGGACACGTTCGCGCTCTTGGGGGTACGCGCCGGGCAGATCGGGCGGCAGTACACGCCGGTCGTGCGCACACCGACGAAGAGACGCCCGTCGAAGCGCGCGTCGCGTGCGACGAGCGCACGATAGCAGGCGCCGTGATCGAGGTCCATCGCGCTAGTATCCCAGAGCCGGCATCATCTGTCTGGCGGTTTTCGGACTCGATCCGCTTCGGACCCGTGGCGGCGCAAGATCGAACCCGCGGGCGCGCGGCGGCTTAACCGCGATCGCCCTCCGCTCGCTCGGTCGCGGCCGTTCCAACGATGCGTGCACGCACGAGCGACTCCTCGGCGAGATTCAAGAGGAGCCGCGCGTCCGCCAACAGGGACGCGCCGGCCGTCGTCAGTTGCACGCGTCGCTTGTTCCGCGTGAACAGCGCCAGGCCGAGATCGTGTTCGAGGCCCTTGATGATGCGGCTCAGCGGCGATTGCGTCATGACGAGGCGGTCCGCGGCGCGCCGGAAGTGTAGCTCCTCCGCGACCGCGACGAACGCGCGCAGGCGGCGAAAGTCGAGGATCGTCGCATTCCGATGACCCGGCGTACCGGCAGCTCCTCTGCTCGGTAAGCCCGCTTGCGCGCTCACGCCGGCGTCTCGCCGGTCGCGTAGCCGCCCCGCAACAGCGCCGCACGCAGGAGCGCTTCCGTCTGGGAGCGGGAGCACAGGAAGTGCGACGCGGTCAGTTCGTCGATCGAGTGCCCCATGAGGAAGTCGAGCAGCACGAAGAGGTCGACGGCTTCGCCGGCGAGCGTGGCCTCGTTTAGATACAGAATGGTTCTACGTTGTCTGGCGGGGGGCAACCCGTCGCCGGAGCGACGTGCGCGTGGGCCGACGACCCGTGGTGCAGTGGCGAGGCCGGCACGAAGGCGACGAGCAACAGGCTAAGGAGCGCAGCGAGCATGGGCGGCTTCCTCCAGAAGAGTTCCACTGACCATACGCCCACGCACCGTGCCGGCTGGGCTCAATATTGACCATGCTCTCCGTCGGAGATGCGTCAGACCAGCAGGCCGCGCTCCCGGGCCTTCACGAGCGCCTCGGACGAGCGGGACGCGTCGAGTTTGCCGAGGATGGATCGGGTGTGATTGTAGATCGTATTCACGCTGCGCCCGGTCTCGTCCGCGATCTTGCCCGCGCTCCAACCGCGCCCGAGAAGCCGTAACACGTCGACTTCGGCGCGCGTGAGCCCCGCCGGCGGCTCGTGGCCGGCGCGCGCTGCATGCGCGGCGGCGAGGACACGCGCGATGCCGCGCAACGGAAGCGGCGCTTGCGCCAAGTCGCCGGAGCGCATCAAGGCGGGAAGCTGATCCTCGCCGTCGCCCTCGCGCGATTCTCGCGTGGCGATCGTGCGGGCCGCCCGGACGTCGTCGCCAACGAGCACGCAGGCCGCGGCCGCGACCGACCGCGCGAGCCGACGGTACCGCCGCTCGTACGCCGGTTGCCGAGCGGGGCGCCCGAGGCGCGCGAGCGCGCTGCGCGCGCTGCGGCGCGCGTCTTCATCCTGCGCCTGTGCGGCTTCGGCGACTGCGATCAGCGCCGTACACAGCGCCCACTCCCCGCTGCTGCGCCCAGCCGTTTCGCGAAGGATCGAAAGGAGCGTCCGCATGGCGACGAGGTCGCACACCCCGCGCACCATCGCGTACGCCAAACCGAGCGCGAAGCGCTCCGTGTATTGCTGCGGAAACAGGCGCGCGCGGATGACCCCTTCCAGGCGTTCGATGCGGGCGTCGTCGGCGAACTGAACGGCGAGCGCGTATTCGGCAATCACGGCACCCTGCACGAAGGACTCGTCGCCGGACTTCGCCGCTGCGGCGTGGCACAGGCGTGCGTAGCGGTCCGCTTCCCGGGCATCTCCGGTGACGTTGTGGTGCACGTTGTAGGCGATCGAGTAGGCAGCGGCCGCCGCCCGCCACGCGCCGAGGGCGGACGAGAGCTTCGCGCTGGCGAGCGCCAAGTCGACCGCACGTTCGTGATCGTCGAGGTAGAACGCCGTTCGCGCCAGACGCTGCAGCACGCGAAAGCGCATCACGTCGTCGAGGTCTTCCTCCTCGAGTGCTCCCAGCGCGGTGGCGACGTTCCTGCGCGCCGCTGCTCGCTCGCCGGTATCGGCCGCGGCGAGCGCGCGAAATGCATAGGCCGACGCCGTCCATCCGGCGCGCTCGATGGCTCGTGCGGCGACCAAGACGGCACTGTTGTCGTGCCGCATCACGAGGATGGGGGCGAGCGTGTCCGCGACCGCCGCGAGGTCGAGCCCGTCGACGCTTCGCATCTCCTCGCGGAGAATGCGGACCGCTCCGTCGACATCACCGTCGTACTGCTTGGCGACCGCACGCAGCAGGGCACGTTCGGACGATCCGCGCCCACGCTCCAACACGGCACGCCGCAGTTCGTCGCGTGTTCCCACCGCTGCGAGATGGTAGGCATCGAGCATCTCGCCCCGTCCTCATCCCCGGAAGGTCAAGCCCTGGGCGATCGGAGCGCCGCCCTTGCCGGCGTATTCGGACCGCGCGGGTCTCAGTCCGCCACCCTCGCCTCAATGGCACGTTCGGTGAGACCAAAGCGGTCTCTTTGGTGAAGGCTCCGGTTACGCGCGCTTGAGTGCGGCGAGGATGACGACCGCGACGATCGCGGCCGCCAACCACAGCCACTGCTTTGCGACGAAGAGCCACACGAGCCCAGCGATGACGGCCACTACGATCGCCGGCTCGCCGCGCACCTCGCGAAGCAGACCGCCCGCGTCGCCGGCCGCGCGCTCGCCAGCGGTAACACCCGCCGGCGACAGGTGCGCGATCTCGTCGGCAGCGGCGCCGCTGAGAACACCGCCTTTCGGCAAGTGGGACCGCATCGCAGCCAAATCGTCGGTGGTGCCGAGTTGGTTCGTACCGTACTTGCTCGCCCCGAGATTGGGGGAGCCCTTCGCAAGCGTGCCGCCTTTCGACCAGATGCCGGACGTCAGCAGCCGCTTCGACCCGAGTCCGCTGCCAACGAGCCCGTAGGGAAGGGCCGACCCGTAGCGCCCGCCGAGTACGCCCATGGATGAGGGGAGCGCGATGTAGTCTGCATACGAATGCGTCGAGATGCCTGCGCGCACGGTGACGCGACCGTGACCGCTGCACGCGACGTGATCGCCCGGCCAGAGATTCCACTCCGATGACGCCTTCGCTTGCAGGTGCTGCCATGTGGCGGCGCCGGCACGCTTGACGGTGCACGGCGGTGTCACGTGCGTGATTCGCTGCACCAGCAGGTCGGCCACGTGTGTCTGCGCGAGGGTGGCCGCGAGCACCATCGCCGCGATCATTCGTGCGCCTCGCTGGGCTTGCGCTCGACGAAGATCGCGTTCCACGCCGCCGGAGCGGCCCAGCGCGCCGCCCGGGCCGTGCCCTCGAACCAGCGTTCGGCGACCGGGTGGAGAATCAGGAGAAGCGCGACGAGCACGAAGTCGTCCCAGACGATGCTCCACGTGCGCACGATCGTGAGGCACAGCACGAGCAACGCGAGCGCGAGCACCCAACTCATCGCGCCCCTGAGCAGCTCGTGGCGAACGCGCAGACCGCGCTTCGATGCGTAGGCGAGGCGAACCGCAGCGACGATACCCAACGCGAGGATCGTCGTCACCGCGTCCAGTGCGACGCGCGCGACCGTCGTGAGTTCGTAGAGCGGGTTCACGGCGAGCGTGTATGCGCCGCTCGCGTGGAGCAGCACGCCGGACACGAGCTTGCGCTGCCACGGAACGAGCACGGGATCGTCTTCCGGATGCGCGTCGCCGATGATGACGACCTTGCCGACGAGCCGCTCGTCGGTATCGATCAACGGCTGCGGATGCATCGTGTCGCCTTCCACGTGGACGGTCCGCACGTCGATGCGCGGCAACGCGCTGTAGTCGACGAGAAAGCCGGGGCCAGCGAGTTGTTGTCCGTCGCTTTGGGTCTCGGCGGTGTCGCGCAGCAGCCGTCTGCCCGTCATCGGCCGGCTCAGCGACGCGAGAAACGCCGCGGGATCGGACTGAGCGTTCACCTGGGCGGCGTGCAGCGCCGACGCGAGGGCCAGCGCCATGGTCGGCTTGAAATCGCCGCTTCCATCGGTCTTGAGGGAAGCGAGGAGATAGGTGGGATCGACCGGGAGTGTGAGTGCGGCGCCGAGCGCGCGATACTTTGGGTCGTGCAGCCAGAGCTCGGACGGACCGGCGGCCCAGCGGTAGACGCCGAGGTAGATCGGGACCTTCTCGTCGCGACGCTCCGCAAGGGCCCACTCGTAGAACGCTTTGTCGTCGGCGGCAAGCCCGCCGTCGAATGGGCTAAGATCGATGTCCACGCCGATCGCGGCCGGGCTGAGCGTTGCAATGGAGTGAATGAGCGCTTCGAGTGCGGGGCGCGGCGTTTTAAGGAACGTGTCGCCACGCTCCGTTGCGAACGGTCGCAGGTTGTGGATATCGTACACCACGATCGGGACGTCGCGGGCCGCAAAGAAGCCCCCAGAGACGCCGAGCCAGTAATTGCGCAGCGGCGCCCCGATCCACGACCGTTCGACGCGCGAGTGCGCAACGAGCAACACGACCATGACCGCCAGGCCGAACGCAAAGTCCCGCCAAATGGCGCGCCGCTGCCGGCGGAGTTCTTCCCCGCCGGCTCCGCCGGTTTGCGCGTGCGCAGGCACGCCTCCAGTGTACCGTAGGCCCGTGACCGGTGGAAGGGAGCCGGTCTCGGCCCGTGCCGGGCCGGAGGTCCCGGTTTCCGCGATTCGCCGCCGCTTGGCCCTCCCGGCGGCCTGCTTCGGCGCCGCCGTTCGGAACGGCAGCGATGCCTGGCGAGCGTCGCGGGCACCATTGCCACGGCGCGGATCGCAGAGTGCGTCCTCCGTCGCTCGCATCCCGGCCCCCAGCGTCCTCGGCTCGCGTCGTGGTTGCGGGCCCCTGGGTTCTTACCGGCCGAGCGTGCTGAAGCCGGCGTAGTCCTCGATCGTCGCTCCGGTGAACGATGAGTGTGGGCGCTCGATCTCGGTGACGACCCGCAGCACCGACTCCATCCAAGCCGTCCCGCTGTGCGACGTCGCATTACAGAACGAGGTGTCGGCGGGGATCTGCCCGCAGGTCGTGAGGACGCCGATGACTACGTCCTTGCCGCGTCCGTCGGCGTACGTCAGGTCCGTGGTGGCCTGGCTCGCGACACGCTGCGACGTATCCCAGTAGTCCATGATGACGTACCCGTCGACCGCGTCGATAACGAGCTGGTTCATCGGCGTGGTGACCGAGCCACGCGTCACGGGGATCGTACTATACCAGTAGGGCACATCAACGGACAGCGTCAGGCCCAGTGAATGCGCCGCGCCTGCGAGCCTCGTAACGAGCCCGATGTAGTCCAGCGCGATCGCATTGCGTTCGCGCCTCCAGCGCGCGAGGCTGTACGGTTCGACGTCGAAGTGAACCGCGACCGGCTTGCCGGCGTTCATCCGGCGCAGCAGCCGCTTGGTGAACGTCGCAACCAGCGACACCGCGTAGCCTTGGTGCGGATAGCCCTTTCCGGGAAGCACCCATCTCGGGTCGCCGAACAGCAGCTCAGTTACCATTCCGTGGCTCGCGGCGGCCTCGAGGAATCGGATCAGCGCGGGTTGGTTCGTTTGGATCGCTGACTCGCACTCGACGTACACCCTACGTACGCCGTGCGTGCCGACGAACGCGAAGAACGTCGCTTCGGCCGACGGATCGGTGATCACCGTTTCCTGCCACAACCAGAGGGCGCTGCTTTGATAGCCTTGCGCGTTGCTGGGGATCACATCACGCGTCCGAGCGGATCCGGCAAGGGTCGATGACGCGATCGTGCACGCAGCGGTGAACGCCGCGATCGCCAATGCCTTCGTCCGACGGGGCTTCACGCTCTGCACGAGTGCGATTTCGCCGTTGTGCGTGGGCTGCGCCTTTACCCCGCCCAGGGGCGCGCGCAATCGGACCGTGGAACTTCGGCAGCAGCCACGCGTGTTCGTAGTGCGTATGGACAGCGCACGCGCACCTGACCTCGCGAGTTCGCCCCCGCGCCCCGGCCGCTCGGACCTGGGCGGCTATGCCTGGCTCGCTCGGCTCGCGGACAAAGCGCGCGCGG
>Ga0302325_10024945_pt1 | contig 12430 bp, 10 predicted proteins | sample Palsa_T0_2_FD_201948 | JGI IMG/M metagenome (GOLD analysis project Ga0302325, IMG submission 201948) | Peat permafrost microbial communities from Stordalen Mire near Abisko, Sweden - Palsa_T0_2 | ecosystem: Environmental > Terrestrial > Soil > Palsa > Peat permafrost | place: Sweden: Abisko...
CACCGCCCCGGCGTAGATCTTGACCCTGTCGCCGATCAGGGCGAAGGCGACGCTGGCGCCCGGCCCGATGGAACAATCGCGGCCGATGGCGACGCCCGGGCCGATGATCGCGCCCGGCGCCAGATAGGTCCCGGCGCCGATGACCGCGCGCGGACCGATCACGGCGCCCGGGCCGACGATCACCCCCTCTTCCAGTTCGGCCGTCGAATCGACGTTGGACTCTCCGGCGACATGGCGCCGAGGCCGGCAGAGGCGCTCGGCGGCCATCGACCATGCCGCCTGCGGCGCCGGCGTGAAGAGGAGTCCGCACCCGGCGGGCGCATTGATCGCCATCGCCTCCTCGAGGAAACACGCCCCGGCCCCACACTTCGTCAAGGCCTCGCCGTGGCGGGCGTCGGCGACAAAGGCGATCTCGTCGGGACCGGCGCGAGAGAGCACCGAGACGCCTTGGACCCAGCGCTCGGCCTCGCCCGCCCGGGCGAGCCCCGCGCCGGTCAGGTAGGCCAGGTCGCCGAGCCTCGCGGGTCCCAGATCCTCGAAAAAGCGCGGATCGGGCATCCTTGCTCGGTCAGCGCGAGGCGGGCGTCGTCGCCGCGGTATCCAGATGCTCGCGATCGAAGGCGAACTGCTGGATCTTGGCGTTGAGGCCCGCCACCGCCTCGGTGGTCAGGTCCATGGCCGGATTGGCCATCATCACTCCCTGACGGTCGAAGAGCACGCTGCAGTGATGGGTCTGGTAGAGCTGACGGGCAATCGGATCGAGCTCCTGGGCGATCCGGTTGACCGACTTCTGCTCGGTCGCCTGGACTTCCTTCTGACGCAGCGCCGCCTTCTGTTGGAAGGCGTTGAGGCGCGTTTGAAGCGCGTTGGCCCGGCTCTGCAGGGTCGCCTTGTCCAGGGTCGCCTGGGAGGCCTGGAGCGCCCGGCCCTCGGTGGTGATGGCCTGGTCCTCCGGTTGGAGCTCGGCCTTCACCTGGGCGACGATCTGCTGCATCCGCTGGCTGGCGTAGCGGCCGACGGCCGAGGTGGCGATTGCCTGGTTGACGGACAGAACGCACATGCCGGCGATCGGCGGCCCGTGGACGATGGGCGGAACCGCGGCGGTTTGCGCCACGACGACGGAGGCGGGCGCGAGCAGCAGGAGCGAACTGGCTCCGATCGCGAAAAGATGTCTTGTAGTCATGAAATTTAGAACCTTGTTGCAGTGGAAAATTGGAAAAACTCGGTCTTGTCGTAAGGCTGTTTGAAAATTGGTTCGCCTAGATTGAATCTTAAGGGACCCATCGGCGATTTCCAGAAGATACTTACGCCTACCGTCTGCCGAAAGCCAAGGTTGTCGACAACCGTGGTGATCGGCAGATTGGTGAATGGGTTTATCTTGTCGGATCTATCGAGAAGTCCCTCGGTCCCGAAGTCGGTGAACAGCGCCAGCTTTATTCCGTACTGCTCGGGAAGTTTGGTCGGGATCGTGAGCTCGGCCGTCCCGATCGCATAGAACTTGCCGCCCAGGGCGTCTCCGTACTGGGTGTCCCGAGGTCCGATGCCGGCGATCTGGAAGCCGCGGAAGGTATCGCCGCCCATGTAGAAGCGATCGCCGATGCGGATGGTGTCGCCGTTCCAGCCGTCGATATAGCCGGTCGAACCGGTCAGGCTGAAGATCAGATCCTTGGTGAAGCCGTGGTAGAATCCACCTCGGGCGACATCCTTCAGATAGTGAACGGTCCCCCCGAACCCGGCCAGATCCTGCTCCAGGCTCAGATAGTATCCGCGCGTCGGTTGAACCGGATCGTTCAGGTGATTGTAACCCAGGGTGTAGCCAACCAGCGAAGTGAGATAGGTGCCGCTCTCGTCGCAGAGAACGATCGAGGTCAGCTGCGCGCCGGGCACGCACAGATAATCGTCGACGATGATGTCGTCCAATCTGATCGTGTAGTTCAGCCGCAGGGCGAGGTTCGGCGACAGGGCGATGCCGAGGCGCCCGGTCGCGCCGATCGAGGTGCTGGTATAGGAAGTGTATTGGGTGAAATCGTAGCGCTGGCCGAAGATGTCGAAGCCGCCGCTGAGATCCCGGTCGAGGAAATGCGGCTCGGTGAAGGAGATGTCGGCGATCTGCTGGATGGAGCCCAGAGAGATGCGGGCGCTGAGATCCTGGCCGCGGCCGCGGAAGTTGGTCTGGGTGATGCCCACATCGGTGATGATCCCTTCCACCGTACTGTAGCCGGCGCTGAACGAAAGTTGCCCGGTGGGCTGTTCGGTTACCTTCACCTGTAGGGTCGTGCGATCGGGCGCCGAGCCTGGAACATTGGTGATGTCCACGTCCTTGAAGAAGCCCAGGGCTCGGAGATTGTTCTTTGACCGGTTGACCAGGGCTTTGTTGTAGGCGTCGCCCTCCGACAAGGTGAGGCGGCGGCGGATGACGTAGTCCATCGTCTGGGTGTTGCCGCTGATCTGGATCCTGTCGATGTAGACCCGCGGCCCTTCCTTGACGTCGAAGGTGACATTGACGACGTGCTTGGCGCGATCGGGAGTGAACCTTGGCCGCACGTCGACAAAGGCGAATCCCGCGGCGCCGGCGGCGAAGGTGAGGGCGTCGGTGGCCTGGTCGAGCTTGTCGTCCTGGTAGATCTGGCCTTCCTTGATAGGCAGCAGAGCATGCAGGATGTCGGGATTGAGCTTCTTGAGCTCGGTCACCACCGTGAGCTTCCCGAATTTGTACCTCTGGCCCTCGTCAACGGCGTAGGTGACGACGAAGCCGTTATGTTCCGGGGCGAGTTCGGCCGCCGAGGAGATGATGCGAAAGTCGTAATAGCCGCGGTTACGATAATACTTGCGTAGCTGTTCGCGGTCGAACTCGATCCGGTCAGGATCATAGTTGTCGTTCGACGAGAAGATCCGAAACCAGCGGCTCTCCTTGGTGGTGATCACGCCGCGAAGATCGTTGGAGGAAAACTTCTGGTTCCCAAGAAAACTGATGCCGATGATGCCGCTCTTGGGTCCCTCGTTGATCTTGAAGATCAGGTCGACCCGCCGCTGGGGAAGCTGGACGATCTGGGGCGTGACGGTCGCGGAGATGCGGCCAGATCGGCGATAAAGCTCGACGATCCGGTCGACATCCTCCTGCACCTTGGCCTTGGTGAAGACGCCCAGCGGCCTCACCTGGATTTCGTCTTTCAGCTTGTCGTCCTTCATGCTCGAGTTGCCCTCGAACAGAACCTGATTGATCACCGGATTCTCAACCACCTGGACGATCAGGTCGCCGCCCTGGAAGTCGATCTTGACGTCGCTGAAGAGGTCGGTGCGGAAGAGCGCCTTGACCGCCGTGTCGATCTTGGCCGGATCCACCGAATCCCCGACCGAGATTGGCAGATACGACCTGATCGTCTCCGGATCGATGCGCTCGTTGCCATGGATGACGATCTGATTGACCACGCCAGACTGCACCGCCTGGGCGTGGACGCTAGCCGGCGCTCCGGCCAGGGTCCCTCCGACGATGAGCGCCAGCATCGAGACGAGCACGGCGCCGCGCGCACAGGGGTGGTTCTTCGAATCAGCCATGAGGAATCTAGGTCGCCCTACGAGAACAAGCTGCCGAAGAACTGGAACACGCGCAGGCGCTGCAGGTCGTTCCAGGTGGCGAACAACATCAAACCCACCAGCAACGCAAGGCCCACTCGATACCCCGCCGCCTGAACGGCGGCCCCGGCTGGGCGCCTGGCGATCGCCTCGTAGCCGTAGAAGAGCAAGTGGCCGCCGTCGAGGATCGGGATCGGCAACAGGTTGAGCAGGCCCACGCTCACCGACAGGAAGGCCGTGAGCTGGAGAAGGAAAAAGCCGGTGGCGACAAAGATGTTGGCCTTGTCGGTGCGGGCGGCGGCGAAAGCCTGGCGGGTGATATCGCCGGAGGCATGGGCTATGCCGACGAAACTGTGGAGTTGGTCGGCGCCCACGTGGCCGGTGACGATTCGCCCCAGGTAGAAGACGGTGGTCGAGGTCACCTCCCAGGTCTTCAGTACGCCCATTCTGAGCGACCCCACCGGGCCGAAGTGCTTCAGAAAACCGCCGCGGGCGGTGAGCCCGAGCATGCCGACCGCCTGGTCGCCGCCGAACGGGCTCTTTTGCTCGACGCTGGCGGGACGGGCGAGGAGATGAACCACTTGGCCGCCGCGGCGAACGCTGAAGTCGATGGCAACGCCGGCCCGGTATTGGACGTAAAACTGCAGGTCCTCGAAGCTCTCCAGGCGCCGGCCGTTGGCGGTAAGAACGACATCGCCCTTCTGAAACCCGGCGTTGGCCGCGGCGCTCGCGGGGACCACCTGGTCGATGCGGGTCGAGGTCATCGGCTGGCCAAAGGCGCCAAAAAAGATGGCGAAGAGGGCGATGGCCAAAAGGAAGTTGGCGGCCGGCCCGGCCAGGACGATCAGCGTCCGCTGCCAAAGTGGCTTGAAATAGAGATAGCGCCGTTCGGCCTCCGGCCCTTCCCGGGCGCGAATCTCCGAGCGCAGGGCCTCCAGGTCGGTCTGGTCGGGGATACTGGCGGCGTTGTCGTCGCCGGCGAAGCGCACGTAGCCGCCCAGCGGCAGCCAGCCGATGCGCCACTCCACACCGCTCTTGTCGCGCCACGAGGCGATCGCCCGGCCAAAGCCGATCGAGAACCGATCGATGGCGACGTCGAAGGCCCGGGCGGTGAAAAAATGTCCCAATTCGTGGATGGTGACGATGACCGTGATCACCACCAGAAAGGGGGCGTAGAACGCCGCGCTGTGGAGAAAGGCCATCATGGTCGTGGTCGTCTCCGCTCCCTCAACTTAGCCACTGCGCCCAAATCTCGACAGGACTTGGGCGGCGACGCGACGTGAGCTGGCGTCGATGGCCAACGCCCTGGCCAGGGCGTCATCCTCATCGTCGCCCACGAGCTCATCGGCGCCGTTCAGCGTTTCGAGCGTCTCCCTGACCGCCGCGGCGATGTCGAGAAACCCGAGGCGCCGATCCAGGAAGGCGCTCACGGCCACTTCGTTGGCGGCGTTCATCGCCGCCGGCGCGCCCTCGCCCGCGTCCAGGGCCTCACGGGCGATGGCGAGCGCGGGGAAGCGCTCCTCGTCGGGGGCCTCGAAGGTCAGATTGCCGACAGCCGCCAGGTCAAGGCTCGGGGCCGGCCAGGACACGCGATCCGGCCACGCCCAGGCGCAGGAGATGGGGCTGCGCATATCGGGCGGTCCCAGCTGGGCGAGGGTCGAACCGTCGGAGTACTCGACCAAGCTGTGAATTACCGACTGAGGATGAATGACCACTTCGATCCGATCCGAAGGCATGGAGAAGAGGTAGGAGGCCTCGATCATCTCCAGGCCCTTGTTCATCATCGTCGCCGAGTCGACCGAGATTTTCGCTCCCATGCTCCAGTTGGGATGGGCCACGGCCTGCTCGCGGGTGGCCTCGCTCATCGCCGCATGCGACCACTCGCGAAAGGGTCCGCCCGAAGCGGTGAGGATCAGGCGGCGGACCTGTTCGGCGCAGTCGGGTCGGAAGACCTGGAAAATGGCTGAATGTTCGGAGTCCACGGGAATCACGGCTCCGCCGGCGCGCCGGGCAATGGCGAGCAGGGCCGGGCCGGCGCACACCAGGCTCTCCTTGTTGGCCAGGGCGATGATCGAGCCGGCCCTGGCGGCGGCGAGGGTCGGGGCGAGGCCGGCGGCGCCGACGATGGCCGACATCACCCAGTCGGCGCCCGAGCCGGCGGCCTCGATGATGGCCGCTCCGCCGGCGGCGGCGGCGACTCCCGAGCCCTCCAGCCGCGCCCGCAGGTCCTCCAGCAGCGATTCATCCTCGATCACTGCCAGCCTGGGTCGCCATTGGCGCGCCTGGGCCGCCAGCAGTTCGACGTTGCGCCCGGCCGTCAACGCCAGGATATCGACCTCGGCCCCGACTTGCGAAAGCAGATCCAGCGTCGAGACCCCCACCGACCCCGTCGACCCCAGGATCACCACCCTCCGCGCCGTCATGAGACAGCCGTCTGTGAGGGGCGATCCTCGGACTTTGGGAGAGGTGTCCGTTGAAGCCGCGTTCCCATCAGTGCGCCCAGCCGAAGCGGACGACGAGGCGGGCGAGGGCGAAGACCATGACCGCGAACATCATTCCATCGACGCGGTCGAGCAAGCCGCCGTGGCCGGGAATGAGGTCGCCGGAGTCCTTCACGCCGAATCGTCGCTTCAGCATCGACTCCCAAAGATCCCCGGCCATGGTGGCGAGCCCTCCCAAAAAGCCGATCAACGCCGCTCCGGCCAGCGAAAGGCGCATCACCTCGGCGGCGATTCCCACCGAGACGGCGGTCGAGGCCGCCAGCCCTCCGAAGAATCCGGTCCACGTCTTGTTGGGTGAGAACCGTGGCCAGAGTTTAGGCCCTTTCAAGGCGCTTCCGACCACGAAGGCCGCAATGTCGGCTGCCCATGTGGTGGCGAACAGCATCATCACCCAGCCGCGGCCCTGGTGGGTCTCGCGCAGCCAGATGATGGCGAGGCAGGCTGGGGCGATGTAGAGCACTCCGTAGGCGGCGTCGATGGCGCGAGTCGCCGCGCCCCTGACCACCCCCGCCGCCAGCAGCGCCCCGGCGAAAACGCACGCCCAGGCGGCGTAATCGAATCTGAGGTCATAGTGGGCGACGTACGCGAGGATAATGACGCCGGTCACGACAACCGTGGTGACGATGGCGGCGCGCCTGGGAACCTGGGGAGCGGCCATGCTCGCCCATTCGATCGAAAGCAGGGCCCCGCCGACGGCGACCATGAGCAGGAAAGGGGCGCGGCGCAGGAAGGTCGACCAGTCGAATACCCAGACGGCGGCCAGCGCCGCCGACGCCAGCACCGCCCCGGAAGCCGCCCTGACCGCGAAGTTGCTCCAGAATCGGCTGGGTTGGCGACTTTGAGACTCGCCGTCGCTGAACCCCATCAGCGGGCGAACTTCAGACCCAGCACACTAGCTCGCGGCAAGGACGTCATCGACAGCCACCCCGCCGTAGCGTCTCTCCCTGGAATGAAAGTCGTCGATCGCCGCCGAAAGTTGCTCGGGACCGTAGTCTGGCCAGTAGATATCCTGGAACACCAGCTCAGCGTAGGCGCATTCCCACAGCAGGAAATTCGACAGGCGACGCTCGAAGCCTGTGCGGATGATGAGGTCCGGCGGCGGCGCCGGGGCCGTGGAAAGAAACAGGCCGAATGTATTCTCGTCGAGGTCGGCGGCCCGCGCCAGACCGCGCTCCACGTCGACGGCGAAGGCCCGCGCGGCGTCGGCGATATCGGCCCGGCCACCGTAGTTGAAGGCTACCTGCAGGAAGAAGCGATCGTTCTTGGCGGTTCGCGCCTCGGCCTCCTCGACGATGGCGAGAATGTCGGGGGTGAGTCCCACGCGACGGCCGACGATGCGTACATGGACGCCTTCGCGCTCGAGCCGGTCCAGATCGCTGGCGAAATAGGCCTTCATTAGCCCGAGGATCTCCGAGACCTCGGTCTGCGGCCGATTCCAATTCTCGGTCGAAAAGCCAAAGACCGTGAGCCGACTCACTCCGAGCTTCGTGGCGCCTTCGACCGTGCGCCGCAGCGCCGCCACCCCGGCGCGGTGGCCGAACGCGCGCGGAAGGCCGCGCTGCTTGGCCCAGCGGCCGTTGCCGTCCATGATGATGGCCACGTGCAGGTCGCCGGGAGGGAGGGCGCCAGGGGCCTTTCCCGCGCGCTCGCCGCCGACCCCCGACGCCATCGATCGATGCTTCATGTGGTGCGTCATCTTTTTGCAATAAAAGGCGGCGGCTAGACCTGCATGATCTCATGCTCTTTTAATTTCAAGGTCTCGTCCACGTGGTCGATAGCCTCGTTGGTGATCCTCTGGACCTCGTGGTCGAGCCGTCGATGGTCGTCCTGGCTGAGCGTTCCTTCCTTTTCGGCCTTTCGGAGCTCCTCCATCGCTTCGCGCCGGACATTGCGCACTGCGATGCGCTGTTGCTCGGCGTACTTGCCGGCGAGGCGGGCGATGTCACGCCGCCGCTCCTCGGTGAGCGGGGGGATCGGTATGCGCAGGTTCTGGCCCTCGACGACAGGGTTCAAGCCAAGACCGGCGTTGCGGATCGCCCGTTCGACCGAGACCGCCAGCGCCTTGTCCCAGACACTTACGGTCAGCGACCTGGGATCGGGGACCGAGACCGATCCCAGTTGGTTGATCGGCATGCGCGCGCCGTAGGCCTCGACCTGGACCTGGTCGAGCAGGTTGGCCGAGGCCCGTCCGGTGCGCAACGAAGCGAACTCCTCCTTCAGCGCCGCCACCGCCTTCTCCATCCGCGATCGATAAGGCCCGAGATCGGGTAACTGAGAGCTGGGCATGGTCAGTTCTCCTTCAATTCCAGGAGAACCCTCCCCCCGCGATGGGGAAAGGGTTGGGATGGGGGTGTGACCGCCACATGGATTCGCTTCGCGCCATCAAGCGACCCTATCGGTAACCGTGGTGTAAATCGCCTCGCCGGTGAGGACCTTGAGCAGGTTGCCGCGCTCGCGGATGGAGAACACCAGGATCGGGATGTCGTTGTCCCGCATCAAGGCGATGGCCGAGGCGTCCATGAACCTCAGGTCTTTTGACAGGACGTCCTGATAGGTGAGACGCTCGAACCGGCGGGCGTTCGGATCCTTCTTGGGATCGGCGGTGAAGACGCCGTCGACACTGGTCCCTTTGAGGAGGGCATCGCAGCCCATCTCCAGCGCCCTCAGCGCGGCGGGCGTGTCGGTGGTGAAGAATGGCGCCCCCAGGCCGGCGGCAAAGATCACCACCCTGCCCTTCTCGAGATGGCGCAGGGCCCGGCGGCGGATATAGGGCTCGCAGATGGCGTCCATGGGGATGGCCGACTGCACCCTGGTCAGCACCCCCCGTTTCTCGAGCGCGCTCTGCACCGCCAAGGCGTTCATCACGGTCGCCAGCATGCCCATGTAGTCGGCGCTCGCCCGCTCCATGCCGCGGCCGGCCATGTTGACGCCGCGGAAAATGTTGCCGCCTCCGACCACCAGACAGAGTTCGAAACCGGCGGCCACCACCGCCGCGATATCCGAGGCGACCGCCTCCAACGTGGCCATGTCGATGCCGAACGCCGCATCCCCCATCAACGCCTCGCCCGAGACCTTGAGCAGCACGCGTCGATAAGTCGGCGGGACGTCACTCATCGGCTCATTTTCTCAACTGGCCTCACCCGTGATCTCCCGACTCGTCCCGCCCCAATTAGAGCCCGTCCCCCTCGATGGGGGAAGGGTTGGGATGGGGGTGGAGCGCGATGGCGAAGTCGAGAACGGTGTCGGCGCCGAACCTGGCCTTCCGCCGCGGTCGCAACAACACCACAACCCCCACTCGGCCCCCATCGAGGGGGCGAGGTGAGAAGCCTTAGAGAGCGTCACTCCCCCGTCAGCGCGGCGACCTCGGAGGCGAAGTCGGAGGAGGCCTTTTCGACGCCTTCGCCAAGACCGAAGCGGACGAAGGCCGTCAGCTTGACGCCGGCCTCGGCGACGAGCTGATCGATCGTCTGGTCGGGGTTCATGACGAAGGCCTGCTTCAAGAGCACCACCTCTTCGTAGAACTTGCGGATCCGCCCCTCGACCATCTTCTCGACCACGGCCGGCGGCTTGCCCGAGGCCAGGGCCTGTTCGGAGAAGATGGCGCGCTCGCGCTCGACCACGGCCGGATCGAGATCCTCGGTGGTGAGCGAGCTTGGATTGGCGTGGGCGATGTGCATGGCGATCCTGCGGCCAAGATCGCGCAGCTTTGCCTGATCGCCGGCCCCCTCGAGAGCCACCAGCACGCCGATCCGGCCAACATCGCCGGTCGGATGGACATAGGCGCCGATGACGCCGGCCTCGACGCGCAGCAGGGCGCAGCGACGCAGCACCATGTTCTCGCCAATGGTGGCGATAAGATCGGTCACCGCCTCGGCGACGCTGGCGGCGCCGGCGATGGGCGCGGCGCGCAGAGCCTCGATGTCGCCCCCGGAGGTAAGGGCAACGCCGGCGACCTTGCGGGCCAAATCCTGGAAGGCGCTGTTGCGGGCGACGAAATCGGTCTCGGCGTTGAGCTCGATCAGGGCCCCGGTCATGCCCGCGCCGTCCTCACGGGTGGCGACGCCGACGACGCCCTCGGCGGCGACGCGGTCGGCTTTCTTGGCTGCCCTCGACAAGCCCTTGGCGCGCAGCCAGTCGATGGCCGCCTCCATGTCGCCACCCGTCTCCTGCAGCGCCTTCTTGCAATCCATCATGCCGACGCCCGACTTGTCGCGCAGCGCCTTGACGAGTCCCGCCGTAATCTCGGCCATGGCCTCTCTCCTTGGTCTAGAGTCTCAAGATAAGGTCCAGTCGCCCGTTTGCTCGGGCGCGAACCTGGGGATCAAAATTCAGTCCTCGGCGACCGCCTCGGCCCTGGCCTCGGCGATCGCCGCATCGACGGACTCTGCCTCTGGTTCTCCCGCCTTGGCGGACTCTGCCTCTGGTTCTCCCGCCTTGGCGGACTCTGCCTCTGGTTCTCCCTCCGGCTCCGCCACCGCCTTGGCGGACACTGCCTCTTGGGGATCCTCGGCCTTCGCCTCGGCCTCCCCTACCGCCTCAATCTGAGGCTCGGCCGCCGCGATCAGGGAAGCCTCGAGCTCGGGATCCGGCTCGACCTCGCTGGAGAGATGGGCCTCGGGCCGAACCTTCGGCGCCTTGGCGCGCAGCACCGGTTCGACCGGCGCCTCGGCGGCGCCGATGTCGACGCCCATGGCCGCCTGCCCCTCGGTGAGGCCGTCGAGGACGGCGTCGGCCACGAGATCGCAGTAGAGCTGCAAGGCCCGCGCCGCGTCGTCGTTGCCCGGCACAGGGAAGCTGATGCCCACCGGATCGCTGTTGGTGTCGAGGATGGCGATCACCGGGATGTTGAGCTTGCGCGCCTCCTGGATGGCGATCGCCTCCTTGTTGGTGTCGATCACGAACATCAGGTCGGGGATGCCGCCCATGTCCTTGATGCCGCCCAGGGACAGCTCGAGCTTCTCGCGCTCGCGGGCCAGCTGCAGCAGCTCCTTCTTGGTCCGCCCGCCCGGGTCGCCGCCATCGAGCACGCCCTCGAGTTCGCGCAGGCGGGTGATGGAGGCCGAGATCGTCCGCCAGTTGGTGAGCGTGCCGCCCAGCCAGCGGTGGTTCACATAGTATTGGGCGCAGCGCTTGGCGCCGGCCGCCACCGGCTCGGAGGCCTGGCGCTTGGTGCCGACGAAGAGCACCCGGCCGCCCGAGGCGGCGACGTCGCGGACCTTGACCAGGGCCTGGTGCAGCAGCGGCATGGTCTGCGACAGATCGATGATGTGGATGTTGGAGCGGACGCCGAAAATGTAGCGCTCCATCCTCGGGTTCCACCGGTGCGTCTGGTGTCCGAAGTGCGCGCCCGCTTCCAGGAGTTGGCGCATGGTGAACTCAGGCAGAGCCATGAGGCAGTCTCGTCCTTCTTCCGGTTATCGCCTCCGCCAGGCAAACTCCCCGAAACCTCGGGGAGACCGGAACGGAAAAACCCGGGGATGTCTCCCCCGCGCCTCGCCGAACGCCCAGCGTGCGTGATGGCGCGATCAGATAGGGGCGATGACCGTCTTTAGCAAGTGAGCGCTGTTCGCCTGCCCCGCGAAGCGGGAAGGTGGATCGACGCGCGCGAGTCGAGACGGGAGGGCCGCACGGCGGCCTGCGCTCCCTGAAGGCCTAGCGCCTCCCCCATCGCTGCGCGTGGGCGGAGAAGGAGCGGAGCCGCTAAACATCCTCCAGGAACGAGACCCCCGGGGCGGTTTTGAGCGCGCCGCGGATGGAGGGGTCGAGGTGGTAGCGGCCAGGAAGGCGCATCTCGACCTCGCGGCCGCCGCCGAAGGCGGCGACGAGGATCACTTCACCGCCGGGGCCACTCACCGGGCGAAGGCGCTTCTTGATGGCCGCGACCTCGGCGGCGGCGGGCGAGAGATAGATGCGCAGGCCCGCCGCGACCTCGGCAATCGCCTTGGCTAGCGGCGCGGCCTCGTCGCCGAAGAACCGCACCTCGCCGTCGCTGGCCTTGGCGCGCACCTTGATGAGGATCGCGCGGCCAGGCTCGAGCAGGTCGCGGCAGCGGCGCAGAGTCTCGGGCGGGAACAGCACCTCGTACTCGCCGGTGGGATCGGAGAGGGTGACGAAGGCGAACTTGCCGCCGCCGGACTGGGCGGTGCGTTCCTGGCGGCGGCGGACGACGCCGGCCATGCGGAAGGCCTCCCCACCGCTCCTCGCCTGGGCCAGGGCGTCGACCAGCAGGGTCGAGCGGTGGCGGCGCAGGATCTCGACCATGTCCTGCAGAGGATGCCCGCTCAGATAGAAGCCGACCGCGGCCAACTCCTCGTCGAGTTGGTCGACCGGACTCCACGCCTCGGTGGTCGGCAGAC
>Ga0302325_10024946_pt1 | contig 12429 bp, 8 predicted proteins | sample Palsa_T0_2_FD_201948 | JGI IMG/M metagenome (GOLD analysis project Ga0302325, IMG submission 201948) | Peat permafrost microbial communities from Stordalen Mire near Abisko, Sweden - Palsa_T0_2 | ecosystem: Environmental > Terrestrial > Soil > Palsa > Peat permafrost | place: Sweden: Abisko...
ATCGCCGGCATAGCAGCCATATAAAACGTGACCGTGACATCAGCACCAGCAGTGGGAGTTCCATCTGCACTTGTGAGCTTGACCCGGAAGACGTTGCTGCCCTTTTGCGGCGGGTTGGGTTCGGTAGTGAAGTCGATATTTGTCTGTGTAGCAGCGGGGGCATTCGCTGTTGGAGCGGCGCCCCCGGCGCCCGGCGGAGGTGGCACGAAGGCACCTGCCGCAGCCTGTAACTGACTCTCCGAGTCGATGAGGAAGCTAGCGGATGTCACGATGGATTGGTGCGCTTTCAGTCCTTTGAGAACGATGAAATCATCACCGGCGCGGGGACCAATTGTGATCTCTTTTGGCTCCAGACTTCCATTGCCGTGATTGAGGAACACCAGTTGCCGCGTGCCCGATTGGAAGACCGATGAAGCTGGCACGACTAATTGACGTCCCAGAGTGGTTTTCAGATCGACGTTCACAAACATACCCGGCTTCAGTTTGAGCCCCGGGTTCGCCATCACCAACCGCACACGAACCGTGCGCGTCGCCATATCCACTTGCGGAAGGATCTCTTCGACCTGACCGGAGAATGTGCGCCCCGGACAGGAGTCGACGGTAATCTGCGCCGTATCGCCAGGTTTTATACGGCCTACGTCGTCTTGGAAAACCTGGGCATAGACCCACACGCGGGACAAATCGGCAACGGTGTAGAGTTTGGTCGAAGACTCGGCATACATATTGGGCAGAGCATTTCGCTCGGTAATGTATCCCTCGACCGGCGAGTTGATGGTGAGGTCGGTAACCGGTTTGCCGGTCTCCTTCAGCTTTGCGATTTCACTCTCGGGGATATCCCACTGCTTTAGCCGCTGCTCCGCCGCGATCGAAAGAGTGGCCGCACCATCCGCAACACCGTCGATAGTGCTTGCGCTCATGGTCTTCTGGTTCTGCCGTGCCAGCAGATACTCCTGTTGTGTCGCAACAAGGTCCGGACTGTAGATCGTGAAAAGCGGCTCTCCCTTGCGCACATACTGATAGGTGGCATTCGCAAACACTTTGCGGATATAGCCGGGAAAACGCACTTGTACGTAGGAGACAAGACGCTCATTGATGTCTACCGTGCCGGTCGCGCGGATGTCGTCGCTCACTTGCTTGTATTCGACCGTGCCAGTCTGGACGCCAATGCTCTGCATTCTTTCAGGAGTAAGTTGCACCGGAGCGAGCGGAGCATCCATCTTCATATCGGTCATGGATGGCTTTGGCTCGTCAGCAGTAGCAGGCGGCCCAGAGGCAACAGGCTGCATTTCCTCGGACATCGGCGTCTTCATCGCCGTTGGCTGTTTGATCGCATGAATGCGATAAGCCCATACCCCCGCAAGAACTGCCAGGACAATGATCCAGACGAGTGAGGTTTTCACAATATATTTGTTCATCGCAGTGTCGCTCCTGTCAGAGATTCGAGATGGGCCAAAGCAGCTTCGTGATTGACGAGGGTCTGCGCGTATTCAAGCTTCAGACTCAGAAGGTCGGTGAAGTAAGAGAGGACATGAATGAACTGCTCGCGATTGGAGGCATAGGCGCTCAATGTTGCCCGGTATGCCGCATCGGACTGTGGAACCAGCCCTTCACGGTATTCCTTCAATAGCTCTTCATCGCTTGTCGCTTTGACATACTCTTGCTGAACTCTGCGAGTTGCTGTTGCAGATGGGCATTCTGTGTTTGTTGCCACTCGGAGCGCTTCTCGGTGGCCTCTGCAATCTCCGCATTCACCCGTGCCTTGCGCGGAAAGCGCACATCAAAGGTGAACATGTAGTAGTCCCGATATTTGCGGTCGGTGTTTTGGTAGATATAACCAACTTCAAAGTCCGGCTTCCCCTCTTGTTTCGCGGAGGCCAACTGCGCATCCTGCGTCCGAATGGAACTTGCATCGACCTGAATCTCAGGGTTGTTCTGCCGCACCGTCCCAAGCAGTTCGTCGGAGGTGCGTTTGAGCGGTGTTTCGATCAGGTCTTCCGTGACGATGTCCGGCGATCCCTGGTCTCGACTGAGCAGGCCCTTGAGATGTGCCTGCGTCCGCCCCATAAGTTGATGGTGCATCGTGATCTCTTTCACGATCTTGGTCCGGTTGACCTGTGCCTGTAGGACATCCTGCTGCATCCCCTGGCCGACCTGATAGTGGGCCGTTGCATCCTGAATGAGTTGGTCAAGAACCACTTCGTTTTGTCGCAGAATGTTAAGCGTCTGCTGCAGATAGGCCAGTTGAAGATAGTCGGCTTTCACCGCGTCGGCGATGCTGGTCTTTGTCACTTCAACTTCGGACTGTTTCGTGTCGGCATCGCGTTCCGCGACTTCTCCACGCGCCCGTAGCTTCCCTGGATAGGGCAACTCCTGCGAGACTCCGACGCCAATGTAGGCAAAGTCGCTGTTGGTATATCCGGCGAACGGCTTCGGGCTGCCCACACTAAACTGCTGATAGGTGAACTTCGGGTCGGGTAGCGTTGTCACCTGCGGTGCCATTTGCCGGGCGGCCCGTGCGCCGTGGTCGGCTGCCGAGATCTGGGGGTTGTTTGTCTCTGCCTCGGCGACAAGCTGAGACAAAGGCGTGGGCGTGCTCGCCGGCTCCTGCCCGATGGCAGAAAATGCGGTGGCCAGCACGAGCGCAGCGGTCAAAGAGACCATGCTCATACGGAAACTCCAATCTCAAATGCAATTCAAGGCATTCGCCAGAACACGCGGACAGACGTGCGCTCGGCAAAAGTAGAGTGCGAGAGAGGAGCTGACTAGATTCTTAGGATGGAAATGGTCGAGGGCGGGGATTTTGGAGGCGAGTAGTCGGGGTGCTCGACCCATCCGTTGACAGCAGAGGGAGGATTCACCAGCTCGAAAGCAGCCAACCTGACAACAGTGACCACCACCGGGTGGAACGTCACGGACTTCGTGTTCAGCGCGTTATCGTGAACGCTCGGCAGAGTCTTCTGGCAGCAGCCGTGTGACGCCGGCATATCCGTCTGCCCACACTGGTTCTTCATCATGCGGCAGCAGGCACGCTCTTGAGTGCTCATTTGCGCATCGGGTACCATGCAGGCCATCGCCGGTGCAAGGGACGACGCCAGCAGCAGGAGCAACACACCGAATTGCCGGAAAGTACGCATCGCTGTTATTAGACTACGTCTACACAATGAATCGAGCAAATGGCGATTCAGCACCCTTCCGCACTCTCAGGTTCCCGGGGTGTTTCGGGGGGGGTGTTTCGTGGACATCCACGGAGTTTCGCACGGAGTTTCGGGACAGGGAGCTCCGGGGGAAACCCGGGGACGGAAACCCGGGGACATGAAGTTCACCAATCATTCGGCAGTTGCAACAAAACGCCTTGCTTTAAGGATTTCGTCATAAGCTGAAATCAAGATCTGATTGTCTTGCATCCTGGCGCGGTTTATTTGCTGCCGCCTCCTCCCAGGCTCACACTTGTCCTTTCGGGAAGTCGCGACTTGAATCGGCGGGGAGCTATTCTTTAAGTTGCAGCCAGGAGGAGGATCGTGAACCATCTCTCCGATGATGAGCACGTCGAACGCACGCACAATATCCCACGCTTCTTTGTGGAGCATCATGCGATTGCCTGGCTCTTGATGATCCTTGTTATCGCTTGGGGTGTCTTCGCATACAGCATCATGCCGAAGCTGAAAGACCCGAAGACGTCCGCGCGCGAAGCTCTGGTTATAGCGGAGTGGCCGGGTGCGAGCGCAACGCAGGTGGAGCAGCTACTCACTAAACGGATCGAGGGCGTGATCGCACAGAACGACATGGTCAGCGAGATACGCTCCGAGTCCCGCCCCGGAGAAGCGATGGTCAATTTAACGCTGGATGAGCTCCACACCAAGGACACCGCGAAGGAATTCGATGATGTCGGCGTCAAGCTGGCGCAGATCGGTGATTTGCCGGAGGGCGTCGGTCCCTTGCAGTACTTCAATGACTATGGAGACACTGCCACACTGATGCTCACTGTAGCCAGCCCACCTATTCCCGATGCGGAGATCAATCTTCGTGCGCAGAAAGTGCAATCGATTATCGAAGCTGCTCGACGAAGCGCTGGCAATCCGAAGGGTGCTGTGTCGATCGTCTTCTGTATTCCCCATGATGTTGAGCCGACCGATCTTACAGACACGGTCCAGCAACTTTCCGGCGACCTGCTTCGCAAAAAGCTACTCCTGTCTGCTCACGTGCTGCCTGCACCCGGAGCCGTCCTCCTCGACGGTATCTCTGGTCACAGTGATGCAGAGCTCAGCGCGGCACTCACGGATTTCTCACTTCATCGGGTTGGGGTGGATGAGTTGCATCCTGACATCTGGTCCCCCGTGGTCATTCACGATCCCACCGAACTTCAATCCAAGCTTCGCAGGCTGAGCCCCAGTAAATACTCCTCCCACGAACTCGATGTGTATACAGACGCGATCGCTCGAAGCCTACAGAAGGTCGAAGAGGTCACAAAAGTCGACCGCACCGAGGTAGCAGAGGAACAGGTGCACCTTACCTTCGATCCAGACCGTCTCGCATCAGCCCACCTCAACCCGTTCGCACTGCCGGAGCTCTTCCACGACCGCAACGTAGTCACCGCGGGTGGAGAGATCAATGCCGGCAGCCAAATCGAAGTCACCCCACACGGTGCGCTGCACAGCATCAACGATCTCCAGACACTCCCACTGCCACCCGGCAAGGGCCGGTCTCCTGTCCGTCTCAAGGATGTAGTGAGCATCGACAAGGGCTATCAGACACCGCCGACCTTTCTCAACTTCCTCACCTACCGCGATCGATCAGGCCAGTGGCAGCGCGGTCGCGCCATCACCATCACCGCCGACATGCGACAGGGTCGTCAGATCGCGGCCTTTGCGAAAGCCGTCAATACGAATCTCGAGGACGTTGAAAAACTCGTTCCCAGTGACCTGATCATCGAGCGCACCTCCGATCAGCCCCGGCAGGTGAAGGAAAATGTAAGCCTGTTCACAAACTCACTTTGGGAAGCCGTCGGTCTCGTTGTGCTGGTCTCGCTGGTCGGCTTCTGGAATTGGCGCTCCGCGGCTCTCATGGCCGCATCCATTCCGATTACTTTGGCGATGACTCTTGGATTCATGGCGGTCGTAAAGATCGATCTACAGCAGGTCGCCATAGCGAGCCTCATCATTGCGCTCGGCCTCCTGATCGACGACCCCGTCGTCGCAGGGGATGCGATCCAGCGTGAGCTCTCGGCCGGTACGCCGAGAGCCACAGCGGCGTGGCTCGGCCCCACCAAGCTTTCTCGCGCCATCCTGTTTGCTACCATCACAAGCGTCCTCGCCTACATCCCGTTCTTGCTGCTCCGTGGAGACATAGGGCAATTCATCCGCTCGCTTCCCGTGGTCATCACCTGCTCGCTTATCGCATCGCGAATCGTTTCGATGACCTTTGTCCCGCTGCTAGGCCAGCTGCTGTTGCGCCGGGAGCGTAGCGCCGGGGCACCGCCGCTGCTGTCCGACAAGCCTCAGCACGGATTTGCCAGTCTCTACTACGACGCAGGACGCTGGGCGATCGCACACCGCAAGGCAGTCCTTGCAAGCTCTCTTCTGTTTCTGCTTGCTGGCGGCCTCCTTGTGTTGCGGCTCGACTCCTCCTTCTTTCCCTACGACCTCCAATACCTCTCGTATGCCGATGTCTGGCTTCCAGAGGGGGCGACCTTCGCGGAGACACGCGCGGCCAGCGAACAAGTGGAAGAGATTATCAAGAGCGTGTCCGCCAGGTACGCAGAGGATCGGAAACCTGCGCATCCAGGAACGCCAGTGCTCAAGTCGCTGACTACGTTTGTGGGTGGGGGAGGACCCCGCTTCTGGGACTCCGTCTCACCCGAGCCACCACACCCCAATTACGCAGAGGTCCTCATCGAGACGCTGGACAAGCGCGATACAAATGCACTGGTCCCTCTGCTGCAGGCGGAGATCTCAAAGAAGGTCGCCGGTGCTCGAGTGGACCTGCGGCAGCTTGAGACGGGACCTGAGATTAGCGCGCCTGTCTCCATTCGCATCTTGGGTCCAGATCCTGCGACGTTGTTGAAGCTGTCTGCTCAGCTCCAAGGCATCTTCCGGGCTGACCCGCTCGCCGCGCGCGTCCGTGACGACTGGGGCAAGGACCGGACCGCCCTGAGTGTGCAAATCGACCCTGAAAAGGCAGCCAGGGCCGGCGTCTCCAATCAGGATGTGGCTAGATCGTTGGCAATGAATACCAGTGGCCTTCCAGTTGGAAACCTGCTCGACGGAGACCAGATGATTCCCATTATTCTTCGCCAGCGTCATGGGGAAAGGTCGTTGGTGTCGGATGCTCGAAGCCAGTACGTATATCGAGCGAGTGACGGGGAGCGCGTTCCTCTCGAACAGGTGGCCTCACTCAACTTCACTCCGCAGATCGCTCTGCTGCGCCATTACAACCGTTCGCGGGCGATTACGATTTCCTGTTATCCAGCAACCGGCGCACTTGCCTCAACCGTGCTGAAGAGAGCCCGGCCCCAGATTGACAGCATGGTCAGGAACCTTCCTGCAGGCTATTCGCTCACCGTTGCAGGTGAATACAAGGAACAGAAGAAAGGCTTTTCCGACCTCGCAGTCGCCCTCGGTGTCTCCGTTCTGACGATCTATCTCGCGCTCGTGACGCAGTTCAAGAATATCGTGAAGCCTCTTATCGTCTTTGCCGCCATCCCCTTCGGTTGCGTCGGTGCATTCATCGCGCTCGCCCTGATGAAAGAGCCGTTTGGCTTCATGGCCTTCTTGGGTGTTGCAAGTCTCATCGGAGTCATCGTGAGCCACATCATCGTCCTCTTCGATCGCATCGAGGAACGGTACGAAGAAAGGGGACCTCTGCTGGATACCCTCCTCGATGCTGGCTTGTTGCGCTTGCGTCCCGTCTTCATTACAGTAAGCGCGACCGCTTTCGCTCTCATTCCGCTTGCCTTGCATGGAGGCCCGCTATGGAAGCCGCTATGCTACGCAGAGATCGGGGGGCTCCTGCTTTCCGGTCTCGTTACACTTCTTCTCGTTCCCACGCTGTATGCCTTCTTCGTGCTCGATCTGAAATGGATCACCTGGAAAGCGCAAACCGAGGCGAAGCCGGACGAACACGCTCCAGTCCAGCCTGCCTAGAAGCCCTGTCAGCAGCGATGCGTGAGCTCTTTTGAAAGCTTTTGTCGCCTATTTCCTCGATCGTCTTGCCCAAGCGCGGCAAATGCTGCGTCCTCGCAAATTCCGGAAAACAGCCCGATTTGTACGGCGCGCCATGTAGGATTGGATCGGATTCGCCCTGTGATTCGTAAGGAGTTTACCCTCCGACTCTTTCGTGCCGACAATTGCCCCAGCTCGATGGATGCGATTGCTGTTAAAGTCGCTTGGACCGGGTGTTATCACCGGCGCTGCCGACGATGATCCGTCAGGCATCGCCACATATTCTGTTGCGGGCGCGGAGCTGGGAACCACGCTTCTCTGGACTGCGCTCTTGCCGTGGCCGCTGATGGCCGCGGTTCAAATCATGTGTGCCCGAATAGGAATGGTGACAGGGCAGGGCTTGGCCGGCAATTTTAAGCAGCGATTTCCAAGTTGGCTGCTACGCGTCTTCGTCATGGCCTTGCTTGCGGCAAACACGATTAACATCGCGGCACAGGAGTACGATCGGAGACCTATGACAAAGATTCGGCCCGAGTACGACCGGCGATACAGGCGCACTTAGAGGCGTCACCATCCACTTCCGCCGCTGCGCGGTTCCCCGGGTCTTCTTACGTCAGGGTTACCCGCGTCCGCCGCGGCTTTCTCGATTTCCGAATTAATCTCGCCTCCAATGAAGCACGCTCACCTGCCCAGAAACGAGTGACTTCCTATGGGCATACCTTATTACGATCCGTGGACGTGTAGGTTTAACCTGTTTCCTCACCGTGGTTGCTGTATTCGCCAGTCTCGTTCCGGCTCTCCATGCTCTCAAGGGTAGACCCGATGATTGCTTCCGCTACGAACGAAGTTAAATCCATCGGAACCAGTTTCCCTGAATTCTCGTATTGGCTCGCAGGGGGGCTAACCATGCAAACCTTGCGCCAAGACATCTCCTACGCCCTGCGGCAAATGCGGTTGTCTCCTGTCTTCACCCTGACAGCCATGCTCACCCTTGCGCTGGGTATTGGCGCAACCACAGCCATTTTCTCTCTCATTCATACCGTCATGCTCAAGGCGCTGCCCGTCGCCGACCCATCGCGTCTCTACCGCGTGGGCGCGGGCAATGAATGCTGTGTCCAGGGCGGCCCCCGGGATGACACCTGGGGCCTGTTTCCTTACCGGCTCTATCAGCTCTTCATCGCAGCCGCGCCCGAATTTGAGCAGTTGGCAGCCTTCCAGGCAGGCAGATCGGAATTCAGCGTACGGCGCAGCGAAACTGACCAGCAAGCCAAACCTCTGCACAGCGAGTTCGTCTCCGGCAATTACTTCGCAACCTTCGGTGTTCCGGCTTATGCGGGCAGAACCCTCACACCCGCCGACGATCAACCGTCGGCCTCTCCCGCGGCAGTGCTCAGCTATCGCGCCTGGCAGCAAGAGTACGGTGCAGACCCGAAAATTGTCGGCGCCGGCTTCATGCTCGATGGGCATCCATTTACCATCGTCGGCATTACTCCTCCAGGGTTCTACGGCGAAACACTGCGCAGCGATCCGCCGCAGCTGTTCGTGCCCTTGCAGCAGGAGCCGCTGCTTCTGGGGAAGAACTCTGTCCTGAAGCAAACCAATTCATGGCTGCGCATCATCGGCCGTCTCCGTGCCGGTGCCACGGCAGACGGCCTGGCCGCCCGTTTTACTACCATCATGCGCCAGTGGCTGATCACTGACTTTGTGGGAACCGAGTTCCAGCAATATTTGCCGCAGATCAAAGTCATGCTGCCCAAACAGAACATCCTGGTGATTCCCGCCGGCGCGGGCGTAGCAGAAATGAAAACCGGATACCAGGACAGTTTGCGCATTCTGCTCGCGGTGTGCTGTCTTGTATTGCTGATTGCGTGCGCGAATATCGCCAACCTGTTGCTGGCGCGAGGAGCCGCCCGGCGAGCGCAGACAGCAGTCCGTCTCGCACTGGGAGCATCCAGAAAGCGCCTCATCCGGCAGTCGCTCACGGAAAGCATCGTGCTTTCGCTGCTGGGGGGAGCGGCTGGCATGCTGATCGCTTATCTCGGAGTAAAGCTGATCGTCGGACTGGCATTCCACACTGCGCGCTTCGTCCCTATCGATGCAACACCGTCTCTGCCCGTTCTTGCCTTCGCCTTCATCCTGTCGCTGGTCACAGGTCTGCTCTTCGGCACCGTCCCGGCAGCGTTCACTTCGCATGCCAACCCGGCGGAAGCACTCCACGGAATCAATCGCAGCACCCGTGACCGTTCCTCTCTGTCGCAGAAATCGCTGGTCGTGGTGCAGGCTACGTTCTCGGTAGTGCTGCTCGCCGGAGCCGGCCTGCTCACCCGCAGCCTGCAGAAGATGGAGCATCAGGACTTCGGCTTCGAGACCGACCGTCGCATCAACATCAGCGTCAATGCGCCTTTTGCCAGCTACTCGGCGGAGAAGTTGGACGCGACCTACCGCAATTTACAGGATCGCCTTTCGCACATCCCCGGTGTCCGGCGTGTGGGTCTTGCGTTTTATACGCCTTTCACGGATAACTGGGGCGGAATGGTGATTCGTGAAGGCCGAGGCATACCCAACGTGAGCGAAAACCCTATATCTTCCTGGGACCGTGTGGGTCCCGGCTACCTGGAGCTCATGGGTGAGCAGATTCTGCGTGGCCGCGGCATCACCGAGCAGGATACGGCCGCCACCCGGAACGTCGCCGTTGTGGATGAATCCTTTGTGCGTAAGTTCTTCGCCAAAGGCGAGAATCCCATCGACACACACTTCGGCTTGGGTGATGTGAAAAGCAGCGGAACCTTTGAGATTGTGGGCGTAGTCCGCGACGCGAACTATACCGATCCCAGCGGTCACGATAGACCACCCCTGTTCTTCGTACCGTTAGCGCAGCATGTGCACTACGACGGGCCGATGTGGCAGATGATCGACGATCGCACACACCTGATTGAAAGCCTGGTGCTCGAAATGCATGGGAATATCGAAGGCCTGGAACCGAAGGTGCGCCGGGTCTTTGCCGACGTGGACCCCAACCTCACCCTCATGAATATGCGGACCATGCAGGAACAGGTGGCGAACAGCCTGGACCAGCGGCGCACGGTGGCAGAAATGACAGGGCTCTTCGGCATCCTGGCCGTGATTCTGGCTGCCGTCGGATTGTACGGTGTGACTGCCTATGGCGTGGAGCGGCGCACCAGTGAGATCGGTGTCCGCATGGCCCTGGGCGCAAACCGCGGCAGCGTGATTCGCCTGGTTTTGCGGGGACCTTTTCTGCAGATTCTTATCGGGCTGCTCATTGGCATTCCGGCGTCGATCGGATGCTCCCATCTGATCGCCTCTCAACTGTATGAGGTGAAAGGCTGGGATCCGTTCGTCCTCGGCGGATCGATCCTTACCCTTTCCGTCTGCGCTCTATTTGCCAGCATTGTTCCAGCGAGACGGGCCGCCTCGGTCAATCCGGTGACGGCTCTGCGCGTGGAGTAGGCCCGCTGAAAGTTTTGTGGACAGACAGCGCCGGGCTAATAGGGTGACGGGCTACTTGATTAAAACCCATCATGCTGAATTGGGTTACGAGGTCGTCTTCCTGCGCCGACCATGACGGTTTCGCTCTTATGACTAGACTGCCCTTCGGATAGTCTGGACGGTCCTCGAACGCAGCAGGATTGCGGTCTTGGGGAGGTTCTATTAGTACACATGCAGGCACATCGTGAGTCGATATCTGCGCCAACGTCACGAAGAGGTGGGCCACACGGGATGTTTGCCCCACTCGTTACGCCTGGTCTGGTTAATTTTCCAACCGTGGGTTATACTAGACGACGTCCTGGAGGCAACCGCGGGAGGGCAAGTATGTTTCACTTAATCTGGTATCTCCTGATTGGGCTCATCTCGGGTGTTATCGCGAAATCGGTGATGCACGTTCACCTAACGATGTTCTGGACGATCGTGCTCGGCATCATCGGTTCGGTCATCGGCGGCGCTGTTACCCACATGTTTTCGCGCCCGAGAAACGAACGTTATCATCCCGCCGGCCTCATCTTTTCCAGCCTCGGCGCGATTCTGCTTCTCTTCATTTGCTATAAGCTGAATATCCATTTCCCTCATATCTAACCTCAGCGCGAATCGACTCACTTCGTCTGTCCCGCATTTGTTCCTCCACACTTCCGCTTCAGCGCCAGGGTCCTTTTATGACTTTTCCGCCCTCGGGGCCAGCAGTTGAAGGCAACGACTCTCGCATAATATTCTTCAGATCTTCCCGACCCTCTGCCACATTGCGGCAGCATAGCTGTTCGACTTTATCTTTGGGATAAAAAACGATGATCTCGTCTTTATCACCATGCATCGGGCTTCCGGTAGCAATCTGTGCCTGTGTACCGTGGCGCGCTCTCGGCTGGCCCAGAACACAGGTTCCCGCAGCCATGACAGCGTTCGCGCGATCGACGACGGGCTGGATAAACCGGCTGGTGAGGTTTGGAGTGTCAAGTTGCGGTTCGGAGAGATGGGTCCGGCCCCACCTGGGATCGTCCAGGTCAATGACGGCGGCGATGTCATAGTCAGAGGTAAAAGGCAGACCCGACTTGCGATCAAGGACGAGTCCCTGGCGAGCCCAGCTTATGTAACTGCACATTCCTGCCAACTTTGGAGCAACATGGGAGAGTGGCACAGTTGAAGCGAGATTGCGCTTCACCACATAGTCATTACCCGACTTAACTAACACGTAGTGACCAGCCTGAAACACCGTAGAATGCTCATGACTCTCTGCTACCAGCAGGCCGGTGGCCCGGTCAACTTTGATTTTGAGCTCGAGCGGCTTGGCCGGAAATCCTCTTTCGATCCATGGAATGGCATTCTTTTTGCCGCCGCGGACCATGATGATCTTGTTCATCTGAGTCGCAATTTGCTGGAAGGACAACCAGTGCGCGGAGGCGATGCCAAATTCCGCGTCGTAGCCTCGAACAGGAACTCGCATTCCCGGCCCTTTCGTGAAGAACCCAGTGAAGCGGCGTTTCGCAGGTTAACTTTTCATCTTGGCACCACACGATAAGCCAAGCCGTGCGTTTGTGTCAATGCCGAATCCCCCGACGTCATTCTGCAAGACTACGGCATCGACGCGCAGGAGCCTTTCAATAACTGCGGAATAATCGGCCGCGGCGGCCCGGAACTATTTCGCGCTTCTGTCCACGAAACTCCACTCCGGTAGGGCCAAGCAGAGGTATCGAGAGCCTCGCAGGAACTGCGGCTCTTCACGGAGAAAATGCTCCCGACCGTCCACGCCGACGGGGTTATGCGT
>Ga0302325_10024948_pt1 | contig 12429 bp, 20 predicted proteins | sample Palsa_T0_2_FD_201948 | JGI IMG/M metagenome (GOLD analysis project Ga0302325, IMG submission 201948) | Peat permafrost microbial communities from Stordalen Mire near Abisko, Sweden - Palsa_T0_2 | ecosystem: Environmental > Terrestrial > Soil > Palsa > Peat permafrost | place: Sweden: Abisko...
GGCGTTCGGCGATGTAGAGAAACGATCCGGGCTCGATCACGTTGCCCCGGCGATCACGCATGCGTAGCAGCAACTCGTACTGCGCCGGTCGGTTGTCGGTAAGGCACACGACCGGCTGAGCGAGCAGTTCGAAGCTGTCGTGGTTGAGGGCGTCCTCGATCGCCCCAGCCCAGTCGATGTGGTTCTGGCTCTTCTGTCGCCCGTGACGTTCGCTGCTGTAGCGCGCCCAGCCGTCCCCGCCTCCTGCTTTAGCTTCGTACATCGCGAGGTCCGCGTTGACGAGTATCTCCTCGGCGGTCATGCGCTCACCGTCCTCGAAACGGGCGACGCCGATGCTGACGGTCACCCGCTTGCCCGCGCCGATCAGCCCACGTAAGGACTGTTCGAGGGCGGGTAGCGTCTCTTCGCGGACGATCTCGAGCAGCGCTTCGGCGACGCGCTGTGACTCCTGCTCGTCTCCGTCGGGGAGCAGGAGAGCGAACTCGTCGCCGCCGAGTCGTGCCACCACGTCGCTGTCGCGCAGGCGGCTGCGCAGCGCTTGACTGACTCGGACGATCAGCTCGTCCCCGGCCCCGTGCCCCTGCGTGTCGTTGAAGTACTTGAAGTGGTCGAGGTCGAGCATCAGCACGGCACCGGCGGCTCCATAGCGCCTGATGCGCGCCGCGTGGCTGCGGAGTTCGCGCTCGAGGCTGCGCCGGTTCGCCAGGCCCGTGAGCAGGTCATGATCGGCGACGTACGCAAGCTGGCGTTCATAGCTACGCCGCTCGGTGACATCCTGAACCTGCGAGATGAAATACACCGGTCGTCCGTCGGCATCGCGGATCAGCGTGACACTGACAGCCGCCCAGATCACATGCCCCGAGGCGTGCACGTAACGTTTCTCGCGCCGATCGGATGTCGCGTCACCGGCCAGCAGCAGACAACGGGCGTCTTCATCGGCGGCGACGTCATCGGGGTGGGTAATCCGTTCACGCAACCGACCCGTTAGCTGCTTGCGGCTATAGCCGACCATCGCGCAGAAAGCGTCGTTGACACGCACATAACAGCCGTCCAGACCGATCATCGTCATCCCGATCGGAGCCTGCTCAAACGAGCAGCGGAAAAACTCCTCTGCCTCGTGGGCGGCGGCCCGCGCGGCTCGCTCACCACCAACCCGGTCTGGCGCGCTGCCGACCTGCACCATGCCCTCGTTGACGCCTTCTTCTCGCTCGCGCACCTGCAACCCCCTCGCTCGACTCCGTAACTCCAGGACGGTCAGCAATCCGATCGTGCTGACATAAGTCCGGCCACGGGATCGAGCCGAAAAAGATGTTCACCGAGCCCAGGGCAATTGAGCGAACACAGCAAGTGTAGACACCGTCCGGCCGCAGAAGAGGATGATTGGACAAATGGTTGATGAGCCAGACCAGCTACGAGTCCTCCTCGCCGACCAAAAAGCCAGCCGCTTGGACGAAATCGCGGAGGTCGTCGCTGAACTCGGCCACACCGTCGTCGCACGCCTGTTCGACGTCGCAGACGTCGCCGAAGCGACCCGCCGCGAGCTCCCCGACGTCGCGATCGTCGGCCTCGGCGAAAACAACCAACACGCCCTGAACCTCGTCTCCGAGCTGGTCAAGACAGCCGCTTGCCCCGTGATCGCCGACATCGCGAACGAAGACCACGAGTTCATCGACAACGCCGCCCGACGCGGCATCTTCGCCTACGTCCAGCACGGCAGCCGCTCCGAGCTGGCCCACGCGCTCGACATCGTCCTGCGCCGCTACGCCGAATTCAGTCGCATCCACGGCGCACTCGGGCGTCGCGTCGTCATCGAACAAGCCAAGGGCATCCTCATGGAACGCCACGGCATCAACGCCGAGGACGCGTTCGCGGACCTACGCAACCGCGCCAGAAACACCAACACAACAGTCCTCGGCATCGCCGAAGCAGTCGTCACCACCTACCCGCTGTTCAGAACAAACCCCCGCCCACCAGACGCCGGCGACTGATCACAGCCCTAGGCGCCGTTCGCCACCGCGCCACCGCACCTACTGAGAACAAGACCGAGTCCCGGTTCGGCGATTTTGCCCTCGACGACCGCGACCACGCTCAGCGTGATCCTCGCCGGCCTCGATCGACTGAGAACGAGGCTGCGCGGGTAGGCGCACACGATGTCTGTGCGCCATCCTCGCGTTTCGCGTGACCGGCGTGTCGTCGTCGTTGGTGCCGGCTCCACGGGCCTGGTCTGCGCGATTCACTTGGCCCGGGCAGGGTTGGATGTCACGATTCTCGAGCACTCACCCAATCCGGGTGGTGCCTGCTCCAGTGTCCAGGCGACGCTGCCCGGATTCGTTCACGATCACTGCGCCGGCTTCAACCCGATGACCGTCGCTTCGCCGGCCATGCTCGAGCTCGAGCTCGAGGCCGAGGGGTTGCAATGGATCCGCCCTGGCGTGATCATGGCCCACCCGTTCGATGACGGCAGCGCGATCGCCATGCACCATGAGCTCGAGCCGACCGTCGCCTCGCTGGAGGCGGCGAGTCCGGGAGCCGGAGCTGCCTGGCGAGGGTTGATCGAGCAGTACCGGCCGCTCGGACAACGTCTCGTGGATGCCATTCTCAGTCCCTTGCCGCCCATCCGAGCGCCGATCGCGCTGGCGCTCGCCCTGCGCCGGGATGCTCTCCTGCTCGCCCGGCGGATGGCGGGTTCGATCGAGGCGTTTGGCCTCGATGTGTTCGACGGCGCGACCAGGCCGACGGCGTGGCTGGCCGGGTCCGCCCAGCACTCCGGGCTCGCGCCCTCGACGGCCGGCAGTGGGGCGTTCGGGTTCCTCTTGTCGTTGCTCGCGCATTGCCATGGTTGGCCGTTTCCCGCCGGGGGTCAGCAGCGCATCACCGATGCGCTGATGGCGATCGCGTCCCGTGAGGGGGTCACGGTGCGCTGTAGCGCGCATGTCGACCGGGTGATCGTCAGCCGCGGGCGCACCGCGGCCGTGGCGCTGCGCGGAGGGGAGGAGGTGACCGCGCGTGACGTCGTGACGACGATCAGCGCTCGGCCCCTGGCGGAACTGCTCCCCGCGGGGACGCTTCCGGACCGGCTCGTGCGCCGGCTGCGGATCTGGCGGTACTCGACCGCGGCGTTCAAGCTCGACTATGCGCTGCGGCGGCCGGTGCCGTGGACGGCCGACCCGGCCCGCCAGGCCGCCGTCATCCATGTCGGCGGCGAACTGCGCGAGCTCGCCGCTGCGGCGGAGGCCGGCCAGCGGGGGGACATGCCAGAGCGACCTGCCCTGGTCGTCGGACAGCACACCCTGTTTGATCCCTCGCGCGCGCCGGCCGGTCAGCACACCCTCTACTGCTACGCCCATGTTCCGGCGCGCTACGCGTGCTCAGACGAGGATGTCGCCGCCTTGGTGGAGGCTCAGCTGGATCGCTTCGCCCCGGGTTTCGCCGGTACGGTGCTGGCTCGGGCAATTCGCAACCCCCAGCAGACCGAGGCGGAGAATCCCAGCCTCATCGATGGCGACCTGGGCGGCGGGAGCTACGAGCTGGATCAGCAGCTTCTGTTCCGTCCCGCGCCCGAGCTGTGCCGGCATCGCACCCCGCTGCCGGGCCTGTATGTCGCCGGCGCGTCGGTTCATCCCGGCGGCTCGGTCCAGGGCATGGGCGGCCGTTCGGCCGCTCGGGCCCTGCTGGCGGATCGCCGGCTTCGGCCGTGGCGAGCCTGAGCATCCGGTAGCGCCGTCCCGGACGGTCCGGTCAGGTCTTCAGGACACCGGTCTCGCTGATCCGACGCAGGCGCCGCAGCGACTCGACGTTGCGGCGGCGCACGAGGGGGTCGGTCAGACGGTTGATCGCCAGCTGAGACAGGGGATCGCCCGCGACCTCGGTCATCGTCACGTGGGTGCCACCGTCACGCGGCTCCAGCGCCAACTGCACCTTGGCGGTACCCAGAGGGCGCGCACGCGCTCGTAGAACGAGGCGGTGGGGTGGATCGACCTCGAGCACCTCGGTGTGATCCTTGACGGTCAGTGGCCCGGCGCCGACCCGATGGTGAAAGCGCGATCCGACCGCCGGCCAGTTGGGATCGCTGTCACGGATGCTGTGGGAGCCGACCACCCAGTCGGCGTAGCTCTCGGGGTTCGAGAGCACGGCAAACACGCGCTCTGGGGGAACGGAGAACTGGGCTTCGGTCGTCGCCACGATCGCCAGCTACCCGGTTGCCAGGATCGGCAACCGCGCCTACGAGGAGCGGCTTTCTCGTGGCACTACGCGGGAACGATGCGGGAGTTGGAAACCAGGCCCCGCGTCCCCGCGGCTGAGGCCATTCGGCAGGCCGCGAGGAAGTCTGTGAGACGCACTGAGGACGCACCCTAGGAGTCCTCGAGGCCGGAAGTGCAGGAATCCCGCATCTACCGAAGTGGACGATGCTGGGCTCGAACCAGCGACCTCCGCCTTGTCGAGGCGGATTCGGGTGTCCAAGGCAGTCGCGGTTCTGTGTATGGCGGTAGAGAAAGTCCCTGCAAGCGCCGGGAGTCGCGCCCTTTACAGGCTTAGACACCGCTGCGCGTCGATACGCGCCGTTAGCACTGCCGATGTTCCCGAAGTGTTCCCGGCGAGCGCCCGATGAACACGACGGCCAGCATCCGCCGCTACCGCATCCGCCGGCTCAAACGGCAGGTCGACCGCTCCGAGCGCCGCCTGGCAGACCTCAAAGCCGAGGCGCGCGTCGAGCAGTACTTCGCGGCCAGCATGCGCGCACACATCGCCGACCTCGAGACCGACGCCCAGGACCGCGGCTGGGAGCCGGCGTGAACGACGAGTGGATCCGCCCCGCTTGCGCAGGGCCGCTAGCCGACACCCGAACTCTCCGGCCGGCGCTCAAAGGGAGGTGTGCCTATCGTCACCCCGGCCGGAGACCCTCACCCGCTGTTTCACCGTCAACCAACGTCGGTATTCTGACCGCCAACCATCCCCAGGCAGGAGGACACGCTATGGCAGCAGTAGAGACCGCGCCCCGGTTCACCCCGATCGCCACCGACGGTCACGAGCGGCTGATCGAGGCCTACAAGGCCATCCTCGCCGACGCGAAGGCGGCCAAAGCGCAGATCGAGTTCAACCTCGCGGCGGTCAACACCGAGATCAAGTGGCGCGAGGAGCAGATCCGCGGCCTGCGCACCGGCGAGGCGGTCCCCACCGGCAATGGGCAGAGCACCGCGACCCGGTCCCGCACCCGCGCACGCATGACGGCCAAGCCCATCTCAGAGCAAGCCGTGTTCGACGCGATGAAGACGCGCTCGCTGTACACCAGCAGCGCGCTGGCCAAGGCGCTCGGCACAAGCCAGGAGACGATCCTGCGCAAGCTGCGCGCGCTGGCCGAGCGGGGCATGGTCACCAAGCAGGGGATCGGTCGCGACCTACGGTGGATGCCCGCGCCCGCACCCTGAGCTTCACGCGGCGGATAGGGCCCGGTAGGGGTTGCGCTGCCCGCGCCCCGGTCACCGGCACCTGAAGTGAGTGGCGGGCAGCCTCATGGAGCACAGTCATCCGCCAACCTCTCAACCAGACGCCCCGGTCGTGTCCTGATCACGGCCGGGGCGTCGCTCATTCCACGGAGGACACCTCCCATGCCCCAGACGCACCCGTCCACCGCCACGATCCTGCGGTACTTCGAGTACGACCAGCTGCCAGCCCACCTCCGCGATGTCAGCCAGCCGTTCCGCGAGCTCGCGCACGACATGACCAGGCGCTTCGACGGCCCAGAGCTGACCGCCGGCCTGCGCAAGCTGCTGGAGGCCAAGGAATGCATGATCCGCGCCGCGCAAACCCCACGAAGCACGGCAACCGACCCCGGATCGGGCGCGATCACCGCTCGATAATCAGCTCCTTATGAGCACGCCTACCTTTGACGCGGAGCGGATCGCTCGGATCTACCGGGTCCCGTACTGGTTGATCACCAACCGGCCGAAGCCGTCATGGTGGCAGCGTCCGCTGTGGCGGGCTCGCGCGTGGTGGTGGACGCGCTCACCCTGAGTTGGTCATGCGGCGCTGCTCATGTCTCGTTCGAGCTGCTCGAGGTCGCGGCGGATCGCGCTGATCGTCTTGATGTCGGTGGACTGCTTGAGCCGGATCGCGAGCGACCGCCGGCGTTCACGCAGTCGTTCCTGGCGGCGTTCGGTGTCCTGCTTGCGCGCGGCGCGAACGCCCAGTCTCGCGAGGTCCGGGCCGCCGACCGCCTGACCTTCGCCGCGCAAGGAGCGCCGCGCCCTCGCTCAGCTCTACCCGCCGGCCCGGCTGATCACCGTCTCGCCCGTCCGCGCCGGTGCTTACAGCGGGCCGATGGGTACCGTCGCCGGCGCGGCGTCCCCCTTAACGAACCGCGACCCCGTGGTGTCTCAGCCGGTGGGGTCGTCGGTCAGCGAACGTGAGGAGTTCGAGGATGCTGAGGATTTTACCGCGTAGCCCGGCTCTTACTGCGGCCTTGAGGGAGCGGGAGGGCCTCGGTGCTGCGAGCCCCGCGGCACTGGCGGCGGGTGGTCGCGATGCCAGCGCTTTTACTGCGAGGTTGAGGCTGTGGATGGGGGGGGCGCGAAATGCTGAGCCCCGCGCTGCTGGATGGTGTGCGCGCCGAGATCGCCGAGCACGAGGCGGCGCTCGCCAAGCTCCGCGACATCGAGCGTCTGACGCTCGAGCTGACCCCGGTCGCAGCGACTTCCGCTGCTGCGCCGGCGTCGTCCTCCCCGGCGCCGGCGCCGCCCCGGGCCAGGAGCGCTGCGGCCAGGCGGCCGACGCTGCGCCAGATCAAGGAGCGCAAGCAGGCGATCATGGCCGTGCTCTCCACGCAGGGGCCGCTCTCGCCGCGGGCGATCGCGGAGGCGATCGGCGAGGAGCCCGACACGATCCGAGCAGCGCTGCGCCAGATGGCCGAGGGCTCACAGCTCGTCGCTCGCGGCGCGACGAGCACGCGCACCTACGACATCGCCCGCAACGGCACCGCGGCCGCCCCGCCCCGGGAGGTCTCGCCGCGGGTGCGCAGGGAGCTCGAGCGCGCAGCGACACCCGCGCCCGAGCCCGAGCTCGAGGACCGGGTCGTGGAGATCCTGCAGCGCGCCGGCGGCCGGGTGGCGCTCTCAGAGATCGAGGATCAGCTGCGCCGCAAGCAGGTGAGCTTTGATCGCGGCGAGCTCGAGCGCGCCGCCAGCCGGCTCACCACGCACGGGCTCGTCGAGCGTGATCCCGGAGGAGGCCTGCGGCTCGGCGAACGGCCCGTCGAAGCCGCCGCGCTCGATGCCGCGGGAGTGGAGTCGATATGACCGGCCGGGATCCGTCGGCGAACCCGACGCCGCTGGACTGGGCGAGCTTCTACGTCGAGGGTCTCAAGTACGGGCCGGGGCCCGGTCAGCTGGAGGCCGCGAGCGGCCGGGAGACCGCCGACCAGCTCGAGGCGCTGCTGCGCGACGCCGTCGACGGCTTCATGCACGGCATCGCGCTCGCGGGCGGGGTCGTCGGCGAACACCGTGATCCGCGAAGGACATCGGGATGACCGACCTGAGCCCCCGCGAGCTGGCGGCCCTCGCCGCGGGCGTGCTGCTGATCGACGACGCCCGCCTCTACGGGCTGATCGAGGGCGGCCCTGACGTCGACCGCGCGCGCTGCGAGGAGCTGCTGCAGCAAGCCCGCGAGGAGGGGATCGTCCCGACCAAGGATGAGGCCTCAGACGCGGCGATCGTGGTGATGGCGGAGATCGGCGTGGTGCGGCCGTGAGCGCCACCCGCCCGCGAGGGCGTCCCCGCGGCCTCTCACGCCGGCGTGTCCGAGCGATCGTCACGCTTGACCAGCGCTGGCAGGACACGGATGGGCGCAGCTGGACGATCCGAGGCGTGCACCGCAAGGATGGCCTGGTGCGCCTGGAGCGCTCAGACGGCGCCGGGTTCGCGTTCGTGGCCTTCGGGAAGCTCGGTAAGTCCTACCGGCTGGAGGGCGAGAGGTGACCTGGACGAAGGTCGATGACCAGTTCCACGCTCACCCGAAGGTGCAGCAGGCCTGGCACGCCTACCCCGCGTCGATCGGCCTGCACATTCTGGCGCTGTCGCACTCGGCGTCCTACCTGACCGACGGGCACGTATCCGAGGCGTTCGTCAAGACCCAGATCGCCAGTCCCACGCAGCGCCGCCGGGCGGTCGAGGCGCTGGTGAACGCCGGGCTGTGGGAGACCAACGCCGCCGGCTGGGTGATCCACGACTACCTGGAGTTCAACGAGTCGCGCGCCGAGGTGGTCAAGCGTCGCGCGGATCGCTCTGAGCAGTCCACCGCCGCCGGTCGCAAGGGCGCCACGGCGCGCTGGCAACCGCCTAGTACGACGAATGGCGAACAAGCGAAAAACCTTTGTTCGCCATATGGCGAACAAATAGCCCCGGGGCGTAATGGCAAACCGATGGCCCCGTCCCCGTCCCCGGACCCGTTCCTACGCCAGTAGGAGAGCCCGTGACCGATCACCTAGATCCTCCAGCCACCACCACCAGCGAAGTAGAGGGACGTGGTGGTGGAGATATGGAAATGATTGAGCTGGAGTTGGAACTGCAAAACCGGGGCGTTCAGGCATCGCTCCCCTCGCTGCTGAAGTTCGCATCGCTGCAGGCGATCCGCCGTTCAATCGAATGGTGGGACGGCAAGCCGGGCGCCGGCCCGGGCGTGCTCGTCGGCGTCATCCGCAAGGGCGGCATCCTCGAGCCCGCGCCCAGCACCCACGACGACTACTGGCACGACGTGGCGGCCTGGCTACGCGAGAACTTCCCCGAGCTGATCGACGCTGACGGCTGGCCGAACCCCGGCGCGACGAACGCGGTGGTGATGCTGCACTACCGCCACGGCAAAGGCTCGCTCACGGTCGCGAAGCATGGGCGGCAGATCCGCAAGGCCGCCGCCGACTACGACAAACGCTTTCCCCTTGCCCCCATCCCCGCAGCTGCCACGCCCCTGGCAGAGGACAGCCGCCTCCACCCCTCTCCGGGCGGCTGTCCAGCGGGGGGACAAACGAGCTTTGAAGGGAGTGGGAGCGATGGCTGAGCGCGAGCCCCGCGGGCAGGCGCAGGTGGAAGGAACGCCGGGGTCTGTCACGGCGAGAGTCAGTGCTGTGGATGGGAACGGCCAGAGCAGGGCGGCGGCGATGTTGGCCGAGTTTCATGCCCTCGTGGCGCACCCCGAAACGGACCTGTGCTGGCTCCGCGACACGCTCCACGAGGAGGAGTCCAAAGAGCTATCCGAGGCACTGATCGAGCTTGACGTGGCCACCAACGACACCGATCTGTGGATCGCTCAGAAGCACGTCGCGAAGGAACTGGCCGACGTCGTATATGTGGCCTACGGGACGGCGCACGGGCTCGGGATCTATCTCGACGTGGCCCTGGAGCGCGTCCACGAATCGAACATGCAGAAGGCCGGAGGTCCCCGGCGCGCCGACGGCAAGATGCTCAAGCCTCCCGGCTGGCTGGCGCCCGACATGAGCCAGAGCATCGGGACTCCCTCAGCCTCATCCCTGCAGGTAAACCAGCCCGGGCCCCCGCCCGCCACAGCCTCCGCCGGGGGCCCGGGCCCGACCAGCAGCAGGCAGCGAGGGGAGCGGGAGGGATGAGCCAGCGCGAGCCCCGCGGGGTGCTGGGAGCGGGTGCTGGCTCGGGCGCTGGTCAACGGCAGTTACAGGCTGTGGAGATATGAGCGTGGCCGTCCCGCAGGGCAATCGCTTCAAGCAGGCATGGACGGCCGAGCGCGTGATCGAAGCCGTGCAGTCGTGGGCGGAGGAGTACGGCCAACCGCCCAGCTCGACGGAGTGGGAGGTCGGCAAGCCTGAGAAGTACGCCCGCGCCGCGCTCAACAAGGCGCAGCTCTGGCAGGAGAAGGCCGCGAGATTCGCGGACGGCACCTACCCGTCAAACGACACGGTGCGGCGTTTCTTCGGCTCATTCAACGCGGCGATCGCCGCGGCGGGATTCACGCCGCGGCCCGAGGGCCGCACTCCGCGCGCGAGCGCGCCGCCCGTCATGGATGACGGCATCACCGACCGGATGATCGAGGGGCTGGCTCGCTGGCTGGTGGGCGCCTTTGTCTCGCGGTTCCCGGATGGCGTGACCGACGAGGTTCGAGAGCAGGCAACGGCGGCACTCCGCGCGGCGTTCGCATGACATCCACAGCACTGACTTCCGCTGTTCCCTCACCCGCGGGGCCTCGCACCCCAGCCCAACCCTCCGCCCCCTCAAAGCCCGAAAGGATCTGAATGAGCACGCTGACCCTCGTCCAACCCTCCCGCGAGTTCACCGAACGCTCTGCAGTGCAGCGGGTCGACGCGTTGGCGATCGCCACCGCGACACGGGCGGCCCGCTCGGCGTTGAAGCGAGACCTGAAGGCCGGCCGGCAGTCGGTGATTCCGCTGCTCGTCTCACCACCGCCCTGGCTCGAGTCGATGAAGGTGGCAGACCTGCTGCTGGCGCTCCCGAAGTGGGGGCGCGTTAGGGTCGCCAAGGCGCTGGCGCAGAATGAGATCTCGGCGTCCAAGACGGTGGGGGGCATGTCGATCCGGCAGCGGAGGGCGTTGCTGATCGCGCTGGGTGTGCGGGTGCGTAGCGAGGTAACTGCGGCTGGGGAGAGGGAGCGATGAGTGTTCAGGGGAGCGAGCCCCGCGGGCAGGTGAAGGTGGGAGCGCCGCCATGGTCTGCCATGGCGGGGGTGAGTGCTGTGGATGTGACGGGCGGGTGTCGCTGGTGTGGCGAGCCGGTCACGACCAGCCGGGTGATCGTCCCGGCCCACATGAACGCCCGCACCAAGGAAGTCCGTCGCCCGGCGGTCGAGGCCAACGTCTGCGACGAGCACGCCGCGATGATCGACCGCAACATCCGCGAGCAGGAGCTTGAGAAGACAATCCACCGGCTGGGCGTTCGGCTGGGCCGGACCACGAGTGGCACAGGCCTCCACGCCCGGCTCGTCAAGGAGCTGGGCGAGGCGAGGACGCCATGACCCGCGCCCAGCGAATCGCCCTGGATCATCCGTCGCTGCTGGCCGAGGAAACCGCGCACCCGCGTTTCGCAAGTCAGACCGCGCTCGGCTCGGTCGTCCTGTCGATCAACACGGGGTATGAGTGAATGGAGATGGAATTCGGCGGGCCCGTGTGGCACGCATCGGCATCGGCGGGAACCGAGTCTCTGATGTGGGCGATGGCCGAGCGTGCGCTGCGCGGCGTCGGGGATGCATCGCGTGGCGAGTGGCGCGAGACCGGCCGGATCGCGATGCACATCCGGCGCAGGCTGACCGACGCCGAGCGCCAGGCGGCGGGCAATCTCCAGGTGCGCGACATCCGCGGGACCGAGGAAGAGCGGCGGCGGCTCAGGCGGCTGTTCCGCGACGCACCTCAACTCAAGGCAGCTAGCAGGATGATCTCCTCAGCCTCATCCTCGCAGTCAAACGCCGAGGCGAGCACCACCTCCCGCCAGCCCGGCGTGGACCAGGCCCAGCAGCCCTCTCACACCCCTCACAGCCGCCGTTGACCGGATGACCGACCATCAGGACACCCAGCCACTCCAATATGGCACCTCCAAGGCGGCCGAGATCCTCGGTGTCTCGATGGGCACGATTCGGCGCTGGTCAGACATGGGCGTGTTGGAGTACTCGCGCACCCCTGGAGGTCAGCGTCGCTTCTCGCGGGAGATGCTCGACCGGTTCGCCAGAGGCCTGCGGGTGAGCGATGATGGGTGAGAGCCAGCTCCAGCTACTGCCCTCGGGAAGCCCTCCGTGCCCGATGCGCGCGTGCGCCGGTCGCTGTAGGTCCTGAGAGCTGCACCTGCGCGCCGTGTGCGTGTCCGCGCTGTCGCCGTCGGGTGCGGCCGCGGGCTCTGTCGCCGCTGGGGCCGATCATCTTCCGTGCGCCCGTGCCGGCGCCGCTCAAGCTGTTTTCTGCCAAGCCGAACCTCTGGAGGCCGAAGTGACCAGCACCGACCCGTATTTCGTCAGCAAGGGTTCGCACAAGTCCCGGGAGGATGGCTTGTGCGCGATGGAGTGGGTGTCCTATCTCGCTGGCGAGCCGCACTCCGCCAGCCCGGTATGCGTGAGCCCGGTCCTCACCCGCTTCTGCATCCGCTTCAACGACGGGCTGCCTGACCGCGAACGCCAGAAGCTGCGGCCCTACCTGGCGCGGACGATCGGCACCGCCGGCGACGGCCGCGACCCCGAGCGGGCCCGCATGTGCGCCGACTGGCTCACGGGCACCGCCCTACCCACACTCCTCGCGCACGATCCGCAAGCGCTGGCGGCCCTGAGCCAGCTGCCCAGCGTGCTCGCGGCCGAGAATGCAAACCGCCTGCTCGACGTGCTGCAGGAGAGCCGCCGGATCGCGAAATCCTCGCGCAGCCGGGCGCTAGCACGGCTACGCGCCGAGTCCGCCGCGTTCGCCGAGTTCGCCGAGTT
>Ga0302325_10024953_pt1 | contig 12428 bp, 10 predicted proteins | sample Palsa_T0_2_FD_201948 | JGI IMG/M metagenome (GOLD analysis project Ga0302325, IMG submission 201948) | Peat permafrost microbial communities from Stordalen Mire near Abisko, Sweden - Palsa_T0_2 | ecosystem: Environmental > Terrestrial > Soil > Palsa > Peat permafrost | place: Sweden: Abisko...
TCTGCCATCTACAGGTGATGGACCACTCGCCACGGTTCTGGGCGCTGATGGCGCGCTGGTGCCCGGACTACCGCGAACGCGCGGCGTGGCTGCGGCGCCACGGCCAGACGCTCGTGCTCTGAGCGCGGCGCGCCGAGCCCGCGCCACTCGCCGCCCAGCGGTTCCCGGATCGTGGCGCGATCAGCTCCACCGACTGGACCCGATCAGACGCCGGCACGGATGCTGAGTGCGCCCGTGTCGCGCCCGCGCCCTCCGCTCCGGGGCCGCTAACACGCCATATAGGCGTGTTTCTCGCCGCGGCAGCGCCACGCGCCGAGCCCGCGCCGCGACTCCGCACAGAGCCGCGCCGGACCCAGCCCAGGCTCAGGCCGCGAGCCGCTGTGCGCGCCGCAGGTCCAGCTCCATCTCCATCGTCTCGCCATAGTAGGTGCGGGTCACCGGACCGGCCGCCATCCCGGTCAGCAGCCGCTGGATCGGCAGATTCTCCGAAAGGATCGTCGCGCGAAAGCGGGTGATCCCCTGGGCGACGGCGAGCTCGGCGAGTCGGCCGACGAGCCTCGTGCCCACGCCCTGCCCCTGCAGCTCGTCGGCGACGACGATCGCGAACTCGCCCACGTCGGGGCTGCTGGGCACACGAATGCAGCGGGCGACGGCGACGATCGGCTTGCCCGGGATCGTCGGCTGGGTCGCGACCAGCGCGATGTGGTCGACCCCGTCGACGTGCACCAGATACTCGATGTCGGCGCCGGACAGCTGCGGCTTGGCCGACAGGAACCTGCGGTAGCGCGTTTCCGGCGACAGCCGGTCATGCGAGGCGCTCAGCCGCTCGCCGTCATCGGCCCGAATCGGGCGGATCAGCACCGGCGGATCGATCCATGAGTACGTGTCCATGTATACGAACATACGTACGACGCGGACCACGGTCTGTGGTGGTGGTCACAGCGCGCGGACAACGCAACGTGACCGTAACGCGATGATCACCGCAGGGTATTGGAATTCGCGAATTCGCGGCCTCTGCAGGCAAAATCGAACATCCGGCGGCTCAACGGGGTCCCGGGTCGCCACCGTCAGCTCGATCCGGACGGTTTTGAGCTCCTGTGCTGCCGCAGCGCCTCCAGACCGAATCCTTGGGCCGGGGCTCACCGCCGTGATGCGCGGGAGCCCCGGCGACCGAGGCGGTGCGGCTGATCCGACGCAGAGCTCGCGTGCGCGCCCCGCTCGCTACTTACGGTCGGACATCGGGACGTAGTCCAGGCCGCGATCGCCCGTGTAGATCTGGCGGGGGCGGCTGATCTTCTGCTCCTTGTCGTCGATCATCTCCAGCCACTGCGCGATCCAGCCGCTGGTGCGCCCGATCGCGAACAGCACCGGGAACATCTCGACCGGCATCCCCAGCGCCTCGTAGATCAGGCCTGAGTAGAAGTCGACGTTCGGATACAGCTTGCGGCTGACGAAGTACTCGTCCTCAAGCGCGATCTTCTCGAGCTCGGTGGCGATGTGCAGCAACGGGTTCTTGCCTGTCACCTCGAACACGTCGTCGACGGCCGTCTTGATGATCTTCGCGCGCGGGTCGAAGTTCTTGTAGACGCGGTGGCCGAAGCCCATCAGCCGTTCGTCGCCGTTCTTGACGCCCTCGATGAACGAGGGGACGTTGTCCGTGGAGCCGATCCGCTGCAACATCCGCAGCACCGCCTCGTTCGCGCCGCCGTGCAGCGGCCCGTACAGCGCGGCGACTCCGGCGGCGATCGCCGAGTACGGATCGACCTGCGACGAGCCGACGCTGCGCACCGCGCTGGTCGAGCAGTTCTGCTCGTGGTCGGCATGCAGGATGAACAGGACGTCGAGCGCATGCTCCAGGCGCGGGTCGGGCTCGTACTTGAGCTCGGCGACCTTGTAGATCATCGAGAGGAAGTTGCCGGCGTAGCTCAGGTCGTTGTCGGGGTACACGTACGGCATGCCCCGGTTGTGGCGGTAGGCGAATGCGGCGAGCGTCGGCATCTTGGCCAGCAGCCGGATCACCTGGATGTAACGGGCCTCGGCGTCGTGGATCGCCGCCGCCTCGGGGTAGAACGTCGACAGCGCTCCGACCGAGGCCAGCAGCATCCCCATCGGGTGCGCGTCGTAGCGGAAGCCCTGCATGAACTCCTTGACGTTCTCGTGCACGAACGTGTGAATCGTGATCAGGTGGTCCCAGTCGTCCAGCTGCTTCTGGGTCGGCAGCTCGCCGTTGATCAGCAGGTAGGCGACCTCCAGGTAGCTGGACTTCTCCGCCAGCTGCTCGATCGGGTAGCCGCGGTACTCCAGGATCCCCTTGTCGCCGTCGATGTAGGTGATTGCCGATCGACACGACGCGGTCGCCATATACGCCGGGTCGTAGGTCATCAGGCCGAAGTCGTCCTCGTTGACCTTGATGTTGCGCAGCTCGGTCGCCCGGATCGTCTCGTCCTGGATCGGGATCTCGTACGTCCGGCCGGTGCGGTTGTCGGTGACGGTCAGCGAATCCGTCGCCGTCGCTACGTCACCTCCGTTGGAAGTCTTCGTCTCGGTCGTCACTTTGCTCCAATCACGATGGATACCGGGGGCAGTGGCCGCCCGGTCGGAGAGGACGACCGAGCAGGACTCTATTACGCCAATGTAAGTGCCTCTTACCCTGCCGCCGGTCGCGAGCGGTAGCGGCTCGCGGTGGCGGCTCGCTGGCCCTGGTAGTGGCTGCCCAGACCGGGGCTCCCGTAGGGCTTGGCGGCCGGCCGATCGAGCGTCATGAACGACAGCTGGCCGATCGCCAGCCCGGGGTGCAGGATGATCGGAACGCGGGTCAGGTTGTTGAGCTCGAGCGTCAGGGTCCCCTGCCAGCCGGGGTCGCAGAAGCCCGCGGTCGCGTGGACGATAAGCCCCAGCCGGCCCAAACTCGACTTGCCCTCGATCCGGGCCACGATGTCGTCGGGCAGCTCGACCCACTCGAGCGTCCGGCCGAGGCAGAACTCTCCCGGGTGGATCACGAACGTCTCGCCCTGTGGAACCTTGACCTCCTCGGTCAGGTTCTCCGGCGGATGCAGCAAGTCGATGGCGGACGCTCGGTGGTTGTGGAAGACGCGGAACGAGTCGCCGAGCCGCAGGTCGACGCTGGCGGGCTGGACCAGGCCCGGATCCCAGGGGTCGATCCGAATTCGGCCGGCGTCGACGAACTCGATGATCGTCTGGTCGGAGAGGACCGAGACGACGGTCGGCGGCTGGTCGGCGGCTGACATCGCCGCTAGTCTGCCACGGCGGCCGGGCATGACGATGGCGAACCCGCGTCGTGAGCCCGAGCGGATGCTCCCGGCTCACGCGGCCAGGTCGTCCGGACCCCCGGCCGGCGGCGGAGACCCCTTGTCGCCGACCTCGGCGAGCGCGACGATGTTGCCCTCGGGGTCGGTCAGGTAGGCCAGCCGCTCGCCCCACGGCATCACGGCCGGCTCGCGCAGGACGTTGCTCACGCGCCGCAGCCCGCTCATCATCCGATCGAGGTCCTCGACGTAGACGAACAGCTCGTGGCGCGGGCCGGGGCCGGGCCGCACGCCGGCCAGCCAGCGCGGCGACTCGTCGCTGGCGACGCCGAGATCGCAGCGGTCTCGGCGCAGGCCGATATAACCGGGGTCCGGGGTCCCCGGCGGGAAGCGGTAGGCCTCCTTGAACCCGAGCAGCTCATAGAAGGCGGCGACCGTCGCCACGTCGGACGCGTACAGAACCGGAAACGAACGCAACCCCATCGAAGGGCGGTACGCGCGCGAGTTGCCGACGGCTCAGTGGTCGATCGCCCGCGCGCGGGCTCTGACCGTTCGGGTCCGCGCCGGCGGCGCGGGAGCCGGATCGCCGTGGGGTCCCCGTCGCGGGCGATGCGGAAACGGCCGAGGCTGGTGCGGACGCGGGCGGTACTTGATGCCGCCGTCGTCGTCGGACGAGGACGACTCATCCGGCTTGCGGCGGCTCGCCCACCAGATCATCAGCAGGGCGAGCACGAGCGGCAGACGAAACGCGACCACCATCCAGATCGAACCTGAGCTCACGACCCGATAAATCCTATTGCTCACCGGGCCGCTCGCCAAGCCCTTTTTCACCGAAATCCGAGCGGTCGGCTGCGGGTTACGGCGCGACGGCGCTGTCGCCGGCCTTGCCGTCGCCGATCAGCGGCCAGCCATCGACCCAATTGAGTGCGCCCATGCTCAGGTACCGATCGGCCGAAACGTGGTGCGAGTCGTCGTTGAGCAGCGCGTGATACATGACCATCGAGCGGCCCGCGGGGTCCTCCACGGGCTCGGCGACGCCGCCAGGACCCAGGAAGCCCGGCGCCGAGCCGAGGATCGGACTGGGGTACTTGTCGAACGGCTCGGCTGACCCCATCGGGTCCGAGGTCGCCGCGACGCCGACGGCATAGGACGAGTTCCAGGTACTCGCGCCGTTGTACATCACGTACAGCCTGCCGTCGTGGAAGAACGGCTCGGGACCCTCGACCACGCACGCCCCGTCGCACTCCCATGGCCTCGAGACCGTCACCGCGAGCCGCATTTTGGGACCGAGCGTGAGCCCGTCGGCCGACAGCGGGGCCTCCCAGATCTGGCGAGTCTGCTCTGCCCAGAACATGTAGAGCTGCCCGGTCGTAGGGTCGCGGACGACCGCCGGGTCGATGTCGCCGCCGTAGTGCTCCTGGGCTTTGGGCCCGTTCTGCTCGTTGAGCTCCCCGCGGTAGTGCAGCAGCTGGGTGTGCCATGGACCCGCCAGCGACGTGGCCGTGGCGGCACCGATCACCATCGTGTGCGAACCGAGCTCGTAGCTGCCGGTGTCCTGGGCCGCCGGGTTGTAGGTGGTGGCGAAATACAACACCCAGCGGCCCTGGATCCGGTAGAGCGCCGGCGCCCAGTAGCGGCCGTCCTGGGTCAAGCCGGTCGATGGCAGCGCCCACCAAGGCTGCTTGCCGTGCGGGAACACCCAGCCGTCCGGATACCAGTGGACGAGGTCGATCGACTTCCAGATCGGGAACGCGTTCAGCGCCGAGTCCGAGGTGCAGACCAGGAAGTAGTTCCAGGGGCCCTGCTGGTACTTGATCGCGCTCGGATCCGGGCACGACAGCGGCGCTCCGGTGAGACCGTCGCGGATCGGGTTATGGAATTCGAGCGAGCCGGGCGGGGGCGAATCAGAGCTGCCCGACGCGCTGCCGACGCCGGCACCGACGAGCGCCCCGCCGAGGAGCGCGGCGAGCACGGCGACTACCAGGCAACGACGCACGCGGGCGCCTTGAAACGAGATCCGGTTCACGACGACGAAGGACCAGCTGTTCGACACACCCGTTCTTCGCGGCGGTTGCTCCGGCACCTGCCGCCGGGATCCGGCGCATCATAAAGAGCGCCCCGTACGGCTCCGGTCGGGGACCCCCACTCACGGTCCGCGGGCGCCGGCTTGCGACCAATTTCCGGACAGATTGGGCTGCCACGACAATCCGATCCGGATGACGCGCGGCAACGGCCCGCGCGTTCACGGCGTCGCCGCGCGCAGCCACGCCCGCAGGCGTCGCTCGTCCGACGTGGCGTCGCGCAGTCGCCCGAAGTGCTGATCCGCGTACTCGCCGAAATCGAAATCCAACTCTGAGATCGCGCCCTGGACGACCCCCCAGGCCGCCTCACGCGCGTCGGACACGAGCTTGAACAACTGGAGCGCAGCGCGGCGGCCCGCGGTCGGCCGCTCGTCATCGAAGTAGGCGGTCAGCAGCCGGTCCTCCGCGCCCGCGTCGAACCCGTTGTTGACCGAGAGGTTGCCGAGGTCGAACCAGCGGTGGCCCATCCCGGCGTACTCCCAGTCGACCAGCATCGCCCCGTCGGGGTCCTCGGCGACCGACATCAGGTTGCCGGGCAGCAGGTCGTTGTGGCATGGAACCGGCTCGCGCAGCGGCAGCGCCTGCGCGATCTCGCCGATCAGCCGCTGTGTCCGCCGGTACGGCTCGCCGACCGCGATCCCGCGCTGCGACAGCAGCGCGGCGTACTCGTCGAGCAGCTCGGGGATCCAGAACCGCGCGGGGAGCTGCAAGCCGCTGTCGTGAAACGCGCGCAGAGCGCGCGCGACGGCCTGCGGGCGCGCGCGCAGACGGTCTGAGTCAAGCTCCGCGCCGGTCAGGTACCCGGTCACCAGGCAGCGCTCGTCACCGTAGACCACCGTCGGGCCGATCCCGAGCCGCGACGCCTGCCTGCCGGCGTCGAGCTCCGCTCGCCGGTCGATCCCGAGCAGCCCCGTGTCCCGGCCGGGAAGCCGCAGCACGCACTCGCCGATCGGCTCCTGGAAGCGGACGCGGAAGTTGCGGTTGGTAATGCCGCCGCTCAGCGGCACCGGCTCGCCGACCGCCGAGCCGAGCGTGTCGCGCAGATCCGTCAGCAGCTCCTGCAGCCGCGCGTCGATGTCGCCCGCTCCGGACACGGTGGCGCAACGCTAACCCACGACCGGATCTCCCGCGCGCACGCCGCGATCCGGTAGGTTCGCCGATTATGAACCTGGTCCAACTCCGAGCCCGGGTCGACGCGGGCGAGATCGACACGGTCCTGCTGGCGCTGTGCGACATGCAGGGCCGCCTGCAGGGCAAGCGGCTGAGCGCGCGGCACTTCGTCGACGAGGTCGCCGAAGAGGGCGCCGAGGGATGCAACTACCTGCTCGCGGTCGACGTCGAGATGAACACCGTCGACGGCTACGCGATGTCCTCGTGGGAGCGCGGCTACGGTGATTTCGAGCTGATCCCGGACCTCTCGACGCTGCGTCTGATCCCGTGGCTGGAGGCGACGGCCCTGGTGCTCTGCGACGTGCGCTGGGCCGGCGGCGCGGACGTGGCGGCGTCACCGCGCCAGATCCTCAAGCGCCAGCTGGAGCGACTGGCGCAGCGGGGTTGGACCGCGAACGCAGCGACCGAGCTCGAGTTCATGCTGTTCTCGGAGACCTACGAGTCCGCGCATGCCAAGCGCTACTCCGAGCTGACTCCGGCCAACCTCTACAACCTCGACTATTCGCTGCTGGCGACCGCGCGGGTCGAGCCGTTGATCCGCCGGATCCGCAACGGCATGGGCGGCGCCGGGATGGTCGTCGAGAACTCCAAGGGCGAGTGCAACTACGGCCAGCACGAGATCAACTTCCGCTACGCGGACGCGCTGCGGACCGCCGACAACCACGTGATCTACCGCAACGGGGCCAAGGAGATCGCCGCTCAGGAGGGGATGGCGATCTCGTTCATTGCCAAGTACGACGAGCGCGAGGGCAGCTCCTGCCACATCCATTTCTCGCTGTCGGACGACGCGGAGTCCGGCAAGGCGATGGTGTTCGCCTCCGATCCGAAGGTGTTCCGGTCGTTCGTCGCCGGTCAGCTGGCGTGCATGCGTGAGCTGACGTTGCTGCTGGCACCGAACGTCAACTCCTACAAGCGCTACGCGGCCGGCTCGTTCGCGCCGACGACGATCGCGTGGGGCAACGACAACCGCACGTGCGCGCTGCGCGTCGTCGGCCACGGCCCGGCGCTGCGGTTCGAGAACCGCGCCGGCGGATCCGACCTGAACCCCTACATGGCGCTGTCGGCGCTGATCGCGGCCGGTCTGCATGGAGTGCAGCTCGAGCTCGAGCTCGAGCCCGCATACGAGGGCAACGCGTACGAGGCGACCGACAAGCCGCGCCTGCCGACGACCCTGCGCGAGGCGCGGGACCTGTTCGACGGCTCTCAGATCGCCCGCGAGGCGTTCGGCGACGAGGTCGTCGACCACTACGCCCACGCCGCCGGCGTCGAGCTCGACGCGTTCGAGGCGGCCGTCACCGACTGGGAGCGGGTCCGCGGCTTCGAGCGTCTGTAGGTCGCGCCGCGCCGCGCCGAGCGCCCCAGGCGTTCGGGTTCGCACCGCCGACCTGCGGGTAGGGTCCCGACATGGAGGGCAGCGAGCATATGGCGGCGATCGGAGACGCCGCCGCGCCGGCGACCGGAGGCTCGCTCGACGTCGTGTTCGCGCCTGTCCGATCGCAGACGGCATTCGAGGAGACCGTCGACCGCCTCGGCACGGCGATCAAGCTCGGCCTGCTGCCCCCCGGCACGCGGCTTCCGGCCGAGCGCGAGCTGTGCGAGCGGTTCGGGATCGCGCGGTCGACGCTGCGCCAGGCGCTGATCGCGCTCGGGCAGAGCGGCCGCGTGCACGCGCTGCGCGGCCGCGGCGGCGGCACGTTCGTGGCCGACCCGCTGCCGCCCGCGACGCCGCCCTCCGCCGACCTCTTGGCCAACTGGCGTGACGTCTGCGATGACCGCCGGGCGATCGAGATCGGGATCGCGCAACTGGCGGCCGAGCGTTGCGACGAGCGTTCGGTCGAGGCGCTCGAGCGGTTCGTGCTCGGGATGGACTCAGCGCTGCATGACTTCCCCGCATACCGCCATCTCGACGTGCGGCTCCACATCGGCATCGCCGAGCTCACCGGCAGCGAGCGGCTGGTGGCGCGGATGACGGAGATCCAGGGCTCGATGAGCAGCCTGATCTCCAACATCGCCCATCCGCCCGAAGTGCTCGACGTCTCAAACGACCAGCACCGACGCCTGGTCGAGTGCCTGCGCCGCCACGACGCGAGCGGGGCCGGACGGGAGATGGCGGAGCACACGCGCGGCACCGAGCACGTGCTGGCGGGCCTGATGCCCGACGGCTGAACCGCTCCCGCGGGCAGAGAATGCCCGTTGTCCAAATGTCGCTTGACTTGACGCGGCGCGCGCGCATATGTTGCCGCGCACACTAAGGACGGATCGCCAGACCTTTACACAGGAGGGGACCGATGAGCGCAGTTCCCCAGCCGCTGTCGTCAGACGAACAGAAGCTCGCCGACCTCGGCTACAAGCAGGAGCTCAACCGAGGCTGGAGCGCGTTCTCGAACTTCGCGATCTCGATGACGATCATCTGCATTCTCAGCGGATGCTTCACCACCTACGGACAGGCGTGGAACAACGGCGGCCCGGTCGCGATCTCGATCGGCTGGCCGGTGATCAGCATCCTCGTGCTGATGGTGGGCCTCTCGATGGCCGAGCTGGCTTCGAAGTTCCCCACCGCCGGCGGCATCTACTACTGGGCCTACCAGCTCGGCGGCGTGCGCTGGGCATGGTTCACCGGCTGGTTCAACCTCCTCGGCCTGGTGGCGATCATCGCCGGCGTCGACTACGGCGCGGCGTCCTTCCTGAACGCGCTGCTCGGGCTCTACGGCTTGCACTTCATCCTCAACTTCGGGACGACCAACCTGTCGTCGATCCTGCACCACACGTTCGCGCTGTTCGCCGTGATCCTGATCGCCCACGGAGTGATCAATGTCTTCTCATCGCAGCTCGTGTCGTTGCTGAACCGGATCTCGGTGTGGTGGATGGCGATCGGCGTCGTGGCGATCGTCGCGATCATGATCGCCGGGCCGTCGCACCATCAGAGTCTCTCGTTCGTGTTCGGGCACCGCATCAACAACAGCGGCTTCTCGCACGGCATGTACTGGTTCTTCATCCTCCCGATCGGCTTTTTGTTGACGATGTACACGTTCACCGGTTACGACGCCTCTGCCCACATCTCCGAGGAGACCCACGGCGCCGAGCTGGCCGCGCCGAAGGGGATCTGGCGATCGATCGCCTGGTCGGCGATCGCCGGCTGGATCATTCTGCTGTCGATCACCTTCGCCGCGACGCATATCAAGGCGATCGACGCGGGCGGCGGCGGCGCGATCCCGATCATCACCACCGCCCTGAGCTCGTCGCTGGCCAAGCTGGTGCTCTGGATCTCGACTGTCGCCCAGCTGTTCTGCGGGATGGGGTGCGTCGCCGCAGCGTCGCGGATGGCGTTCGCGTTCTCGCGCGACGGCGCGGTGCCCGGCCACAACCTGTGGCGCCGCCTCAACAAGCACCGGACGCCGACCTGGTCGGTCCTGTTGGTGGCCGGCGCCGCGCTGGTGATCACCATCCCGGCGTGGTTCGGCGATAAGGCCGGCCTCCCGGTCGCGTTCTTCGCGGTCACGTCGATCACGACGATCGGCCTGTACATCGCCTACACGATCCCGGTCTACCTGCGCTGGCGGATGGGCGACAGGTTCGAGCCAGGGCCCTGGACCCTCGGCAACAAGTACAAGTGGATCAACCTCGTCGCGATCGTCTGGGTCGTCCTCTGCGTGATCATCTTCTGCCTACCGGTCACCCCGTCGGCGGTTCCGTGGAACAGCGGCTTCAGCTGGTCGTCGTTCAACTATGCACCGCTGGTCACGATCGGCATGTTTGTCGCCGTCTTGCTCGCCTGGGAGCTCGGCGCCAAGCACACGTTCAAGGGCCCGGTCCGGACGATCGACGACCCTGATGCCGGCGAGCCCTCCGACGCGGCGCTGATGCCGGCGTAACGACTCCATCGCGATCACGAACATGCTCGCCGTACTGGAGCCCGCGAGCGGCGCTGTGCTCGAGACGATCCCCCGCGCGACCGCCGAGGACGTCGACCGGGCGGTCGCGGCGGCCCGTCGTGCGTTTCCCGCCTGGCGGGCGGTGTCGCCGGCGGACCGCGCTCGGTTGCTGCGGCGTTTGGCCGACGCGGTCCGTGGGGCGCTTGAGGAGCTGGCCGTGCTCGAAGCGCGCAACGCCGGCAAGCCGATCGGCGACGCGCGCGGCGAGATGGAGATGGTCGCGGCGGTGTTCGACTACTACGCCGGCGCTCCCGAGCGGCTGCTGGGCGACTCGATTCCGGTCTCCGGCGGGCAGGCGTTCACGGTCCGCGAGCCGCTCGGCGTCGTCGGGCTGATCGTCCCGTGGAACTTCCCGCTGACGATCGCGGCGTGGAAGCTCGGGCCGGCACTGGCGGCGGGCAACACGGTGGTGCTGAAGCCAGCCGAGCTGACACCGCTGACGGCGTTGCGGTTCGCGGCATTGGCGCTGGAGGCGGGACTCCCCGAGGGCGTGCTGAACGTCGTCGCGGGGCCGGGGTCGACGTGCGGGGCGCGGCTGGTGGAGCACCCCGACGTGGCGAAGATCGCGTTCACCGGCTCGACCGCGGTCGGGCGTGGGATCGCCCGGACGGCCGCGGACACGCTCAAGCGGGTGACGCTCGAGCTGGGCGGCAAGTCGCCGAACATCGTGTTCGCCGATGCCGACCTCCAAGCCGCCGCGGCGTCGGCCCCAGGCGCCGTGTTCGGCAACGCCGGGCAGGACTGCTGTGCGCGCTCGCGGATCCTCGTGCAGCGCCCGGTGCTGGACGAATTCCTGTCGTTGCTCGGCGATGCGGTGGCGGCGATCCGGGTCGGCGATCCGCTCGATCCGGCGACGGAGATGGGGCCGCTGATCTCCGCCGCGCACCGCGTCCGGGTCGCGTCGTTCGTCGAGGACGACGACGCCCCGCCGGTCGCGATCCGCGGCGTGGCGCCGGAAGATGACGGCTTCTGGTTTGCTCCCACGGTCCTGTCACCGGTCGACCCGTCCGCGCGCGCCGCGCGTGAGGAGATCTTCGGCCCGGTGGCGGTGGTGATCGGATTCGATACTGAAGAGGAGGCGGTGGCGTTGGCCAACGACACGATCTACGGGCTCTCGGGCTCGGTCTGGAGCGGCGATGGAGGGCGGGCGCTGCGCGTGGCGCGCGCGCTGGACGCCGGCGTGTTGTCGATCAACTCGAACACCTCGGTGCGGGTGACGACGCCGTTCGGGGGCTTCAAGCAGTCGGGGTACGGGCGCGAGCTGGGACCGCATGCGCTCGATGCCTATACGGAGGAGAAGTCGATCTTCTTCTCGACTACATGAGCCGCCTGGACGGGAAAGTGTGCGTGATCACCGGAGCCGCGGGCGGGATCGGCGCGGCGACCGCCGCCGTGTTCGAGCGCGAGGGGGCGACCGTCGTCGGCGTCGATCTGCGCGCGCACGCGGTCGGCGCGCTGGCGCTGACGGCCGACCTGACCTCCGAGCACGACGCTAGATCGATCTATCAAGAAGCTGCCGAGCGGTTCGGGCGCATCGACGTGCTGTTCAACAACGCGGGCATCTCGCCGACCGACGACGCCTCGGTGACCGAGACGGCGCTCGAGGCCTACGAGCGCGTCCAGGCGACGAACCTGCGCAGCGTGTTCCTCTGCTGCAAGCACGGAATCCCTCACCTGCTCGATGGAGGCGGCGGGTCGGTGATCAATACCGCCTCGTTCGTGGCGGTGATGGGCTCGGCGACCTCGCAGATCTCCTACACCGCCTCCAAGGGCGGCGTGCTGGCGATGTCACGTGAGCTCGGCGTCGAGTTCGCCAAGCGGGGCGTCCGCGTCAACGCCCTCTGCCCCGGACCGGTCGACACGCCGCTGCTGCGCGAGTTGTACGCGTCCGACGCGGCCGCCGCGCAGCGGCGCCTGGTGCACGTGCCTATGGGCCGGTTCGCGGACGCGACCGAGATCGCCAACGCGGTGCTGTTCCT
>Ga0302325_10024954_pt1 | contig 12428 bp, 7 predicted proteins | sample Palsa_T0_2_FD_201948 | JGI IMG/M metagenome (GOLD analysis project Ga0302325, IMG submission 201948) | Peat permafrost microbial communities from Stordalen Mire near Abisko, Sweden - Palsa_T0_2 | ecosystem: Environmental > Terrestrial > Soil > Palsa > Peat permafrost | place: Sweden: Abisko...
GGTGTTCGACTATGTGGACGGAGCCGCCGACGAGGAGATCTCGGTCGCGGCCAACGTGGCCGCGTTCCGCTCCTGGCGGTTCCTGCCCCGGGTGCTGGCCGGGGTGGAGTCGGCCGACACGTCGGCCCCGGTGCTCGGCTTGACCCTGCCGGTGCCGATGGTGCTCGCGCCGACCGGGTACACCCGGGTGCTGCACCCGGACGGGGAGATCGGCGCGGCCCGCTCGGCCTTGCGCCACGGGCTGCCGTACACGCTGTCCACGATGGCGACGACCGGGATCGGGGAGCTGCGGGCGTCGGTCGGCGGCGGGTCCGCGGGCGCCGCCGCCGCGGACGGCGGGTCCGCGGGCGGGGCGGCGGGGCCGGGCGGGGAGCTGTGGTTCCAGCTCTACCTGCTGCGGGACCGGGCGCAGGCGTTCCGCCTGGTGGAGCTGGCCGGCTCCAACGGGTACACCACGCTGGTGGTCACCGTGGACACCGTGGTGTCCGGGAACCGGGTGCGCGACCTGCGCAATGGCCTGGCGATCCCGCCGGCGCTGACGATGAAGACGGTCGCGTCGGTCGGCGCCAAGCCCGGCTACTGGTACCAGCTGCTGGCAGGGCCGGCCCTCGACTACGCCAACTTCGCCGGGCGGCCGCGAACGACCGTGATGAAGTCGGCCGACTTCTTCGACGCCGACCTGAACTGGGACGACATCGCCGACCTGCGGGCCCGGTGGCCGGGGAAGCTGCTGCTCAAGGGACCAGTGGGACCTGCCGACGCGCGGCGGGCGCTGGAGCTGGGGCTGGACGGCGTGCAGCTGTCCAACCACGGCGGGCGCCAGCTCGACCGGACGATCGCCCCGGTTGACCTGATCGCGCCCGTGCGGGAAGCGGTCGGGCCGTCGTTCACCATCTTGGTGGACTCGGGCGTGCGGCACGGCGCGGACGCGGCGATCGCGCTCGCGCTCGGGGCGGACGCGGCCGTGCTCGGCCGGGCCTACCTGTACGGGCTGATGGTCGGCGGCGAGGCCGGCGTGGACCGGGCCCTCGACCTGCTGATCGCGCAGTTCCGGTCCACGATGCAGTTCCTCGGGATGACGTCGGTCGCCGAGCTCCGCAAGCACGGGAGGGACCTGCTCACGCGCGAGCACGGGTAACTGAAGTCCACGGATGCTCGTGATGCGCAGGCGCACCCACGTGACGTCAGATTGCGTCGGCCGACCCTGCGTACGGGCGGGGCGGGAGGGGCGGGCGGTGCTTGACCGGGCCGGTGGTGGGGTCGGGGAGCGGGGCCGGCGGGTTCTCCGCCAGCATCGCCAGGGCTCGGTCCACCCCGGCCTCGAGCTGGGGGTCGCGGCCGATCGCCCAGTCGTCGGGGGTGATCAGGACCTCGGTGTCGGGGTCGACGCCGTAGTTCTCGACCGACCAGCCGGAGGAGTTGAACCAGGTCGCGTACCTCGGGACGGTGATCCGGGTGCCGTCGACCAGGCCGTGGCCGTGGCCGTCGATGCCGACCACACCGCCCCAGGTGCGCGCGCCGATGACCGGGCCGAGGCCGAGGCTGCGGATCGCGGCGGTCACGATGTCGCCGTCCGAGCCGGCGTACTCGTCGGTGAGGGCGACCAGCGGACCGCGCGGCGCATCCTGCGGGTAGCTGTAGGGGCGCCGCCGGCGCGGCACCTTCCAGCCGATGATGCGGCGGGCGAGCTTCTCCACGATGAGCTGGGAGGTGTGCCCGCCCCGGTTGCCGCGGACGTCCACGATGAGCCCGTCGAGGCCCATCTCGGTCCGCAGGTCCCGGTGGAAGTGCGCCCAGCCCTCGCCCATCATGTCGGGCACGTGCAGGTAGCCGACCCGGCCGTCGGAGCGGTCACGGACGAACTGGCGGCACGCGCCGACCCAGTCCTGATAGCGGAGGCGCCGGTCGTCGTGGAGCGGCACGACGACGACCCGGCGCGTCTCGGGGTACTCGGGCGCGGCCGGCGTCTCATCGGCGGACTCGACCGTCACCGGTGCTTCCGCCGAGTCGGACGTGGTGGCTGTGTCAGACGAGTCGGGGGCGGCGGCCTCGGGGGCGACGACGGGAGGCCGGGGGACCAGGGAAGGGTCGGCCGGGCGGATGGTCAGCTCGACCGGCTTGCCGTGGGTGCCGGCCAGCGCCGGCCAGGGGCCGTAGACCGGGTCGACCGGGCGGCCGTCGACCGCGAGGATCTCGTCGCCCGCGCGCACGGCCACCCCGGGGGCGGCGAACGGGGAGCGGGCGCGGGGGTCGGATGACTCGCCCGGCAGCACTCGCTCCACCAGCCAGCGCCCGTCGGCCGACCGGGCCACGTCCGCGCCGAGGACCGCCGCGGGCGCGCCGCGCAGGGTGTTGCGCGCGGTGAACGCGCCGGTCGGGTGGATATAGGCGTGCGACGTGCCCAGTTCGGCCGCGACCTCCCAGAGCAGGTCGCCGAACTCGGCCGACGACCTGACCCGGTCGAGCAGGAACCGGTATTCGTCCAGCACCGCGTCCCAGTCCACGCCGGACATGTCCGGGGTCCAGAAGTCCCGGCGCAGCAGCCGGCCGAACTCCGCGTACGCGTGCGTCCAGAGCGCCCCGGGATCGGCCTGGAACCTGGCCCGTGACAGGTCGACCGCGACCGCTTCGTCGGAGGAGCCGTTATCGACCTTGCGGTCGGACGGCACCACGCGCACCACGCGCTCGTCGCCGATCACCAGCCGCGCGCCGTCGCCGCTGACCGCGAACCAGCTGACGTCGGAGGTCAGCGCGCTCGCCTCGCGCTTGCGGAGGTCGAAGCGCTCGAGCGTCGGCTTGTGGCGGTTCTCCTCGGGATCGGCGGCGCCGTCGCCGAGCACCCCGGTGAGCGGGTACCTGAGCCAGACCAGGCCGCCCTTGACCGCGGCGAGGCTGAAGTAGCGCGCCTCATCCACCGGCACCGCGACCACGCGGGAGGAGATGGCGTCGGTGTCGACGGTAAGCGCGGTCCGTTCCTCTGAATCCTTTGAGTTCTCCCCCGCGCCAGCCGGGCGGCCGCCCGGCTGCGGGCCGAACGGCGACAGCGTGTGCGCGGCCAGCGGGACCAGGTAGGGGCGGGCGCCGAACGGGAACGACAGGTCGAAGGAGTGCATGTCGTAAACCGGGTCGAAGGTCCGGCGGGACAGGAACGCCAGGTACAGCCCGTCGGTGGTGAAGACGGGGTGGCTGTCGACGAACCGGCCGTCGGTCACGTCCACCGTGAGCCCGTCTTCGATCCGCGCGATCCTGATCCTGGCCTGCGGCTGCGGCCCCGGCTGGGCCCAGGCCAGCCAGGCCGAGTCCGGTGACCAGGCGATGTCCTCGACTTCCCCGTCGTCATTGCTGGCCAGCTCGGTGACCTCGGCCGACTCGACGTCGACCAGCAGCAGCCGGCCGTCGGCGGCGGCGACGGCGAGCTTGGCGCCGTCCGGCGACGCCTCGAGCGACAAGACGCTGCCGAGCGCACCGGAGGCGATGGTCCGCGGCGGCCCGTCCTGCTCCGGCTCGACCTCGGCGATCTGGATGGCGTCGGGGCCCTCGGCGTCGGTGACCCAGGCCACCGTGCCGGTCTTGCCGAGCACCCGCGGCAGCCGCGCCCGCGCGGCCGGGTCGACCAGCAGCGCCCGGGCCGGGCCGTCGGCGTGCGTCAGCCAGTGCACCGTCCCGCGCACGGTCACCGCGCTGGCCTGGCCGGTCCGGTCGCAGTCGAGGTCGCCCAGGTCGTCCTCGGCGGTGATCAGCTTCGGCGCGCGCGCGGCGGGCGGCGCGCCCAGCTGGATGTCCAGCTTGCGCGGCTGCGCGTCGGCGTCCAGGCGGTCGAGCAGCCAGATGTCGCCCGCCAGGTGGTAGACGACGCGGGTGCCGTCGGTGGCCGCGTTGCGGGCGTAGAACCCGTCGTGGTCGGTGTGCCGGCGCAGGTCAGAGCCGTCAAGCGCGGACGAGTAGAGGTTGCCGGTGCCCTCGTGGTCGGAGATGAAGACCAGGCGGCCGGAGATCAGCATGGGGCTGGCGAACTGGCCGTTCAGGTCGGCAAGCACCCGCGAGAAGAGCGGGTCGTCGCCGGTGGCGACCCAGAGCCGGCCCCCGGTGCCGCCGCGGTAGCGCTTCCAGTAGGCCGGGTCGCCGCGCTGCCCGGTCAGCAGCGCGGTCCCGGCGGGCGTCAGCGCCAGGTCGTTGACCTGGCCGAACAGCAGGCGGCGGGGCGGGGCGTCCAGCGGCAGCGCGTACGCCCAGGTGCGCTGGGCGGTCGGCTGGCCGGCGGCGGAGGTGGCGAGCACCTCGCCCGCGTCGGTCCAGCCGGTGGTGCGGGTGCGGTGGTCGCCCCAGTAGGTGCGGCGGGTCGCGGGCCCGCCGGTCCCGTCGTCGATGGCGGCCGTGTAGATCTCGGGGATTCCGCCGTCCCGCCAGCTCGTCCAGGCGACCGTGGCGCCGTCGGGCGAGAACCTGGGGTGGCTGGCCTGGCCGCCGTCGGTGGTCAGCCGCCAGGCGCGGCCGCCGTCGGCGGGGGCGAGCCAGACGTCGTCTTCGGCGACAAAGGCCAGCAGGTCACCGTGAATGTGCGGGAAGCGAAGATAACCGGGAGTTGCCACGCGGTTCATCTTATGGGCGGCAATCCGCTGCCAGCGATGGTCAGCTGCCTGCCTCAGAGCCAGCCGCGCTCCTCCGCGATGCGGCGGGCCTCGGTGCGGTTGCGGGCGCCGGTCTTCTGGATGCAGGAGGAGAGGTAGTTGCGGACGGTGCCCTCGGAGAGGAAGAGACCGCTGGCGATCGCCGCGATCGCGGCGCCGTCGGTCGCGGCCGCCAGCACGTCGGTTTCCCGCGGCGTGAGCGGGCTGGCGCCGTCGGCGAGGGCGGCGGCGGCGAGGTCCGGGTCGATGACGCGCTGGCCGTTGAGCACGTCGCGGATGGTCCGGGCGAGCTTGTCGGCCGGGGAATCCTTCACGATAAATCCGGATACGCCGGATTCCATCGCGCGGCGGAGGTAGCCGGGGCGGCCGAACGTGGTGAGGATCACGATCTTCGTCTGCGGGCACGCTCGCCGCAGCTCGGCGGCGGCGGTGAGCCCGTCCATGCCCGGCATCTCGATGTCAAGCAGGGCGACGTCGGGGCTGGCCCGTTTCGCAGCCTCCATGACTTCGTCGCCGCGGCCGACCTGGGCCACCACCTCGATGTCGTCCTCGAACGAGAGCAGCGCGGCCAGCGCCTCGCGGATCATCGCCTGGTCCTCGGCGATCAAGACCCGGATCGTGTTCACGTCGCCACGGTAGCGCCCCGGCCCTCGGAACTGTCAGCACTGCGGTCTGGCCGGACAGTCGAGCCGGGCGCGGCAGGCCGGCCGGGCCGCCGGGCGGCCGGACCGGTGCGCTCGCGGGAGGCCAGGTCGGCGATCTCCTCGGGCACGCTGGCCAGCAGGTCGAAGCCGCGCGCGGACGGCCGCACCTCAAGGTGGCCGCCGAGCGCGGACAGGCGCTCCGACATGCCCCGCAGGCCCGTGCCACTGCGCGCCGCGGTTTCGGTGCCGACGCCGGTGCCGGGACCGTCGTCGCGGACCTCAAGGCAGAGGCTGGGACCGGCCCGGCGGGTGAGGCTGACGTGGCAGTTGCGCGCGCCGGAGTGGCGGAGCACGTTGGTCGCCGCCTCCCGCAGGCACCAGGCGAGGGCCGCCTCCACGTCCGGGTCGAAGGTTCCGGATAGCAGGGTGACCTCGGCGTCGTCGTGCGTCGTGATCCCGGCCGACTCGAGCGCGGTGCGCGCGGTGATGATCTCGACCGCGAGCGTCGGCCGCCGGTAGCCGCTGATCGCCTCCCTGATGTCGTGCAGGGTCTGGCGGCTCACCGCCGCCACCTCCTCGGCCTGCGCGAGCGCCCGGTCCCGGTCGCCGCCGTCCGGCATCCGCCGCAGCAGCTTGGCCGCGAGCTCGGACTTGAGCGTGATCATCGACAGCGACTGCCCGGTCAGGTCGTGCAGGTCGCGGGCGAGTCGCAGCCGCTCCTCGCTCGCCGCCAGCTGCGCCACCTCTTCCCGCGCCCGGGCCAGCTCGGCCGTCAGCTCGAACTGCCTGCGGAGCGCGATCACGCCCAGTCCGACCAGCACCGTCGGCAGCAGGTTGATGAGAAAGTCGGTGTTGTCGACGTGCCCGGTCAGGCAGAAGATCGTGTAGCAGACCCCGCTCGCCAGGACCGCGGGCACCGCCCAGCGGGGGTTCGCGACCAGCAGGCCAGCCGAAGCGGACACGAAGATCCACAGCGTGCTCGCCCCATCGACCGGGTACAGCACGCACGCGGTTGTCGCCAGCGCCGCCAGCACGGCCACCGTGGGCAGCGCGTACCGGGGGAAGTAGGGCCAGTTGGGCACGGCGAGCAGGTAAATGGCGGAGAACACCACGATGATCGCCACCCCGCCCCATCGATAAGGCGCGCTGAAGTGCTGGGTGAACAGGCCGACGGCCGGGTCGATGAGGTACAGCAGCCAGACGCCGGTGAACACGTACCCGCTGACCCGAGCGAGCCTGCCCTGACGCCCGGCGGGCGGCCCGTCGATGACCGCCCGCCCCGTCGTCGTTCCGCTCATGATCACTCCGTCCGGGGCCGCCGCGCCGGCCGCCCCTCCCTATCGTGACTCATCCCGTGCCGCGGACGGTAGCGCCGGTCAGAGCGACTCCGCCATCGAGCGCACCGACAGGATGGCAAGGCCCACGAAGATGGCCAGCCAGACCACCAGACCGATCGGCAGCCCGACCGGCACGGAAATACCGCCGATGACGTCGGTCGAGATCTTCACCGCCTCATAGGTGGGGGTGCCCTGGCCGAGCGTCTTCAGCGCCCCGCTGAGCGGGAACCAGACGCCGCCGAGGGCGAGGAACACGAAGTACACGAGGATGGTGATCGGCTGCACCTGGTCGGGCGGGAACCGGTAGCCGATGGCCACCGCCAGCGCGGCGAAGATGGTCGAGCCGAGCCAGACCACGATCGCGATCACGACCCACTTCCACCCGTCCAAGTGGACGCCGCCGTAGAACCGGCCGAGCAGCAGCACGATCACCACCGACAAGATCGTGGTCACCATCGAGGTGAGGATCTTGGCCACCACGTAGCCGTTGGCCGGGAGCGGTGTGAGCCGCAGCTGCCTGATCCAGCCGACCTTGCGCTCCTCCGAGATCCTGATCGCGTTGCCGTTCAGCGCGCCGCTGAACGCGCCGAAGGTGGCCATCGCGACCATGTAGTACGCCGTGAATGACACGCCGTACACCCTCGCTGCCTGCTTGCCGACGATGAGGTAGAGGATCACCGGCAGCCCCACGGTGAACAATAGGTACCGCTTGTTGCGGCGCAGCCGGCTGATCTCGGCTCGCGTCAGCAGCAGGATGCCATGCATGGGTGCTCGTCTCCCTATCTCAACGCGCTGCGCGTGGTCTGCTTGGTGGTCTGCGCGGCCGGCTCGTCCTCGGCCGCCCGGTCGTCTTCCGCGGTGATCGCGAGGAACGCCTGCTCGAGGCCGAGGCCGGCCACCTCGATGTCGCTGGGCCGGTAGCCGGCGTCGAGCACCGCGTACAGCGTCTTGTCGGAGTCGCTGGACTGGATGTGCACGATGTCGCCGTGCACGTCGAGGCTGACCAGACCGGGCAGGCCGAGCAGGAACGGCTCGTTCACGTGCTCGAGCCGGAACGACAGCTGCTTGGCCCCGGCCCGCGACTTGATCTCGGCCGGGGTGCCGTCGGCCAGCAGCCGTCCTCGGTTGATCACCAGGATCCGGTCGGCCGCCTGGTCGGCCTCCTCCAGGTAATGGGTGGCGAACAGCAGCGTCTTGCCCTCCGCCACCTCTTCCTTCATCTGCGCCCAGAACCGCTGCCTGGTCTCCACGTCCATCGCCGTCGTCGGCTCGTCGAGCACGATGAGCTCGCTCTCCCCGGCGATCGCGAGGGCGAACCTGACCCGCTGGGTCTGGCCGCCCGACAGCCGGTCCACCCGCTGGTCGGCGACCTCCTCGAGGCCGGCCCGGCGCAGCGTGGTGGCCACCGGCACCGGCCGCGGGTGCAGCCCGGCGACGAGCGTGACCAGCTCGCGCACGGTCACCTCGGGCATCAGCCCGCCGGACTGTAGCATCGCGCCGACGTTGCCGGACTTGACCGCGTGGTAGGGGTCGCTGCCGAACATCCGGATCTTCCCCGAGGTGGGCTTGCGCAGCGCCAGGAGCATGTCGAGCGATGTCGACTTGCCCGCGCCGTTCGGTCCGAGCAGGGCGACGGTCTCCCCGCGGCGGAGCTCAAGGCTCAGCCCGTCGACGGCCTTGAGGCTGCCGTAGTGCTTGCTAACGTTCTCGAACGAGACGACGGGTCCCGTTCCGCTGTGGCTCATGCGCTGATCCCTTGCCTGGTCGGCCGGTCCGGCCGGTGGATTCGCGTGCTATCACATCCCACCACCGGCCGACTGCCAGCCGGTAGTGCGACAGCTCAGCGCTTACCCATGACAAATATCAGCGGTTGACCATGACAACGAGGGATTTTCTACCGGCTGCTAGCGGCTGCTACCGGCCGACGGCGTAGCCCTGCATGCCGCGGGGGTTGGCGGCGGCGTAGAGCAGCCCGTTGCGGCGGGCGACGGCGCTGATCCGCCCCAGCGACCACGGCGGCTGGACGTGCACGTCGTGACCGCGCCGTCGCAGCTCGTCGATCACGGGCTCCCCCGCCCGTTCCTCGATGTCCAGCCGGAGCGGTGAGGACTCGCGCGGGTAGAACGACGACGGCATGTGCGCCGAGTGGAAGGCAGGGAAGTCGATCGCCTCCTGCAGGTTCATACCGAACACCACGTGGCTGAGGAAGAAGTGCAGCGTCCACTGGTCCTGCTGGTCCCCGCCGGGCGTGCCGAACGCCAGGTACGGCTCGCCCCCGCGCAGCGCCAGCGTCGGCGTCAGCGTGGTCCGCGGCCGCTTGCCCGGCGCGATGGTGGCGGGAAGCCCGGGGGTCAGGGTGAACATCTGCGCCCGGGTGCCGAGGGGGAACCCGAGCGCCGGGATGACCGGCGAGGACTGCAGCCAGCCGCCGCTCGGCGTCGCGGTGACCACGTTCCCCCAGCGGTCGGCGACGTCCAGATGGCAGGTGTCGCCGCGCCGCGCCTGCGGCTGCGCGCCCGACGACCGGCCCAGCGGCTCGCCGGTGGCGGGGTCGATCCCGGGATCGCCGCTCCCCCGCAGCCGCCCGGCAGAGTCAAATTCGGAGATACCGAACGGACCGTTGGCGAAGTCCGGCAGCTCGATTTCCCTGCCCCCGGGCCGGCCGGGCCGCAGCTGCCGGTTCGCGATCTCGCCGATGAGCGCGCGCCGCTCGTCGTTGTACGCGGCCGAGAGCAGCTCGCCCAGGGGGACATCGGAGAACTCGGGGTCCCCGTACCAGGCCTCCCGGTCGGCGAAGGCGAGCTTGGCCACCTCGGTCACCGTGTGGATGTAACCGGCCGAGCCCGGGTCCATCGCCGCCAGATCGAACCCCTGGAGCAGCGCGAGCTGCTGCAGGAAGACCGGGCCCTGGCCCCAGGGGCCGGTCTTGCACACGGTCAGACCCTGGTAGTCGTAGGTGGTCGGCGCCTCCAGCCTGGCGTGCCAGGTGGCCAGGTCGTGGTCGGTGAGCAGGCCTCGGTGGCGCTGCCCGGTCACGTCCATCACCTCGGTCTCGGCGAACTTGCCGATCTCCTCGGCCACGAACCCGTCGTACCAGGCGCGGCGGGCGGCCTCGATCTGCTCATCGCGGTCGGCGCTGGCCGCCTCCGCCTCGGCCAGCACCCGCCGGTAGGTGGCCGCGAGGGCCGGGTTGGCGAACAATGTGCCCGGCGCGGGCGCGCCGCCGCCGGCCAGGTAGACCTCGGCCGAGGAGTGCCAGTGCTCGCGGAAGAGCTCCGCCACGCTCGCGATCGACCAGCTGATCGCGGGCACGAGCGGGTAGCCGAACTCCGCGTACATGATCGCGTAGCCGAGCACGTCGCGCAGGGGCAGCGTGCCGTACTCGCGCAGCAGCAGCATCCAGCCGCCGAACGCGCCCGGCACGCACGCGGCCAGCAGCCCGCTGCCCGGCACCAGGTCGAGGCCGGCGTAGGCCTCCACGGTGGCGGCGGCCGGCGCCGGGCCCTGCCCGCTGACCACGAACGTCTCGCCGCGCCTGGCGTCATGCCCGATGACCGGCACCTCGCCGCCGGGGCCGTTCAGGTGCGGCTCCACCACCTGCAGCACGAACCCGGCGGCGACGGCGGCGTCGAACGCGTTGCCGCCCTTCTCGAGGACGGCCATCCCGGCCGCCGACGCCAGCCAGTGCGTGGACGCCACCATCCCGAACGTCCCGGCAAGCTCCGGCCTAGTCGTGAACTGAGGAATCACTGATCCTGCCTTCTCTAGCATCCAATATCAGCTCCATTCTGCGCGCGAGTAACGTCTGGGGCATGGATGAGTTGGACGCACGGGTAAGGGCCATCTGCGATCTCGACGTCGCCGAGTCGCGCGAGTGGGGCGGGCGGCACGAGTACGACGGAGCGCCGCAGGATCTCTCGGCTGACGGGGTGGCGACCGGGCTGGCGCGGCTGGCGGCGGCCCGCGAGTCCGGCGCGGCGCAGGACGACCCGCACGACGAGGCGCACCTGCGCGCGTTCGAGGACCTCCAGCGGGTGGTCTACGCCGACCTGGAACTGCACCGGAGCAACCCCAAAGCGCACCTCGGCGAGCTCGACCTGGCCTGCTACGACAAGGACTACGCGCCCGCGGCGGACCGGCACGCCGCGCGGGCCGCGCACCTGGCGGCCTGGCCGACCGTGATCGACGCGGCGGTCGGCGCCCTCGACCGCGTCCCCGCCCCGATCGCAGGCTCGCTCCTCGGCGCCGTCCGCGGGCTGGCCGCGGGCATCCCCGCCGACGCCGACCCGGCCGCCCGGGAGGCGGCGCTCGCCGCGCACGCGCGGCTGGTCGCCCACGTGCAGCGGGCCGCCGATTCCGGGCCGCCCGACGCCGCGCTCGGGCCGGAGGCGCTCCAATCGCTGCTGTCGTCGGCCGAGGCGACCGACGTCGACCTGGGCGCGCTGGCCGCGCGGGCCGACGTCGAACGAGAGCGGCTGATGGAGCGGCTGGCCGAGTCGGCCGCCCGGATCGACCGGGAGCGCGCACCCCTCGATCTCGCCCGCGAACTGGTCAAGGACCATCCCGACCGGGCCGGCGTGATCAAGACGGCCCGGTACTGGACGGAGCGCGCGATCGAGTTCACCCGCGAGCGGGACCTGGTGCCGGTCCACGACGGCGTGTGCCTGGTCGGCGAGTCGCCCGAGTCGCGCCGCTGGGCGATGGCGATGATCTCCACCAACGCTCCGGCCGAGCGCGACGCGCCGTCCTGGTACTGGATCACGCCGCCCGACGAGTCCTGGCCGCGCGAGGAGGCCGAGGAGTGGCTTGAGGTGTTCAGCGCCACCACGCTGCCCGGCATCACCGTGCACGAGGTCGCGCCGGGGCACTTCTCGCACCACCAGGCGCTGCGGCGGGCCCGCGGCGACGTGCGGCGGACCCTGTTCTCCAGCGCCTTCGTCGAGGGCTGGGCGCACTACGCCGAGGAACTCTGCGTCGAGGAGGGGTTCCTCGACGACGACCCCCGGTTCGCCCTCGGCGTCTGGCTGGAGGCGCTGGTCCGGGTGACCAGGCTGGCCTGCGCGCTCGGCGTGCACACCGCGGGCATGACGGTGCAGGACGCGGCCGCGCGGTTCGAGACGGACACCCACCTGACCGGCCCGGCGGCCCGGTCGGAGGCCAGGCGGGCCACCTTCGACCCGACCTACGGCCGCTACACCTGGGGCAAGCTCGAGATCATGGCGCTGCGCGAGCAGGCCAAGGCGGCCTGGGGCGCGGGGTTCACGCTCAAGCGCTTCCACACCGCGCTGATGGACCTGGGTTCGCCGCCCCTGGGGCTGATCGGAACCGCGATCGAGCGGGGGTAATCTGTTGGTCGTGCACAGGTACATCCGGGTCATCGGGCTGGCGGGCGCCGCTCTCGCGACCACGTTCGCAGCCGCGGGGTGCTCCTCCCCCAACCACGCGGGCGGCTCCGGCATCGTCACCAACGGGGCGTACGTTCAACAGCCGGCCTCGACCGGCTCGACCACCGTCGGCTACCTGGACATTCGCAACAACGGCGCGGCGGACGAACTGGTCTCGGTGTCCACCAGCGTCGGCGGCGTGGTCGAGCTGCGCGGGCCGGTCGCCAAGGGGGTCTCCGCGGTGATCATGCACACGGTCAAGGACATACCGATCCCGGCCGACGCGACCACGCAGTTGATCCCGAACAGCTATCACCTGCTGATCACCGACCCGGGCGCGATGCACGACGGCAAGGACATCTACCTCAAGCTCACGTTCGCGCACGCCGGCTCGATGACCGTCATCGCCCTGGTCACCAACCCGCAGAACGGCGG
>Ga0302325_10024955_pt1 | contig 12428 bp, 14 predicted proteins | sample Palsa_T0_2_FD_201948 | JGI IMG/M metagenome (GOLD analysis project Ga0302325, IMG submission 201948) | Peat permafrost microbial communities from Stordalen Mire near Abisko, Sweden - Palsa_T0_2 | ecosystem: Environmental > Terrestrial > Soil > Palsa > Peat permafrost | place: Sweden: Abisko...
CGGAGACGCAGCCTAAACAGATTCCTCCTTCAGTCATTCTGAATTGTTATCTGTGGTATTTGAAGGATGTTTTGTAGTTCGAAGGTGCCCGCGTTTAGAGTTGAGCGTCGATATTCCTTGGAAGCGGCGAAAGTTAGTCGAAAGGATCGTCCTAAATTTGCACGGGCCGCCTATCTCCGTACGATAAGGGGAATTTTAAGCGACCTATCTAATGTCCGTGGTATTTCATTTAACACATCTCAAAGAGCATCGAATTACTCTACACATCAAGCTAACTAAACTCTCGTTCTTTCGATTCTCACAGTTTTGATTTTAAATCCCCACCATATTCCTTAATCATTTTCCTCGCCGCAACTTCGCCAATAACATACACATTGACCTGTGTATGGTTATTAGTCAAAAGAGGGCAAACGCTCAAATCAACCACTCTAAGCCCTTCGATACCCCTCAACTTGAAATCCCTATCCACTGCTCCACTACCATTTTTCCCCATAACCAGCGTACTCATCTGATGATATCCGTGGTTGACCACTTTTCGCACAAACGCAGCGAGGACCTCATCTGGGATGCCATCGATGTCCATGTCCGGAGACCAAGTGATTTCAGGGCCCCAGAGCATGGCTTTGATGTCCCCTTTCCATTTCGACGAGAGAGAGATGCGGAGAATGGCTCGGATAGTTTCGATCGCGACGCGCATATCGTAAGGGTGAGATAAGAAATTCGGGTCAAGGAGAATAGTCTCTTTGTCGCCCAAAGTAAGTGTTCCTCGAGACAAACAGTTTTGAATCAACCCCTCGAAGGTGATGTAACTTTTCTCCTTTGGACGAGGGGGTGGGGAGTACACTGCTCCGCTCTATTTGTTACTTATGTATTGCAGATGAGGGAATACCATGAACCATATTTCCGTGCTTGGTCGACCTGGATTGTTCAGAAACTTTTGCGTTTCAGGGTCAATTTCTTTGAATTCCTTGGATTCGAAGACTCTTGGCAATCGAGGGAAGACAACTCCCGAGGATCCTCCAAATTTGACAAGGTCGCCCGATTTATCTACTTTGTACGCTTCAAGCGCTTTCTCTGCTAAATCGGGGTCTTCGAGGATTTGATGATGCGATAGAATTGACGAGTTCAATTCAAATTCGAGGGACAAGATGAGATGGTCAGTGAGATTTTGACCAATCGCTGGATTTTGCTTTGTCGTGATGCCGGAGCGGAGAAGCAGTGCAGGTGAACCTATCGTTCCGCAGGACAAGATAATTTCATCTTTGCATCTGATAATATCTAGAATTAGAATGGGTAGGAGTTACTGTATACCAGTTTTCCCATTTTTGGTAAATTGAACACCAACGGCTTTCTTCCCATCCAAGATGATCTTGTCAACTTCGACTTCGGTCCATAAAGTCAAGTTCTTTGGAATCGTCTTTAAAAATGCATCAGGACTCGTTATTCGCTCTCCTCCAGCAATATTGAATTGTGCGACACTCGCTCCAACGACATTCCCATCATTATAATCTGGAATAATGCCGCACTTCAAAGCTTCGTCCGCCGCCTCGAGATATGTATCAATCAATGGCATCCATTCCTTTCCGTAACTGACCCCAATGGGTCCTTTAGTCCCGTGAGCACCTTCCGTGGGCTTGGCATATTTCTCCATATCTTTTGGAATTTCACCGTGAAACGTCTCCAACTACAAATCAGCAAATGGCGTTCGAAGTCAGGGGTTGGGATTAGTACATCATTCAAAATTGGGAGGATGTTTTCCCATTTATAGATCTTGTCGCCGGTACGAGCGGCCCATTCATCCCAATCGCATTTCGGTCCGCGAGCCCAGGTCATGAAGTTGGCGCAACTGCCGCCGCCAACGAGTTTTGCACGTGGGATGGTAATTTCGCGATTCCCAAGATGCGATTGAGGGACACTGACTGCCGTGAACGACATATCCTCCGACGTTAGAAACTGTAGATAATGCCCCGGAATCAAGACATGGGGATAATTCGTATGCTCCTTTCCTGCCTCAAGGACGAGGACAGTCTTATTGGGGAGGGCCTTGGAAAGACGAGAGGCAATGAGACACCCTGCGGTTCCTCCGCCTACCACAATGTAATCGAAAGACATGATGATGATGATCAGGAAGACCCGAGGAACTGGGTTGTGGAGGTTAAAGGGACCGACAACGAAGGAGATCGAACGCCGACAGATTAGCTGTTATCGGCCGTCAAGCTCTCATTGGGCAGGATGGTCCTGGATAAGAGCCCGTTCCCGATGATCCACAGCTCACGAATTTAATCCCGATTGGACTGATAAGGGAAGTCTCCACCAATCTGACCACTCAACTCGGCATTTCGGAGCAACTATTGAACCCTGCAGTTTACTACATACTCAGCCAACAGACTATAGATGATGGACAGGAATAGTAAAAGAAACATAGCAAATACCTAAACTGCACAGAATACCAGTATTTTGAACTCACATATAGTGAGGACAATCTCCCTTATGAGCAGTATTCCCCACTTTCCTAATCTCATCATATCTTGCACCACACATCCAGCACCATTCCTCGCCACAACCAATGGGTCTAGGTGGACACTTTACATGATCACACCCATCCAATTTTTGAATCCATCTCCCACAGAAGCAAGGTTTCGTATACGCTCTCAACCAGGATCCGGACGCCGGATCCGCAGCAAATTGTCGAGCACGGAAATATTGCAAGTTCTCAGTACAATTGATGTTGAAATGTGCAGGTGTACGACAATGGAAACAAGATTTGAAGCTGCAACTCGGACAAGTAAAGTGGGAAGAGAACTCTAAAATAATCAATGGTTGGATGTGGGAATGTTTCTACCACCTTCGATGATTTGGCCGGTCGAACAGGTGCGATTGGTACACCACCTGAAATTAGGATCTTCCTCGTAGACTTTGCGGCAGAGAAGCTCATCGTACCTATTGTAAGATATGAAAGAGAAAGCGGGGAAGCAGAGGGGTACTTGGAGAACGCGGCTTCCTCGCCATATTCTTTGATCTCATCGTAGTCGAGGAACCGGGAGCAAGACTCCCCAGGACAATTGACATTGATGGTTCCCTCCTTCATGATTTTTCTCCACAAGTATTTCCTCAAGCAGGCTGTGCAGACGCTGTGATCGGACAAATGAGTGAACTGTGGGAAACCCTCCATACGAACCTTGTTGAAGCAAATCGTGCAGTCCTATGTCATTTTTGGCAGATTGGAAGGGTGTACCTTACGAGAGATAGGCAGTATAGGCGGAGGAGTAGCTACGCCGAGCTGAGCTTCAAGGTTTCCTGTTTTCGGAGTATCCGCTCTTTTTGTTTCAACAGCTCGCTGCTGTTCAAGCCTTCGAAGATACCAATCAGGAGGATTCGTATTTTGCGTACTGATCCTTTTTACATGACCCATCGTAGCAACGAAATTCTCGTTGAGGGTGTATGTATACGAATCCATGTACTTGGTGAAAAACTCCTTTTGACTAAACTGCATATCCGCACCAAAAGCATTAACACTCTCCAAAAATCCATCCTTTTGGCACTTGGAGATTTCAACCGAACTAGAACCTACAGATACCTTGATCGGATGAAGTGGCACCTGTTTGGAAGTCCACAAACCTTCCTGGGGTGATTCCATAGAAGGTCCTGCATGCCAAGCACCTGCGGCAAGGAATTTCTGCACATCTTCTTGGAGAATCGGATTGTAAGTGCTTTTCTTTATAGGTTTCAAAAGAGACTCAATCGGTAACTCGAAATCCTGATAAATTTCTGGAAGGGGTGAGGGTGCTGCATCTCCCAAATTTTCGTTGCCATCTTCGAGGACCTGGGATTTGGAGTGGAACGAAGAGACCGACCAGTACTCGTTGCGGGTACTAATACTTGCGCAGTCGTCGGTGGCGGACGCTCGATCGTTCGGAATCTCGTTGGAGGGAACGAAATTGCTACCGCGGGAGGAGAGGTCAGCCAGCACTTGCTGAAAATCGGGAGGCGGTTTTTCGTTCTCGTTTGTAATATTTGCCGGGTGGGGCCGAGGAATGAAAGCAGCAGCGACTTCCAAAGCATGTGCATAACTGACATGAACAGGATTCGAGATCCAAAGTTTGGTATGTTCCTCAGATTTAAGAGTTTCCTGTTCTTTTGATTGTCCCGTTGTCGATGTCTCATTGTCGCCTTTTGTTTTCTCAAGAAACGTGGTCGACGTAAAGGTTCTCTCGAAAGTGGTGAACATTCCAGGTCCTTGGGCCGCAGGAGAGAAAGTAACGCCGTCGTCGGACTTTTGGTCCCCTTCGCTTGATCCAATCGAACTGGGGGACACCGAAGGAATTCTGGGATACTGTGGAGGTTGAATCCTACTTGCGTGAGATACAAATGCAAGTTCATGATTTTCTTCAGCTCTTTCCTCTAGTATTGCATCAGATGTCGAGGTGTCTCGAGAAGAGGGTGCGTTCGGAGCTCCAAGGGCGGGATTGTACAACTTGATAGGTGATCGATAACCTTGTCGAGCATTTTTGAAACAGCGGAAAGGAGTATGTCCAACATCCCTCTTACGATTCACCTTTGTAGTGCTGCTTGAGGAAGCAGTAACGGCACTATCACTTTCATCTTGTTGACTGCCATCTTTCGAATGCGTCTGGCCGTCTCCATCCGAAGAACGGAGAACTTCTTCGTTCTGCAAGAAACCGTGCAAGGCCTCCAGAAGCACTTGTTGATCCTTATTCAACTCTTGAGTATTCTTTCATATATTAGTACCGATTATTTTAAGAGGTACCATCCCTGCATCCTCAATGTCCAACATCCGACTCAAAAGGATCTTATTTGGATCATCTGATGGGGGGTTAGCGCGAGCAAAGGCGATCGTGATCGTCAACTCTGGACCAAACGGAGAAGAGCCTTGTTCCATGATTTTCGCCTTGAGTATACGTCTGTTGTTGGGACTAGCAGAACCAAGTCAGTATTGGTGCAGGGACCAATTCTAATGTCGCGGCCGAAATTGGAGCAAATTGCAATATCGTCCCCAACAGGTTTCGCACAAAGCTTAGCACTAGGTCCAAATCTAAAGTGATACTGCACGCAGCCTTACTACGGATAGATACTTATCACAAAGGAGAACCTTCATTATCCCTATTCAACAAAAGTTAAGCGGCGCCCAAATCCAACCAAAATTGAGTACATTCCAACACACCCAAATCCGACAGAAAAGTAAAGAAACGTAGTAATGCACAATCTGAGCTGTACCTCTCATCCACGACTGAAAACTCCAAAAACCAATTACACAGCATTCACAATTGCCCCAACCCCCTGCCCGCATAGCTTTTCGATTCCATACCTCACAATTGATTCCACTTCAAAGCCGGAAACGTCAAGCCTCCGTTCCAGTTAAGTCCTCAGACGACCACATTGCTGTCAGATCCATATTCAAGCCATCATTATCGTTTAGAAATTCGCTGTAATTGACCATCCCTTCATCTTCTAAACCCATTGCTCCGAAAGACGAGCCCGGGAAACCTTCAAGGGCCCCAGAGAAGCTGCTCGCGAAGTCCATGGGGGACATCCATTTGTCATCAATATTTGTCCAGGAATCGGTATTGCCATCGGCATTGTCAATGGCACTAAACGCAGACGGCGGGGCATCTTGAGCAGTCTGTGCAGGCTGTTCTGGAGGCTGTTGCTGTTGCTGCTGTTGCTGTGATTGAGCTTGAGACTGGGGATTTTGGCTTTGGTTCTGATTGTTGCCAAATGGGGCTGGCGGAAGCGGGGTGATAGGTGTAGTAGGAGTAGGAGGTTCCGAGGCATTAGGAGTGGCTGGCGCAGCTGCACCCTTGCCTCGATTGCGTTTAGCTCGACCACCTTCTTTCGTGTTCTTGGTTTTGGGAGCAGGCTTATTTGCGGGTGTCGGAGTGGGTGGTTGAGCATTACTTGTAGAGGGTGACTCGTTGGGAGCCGGAGCTTGGCGAGCAGGCTGGGGTTGCTGAGGTTGAGGCGGCGGTGGCATTTGCTGTTGTGGAGTAGGACCTTGAGGCCCTACTTGACCTGGACCCATACCTTGTCTCATTTGCTTCAAGTCAGTGAAAGTCTTCAAGATACGTACTTGCGCCATTTGTTGATTAATCATTTGTTGTGGCCAACCCGGTGGGTACGGCTGTCCTGGCGGATGTCTTGGGATATTTCCCTGCTTCATCATCATCTCATATGCTATTGGATTCCCCTGTTGATTCAATTGCATACCAGGATGTGGTCGGCCCGGCATAAACTGAGGTTGACCATTAATCATGACGGGTTGACCGTAGGCTGGCCCGCCTAATTGACCTGTCATTTGGGCTATTTGTTCGTGAGTTATTCCTCCTCCTGGTCCAGGGAAAGCCGGACTTGGGCCACGGTTAGGGCCAACCGGCTCACCAGGTTCCGGACTAGCTCCAACGCTGCCCGATTTTTGTCCAGCTTTTCGTTGCAGTTCAAGGTTTGCAATTTGAGGACTGGGTCCAGTTCGAGAGTTGGATGGCGACATGCTTGTTCCCTGGATTTGATGACCGGGTTGCAATCCTGGTCCCACTTGTTGAGGGAACTGGCCATTCATGGGGCCAGAGCCAGGTTCATCCGATCGATTGTTTGTTTCTTGCCGAGCATGTTGAAGACGTTTTTTATTCTGCGTCTCGAGTACCATGAGCTGACTTTGGTAATCTTGAAGGGAATGACTGCCTTGTGGGGGATGCGACAAATTTCCACCGAAGACTTTTGCCTGGTTCGACAGCTCCGCCATCTCAGCTTGCGTTGGTACGCGAGTTTGATCGGGATGCGGAGCGAAATTCATCCCTCCTTGCATACCAGGGTTGACAAATGGAATTGTAGCCTGTTGGCCAGCTGGCAATGCGCCTCCTGCACCCATAGGCTGTCTTCCTGCTAATCCTTGCTGTGACTGCTGCACTGCGAGATTCTGTTTGTAGTTATGAAGCTGCTGTTTGGTCATGTTTGGTGCTTGGTTCGCGACGGCGCGTGCCAAATTCATGATCTCTTGATGTGTTGTGCCAACTGGGAGGTTGATGCCCGATTGTTTCAGATAAGCGATCGCTGTGCCAGGATCTGAGATATTCGTTTGCTGGACCAAGGGCATTCCATTCATCTGTTGAACCTGATTTGACGTTTGACTAAGAACTTGGGCCTGATCGTTTGGAGGCGTGAGGCGTTGCCGTTTGTTAGGACTATTAGCGTTACCCAGTGCAGGACTCGAACTGTTCGGATCCTCATTCTCCCGCTAAATTAGCCATTGTTTGCGGAGTGAGTACCTGCTGCTGCTGCTGCTGCTGCTGCTGTTGTTGTTGTTGTTGTTGTTGTTGTTGTTGCTGCTGCTGCTGCTGCTGCTGTTGTTGCGCTTGCTGATGCCGCAAAGCCATAATATGTGCCTGATTCTGATTCTGGCCTTGCTGCATCGGCATGGGCCCCGCTTGACCTGGTCTGGTAACTTTGCGCCCGTTGTTGATCATTGCAGTGTGCATCAAGTTTGATTTTGCTTTTTCTGCATTGATATCTTCCGCAACACCATTCATCATCTGTGCTCGCTGCATCGCTGGGTTGAATTGCGCTTGGTATTGGGGCGCCGTTCTCCGCTATTATTAGTTTATGCATAAACGACGCGAAACCTGGATCTCGATATAATTTTGAGCAGGTTGAGATGCATACTTCCTATCGCGAGCGGCAAAGACATCCCAAAAGAGGGCCCACCATTCGCGCAGAAAGCCCTGATCGTCTTTCAGAGGAACATTGGCTGGGGGTAGATCTGCGTGTCCACTGTTGGGCGAGTTTGATACGGATCGAGGAGATTTCCCGTTTGGCTTATCGTTTGGCGAAGAATTTGGATGATCCATACTTGACTGCGACCGCTTCAACGTAGTAGATCGCCTGGAGGTTCCATCTCCAGGCTGATTAGCAGAGTCTTCGCGTGACCCTTCGTCTATCAACTTTGCCTCGTTAAATAGTCCTCGTGCAGCCTGATAGAACCCGCGCCGGAGGAGGTAATCATAGATATAAGAATCGAGCAGGTGTTCGTTGTGTCCTTCGTAGGGGTCATCATGGGCGAGCTGTTGCGAAGGATACCCAGGATTGTTGGCAGAAAGCGCAGAGTTTTGGAGCCCCGTGTTACTCGTGCCCCTGCCCATCCCGACGCCGGGCATGCCGGCATGCGGTTGCTGACTGGACATGACGGGAGGTCCTCCGAGGGCGCCTGGACGGGGAGACATGGCGCTGACCATCTGTGGTGCTTGATCGCGGTAAGTGTTCATGATGCAGGCGCAGTGGATGTCGTGGTGGATGGATCGAAGGGATCTCTAGCGCCTGAGGGCGAGGTGGACGGATGAACGACGACTCGTGGAATGACAGCCGACGGTGGAGGGAGCGAGCCGGACCGATCGAGCTGGGCGATTCAATGGACCGCTTGGAAGCGAGGAGGACAAGAGAAGCGTTGGAAAGGGCGCTGCAGCCAGAGCAAGAGGACAGAGACGGGTTGTGGGTGGGTGGTGCTGCTTTCCTTTCCTAGCCGTTTGCGAGGCGTTGATTTCTGTGGTGTGGATGTATGCGTACGATCAGCGATTGGCTGGCTGTGTTAGGGGGAGGGCTGTCTCGACCCAGAACTTTGACGCTGGAAACGGAATGTGATTCCCGACTCTCTGTGTGCTCCTTAGACACCAGCAACGACCGAAGTGCAGGGACGCAGCGCCAAAGCTGTCGGGCTGTGCGTTGGCAAAAGGGCGAAAAGGCAGTGCGCAGTGCTTGTAGCCTTTCTCAAGGAGAGACCCCGTCGGTAAATTCAAGCGGCAATCCCATTCGCCACAAATTGCTTTACAAAGGGATGCCCGGACACCCGATGATCCGCCCTTAACTATGGAGAATCAGGTCCCGGGACATCGACTCACTTGGAATTACGTGCAAACCCTTCGGAATCGCCTTTTCCGGGATGGCCACACGTCCCAAATTCGACCCCCATTTGGGGATACTGAAAAAGCAAAAAGGAATATCTATCTCCGCTCAAATTATAAAGTCACAGAGTTGGCAGACACCACGTCCACGCTGCGCTTGTCATGCCACCACCTCTGACACTTCTGTTTCCTGTCGGAATGGCGATCCGCTGATCAATTTATGCTTTTCAGGTGCTGTGTTTGGGTAGACAGTCATACAAACATATGTAATCCAAGCGATATATCTGACTTCGGGCAAGCTAAGGATAAATTCACAAGAACGCTGATTTGATCTTCCCCTATCTAAATTTCCGTACGTCCGCGGAGAAATGGCGGATATGTCTCATTACATGCTTAACCCCAACATCGCTCCCCCGAGTGAATAACCCCACAACGAGATACCTATAATCCGAATACTACAACACCTGAACTCCCAAAGAACCGATTCACAATCTATAATTAACGTCAGTAAACTCAAGATATAGTAGATATACCTTGATAATTTCCTCGCACAGGGCTTCCCATACATCGTCGAAGGAATGGCCTGTTGATGTGTCGTATAGTGCAATCACATTCAAAACGACTTTGCATATCTTCCGTGACTCCAATGCGTCCCTGACAGAGCCATCTGCATACCGCGGCGGATAAGCATGTAATAACCATCGAAAGAATTCTCGCAGTGTTTTCTCATCCTTGACCCGTTCTGCCCTCTGATACAGCTGTAACAGGTCGAATGTGATTTTGTCAAGCACACCCCCTCGCTCCCTCCGTTTTCTTCGTTCCTCCTCCTCCAGCATTTGCTTGCGATACTCCTCTATCCGAGTAATAGCATCTGCCAACCATCCCGCGCTAGGCAACCGGGGAGAAACATTCGTAACCAACAAAACAGCCTGCAAATACAGTCGATGCGCTTGTTCATGTAATCCCAAATACAATCCCATCACTCTGCCCATCTTCCATAAACACAATCCCTCCAGTTCAGCTACCACATCCTCGTGAGCGGAACAGATCCCCCATGCAGCACGATACGATTCCAGTGCCAATGTTGCCTGAAACTTGAAGTACTCGATATCGCCTTTCCTGCTCTTCTCTGTCGCCAGGTTCAGCAACGCATCTCCTTTATCCAAACACAATCTCGTTTCAAATTCAATCTTGACTTTCCGAAACAGTCGTAACATTTCCTCTGCGGCGAGAACATAGCGTTCCAAGGAATTTTTGGGGCCTTTCATCAGGAATAATTCTCCGTCTTCCATAGCACTCATAAATTGCATAGTCTGCTGCAACTTCTCGAGGACCTGACCGAGTAGATCCATCACATAGGTCATTGCCGTTAAATCATTCGTCTCCAACTGCTCCTCCAGACGCGATAACTCGATTTTCAGCGTCGAGTAATAAGTCCAGAACCGGGGGGCCACAAAATGTGGTTCTGAGGGGACATGTTCGGAAAGTATGATCCATTCTTGGACTCGTCGAGAGACTGACCAGGACTGCGCCAATATAGCTTTCTTGATACTCTTGAACACGACAACGACTTCATGATCGCCAGACAGAACGATCGTGTATCCATACATCTGGAGTAATTGGCCCATATGCTCGTGCACGAGTTCCCTGTTCTTCGCATAATCATGGCAGAGCAGTTGAATCATCTCGGAGCGCGTCGAGAGGACTAGCGAGCGGACAGACTTGATGGTATGGGAATCGGGTCGGAAGGGTGACAGGGGGTTTATTATTTGGGAGCATATCGAGGTGCCAAGGGACAGCGCCTGCGAGAGAAGGGATTCCCGCACAACAGAGTCGTTTGAGGATTTCGCGGCTTGGTACAGAATGGTACATGATTCGAGGGCGTCGGTTAGCGGACGGGATGAGGCGAGGGGGTTGACGGTCTGCAGCGATCGGGTGAGTTGCAGGGCATTGCTCAGTGCTGCTTCAACCGCCGAGGAGTCCGATAAGGGGCTGATTGGTAGGTTATCGAGGAAAGACGTGTGGATGACACCGCCGTTACATCGGTCGCAGCCTTGGTCCATGATATTGGCCGGAGGTGGCGGAGATGTGCTTGCTTTTGCTGGTTCTGTTGCGCTTCCGCGGTGGGTCACCCGCGAGATTAAGCGAGAAGAAAATCGTTATTGCGACGGAAGCCAGGAGGTTTCTGAATAGAGAAAGCACAGTATTAGTTTCTAAATCCCAAGACAAACTGATTAGAAGTGCTTCATAGAGAATGATCCCTGCTCTGGGTACTTAAAACAAAATACGACCGCTACCTCCTGAACTACCGCTATCCTACAAATGCCACGCCGACGCAAAGAAATAAAGCGCTTAAGCGAAAATCGTCAGTCTAACAAAATTCTATCCCTTCAAACAGATCCAGCCAATCTCCAAGCCTGTTTTGCATGAACTCATCAACGTCCCATTCCGTCTCGGTCAACTCACTTTCCGGGCCAGCCCAGACAAATACAACGGCATCGACTTTCTCCCCCTCATCTAGGACCACCACATCTTCCAACTGATATTGCTCTCCCTCGAAATTGTAAAGCTTCCGGCGATCAGAGATATCTCGCGGAGCAAAGAGAAGTCCTTGGACAGAGTCAGTTGGACAGGATTTGAGGAGAGCGCCGTAATCTTTGCCACGGACAGCACGCCTAGAAAAACCGAATAGTGTAGCTGGTTTGAGGCTGCCTGTTAAGGTCTGTTCGTTGCTTTGATCTCCTGTCAGTAGCAATGATAGTAGCTGTTTGGATAGAAGAGTGCCGTAGAGAAAGATGGGGCGAGTTTCTAGAGTTTCGTCCATGAATCATTCAGACGATGGAGTCGGAGCGGAACTATTTATTTACCTAAAACCTTGAAAAATTGCGTTTTATCTAAATATTGCCTTATTTATTTATATATGTATTTATTATTGGAAAGCGTTTTAACACTGAAATAAAATAAGAATTCGCAACAAACTTTCCCCTGTTCGTCCGTCCTTGTTGAATATTTCCCAGCATGTCTCGTCTGCTCTCGCCCGGCGACAGCGACGACGACACTCCGGCACCGACCTTGAAAATCAACGAATCCTATGCCGCCCGCCTCGAACACAACAAAGCCCGCGAAGAACTCCATCGCCTCGAAGCCAAATACGGCAAATCCCTGCCCCCAGAATCCAAGAACAATGGAGACGGAGACGACGATTCCGAGGAAAGTACGTCCGAGAGCGAGGACGAAGTCGGTGAGTTGGTGACGCCACAATTGGATGCCGAGATATTTAGAACGATTGCCATGATCAGGGAACGCAGACCGGAGGTTTATGATGAGAATTTCAAGGTTTTTAATGAGGAGTTACCTGTTCCCACGGACAAGCCGAAGAAAGAGAAGGTACGGCTCTTGACCCCTCGGAATGAGATGCTCCGTTCAGAATGTGCCTGGTGACTGATGATAGCCAATGTATCTGAAGGATTATCATCGACGGAATTTACTCGAGGGGGACACGGAGGAAGAACATCCGCAAGC